>ERZ888423.412-NODE-412-length-43913-cov-13.408569_pt1 | contig 43913 bp, 29 predicted proteins | sample MGYA00520523_ERZ888423 | MGnify/ENA primary metagenome ERZ888423 (study PRJEB32303, sample SAMEA104408611) | aquatic metagenome | biome: Brackish water; feature: Pelagic; material: water | place: Baltic Sea | collected 2014-06-08T10:24:00 | depth 30,27 m ... | reverse complement strand
CCAATAAATAATATCAAAATACAAATAATTTAATTACACCCAACGGGTTAATGTATTATTATTATACGTTTCTGCTTGGATAAACTCAAATCTTGAACTAGTTTTGAATCCTTTGTAAACTATGTTTTTGTTAGCTCCTGTTGCGTTTGCTTTCCAGTCTCCAAAAGTATCTAATTGTCCTGCATTTGCATTTCCGATTGCAGTAAGTCTGTCAATTGTATAAGATCCTGTAACTACTGGATTTGAAGTTGATTCTGTTCCGTCAATTTCGAAAACATTGTCACCACCTACACCCATTGCTACCAATGAATTAGTGATAGTTCCTGAATATGCTTGATCTAAATCTACAGCATCATCCGTACAGTTGTAAACCAATAAGTTATTTACGTTTACATTTCCTCCAAAGATTTCAATACCATCATCATCATTTGAGATAATTTCGATATTCTCTACAATCGTTTTGTTTCCAACTCCTCCCATTGTCAATCCATTGATTTCTGAACCATCTGCAATAGTTGCTCCTCCATGACGAATTGAAATGTATTTTAAAGAACCAGAACTATCATCTGTAGCTGTTCCTCCATAGTTTGTCCATGTTTGTCCTGCTGCAATTCCTTCGATATTTGCGGTGTTGTTTGGTCCTGCACCAATTACATTTTTTCCTAAAATGATAAGACCACCCCAAAGACCTTTTAATGTCAAGTCATGATTTGTTGCTACATATGTTCCTGATGCAACATTTGCTGCTGTTAAAGCATCATATTCTGATGTAAAAATAATTGGCAATGCAGCTGTTCCATTGGCAATGATGTTACCATCTTTAGCAACAATTAATGCTGATGCATCTACTGGATCTGCTTTGAAAGTTGCCTTAATTACTGTTCCTGGTTCGATGGTTAAAGTTACGTTTGCATTGACAACAACTTTACCATTCATAACTACATCTCCTGACCATGTTGTGTCGGTTGTTAAGAAAGTAACCTGACTAAAAGCCAAAGAACTTATGAACAAAGAACAAAAAAGTAAAATTTTTTTCATGATAAAATAATATTTTATATTTAAGCTACAAAACTAACATAGCAATATTTTTTTTAAGTTAATTGATTATTAAGTATTGTCGATTTATATTAATATTTGGTTAAGTGAATTTTTGATTTCAATACAATTTCTATAAAATAGTAAACTAAATAAAAAAATCAATTGTGTTAAAAATGAAAAAGATGTGTAATTTTATTTTGAAAAAATATTAAGTTTCATTCAAATTATCATTTTTATTTTTTTAAAAACATCTTTAATTTAAATTATTGAAATACCATAAACTATAGTTTATTCACTTTAATTTATGTTAAATTTGATAACATTAAGATAACATTCTGAATTTTCTGAGTAATTAACTTTGCGTTTTATAAAAAATTTAACAAAATGAGTGATCCATATATTTTAATGCTTGTTGCTTTGGGCATTTTAGCTATCGTTGATTTGATAGTTGGAGTAAGTAATGATGCTGTGAATTTTTTAAACTCTGCTATTGGTTCTAAAGCTATTTCTATTAAAAATATTATGATCATTGCGAGTATTGGAGTTTTTGTGGGTGCTGTTACTTCAAGCGGAATGATGGAAGTTGCCCGAAAAGGAATTTTCAATCCTGATATGTTTGTTTTTCAAGATGTAATGATGATTTTTATGGCAGTCATGATTACAGACATTCTTTTATTGGATGTTTTTAATTCATTGGGAATGCCAACCTCAACTACAGTTTCTGTTATTTTTGAATTGTTAGGAGCTGCTTTTATGATCGCAGTTATAAAAATAATAAATAGTACTGCAGAAAATTTATCTTCAATTTGGAATTACATCAATTACGAAACTGCTACCGAAATTATTGTTGGAATATTACTTTCTGTTGTAGTTGCTTTTACTGTGGGAGCTATTGTTCAGTATTTTTCAAGATTGATTTATACCTTCAATTTTGAAACAAGACCTGCTTATATTCACTCTTTATTTGGAGGTTTTGCCATCACTGCAATCACTTATTTCATAGTAATAAAAGGTTTACAAGGCACCGAATTTTACAGCACTATAAAAGGATTTTTATCAGAAAACAACACCGTAATTATTCTTGGAAATTTTGTTTTCTGGACACTATTTTCTTACTTTTTTGTTTCGATACTTAAAAAAAATATTCTTGTTTTGATTATTGGAGTAGGAACATTTTCACTAGCAATGGCATTCTCAGGAAACGATTTGGTAAACTTTATTGGGGTTCCAATTGCTGCTTTAAATTCATATGAAGCTTGGCAAGTTTCTGGAGTTGCTCCAAACGCTTTTTACATGAACAGTTTAGCGGAAGAAGTTCCTTCTAACTTATGGTTTTTATTAATTGCTGGAATAGTAATGGTTGTCACTTTATGGACTTCCTCAAAAGCAAAATCAGTAATCGAAACAGGGGTTAATTTATCAAGACAAGGAGAAGGTCATGAAAAATTTCAACCCAATAATTTATCAAGAGTTGTGGTTCGGTTTTCAATGTATATCAACAGCGGAATTAATTATGTCATTCCTTTAAAAACGCAAGAATATATCAATTCGAAATTTGAAAAGCCAATTATAAAATTGCCTAAAGATAAAACCTATGAAATGCCCGCATTTGATATGGTGAGAGCCTCTGTGAATTTGGTAATGGCAAGTGCTTTGATTTCAATTGCAACTTCCATGAAATTGCCACTTTCTACAACCTATGTAACATTTATGGTGGCTATGGGATCTTCTTTGGCTGATAGAGCTTGGGGACGTGAAAGTGCAGTGTATAGAGTTGCAGGAGTTTTAAACGTTATTGGAGGTTGGTTTTTAACCGCTATTATTGCTTTTGTTGCAGCATCAATTGTTGCTTATTTTATTCAATTAAATATGGTTTTTATCCCTGTTTTATTGATTATTGTAATCATTCTTTTGACGAAAAATACGATTAAACATAGAAGAAAATCGAAAGAAATTCGACGAAGAACCTACATTGAACGCTCTGAACTAATCACAATCAATGGAGTTATTGAAGAAAGTTCAGACCATATTTCGGAAGTAGCTATCAGAGTCAATAAACTATACACCAATGTGGTGGATGATTTAGCGAATCATGATTTGAAAAAACTGAAAAAAACAGATAAATTCGTATCAAAATTGAATAATGAAATTGACGAATTGAAGGATAATGTATTCTATTTTATCAAATCTTTAGATGAAACTTCGGTGCAAGCAAGTAAGTTTTACATCATAGTTTTGGGCTATTTGCAAGATGCTGCGCAGTCAATTAGCTATATTTCTAGAGCTAGTTTTAAACATGTCAATAACAATCACAAGAATTTAAAAAGAGGTCAGGTTAAAGATTTAAAAGAAATCAACATTCAATTAACTTCTATTTTAGGAAAAGTAAGTGCTGTTTTCAAGAACAGAGATTTTGATAATTTAAACGATATTATCAAAGAAAAAAATCAATTGTTGTTAGATGTTTCTGCCTCTGTTGAAAACCAAGTTACAAGAATTAGAAATGATGAAACAAGTGCTAAAAATACCACGTTGTATTTTAGTATATTACTAGAAACTAAGGATTTAATTAAAGCTTTAATGAATCTTTTAGAAACCTATGAAGAGTTTCATTTAAGTGCCAAAGAGATTAATTAACGGATAGATTTTAAAACCAAAAGCCTAAATTGAACAACCAATATCGTTGTTTGGTATCTGGAGACCAACTGTATTTTAGTTCGATTGGACCTAAAATACTGTTGTAACTATAGCCAATTGCATACCCAGAAAGTATATTTTTAAATACATTAATATCATTAAAAACATTACTGTCTAAGCGGGCATAATTTGCGATGAATGAGGTATAATGATTTTCAAAAAAACGATATCTGAAAGTGAATTCTGATTTTATGAAAGATTTGTCTGACAATTCTGCAAAATCATATCCATACATGGTTACAAAAGTGTTAACATAATTTTGATTATAACCTCCTAAATAAAAATCAAAAATTTGAGAAGTTGGGTTGTTGAAAGAAAAACCTGCTTCATTGTTCATTTGAAATGTAAACCGTTCTCCAAAAGTTTTCGCAAATCCAAGAGTTCCTTTTGCTTGTGCAAACTGCTTGAAATCTTGATTGAAATCAGAAGAAGATGCGAACCATTTCAAATTAAAATCAGCAAAATACCCCTCAGTTACAAAATATTTTTGATCATAAGTATCCAATTTTAAATAGGCAAACGCACTAAAATAATTGCTTTTATCAATTATTAAATCGTTATTACCATCACTAATTGTTTGTGTACTAACATTGATAAACTTGTGTTCAACACCCAATCCTAAAGCGAATTTGCGGTCAAAAGTAGTTTGAATAAACAATTGATTGCTAATATCTGTATAATTCAAATCAATCGCATTTAAGGTTGGAAACTGAGAAACCAATGGATTGAATTTAGAATTAGCTCTAAAATGATCATATCTTGAACGAAATCCATAACTGATATAAAAACCATTATCAACAAAATAGTTCAAATTATATCTCAAATTATCTCCTAAAATGGCATCAAATGAAAACAAATCATTTTTAAATAATGTATTTTTTAGTTTATAATTTAATAAAAATCCTGACTTGTATAACAAATCATAATGAGCGGCTAAACTCACAGTAGCATTGTCTTTTGATTCTTTTAAATCAAAACTAATTTCATAATTATTTGTAAATAATTTTTGAAGTGAATATAAGATTCTATCATAGTTTTTAGTAGCATATAAAAGTTGAATTTTTCTCGAAATTTCGTCTCGTGTCAAGCTATCTCCTTCTCTAATATTCAATTTTCCTAGGACATATGCTCTTGTATAATTTTGATTTCCTTTCAATTCTATTCTTGAAATTACCTTTCTCTTTGGGTGAATTTCAAGCTCAATAGGTTCTTTTTTTATGGGTTGCTTTTTTGCAATTTCTTTAAAAACTTCACTGTATTTTTCAGCCTCAAGTCTCCCTTTTTCTAATATTTCTAATTTTTTATCAAAATCAACGGCATTAAAGTCAAAAATATCTGGATGAATATATACTTCAACTTTTTCTTTTTCAAGTTGCGTTTTATAATACATTTGATAAATTACAATTTGATTTAAAATAGACACTACTGATGTTAGTTGATCTTTATTAACCAATCGTCCTTCTACATTAACACCAATAACAATGTCAATTCCTTTAGATTTCATGATACTAATTGGAAAATTATTTGCAATTCCACCATCAAGTAGCAATTTATCATTAATCACAAATGGGTCTAATAATGTTGGGAAAGACGCACTTGCTCTTAAAGCCATTGGTAATGAACCGTTTTCAATAAGAATTTCACTCCCGTTTTCAACATCTGTTGCAATACAAAAAAAAGGAATTGGAAGTTTAGAAAAATCGGTAATATGTTCTGTTTTATCAAACAATTCAAAGAGAACATTTAAAACATTTTGTCCTTTAGAAATGGCTTTTGGCAGTCCAATAGACCAATTGTTTACAGGCAGAGTAATGCTTGATTTTTCTTCAAATTCTTTCTCAAAAAAAGTGGCCGTTTTTCTTGGTAATTGATCTCTCATTAATGTCATGAAATCAATATCTAAGACCATTTCTTCTATTTGAATTGCAGAATATCCAGCTGCGTACAGGCCTCCAATAATGGCGCCCATACTAGTACCACCAATATAATCTAGCTGTATTCCTGCTTTGTCAATTTCTTTTAAAACGGCAACATGAGCAAAGCCTTTTGCGCCTCCTCCACTCAAAACCAATCCTACTTTTGGTTGGTTTTGCTGTCCAAACAAAAAACAAGGAATGAGTATAAAAAGGTAAAAAAAAGTTGATTTCACATAGTTTTTTTTGGGTGATAATACTCGTACACTTTTTCAGCTCTTGAATTTCCAATTGCTTCCTGAATTTCTTCAAAAGTTGCTTCTTTGACACGTTTTGCCGACTTAAATCTACTTAATAAAGTTGTAATTGTTTGTGTTCCAATATCAGGAATTTGTTCAAGCTCAGATTGAATGGCACTTTTACTACGTTTATTTCTGTGAAAAGTGATGCCAAATCTGTGTGCTTCATTTCGTAAATATTGAATAATTTTCAGTGTTTCCGATTTTTTATCCAGATACATTGGTATAGAATCTCCTGGATAATAAATTTCTTCCAAGCGTTTTGCAATCCCAATAATGGCAATTTTTCCTCGTAAACCCAATACATCTAAACTTTTTAAAGCAGATGATAATTGTCCTTTTCCACCATCAATCACAATCAATTGTGGTAATGATTCATTTTCTGAAAGCAATCTGCTGTAGCGTCTATACACCACTTCTTCCATGGATGCAAAATCATCTGGACCTTCAACAGTTTTTATATTGAAATGTCTGTAATCTTTTTTGCTGGGTTTCCCGTCTTTAAAAACCACGCAAGCAGCCACAGGATTTGTGCCCTGCATGTTCGAATTGTCAAAACATTCTATGTGTTTTGGTTCTTCTGACAAGCGCAAATCTTTTTTCATTTGTACCATAATTCGATTTACGTGTCTTTCAGGATCCACAATTTTTATTTGCTTGAATTGCTCTTGCCTGTAGTATTTTGCATTGCGTTCAGACAATTCTACAATGCGTTTTTTATCGCCTAATTTTGGTACTGTAACTTTGATATTTTCTCCCAAATCTACTTCAAAAGGCACATAAATTTCAGGAGATTGCGAATGGAAACGCTGTCTAATTTCAACAATAAAAAGTTCCAACAATTCTTTGTCTGATTCTTCTAATTTTTTCTTGATTTCTGTAGTGTGAGATTGAATAATGGAACCATTTGAAATCTTTAAAAAATTGACATATCCATGAGTTTCATCAGAAATGATGGAAAACACATCCACATTATTGATAGAAGGATTTACAATGGTACTTTTTGCTTGATAATTGCTTAATAAATCTACTTTTTCTTTGACTTTTTGAGCTTCTTCAAATTCCATTTTCGCCGCAAAATCATGCATGATGATTTGAAATCTCTCTAAACTTTCCTTGAAATTTCCTTTGACAATATTGCGAATTTCTTTGATGGATTCGTTATAATTTTCAACGGTTTCTAAGTCTTCACAAGCACCTTTACAGTTTTTTAAATGATATTCTAAACACACTTTGTATTTGCCTTCTTCGATGTTTTTTTCCGACAAATCAAAACTGCAATTTCTTAATGGATACAAGTCTTTGATCAAATCTAGCAATACTCTAACTGTTTTTACTGAAGTATAAGGTCCAAAATATTCTGAGCCGTCTTTCACCACATTTCTCGTCATAAAAACTTTTGGAAAACGCTCTTTTTTGATGCAAATCAAAGGATAACTTTTATCGTCTTTCAGCAACACATTGTAACGTGGTTTGTGCTTTTTGATCAGATTATTTTCCAATAAAAGCGCATCCGTTTCTGTGTTGACCACAATGTGTTTTATGTGCACAATTTTTTTTACTAAAACCCGAGTTTTGCCATTTTCTTGAGTTTTTGTAAAATAGGAAGTCACTCTTTTTTTTAAATCTTTGGCTTTGCCAACGTAAATAATTTTGTTGTCTTTATCAAAATATTGATACACCCCTGGAGCATTTGGCAACGTTTTTAGTTGAAGTTCTATGGATTCAGAAATGCTCATTGATCAAAAAATTACAATCGTAAAATTGATGATTTTTTATGAATTTTCCTAATGTGCTAGGGATTTGAAAAATTTGCAGGGTTATTTAATTTCTATTTTTATGAATACCTGCAAGGTTTTAGAAACCTTGTAGGGTTATTAATTTTGGTATTTTATTTATACCTCCAAGGTTTCTAAAACCTTTCAGGAAGTTTTATCCCAAATTACAAGAAAAATCTGTAAAATTCGTGTCTTAATTTATTGCTATTTACTACTTTGGAAAAGCCTGTTTGCTAAAAATAAAAAGAATGGCTACACCAATTGTGATAAAAGCATCTGCTGGATTGAAAATATATTGAAAAAAAGTATAAGGTTCACCACCTACAAAAGGAAACCAACTAGGCAAATTCCCAGACCAAATGGGAAAATAAAACATGTCAACTACTTTGCCATAAAATAATTTTCCATAAGGTTCTTCAGTAAAAAGTGTGGCAACCTTGTGCGAAGAATCATCAAAAATAACTCCGTAAAAAACGGAATCAATAATATTGCCAACAGCTCCTGAAAAAATCAATGAAATGGCAATAATTACAGCATTGTGAATCTTACTTTTTATAGTGGTATACAACCAATATACAATTCCACAAACAGCCACCAAACGAAATAAGGTTAGAAACAATTTTCCAGTTTCGCCACCAAATTCAAAACCCATTGCCATGCCATTATTTTCGGTAAAATGGATTCTAAACCATTCAAAAATTGTCACTTCTTCACCTAAAATAAAATTTGTTTTTACATAAATTTTTATGATTTGGTCGAGAATGACGGCTACTAAAATCGTAATTATGGCAAGATTTCTTTTCGACATGCTTTTTTGATTTCTGTTTGCAAAAATAAGAATTATATTGAGTTTATTGGGTGCTTATAAAAATTATCCCTTTTATGGTGTTTATGGACAATAATTGGGATGTATCTGATATTATTTTCTGAAAATCTTTTTGATATAAAACAGTGTCAACTAAAATAGAACCAATATTAGAATGAAGCGTTATATTTTTGTTTTTTGCAGTGGCATAAATGGTTCCTGCATACATTTTGACAACAGTATTTGACTGAATGGTATTGAGTTTTACAATGCCTTTCTCGATGTAAATGGTCAAATCTCCCCAAAAATATTTTGATTCAATACTATGATTTTCTCCATAAATAGTGAGGTTTTTACCTTTAGGAATTCTTACAATAGCATAAGCTCTTTGCAATCTTTTGGTGATGAATTTTCGAAAAACAGTTTCTTCAATGATCAAACTATCCAATTGAAACTTGATGGAAACTTTATTACTTTCCTTGGAAATAATGATTTCTTGTTCGTGCATATTTTCGGCAAACAAAATCACTTCAACGAATTTTGAGTTGGAATTTTCTATCACAAAATCATCCAAACCAATTGTTGAAATCTCAATTTCTTTTTGAGAAGTTTCCAAATCTTTCTCTACTTTTTTCTGACTGAAAAAAGGGTTTGAACACATCAAAAAAAGAAATAAAAATTGTTTTTTCATCACAAAAAAAGCTTCTTTTAAGAGAAGCTTTTAGATTTACTTGGGAAAACTAAAATTATTGACTTCTTTTAGCTTCAATGCTCAATGTTGCATGAGGCACCAATTTTAAACGTTCTTTTTGAATTAATTTACCTGTAACTCTGCAAACACCATAGGTACCATTTTCAATTCGTTGCATTGCATTTTTTAAATCTCTGATGAATTTTTCTTGTCTGATAGCCAATTGAACATTTGCTTCTTTGTTCATCACATCTGATCCTTCATCAAAAGATTTGAATGATGGAGAAGTGTCATCAGTTCCATTATCAGCGTCATTTTTATAAGCGCTTTTTAATAAATCCAAATCTTCCTGTGCTCTTTTCATCTTTTTTTCGATGATTTGTCTGAACTCTTTTAGGTCCTCTTCTGAATACTTTATTTTAACGTCTGACATTTTTTATTACATTTTTTCAATTAATATTTTACTCACAATATTATCAAATTCTACAACGATTCCAATATTTAATTCGTCGACAAAAACCAGTTCCTGCGTCAATGTTTCTCTAATAATATAGGTTTTATTATCAGAAATTGCTTGTTCTAGGTTTTCAAAATTCAAAACTGTTAATTTTATTTTATCTGTAACCTCAAATCCTGATTCTTTTCGGGCATTTTGAATTCTATTAACCAATTCTCTTGCAATCCCTTCTTTTCGCAAATCTTCAGTGATGTTAATATCTAAAGCAACTGTATAAGAACCTTCGTTCGCAACTAACCAACCAGCTATATCTTTGGATGAAATTTCAACATCTTGAAGCCCTAAATTTATGTTTTTCCCATTAATCTCTATTGAAATAGTGCCTTCTTTTTCAATTTTGTTAATATCTTCTTTTGAGAAATTTTGTACTTTGTTAGCAATCAGAGCCATATCTTTTCCAAACTTTGGTCCTAAGGTTTTAAAATTTGGCTTTATCTGCTTAATTAACAAGTCTGAAGCGTCTTCTAATAATTCAATTTCTTTAATGTTTACCTCATATTTAATCAAGTTTTCGACTGCTAAAATGGCTTCTTTTTGTTGTAAATTATCAACAGGAATCATGATTTTTTGCAACGGTTGACGCACTTTTATTTTCTCTTTGGCACGCAAAGAAAGTACTAAAGAAGATATTTTTTGAGCCATTTCCATTTTTCTTTCTAAGTTTTTATCAACATAACTCTCATTAAAAATTGGAAAATTAGCTAAATGAATGCTTTCAGAGGTTTCTTTTTGAGTTAGAGAATTCAAATCTTGATATAATTTATCCATGAAAAAAGGTGCAATTGGTGCGCCTAATTTTGCAATCGTCATCATGCAAGTGAACAAAGTTTGATACGCAGATATTTTATCTGTTTCATAATCACCTTTCCAAAAACGTCTTCTGCTTAATCGCACATACCAATTGCTTAAATATTCTTGGGTAAAATCAGAAATGGCTCTTGCAGCTTTTGTAGGTTCATATTCTGTATAAAATTGGTCTACATTTTGAATTAAAGTATGTAATTCTGACAAAATCCATCTATCCAATTCTGGTCTTTCATTTAATGGAAGATCGAGTTCTTTATATGAAAATCCGTCAATATTGGTATATAATGAAAAGAAAGAATAGGTATTGTAAAGCGTACCAAAAAACTTGCGCTTTACTTCTTCAATACCTTCTTGATCAAATTTTAAATTGTCCCAAGGATTAGCATTTGCAATCATGTACCAACGAGTAGCATCTGCGCCAAAAGTTGATAATATTTTAAAAGGATCAACTGCATTTCCCAAACGTTTAGACATTTTTTGTCCGTTTTTGTCTAAAACTAAGCCATTTGAAACCACGTTTTTATAAGCAACTGTATCAAAAACCATGGTAGCAATCGCATGCAAGGTATAAAACCAACCACGAGTTTGGTCAACTCCTTCTGCAATAAAATCTGCTGGAAAGGCTTCATTTTTATCGATAAAATCTTTATTCTCAAACGGATAATGCCACTGAGCGTAGGGCATTGCGCCAGAATCAAACCAAACATCAATCAAATCACTTTCGCGTTTCATCGATTTTCCCGATGTGGAAACCAAGATAATTTCATCAACAATATTTTTGTGTAAATCTATTTTCGCATAGTTTTCTTCAGAATTATTTCCAATTTTAAACTCTTCAAAAATATCTTTTGATAAAAATCCTGCTTTAACGGCTTTTGCCATTTCATTTTTTAATTCTTCAACAGAACCAATACAAATTTCTTCTTTGCCATCTTCTGTTCGCCAAATTGGCAGGGGAATTCCCCAATAACGCGAGCGTGACAAGTTCCAATCATTGGCATTTTCCAGCCAATTTCCAAAACGACCTGTTCCTGTAGACTCTGGTTTCCAGTTGATTGTTTTGTTCAATTCGTGCATTCGCTCTTTTACTTGAGTAGCTTTGATGAACCAAGAATCCAATGGATAATATAAAATTGGTTTGTCTGTTCGCCAACAATTTGGATAACTGTGTTTGTATTTTTCTACTTTGAAAGCTTTGTTTTCAAATTTCAGTTTGATAGCAATTTCAACATCCACTGATTTTTCAGGAGCTTCACCTTCAGGGTAATATTCATTTTTTACATATTTTCCTGCGAAATCTGTCACTTCTGGTCTGAACTTTCCTTGCAAATCAACCAAAGGAACCAAATTCCCATGTTCGTCTTTTACCAACATTGGCGGAATTTCTGGAATGGCTTGTTTGGCAACAAAAGCATCATCAGCGCCAAAAGTAGGGGCAGTGTGCACAATTCCTGTTCCATCTTCTGTGGTTACAAAATCACCAGAAATCACTCTGAAAGCATTTTCTGGGTGGTCATTTGGTAAGACATACTCCATTAATTGCTCATATTTGATGCCAACCAAATCTTTTCCAACACAAGTTGCAATGATTTTATAAGGAATCAATTTGTCTGATTCTTTGAAAACTTCTAATTCAGGTTGATGTTGAACTTCTTTAAATTTTCCAACAAATTGTTTGGAAACCAGATTTTTAGCTAACACAACTTTTGTTCGTTCAAACGTATATTGATTAAAAGTATCCACTAAAACATAGTCAATTTTTGGACCAACAGTTAAAGCTGTATTGGAAGGCAATGTCCAAGGAGTAGTTGTCCAAGCTAAAAAATAGGTCCATCCTAAATCCTTCCCTGAGGGAAGCACTTCAGATTCATTATCTAATTTAAATGCTTTTAAAAACGCATTCCTGTTATCTCCTTTTTGGGAAAGGGGGAATTGCGCAACAACTGTTGTATCAGTCACATCTTGATACGTTCCTGGTTGATTTAATTCATGCGAACTCAAACCTGTTCCTGCTTTTGGAGAATAAGGCTGAATAGTATATCCTTTATATAATAAATTTTTGTTGTAAATCTGTTTTAATAACCACCAAACAGATTCCATATATTTAGGTTCATAAGTGATGTATGGATCTTCCATGTCAACCCAATACCCCATTTTTTGAGTTAAATCGTTCCAAATATCTGTGTAACGCATGACCGCTTTTCGGCAAGCTGCATTGTACTCTTCTACCGAGATTTTTTTGCCAATATCTTCTTTAGTAATTCCTAATTCTTTCTCAACACCTAATTCTATTGGCAATCCATGAGTATCCCATCCAGCTTTTCTTTTTACTTGAAAACCTTTCATGGTTTTATATCGAGGGAAAATATCTTTGATCGCCCTTGCTAAAACGTGATGAACACCCGGCAAACCATTTGCAGATGGAGGGCCTTCAAAAAACACATAAGGTGTTGCATTTTCTCTGGAAGAAACACTTTTTTCAAAAATGTTGTTTTGTTGCCAATAATTTAGAATTTCTTCGGCTATTTTTGGTAAGTCAAGTGCTTTATATTCAGGAAATTTCGCGTTCATTTTGTCTCTTTTCATATGAGGTTGCGAATTTAAACAATTTCTATAAAATGAAAGCCGTTAAGTATAAAAAATAGACAGACACTAATTTCGCGAAATCACACGAATTGTGCTCAATGAAATTATTATTAAGATTTTAAAAGTAAAATTTCAGAATTTTTGACTGAGTTTTGATAAAATTCACTTTTCTAAAGATTAAAATTAGTGAAAATTCGTGTAAAGAAAATATGTTCGCTAAATGCCTCTTTCTCTCTTAATTTTCTCATAAGCTGTTTGAATGCTTTGAAATTTTTCATTGACTCCTTTTAGATGTTCTTCGCCCAAATCTTGCAATTTATCAGGATGATGTTTTTTTGCTAAAGTTCTGTACGCTTTTTTCACTTCCTCATCAGAAGCTGTTTTTTCGATTTCCAAAATTTTATAAGAATTTTCTGATGTATCGTAAAACATGGCTTTTATAGATTCAAAATCACGCTGATTGATGTATAAATACCCTGCAATTTTTCTGATTTCATCAATTTCTTTTTCAGAAATAAATTCGTCAGCTTTGGCAATTCCAAACAAAAAATGAATTAGTTGTAAACGTGAAGCATGAGGCATGTGTTCACGAATTTGGAAACAAACTTGTCGTGCAGAAATTTCTTTTTTGATGACTCCTTTAAACAATTTAAAAGCATTATTGGCGCGTTGTTCACCATACATCGCATAAAATTGGCTTCTCACAAAATTCAATTCACGCTGATCAATTTTTCCATCAGATTTTATGACAATTGATGCTAAAACTAACAAACTGATTTCAAAATCGCCTGATTGTGTATTTTGATGTTGTTGATTTTGCTTGATTTTTCTTTGATATTCTCTTTGTTCAGCAGTGATTTCATCCGAAGAAAAACCATCAACAAAACTTCCGATTGTAAAACCAATTGCAGCGCCAATTGGGCCTCCCAAAGTAAATCCTAAACCTGCACCCAACCATTTTGTAAAATTTCGCATAACTTTTTTGAAATAATACCCAAATATAAGGAAACCAAAAAATTATCAATCCTTTTTGTAATATCATTTTTTTGATGTTTATATCAGAATAACTATTCAAAAATTTCTTGAGTACTTTTATTTTTATAAGTATATTTGCATATCAAAAAATGAAAAAAACATGTATCCAGAAGAATTAGTAAAACCAATGCGTGATGAGTTAATCAACGCCGGTTTTAAAGCATTATATTCAGCAACGGACGTTGAAAACGCAATAGCAAAAAAAGGAACAACTTTGGTTATGGTGAATTCAGTATGTGGTTGTGCTGCAGGAACAGCAAGACCAGGGGCGATTGCTTCTTTGAGAGCTGATAAAACTCCAGACAATTTAACGACTGTTTTTGCAGGTGTAGAAAAAGAATCTACGCAAAAAGCAAGAGAATTCATGATTCCATTTCCTGCATCTTCTCCAGCAATTGCGCTTTTTAAAGATGGAAACTTGGTGCATATGTTAGAGCGTCATCATATTGAAGGAAGATCTGCGCAAATGATTGCACAGAATTTAGCAGCTGCTTACGAAGAGCATTGTTAAGAATCCTATCTTAAAATTCTTTCCAAATCACAGCACTTGAAAAATTCAACCTTTTTGGTGATTTTTTTATTTCTTTTTGATGCTACAAAGATTAATACCAAAAGGAAGATATAAAGGACAGAAACTAATAAAATTTGCTTATAAAATACACCTGTAAAAACAATTAAAACAATTCCTAAAAGCACAGAAATAGGTTCTCTAAAATATAAAACATCCACAGCAATAGTCATAAAACTCTAACAAATTTATATGTTGCACCGATATTTTTTTAAAGGAAAGTTTAAATTCTAAATAAAAATAGTCAAAAAAAGTCAAAAACGATATTTTTGATTTTTTATATTTTTACTTAAAGAAAATTAAAATCTCCAACCAAGATTTAAACCAATTCTTGGAACAAGTATTGCGGAATCAGAACCAAATAAATTTCTACCAAGACCGCCATAAACATCAATAACTATCCCTCCAGTAGCAATATATTTCATACCAACTGCAAGTCCAAGTGCACCATCAGTGTATTTAATATCATAATTATTTGAATCTTTAATACTTTCTTTTTTCCCAGAATTGATTCCTAAAAAACCTTCTCCAAAGAAATTCCATTGTGCATTTGGAGTGAAATAATGACGATAATAAGGAGTAATCATTGAGTTTTCATTGTATCTAAAGCCAATCCCTTGTTTTGTCAAATTGAATAATGCAGAAATACCAACTGAAGAATTTTCTGTTAAGTATTTTTCATAAGAAAATTCTAAACTTCTAATAATCAATGCGTCAGCAACATCTAACTTGATTTCTTGTTGTGAAAATCCCAATAAACTTATCAATAATGTAACTGCTAAAAATACTTTTTTCATAATTTTTTATTTTCAAAAGTAAAAAAATTAAGTTATTTAAAATCTATATCCTAAAGAAATCCCTCCTCTTGAGACAATGCTGTAATTATTATAATTATCGTTATTATTGTTGAATAAATTTCTTCCAATACCTAAAAAAACTTCTGCTGTAAAATTTGATTTGGTAACAAATTTTCCTCCAAAAGAAACACCTAACACAAAATCTGATATTGTTTCTGTTTGACTTTGGCAACTAAAATAAGAAATTTCATCTTCAAAAGTATTTAAAATCCCAAAACATTCTACAAAAAAACCTCTCGCAAGGTTAGTGTCCAAAAAAAAACATCTATAATTTAGATGGTTTTTCGAAAGTTGTATAACTTTCTTTTTAGAAAAAGGTAGTTTTAGAAATAATTTTATAGAGCAAAACCAATGCAAATAAACCTAAATTGAGTTCAAATATAGAGTCTAAATGATTGAAATGATGAGCTCCTTTTTAACCTCTTGTAAATCATTATCTAAGATGGTATCACCAAGTTCATAAGTTTCTTCAATGGTTAAATGGCGAAGTGTATGTAGTGTCTGTTTTTTGTCCCAAGGACATTGTGCACGCAACTCATCCATTATGGTTAACAGCCTGTCAAATGCTTTTAGCTGATTTTTTCTTTGACTCATGTATTAATCGTTTGAGTAAAAATAAAGGTTTTGATTGAGGTTTGTGAGAATTGTTATTAACAGTAAATAAATTAGTAAGGTTTGATTTTTATTGAAACGTATCAGAACTTAACTCATGAATCAAATGTCTCATCATTTGCATACCTTTTACCAACTCTTCTTTAGCAATAAACTCGTTGGCTCTATGTGCTTGAGCTATAGAACCTGGACCGCAAATAGCTGTTTGAAACCCTTCATTGGCAAATTGTCCAGCTTCAGAAGCATAAGCTACAGTGTTGATTTTTGATTTTCCTGATAGACGTTTAACTAAATCTACAACATCATCATCTGCTTTGGTGTCAAGAAGAGGAACAGGAGGATGGTTTTCAATAGTATCGATTTTAAAACCCGGAAATATTTGTCGAAGTTCTTCTTCTCGCTGTCTGCAAAAAGCTTTAAATTCTGCAACAATAGACTCGGTGTCATCCATTGGAATAGTTCTTAAATCCCAATAAAAATGAGCTTTGTCGGCAATAACGTTTGCTGCTATGCCACCATTGACTAATCCTATATGAATTGAAGAATGTGGAGGATGAAATCGTTCGTCCAATCGGTTGTCTTCAATGAGTTGATTCATTTTATTTTCTAACCACAAAATGAGTCGCATTGCTTCATGTATTGCACTCACCTCTTGTTTGATTCGGCTGCTATGTCCTGCAGATCCATTGACATAGGTTTCTAGAATGTAAATTCCTTTTTGTCCAACAATGGGTTCCATTAAAGAAGGTTCACCAATGATAGCGTATTTAGGTTTTTCGGTATAATCTGTATGAATAGTTTTTGCCAATTCTGGGCCAGCTAAACACCCAACTTCTTCATCATAAGAAAAAGCAAAATAAATGGGTTTTTTTAATTCGGTTTTTACCATCTCAGGCAGTGCAGCTAAGCAACAGGCTAAAAATCCTTTCATATCGCATGAGCCTCTTCCGTAAAGCTTACCATCACCTTTATCAGTAAGCTCAAATGGATTGGTAATCCATTCTTGACCTTCAACAGGAACTACATCTGTATGACCAGAGAGTATCACACCTCCATCAACAGCTGGACCAATTCTGCAATGCAAAGAGGCTTTATTACCTTCTTCATTGGGAACTAGAGTTGTGGCAATGCCATAAGATTCAATGTACTCTTTAATCCAATGAATAATGCTTAAGTTACTTTCACCACCAAGAACTGGATAGGATACAAGTTTTGCTAAAATTTCTTCGACAGTCATAATTAATTATAATTTATTGCAACTGCAACGATGAGGGCTAAAAAGGCTATAATCATTAAAGTGATGAATACTGGAAAAATAAATCTGATCCATCTATCAATAGGAACTCTACACATGCTCAACATAGCAATAAGTCCTCCAAGTGTTGGATTAATTAAATTTGATAAACCATCTCCAATTTGAAAGGCTAAAATGGTAATTTGTCTTGTTAGTCCTAAAGATTCTCCTAAAGGAAGCATTACAGGTAAGGTTGCTAAGGCTTGTCCACTTCCAGATGGAATAAAAAAGTTGATTATGGTTTGCGATATAGACATGCTAATGGCAGATGCATATAAAGGCAAATCTTGAAGCATTAAAGATAGATTGTAAGATATCGTGTCGCCAATATTACCCATTTCCAAGAGAACTTTGATTGACGTTGCATAACCAACCATAAAGGCTCCGGGAGCGGCAACAGAAACTGCTTTTAGCACTGTTTCACTCATAGTAGTTGCATCCATTCTAGAAACAATGCCACACAGCAATGCAACCATTAAAAATATGGCAGAGAGTTCATTGACATACCATTTTAAATTGAATACACCATATAAAATCACTAAAAGACCAATAATGAAAATGGAAATAACCATCCAATTATTACCTGAAACTCTGTAATCTTGGATTGGTTTTGATAAGGTCATACCACTAACGTCTAATCCTTTACCTAGGCTTTTTTCAGTATATAAGGAGATTTTTTTAAAGTATCTTACATTATAGTAGGCCATAATACTCAATGCTGTAAAACAAAGTACGCTTCGAAGTAAAGCACCAGAAAACATTGGTAATTGCGCTAATTGGTGACCTGTTCCAACTGTATAAGGGTTGATTGGAGAGAGCCCAAAACCAATGGTCATCGCTCCAACAGAGATTCCAGCAGCAAGGATTAAATCACCACCAATGGCTAAGCTGAGCACAGCAGCAATGGGAACCATAGCTATGTTGTTTTCATAACCAACAGCAACACCTAAAAAGCCGTAAATGAAAGTCATGATAACGAGGATAAGATTTTTGTTTTTTAGGCCTAAATTCTTCACAAGGGTTCCAACAGAATTTTCAACGGCTTTAGATTTTTCCATGAAACCAAACATAATGGCTCCTGCGAGTACAATAAAAATAATAGGAACAGCATCTTTAAAACCAAGGGGAATTGCTTTAAACATGTTTAAAATGTTTACAGGAGTTGGTGTAATTGTATTGTATGAGTCTGGTACAACTACAATTTTTTCTCCAACTAAAACACGTTCATATGTTCCAGCTGGAAGTATATAAGTTAGTATTGTAACTAAAACAATAATTCCAAACAACATGGTGACTGCATGTGGAATGCTTTTATACCAAGGTTTGCTTTCAGGATTGTGTTCGCTCATTTAAAATAAATAAGCGCTAAAGATAGTATTTTTTTCGACCTCAAATTCTTAATTCGTTCTATTAAAGTTGGATGTGAATAATGTATAAAAACATAATCTGGATAAGGCGTTAAATTGCTCAAACTTTTTTGGTTTTCTGAAATTTCTTGATCAATATAATGTTTACACAAAAATTCAAAAAAACTATCACCATATTTTTCTTCATGAAATTGTGCGTGTTCAAAAAGGATATTAATTTTGTTAATGTCCTTTATGTCAAAGTGCAAACTTTGTAATAAAACCAAGTTCGACAAAAAAATGGCAATTATTTTCATCATTATCTACACTAAATTAAACAATTGAATTGAAAAAATCTCTTTTAAATGCTAAAATCCATTAAAATATAGCTCTCAATTGAACATTTCCAGTGTGAATTGTTTTAGAATTCTCACTTTTTCTTCCTAAATAATTTAATTGCAAATTCAAGAATGAATTTAGTTTTTTATTGAACAAAAGATTCCAAGTATAATTTTTTCCACCTTGAAAACCTTCTAACATTTGATATGCAACTGGCGAATTTACATTTCCCTGAAAATCATTCAAAAACAGCGTTACATTTGCTGAAATTTGATTATTATTATCTCCTAAATAAAAGTATTCAATTCCGAATTTCTGCTGTTGTAATTGCTCAAAATTCTGAAGTCTATTTTGCTTATTTGTAAAGTGATAAAATGCTGAAAAACGGTTATTTTTACTATATAAAAAATTAATTTTTGGTGCTATTTCATAAGAATTGATTTCATAATTTCTGTCGTCAAAATTTTCTGTTGTTAAATCATTATTTGTGAGTTTTCCCATCAAATCAATCAGCCAAAAATCAGCGAATTTATGCGCATAATCCAATTGATGCAAATTGATTTTATTTTCTTGACTTCCAATAAAATACTGTTGTTTTAATTGCGAATCTCCATAGGTAAAAGTCATACTGTGATTTTGCAAATCTTTGTGATAAAACAAGCTGTTTTTGAAGTTATAATTCAATCCAATCAAAGCGTTACTATTCACATCAAAAGGATTCAATTGAAACGAATTTCCAATTCTTTTTTGCTCGTTTTCAACCGTTAAAAAAGTGCTGTTGTAAAAATGTGAAAGCCACTTTTTAATTCCTGTTTTTTCGGCCCAATTTTTTGGATTGAGGGTCAAAGTTTGCTGAAAACTAGCTCTTTGAGTGGCAATAAATCGCAAATTCGGTTTTGGTAAACGCAAATATTCGGCTTGATCTTGAAATAGGGCGATTTCAAACTCGTTAAAATCTTGAATTCCGTCTTCATTATAATCAATCCAAGTATAAAACCCTAAACCAGGCTCTGTTTTTACATAAACATAATCTTGTCTGGCAACATTTCCAGATGAAGTTTCATAAATGGTCTTTACGTTGACGAAATTATCAAACAATTTTTGATTAAAAACTACTCTTGAATTTAGTGTTTTTTCATCTTCTGTAAAATTATTTTGGGTGATTCTATAATTGGCAAAAACACTCAAATTCGTAAACTTATTTTTGATGAGTTTACTATCAATATAAAACGTTTTCCGGTTGTTAATTTCTGCAAATTGGTTCGATTTTATACTGTCATTATTTCGAAAATTAACCCCAATTTTCGAAAAAATCTTTGTTGTGTCACCAATTCCAACATAGGTTTCAAATTCTTTAAAACGATGACTGGTATTCACAAATTGATTGGTTGCAATGTCTTTTCGTGAATTGTTTTCGAAATTCACAAAAGCACCAACCAAAGATTTTTGAAAACGATGTTCTACTTTCACTTTTGCCACATAAAACGCATTGTCTTCAAGTGTTGACGTATTTGTTAAAAAACTTCCATTAGCTAAAAATGTAGTATTTTTCAAATTGAATTTTGCCAGAATCTCATTTTTATTTCCCTTATAAGCATCTTTATATTGCAAATTTTGGAATTTATAGGACAAAAAATGTTGAGCTGCTTTTTGCAAAATAATTTCCGATTGGAAGAAGTTTTTGGTAGGCAAATTTGTCAAAATATTCCATTCTCTATTAAATTCAATAGGTTCCCAACGCTGAATCGTCAAGAAATTACGTTGCACAAATTGATGATTAATCAAACTTTTTAATTGCCATTTTTTATCTATGTACGTTTGTTGCCAGCCAATTTTAGCTGCAATTGCTAAATTTTCGTTGTCATCAATATTAGAAAATAAGTTTTTATCATTATTTGAGATGGCAATTTCAGTATTCAGTTGTGTTTTTTCTGATGCTTGATACGCTGATTTCACCACAAATGTTTGAAATTTATTTGGGGGAATTAATTTGATTATCGGACTAAAATCTCCCTGATTTGCACCCACAGACACAAAAATACTTCCAATGGCAGTAGTTCTATCTAACTGATAATCCCCATTATTTTGACCCACATTTGAGAAACTCACAAAATACAACTCGTCATTGGGATTTTGAGAATATTCGAAAATTTCAGTAGTCCCTTGAATCGTTTTTTTGTATAAAATTTTGTTTTCATCAAATGTATCTAAAAAAGCACTTTCTGCAAACATGGCATCTATATCATTGCCTGCATTTGCCAAAATTTCCTTTTGTTCGTTCGTCAAACTTTGTTGTAAAGGTTGATTTTTCGCGTCATTTTCCGAATAGAAAAATCCACTAATTGCAAACTTTTCGCCTTTATAAACAGCTTCTTCAAATGTCACAAATCGTGTGTAATTTCGTTCAGCATATTGAAATTCAACCACAATTCTCATGTCATTGGTGATGGGAAATTTGGTATTGAAAATAATTTCACCCAAATTATAATTGATGATGAAATCTTTGTTTTCTCCTCTTTGTATTTGAACTCCATTTACAAAAACGCGTTCACTTCCTTCAATTATCAAAATTGCAGCTTCATTGTTTGCGCCAAAAAGTTTATACGGACCTTGATTTCCTTCCACAGCTGTAAAACGAAAGGTGTTAAATTTTCCTCTGACAACAGCACCTGAAGCCGCAATTTTAAAATGCTCATTGATATTCGCTTCCACCTGCAAACCTGAAATTTGTTTGTTGATGGGCATAAACAAACTTTCGGTATTTTCAAGTGCAATATCTCCCGCTTTTACAAGCCAATTTTTGCTGTACATTTCAATGAAAATTCGGTCAAAATCTGTCAAATTTTGAGAATATCCATTTTGTTGAATGGGAATATTGGTATCAAAAATTTTCGCTCTCAAATAGGTGTTTTCTGATAATTTTCCAGAGATTTCCAAATCCAAAGAAGCATTTGTCACCGCATTTTGATTATTTCCAGAAGTGATGCCTCTAGTGATAAAACCACGAGTTTGCAAGCCTTCAAAAAGTACAATTTCCGAATTTTTTTTATTGGTCGTTAAACTGTATAAAATACCATCATTATTGGTGTTTGGCAAAATGCGATTTTCATCAAAAGGAGAATAAATTTTGGTTATAAAATTAGGAATTCTTAAATAACTAACTGTGATACTTGGATATTTTTTTGAGTTGATAATCAATAATCCTTTACTAAAATCAACAATATATTCAATGGTAGAAATTGGTTTTTTCAAGCTGTCTAAAACTAAGAATTTTTCCGGATTTATGGCAACAGAATCCAGTTGAATACTGTCTTTTTTAAGTTCAATAGTTTTTGTTCTAAAATCGCTTGAAATCGTTTGTGATTGGATAGAAAATCCAACGAATAAAACAACAAAAAACAGTACTTTTTGAAACATATAAAAAAACCTATTCTACAAACGTAAAAATATGTTTTTAAGTTTAACAGCTGTAAAAATTATAAGAGTGTTTCTTTTTTTAAAGGAATTTCGTGAGCTAATAAACAATTTTTACACCAAATTGCTGCTGAAAAACACTTAAGTTAACCATCTGAACCAATCACTCAGTGTTAAGGAATGAGTATTAAAATTGGTTTTTCCAATTGGCTGAAACTACAGCTCTAATAGCTTTTTTATCAACTGAAAATATACTTTACTCTTAATGCGAAATTGTTTTTACGCAAGGAATTTGAAGCAAAGATTTTCAAACTTTCAGTTGAAAAGTAGTTGCTTTTGGATGGATTGTAAATTCAAATTCGGTTTTTTTTCCTTCAAAATACTTGTTTAATTTCAAAACACAATCTTTCAAACAAGCTGCAATTTCGATTGAAGTTGGAACTTTTTCATCCAAAAAAATTACAGATTGAATTCCATTTTCATTACAAATAATTTTTGCAGTTCCAATCGAAATTTAAAAAAACAGTTTTGATTGTCATTTAAATGCCAAAAACATCTTTAGAATTTTGTGTTGTAATTGCCACAATTTCATCAAAAGTAAGCCCATAAATCGTGGCTAATTTATCAATAACATGAGTAATATAGGCACTTTCATTTCTTTTTCCTCTGAATGGAACTGGCGCTAAATAGGGAGAATCAGTTTCTAAAACAATGTGTTTTAGATCTATTTCATGTAAAAATTGATCAATTTTACCATTTTTAAAAGTGACAACACCCCCAATTCCCAATTTCATGTTGAAATAAATTGCTTTTTCAGCCTGTTCTTTTGTTCCTGTAAAACAGTGAAAGATCCCAGATAAATCCTCACTTTTTTCGGATTCTAATACCTCAAAAATTTCATCAAAAGCTTCTCTACAATGAATTACAATCGGAATTTTCTTTTCTTTTGCCCACTGAATTTGTGTTTTGAAAGCCTCTTGTTGTTGATGCAAAAAAGTGGTATCCCAATACAAATCAATCCCAATTTCACCAATTGCATAAAAGTGTCTTTTGTCAATCCAATTTTTTACATGCGCCAATTCTTCTAAATAATTTTCATTGACATGAGTTGGATGCAAACCCATCATCAAAAAAATATCCTTAGGAAAATCTTTCTCTAATTGAAACATTTTTTCAAAATAGGTTGAGTCAATTGCAGGAATAAAAAAACGAGAAACACCAGCATTTTTTGCGCGTTGGATCATGGCTTTTTGGTCTTCGCCAAACTGTTCTGAATAAAGGTGAGTATGTGTATCAGTAATCATTTTTTAGTGAATTTTCATCAGCAAAACTACTAAAAACCAATTTAGAATGCTATTGAAACCCGTTTTTTAAAAATGTATCTTTGCAAAAAATAGATAAAATGAATTTTGCAGACCTAGACCTTTCAAACCAATTGCAATATGCCATTGACGATTTAGGATTTAAAACGCCAACGCCCATTCAACATGAAGCATTTCCAGTGATACGATCAGGAAAAGACGTGGTAGGAATTGCTCAAACTGGAACTGGAAAAACATTTGCTTATATGTTGCCAATTTTAAGAGATTTTAGTTTTTTAAAAACCCAACATCCAAGAATTTTAGTGTTGGTTCCAACTCGTGAATTGGTAATACAGGCAGTTGAAGATATTCAAAAATTAGCTAAATATCTAAATATGCGTATTTTAGGAGTTTATGGAGGTGTGAATATCAATACTCAAAAACAAGCAATTGCGCAAGGTCAAGATATTATTGTGGCAACTCCAGGACGTTTGTATGACTTGGCTTTGAGTAATGTTTTGAAACTAAAAACCATTCAAAAATTGGTGATCGATGAGGTAGATGTGATGTTAGATTTGGGTTTTCGATTTCAATTGATGAATATTTTTGATTTGTTACCAGATAAAAGACAAAATATTTTATTTTCTGCAACAATGACTGAAGATGTAGCTGTTTTAATTGATGATTTTTTTAAAAATCCTGAGAAAATTTCGATTGCGGTAAGTGGAACTCCACTTGAAAACATTACTCAAATTGGATATAATGTTCCGAATTTTTTTACAAAAGTGAATTTGCTGCATCATCTTTTAAAAGACAAAACTAAATACAATAAAGTATTGATTTTCGTGGCTTATAAAAGAACTGCAGATTTATTGTTCAAGCATTTAGAACCGTTTTTCGGAAATGAATCCTGTGTAATTCACTCAAATAAAACACAGAATTATAGAATTCGTTCAATAAGACAATTTGACGAAGGTTTCAACCGAATTTTATTGGCTACAGATGTAATGGCTCGCGGTTTGGATTTTGACAATGTGAGTCATGTGATTAATTTTGATACGCCTGATTTTCCTGAAAATTATATGCATAGAATTGGTAGAACAGGACGTGCTGAAAATGAAGGAACGGCGATTTTACTCTCTACAGAAAAGGAACAACTTTATAAAACGCAAATAGAAACTTTGATGGATTATAAAATTCTATTAGCTGATTTTCCAAAAGAAGTTGATATTTCCGATGTTTTAACTGATGATGAACGACCAAGAGAAGAGAATGAGCAATCAAAAAACAGAACAGGAATTGAGTATATTCCTGGTGAAGCTTTTCATGATAAAATTGAAAAAAATAGCAAAGTAAATTTAGGAGGTTCTTATCGCAGAGATATTGCGAAAAAGTATAAAAAACCAAAAACTAGAGGAGATAAAAATTACAATAAAAGAAATAAAAAATAACATGAAGATTTTAACCAAACAAGAATTGCACAATTTGGCAATGAATATTGTAGGAGAAAAGTTGTTAGAAATGGGTTTTGAATTTCAGGCAATCAATAGTCAATTAAAAAGACACCCACAATTTGTTTTGTTTAAAAAAGGGGAACCCACTATTTTTGTGCTAGTAAAAGCCACCAACAATTTGCAAAGCCCAAATGAATATGATGTGGTTTGGATGGAGACTTTTGTTTCACATGCAAAACAACAAAATGCTAAAGTTTGGTTTGCTGGAGTTGGCATTGCCAATGCAGAAAGTGTTGAAAATCCAGTTTTTATAAACCAACCTTATTATGTGGCTTTTGAGGATTTTGTGAAAGTATTAGAATAAAAAAATCTATCATCAAAGTTTTAAAAAAACCATTCAAAAAGTTCACTAATTTATAGTCATTTAAAACAAGAAAAGGTTTCGTATTCTTAAGGAATTTCAGAGTAAAAATAACTCCCATCGAAAAAGGCCAACATTAAACTTTTTTGGGTGAAGGTTTTTATTTTTATAAATCTTCCATCAAATTTTTAAGAAAATCTAATAGTTGATTCGAAAATAAGTCCATTTGGCGTACAATAACCGTTGTTAATCTTTTGATTTTCAGCAGTTTTTTGTTTTTATAGACTTTAAATTTCCGACCTGCTTCCTACATTTTTTAAAAGCTTGCTATTTACAGTGCATTCCTTTCACTAATCCTGAGAGTAGCAATCGCTTGCTATCTTGTAAATAATCTATTACAATATCAGAGTTAGGAGGCTAAATAAAAAGAACTTACACCATAGGTTTATAAAAAGTCAAAAAAATCAGACCTAACATTTATTAATTGGAATCCCCCATGTCTAGATAATATCACTTATACTCTAAGGGTAGTCTTCTTGAGTTGATTTATAACCTAGGGGTTCTTGATGGGCAATGAGATCCGTTTTATAAAATCTGTTTATTCTCTGCTGTCCTAAGACTCCTCACCTCTAAAACCCCTTTAACCACAAATAAAAAAAGGATTAACGTTATTGTTAACTCCATGTCTTGCTAAGGACTGTGCAATGTGGCGTATGGCTCACCCTTTAGTCTTTCGTCTGCTAAACAATTTACTAAAGTCCACCCTTTTCTATATTTTAGTTTTCAAGAAGCTTTGAGATTTTCTATAAAAATTAGTGTGAAATATAAAGTTGTTTATCCAAACATTTTTTTACATTAATTTGTAGTAAAATGTCTTTTAAATTGATCCTCAATTTAGAATATTTTTTTTATTAAATATCAAAAATGAAACCATACAGAGTAAGTCAGGCCCAAGAGACTAATCGAATTAATGAAATTAATCAAAAGTTAACCCTTCATTAACCGATAATTAATTCCTAACTTAATTTAACAAAAGTATATTTACATAATAAAATTAAGTATCGTTCAAACGATTTCAATGAATGCTTATAAAGTTAAACTATTACAATTTAACTAAACTATCTAACCTTTTTAACATATGAAGAATGATTTAATTTCAGTAAATGAAAAGTCTAGGAACAAACAAACAATAAAGGGTTTTACAAGTATAATTAATGTTTTTGCAATGCTATTTTTACTTTTTGCAGCAACTGCTATTTACTCTCAAACTCAAAAAAACCCTGTTTCTGGTGTGATTATTTACCCAGATGGAGAGCCATTAGCAGGAGCAAATATTATTATTAAAGGAACAACCGCAGGTGTTAGCGCAGATTTAGATGGGTCTTATACTATCTATGTAAAGAATGGTCAAACACTTGTTTTTTCTTATTTAGGTATGGAATCTCAAGAGATTATATATAATGGACAAACAGAACTAAATGTTACGTTACAAGATAAAGCAGATGAGTTAGATCAAATTACTCTTGTTGCTTTTGGTAAACAAAAAAAAGCGAGTGTTATAGGCTCTGTATCAACTATAAATCCATCTGATCTTAAAATATCAAGTAGTAATCTTACAACTGCCTTAGCTGGTCGCTTATCAGGAATAATTGCCTATCAAAGAAGTGGAGAACCTGGACGCGATAATGCAGAATTCTTTATTAGAGGTGTTACTACTTTTGGATACAGGAGATCGCCGCTTATTTTAATTGATAATATAGAGCTTACTACCACAGATTTAGCACGTTTACAACCAGATGACATAGCTAGTTTCTCAATAATGAAAGATGCAACAGCAACAGCATTGTATGGTGCTAGGGGAGCAAATGGAGTAATTCTAGTGAGTACTAAAGAGGGAAAAGAAGGGCCTGCAAAGTTAAATATAAGGTACGAGCGTTCATTATCAATGCCTACAAGATCATTAGATATTGCAGATCCAATAACGTATATGAAACTCCACAATGAGGCTATCTCGACAAGAGATCCATTAGGTGGTCGTGCTTATTCATTAGAAAGAATAAAAATTACACAGCAAGCAAATCGTAATCAAAATGTGTATCCAGCTGTTAATTGGTTTGATGAATTATTTGAAGAAAATACTTTTAATGATAGATTCAACTTTAATTTAAGTGGTGGTGGTAAGGTGGCTCGTTATTATTTAGCTAGTACTGTTAATTCTGATAATGGAATATTAAAAGTTGATAACCGTAATAACTTTAATAATAACATAAAGTTTAAACGTATTTCTTTACGTTCAAATGTAAATATAGATATTACAAAGACAACAGAAATTTCTGTCAGGTTTAATGGGAATTTTGATGATTATAATGGGCCGATTGACAGTGGAGAAGACCTTTACAGAAAAGCACTACAAACAAATCCAGTTTTATATCCTAAATTTTTTGAGCCAGATCTTACATATGCTAGTTCTCAGCATATTCTTTTTGGCAATGCAGGTCAAAACGGAGATTATTTAAATCCGTATGCAGATATGGTAAGAGGTTATAAAGATGAAAGCAGAAGTATGATTCTTGCTAGTATTCAATTAAAACAAGATCTGAGTTTTGTTACTGAAGGTTTAAATCTTCGTGTTTTGGGAAATACAACAAGAGAATCATTCTTCAATTTAAATAGATTTTATAATCCTTATTACTACTCCATTGGAAGTTATGACGCAGGTATTGATCAATATTCGTTATTTGAATTAAATCCCAATTCAGGAACAGAGTTTTTAAATTATAATGAGGGGGACAAAGTCATAACAACATCATTTTATGGAGAAGCAGCGATAAACTACAACCGTACTTTTGATGATAAGCATGCCGTTACTGGATTGCTAGTAGGTATTATGAGAGAACAAAAATTCGCAAATGCAGGAAATCTTCAAAGATCATTACCGTTTAGAAACATAGGAGTTTCGGGTAGATTCACTTATGCGTATGATAATAGATATTTCTCAGAATTTAATTTTGGTTATAATGGTACTGAGCGCTTTGCTAAAAATGAACGTTTTGGATTCTTTCCATCTGCTGGTTTAGGATGGATTATATCTAATGAGAAATTTTGGGAATCTTTTAAAGACAAAATTAGCAAACTAAAATTAAAAGCGACGTTCGGTATTGTAGGTAATGACGCTATTGGAAGTGAAGCAGACCGTTTTTTCTATATTTCTCAGGTAAATACAAATAGCGGTGCAAATGCTACTTCTTTTGGTTTAAATTATCAAACCTATATTCCAGGTATTAGTATAGATCGCTATCCTAACGACCAAATTACTTGGGAAACAGCAAAACAAACAAATATAGGTCTTGAAATAGGCTTATTCAGAAAAATAGATATTCAAGCAGATTTCTTCAGACAATATAGATCTAATATATTAATGGATCGCTCACAAGTTCCAGCTACACTCGGGCTTCAAGCTCCGTTACGAGCAAACATAGGGGAAGCTTCTTCTGAAGGGTTTGAGGTTTCAATTGACTATAATGATAGTTTTAGTAATGGCTTATGGGTTTCTGCAAGAAGTAATTTTACCTATGCAACCAATAAATTTGAAGTTTATGAAGAATTAGATTATGTAGGTGCAGGTTTACCATGGAAATCTAGGCTAGGTCAAAACATAAATCAACCTCATGGTTTAATTGCTGAAAGGCTTTTTGTTGATGAAGCAGATATTGCAAATTCACCTCTCCAAACTTTTGGAGACTATCTTGCAGGAGATATTAAGTATAAAGATATCAATAATGATGGACGAATAGATTCTAATGACGAAGTTGCCATTGGTCATTCAACAACCCCAGAAATTATTTATGGCTTTGGAGCCTCGGCAGGTTTTAAAGATTTCGATTTCTCTTTCTTTTTCCAGGGATCAGCAAGATCATCATTTTTTGTAGATGCATTTAATACTGCGCCTTTTATTGATAACAGTCCAGATAAAATAGGAAACAATGCTTTACTGCAAGTTTGGGCTGACGATCATTGGTCTGAAAATAATAGAGATTTATATGCAGCGTGGCCTAGGTTATCTGATCAAGTGGTAGATAATAACAATAGACCAAGTACATGGTTTTTAAAAAATGGAGCTTTTTTAAGATTAAAATCAGTTGAACTAGGCTATACATTATCAGAGAAAGGACTATTAAAAAAAGCAAGTATAAAAAACATGCGATTTTATTTAAGCGGCACGAACTTATTAACTTTTAGCTCTTTTAAATTATGGGATATAGAAATGGGAGGAAATGGATTGGGTTATCCTATTCAGAGAGTATTTAACATAGGTGCAAATATTAATTTCTAAATAAATCAGAATGAAAAAATATATAACAATTGTATTTGTAATTATAATGTCAAGTTGCAGTGACTATTTAGATGTAGTTCCAGATAATTTAGCAAGTATTGATATTGTTTTTAATAACAGAGCTACCGCTGAACAGTTTTTATCCACATGTTATAGCTATGTGCCCGAACATGCGCAGATTGAACAAAATTTTGCAATGCTTGCTGGGGATGAAGTTTGGTATTACACAGAAAGGGATTTTTATGTAAATAACGTTACCAGTTTCCGTTTGGCTAAAGGTTTACAAAATGCTACAGACCCTTATATGAATTATTGGGAAGGAGGCAGAGGTGCTTTTAATATGTTTGTGGCAATTAGAGATTGTAACATATTTCTTGAAAACTTAACCGATATACCAGGATTAAAGTTAAACGAAAAAAATCGATGGATTGCTGAGGTTAAAACTTTGAAAGCATTTTATCACTTTTGGTTATTACGCATGTATGGTCCAATTCCAATTACAGATGTTAATATTCCAGTTGATGCTTCACCTGAGGTAACAGACGTATATCGCGATCCAGTAGACGATGTTGTAAATTATATTGTAAAACTTCTTGATGAAGTAATTGAAAGTAATGCCTTATTTGAAAACATATCGTTCATTAATACAGATTATGGGCGTCTAACACTACCTGCTGCTAAGGCTATTAAAGCTAAAGTATTAATGTTATCTGCTAGCCCTTTATTCAATGGTAATACAGATTTTGCTGGTTTTGTTGATACTGATGGGAATCATCTAATAAATCAATTATATGATGCACAAAAATGGGTTGCAGCTAAAGATGCCTGCCTTGACGCTATTCGAACTGCCGAAGCATCTGGACATAACCTTTATACTTTTACAGATTTATTGCCAATTGGTGAAATAAACGATGTTGTTCGCACTGAGCTAACACAACGAGCAACTATAACAGATCGTTTTAACGTAGAGCAAATTTGGGGAGTTGATAGAAGTTGGACAGGAGATTTACAAGCATGGTGTCAACCAAGATGGACAAGCGAACATTCATCACTCTTTAATTTTACAAAAAAATCTCATGCGCCAACACTTAACATGGTAGAAGACTATTACACTGTACATGGCGTCCCAATTAATGAAGATCCAACTTGGGATTATAATCAACGCTATGATGTCGTTTCAGTAAGTGGTCAAATAGCTGATGATCATAAATATTATATTCAAAGCGGTGTCACAACTGCAAAATTACATACCTATAGAGAACCTCGTTTTTACGCTACGGTAGGATTTGACGGAGGAAAATGGTTTTCATTAGAAAGTGACGATTTAGAGGACTTACCATATATTAATGCAAAAGCAGGTCAAATTTCAGGTAAAGTTGGTTTCGAGATTTATTCTATAACGGGTTATTTTACTAAGAAATTAGTAAATTATGAAAACGTAATTACAGTAAACAATGCTGCAGTAGTAGGATATACATTCCCAATAATAAGGTTGAGTGATTTATATTTAATGCATGCTGAAGCGGCAAACGAAGTTAAGAATACTCCTGATGCTGAGGTTTACGAATATATTCAAAAAGTGAGGCATAAAGCAGGTTTAGATGTTGGTTCAGATTTAGTAACTACTTGGGCAACGTATTCTAATAATCCTAGTAAGCCTACTACAAAAGAAGGCATGCGCGATATTATAAGGCAAGAAAGACGTATTGAACTTTCTTTCGAAGGTCAAAGATATTGGGATTTACGTAGAATGAAATTAGCTGGAGAATATTTTAGTAAACCAATTAGAGGTTGGAACATAAATGGTACTGATACTGAAGGGTTTTATCAAGTTAAGAACATCTTTTTTAGAGATTTCCTTATAAAAGATTATTTATGGCCAATTGGCCAAAATGAAATGATTAGAAACCCGAATTTAATACAAAGCCCGGGATGGTAAATAGTTATTACACATTAAAAATTATGCATATGAAAAATTATATTAAACTAACAATTTTTTCTTTAGGAATAGCATTGTTTATTTATGGCTGTGAAGTCGAAGAGCCTCACAAACCTTACGGTTCAGATGGAGTTGCTCCAGGTACTGTAACAGTAGATAATGTAGTTAATATTCCAGGAGGCGCTGTTATTTATTACACACCGCCTGCAGATGTGGATGTACTATATGTTAAAGCAAGTTTTGAAGATGATAGAGGAAGACCTAGAGAAGTAAAAGTGTCTCAAGTAATAGATTCTATAGTTATTCAAGGTTTCGGACAAGTTGGAGATTACAACGTAACACTTAATGCTGTTGATCGTGGCGAAAATGTTTCGACATCAACAGATGTTGCAATTTCTCCATTAACACCACCTGTACAATTAATTTTTCCAACTTTAGTTGGTGAAGTAGATTTTGGAGGCATAAAAGTATCTTATGAAAATCCTTTAGAAGCAGAAGTGTCTTTAAATGTTTTAGTTTTCGATGAGCTTCAAGATGAATTTGTTTATAGAGAGTCATTCTTTACAAGTCAAGCTTCAGGGACTTATTCGTTTAGAGGATATGAAGCTGTGAAAACGCAATTTGGAGTGTATGTTGAAGATCGTTGGGAAAACGTTTCTGATACAATCTATTTTGAGGTAACACCAATCCCTGATGAGTTTTTAGATAAATTATTATTCTCAGTATTTAAAATACAAGGTGATAAAGATTTTAATGATTATGGATTCAACGAAACTCAAATGTGGGACAATAGATGGAGCGATCAATGGAATTGTGGCCATACCGATTTTATAACAACCTTACCTCATTATTTAACGGTCGATTTAGCAGTTAAGGCAAAATTAAGTCGTTTTAAATTATACCAACGTGGTGGTAGCGAGCTATACAAACACGGTAACCCAAAGCGATTTAATGTATATGGAGTATTAGACATAAATAGTCTTCCTCCCTACGATGCTAACAATCCAAATGCAGGTTGGACATTATTAAGAGAATGCGAATCGTTCAAGCCTTCTGGTTTACCTGTTGGTCAAACAACGGCTGAAGATTATGACTATCAAAATAAAGGTGAAGATTTTGATTTTGATGTAGATAATTTAGTTGAAATAAAATATATCCGAATTGAAGTACTTGAAAATTGGGGTAATATTAACGGAACGGTAATAGGAGAATTGTCTTTTTGGGGCGAAATCTCTCAATAATAATTAATTAAACAGAAAGTTATGCAAATTAAATTTTCGAAATTATATACACTTGCTTTAATAATGCTTGCAACTATTTTTGGTTGTGATGATATGGATTCTATACATGAACAATATCTAAATGGCGAACAAGTATATGCAGGGAAACTAGATTCTCTTAATGTTTTTAGCGGCTTTGAGCGTGTTAAAATTGTTGGAAACACACAATATTTAGGGAACTCAAAAGAAGCTACAGTATCTTGGGATGATCAAACACAAACGTTTACAATTGGACAAATTGTAGATAATGAATTTGAAATTATTATTGAAGGCTTAGTTGAAAGAAATTATGAATTCGATCTTGTTACAAGTGACGAAAACAACAATCAATCAGTAAAACAAACAATTCGAGGCAGAGCATTTGGTGATGTTTTTATAGCAGGACAAACTGCAAGAAGAATTGTAAAGTTTGATTTTTCACAAAGTGAAGATTATATAGTTTGGGCAGATAAAGCAGAGTCTGAGTATGTTGTTTATACAACTATACGTTATGAAAATAATAGTGATACTATGACAGAAGTTAAAGTTAATCCAGACGATGAAACAACATTGTTAGAAGATTGGAAGCATGGGGGACAATTGGAAATAGTGTCTACTGTAATTTCTGGAGATAATGGTTTTGATACTGCCGATTTAGATGTAGTTCAACAAACAATGCCAGTGCCACCTTCAGGATTAAATAAGGATTGGACACTTGCTGCCACGATTAAAGTTAGTAAAGAATTTTTTGGAGGTGTAAATGGAGCTGAAGGCTCTCCAAAAGTAATAGATGGTGATATTTTTACTAAGTATTTGATTTTAGATTATAACCAAGAACCCGAATTTTGGATGCAACAGGATCTTCAAAGCCCTGGCATTATAAATTTTTATACCATGACTTCAGGAAATGATGCTCCAGGTAGAGATCCTAGAGATTGGGAGTTGGTTGGGTCAAACGACGAAACTAATTGGGTAACTTTAGATACTAGATCAGGTGAATCATTTTCAGGGAGAAATGAAACAAACGAATACTCTTTTGTTTCTAATACACCATATAGATACTACCGTATGAATATTACGTCTATTAGTGGTGATCCGCACTTTCAATTAAGTGAATGGAGACTATACGAGAGTGATGTTCCAGAAATAGATTTCACGGGATATATTTTGAGTGCAATAACAGTTAGTAAAGAAAACCCAGGTGGTGCAGGTGCAGATGAAGGTTCATTGAAGTTAGTTGATGGAGATACAAATTCTAAATTTTTAATTTTTGATTACCCTACAACTTTTTGGATGCAACAAAAATTTTATAGTAAAGCGATTGCAAATAAATACACATTAACCTCAGGTAACGATGCTTCTAGTAGAGATCCTAAGAATTGGACATTGGCTGGATCCAATGATGAGGCAAATTGGGTCGCTCTAGATACCAGAACGGATGAATCGTTTGCTGGCCGAAATGAAACTAGAGAATTCACTTTCAATTCTCCAACAGCATATAAATACTACCGTTTTTATATTACTGCAAATAATGGAGACGTTCTTTTTCAATTAAGTGAATGGAGATTATTAGGTAACTAATTAATATTAAAAATAACCAAACATTCACTACAATTTTTCAAATAAAATTGTAGTGAATTAAGTAAGATTACCTCAAGAAATTGATTTTTTTAGGCAGTCAAAATAGTGTCTAAATACCAATTAAAAAATTTTAATTTTTAGAATGAAGTTTCAAAATTTATGCTGTGCATTCGTTATTCTATTTGTTAGTTGCATAAATTTAAATGCTCAAAGTTTAGCAAAATTTGTCGATACTCAAATAGGCTCGAAAGGGAGTGGTTTAGGTTGTGGTTTTAATTATGTGGGAGCAAGCTATCCGTTCGGAATGATACAGTTTACGCCTAGTTTTTTTTCGCCTCAAAAAGGATTTGTTATAAATCAATTAAGTGGTGCAGGTTGCCCACATATGGGCAATATACCTGTATTACCATTAGCAGGTAATATTGAAAAATCTCCAGATAATATGGAAGGTTTTGATACCTACAAAATCATTAACGAAGCCCATGCTGGTTTTTTATCGGTTAGCATGAAAGATAAAACCAAAGTATCTTTAACGGTAAATAAACGCTCAGGCATTGCTAAGTTTAAATTTGATAAAAACAATAAAACCGGTTCTGTAATTATAGGAGCTGGTATTAGTTCTACGTTTACAGAAAATGCGATGATAAAAATAACCTCTAACAAAACCTGTGAAGGTTTTGCTGATGGAGGCGATTTTTGTGGGACTAAAACACCGTATAGAATTTATTTTGCAGTTGAGTTTGATCGAGCATCTTCAACAAAAGGTACATGGATTGGTAATGCACTTTTAAAAGAATCGCTTCAGGGTTATGGTAAAAATTCAGGTGCTTACTTTACGTTCGATACTAAGGAAAATGAAGAAGTTCACTATAGCATTTCGGTGTCCTTTGTATCTATTAAAAATGCGAAAGAAAATCTAGAAGCTAGTAAGATTGAAGGTGGTTTCGAGGCCTACAAAAGCAATGCAGAAAAAGTTTGGAACGAAAACTTATCTAAAATTGCTATTGAAAGCCTAAACCATGATAGAAAAATTCAATTCTACACGCACTTATATCACGCTTTAATTCATCCAAATATTGTAAGTGATGTTAATGGTGATTATATGGGCGCTGATTTTCAAGTTTATAAAACTAAAACCGAAGCGCAATATAGTTCGTTTAGTGTTTGGGATACATATAGAACACAAGCCCAATTATTAGCTATGTTATATCCAAAAGAAAGTAGTGATATGATGCAGTCATTAGTTGATTTTGCTGAGCAAAGTGGTGGTTACGGACGTTGGATTTTAGCTAATATCGAAACTGGTATTATGCAAGGAGATCCCACTTCTATTCTCATTGCAAATTCCTATGCTTTTGGTGCTACCAATTTTGATGTAAAGCAGGCGTATTATCACATGAAACGTGGCGCTACCATTCCCCGGTTACGTTCTCAAAACCAAGAAATCCGCCCTCATTTAACCGAGTATTTAAGAGATGGGCACACCTTTGCATCCATGATGTTGGAATACACTTCGGCCGATTTTGCCATTGGTCAGTTTGCTAAACAAGCATTAAATAATAAAGAAGATGCCGAATATTTTATTAATCGTTCGCAAAACTGGAAAAACATCTATAATCCCAAAAACAATTGGTTGAACTCCAAGCATTCAAATGGAAAATGGAAAGATATAGAACATGATTGGAGAGAGGCTACCTATAAAAATTACTTTTGGATGGTGCCATACAATTTAAAAGGATTGATAGACACTATTGGCGGTTCTAAAGTCGCTGTAAAACGATTGGACACCTTGTTTGAACGATTAGATGCATCCTATGAAGACGATTGGTTTGCCGCTGGTAATGAACCCGATTTTCAAGTGCCTTGGATTTATAATTGGACTGATACGCCCTATAAAACTTCAGAAGTTATACATAGAGTTTTTAATGACATGTACACGAGTAAACCAACAGGTTTGCCAGGGAATGACGATTTAGGGACTATGGGTGCGTGGTATGTTTATGCCTCAATTGGATTATATCCTATGATTCCAGGGGTTGCTGGGTTTTCAATAAATACACCACAGTTCGAGAAAGTAACCATAAGTCTTCCAAAGGGAGTATTAATTATCAATGGAGGAGATACGGAGGCATCTTACATTGAATCTTTAAAATGGAATGGTAAAAGCTATAATAGCACATGGGTGGATTGGAATGATATCAAAAACGGAGGAAAATTTGATTTTAAAATCTCTAAAAAACCAAATAAGAACTGGGGAAAAAAAGAAATTCCACCTAGTTACAATAGTATAAACATCAATTAATAACCTATAATAATTTAGACTATGAATTTTAAATATTTTAAAACATCCGTTTTTTTAATTTTCGGATTATCATTAACCTTAATGGCTTGTCATAAAACTACAGGTCAAAACAGAAAGAAGGCCAATAATCTAACACAATTTGTCGATCCATTTATTGGTTCTGGTGGTCATGGCCATGTATTTGTTGGCGCTAATGTTCCATTTGGAGGTGTTCAACTTGGTCCGAGTAATTTTTATAAAGGCTGGGATTGGTCATCTTCTTATCACCATACAGATAGTATAATTAAAGGGTTTACGCATTTAAATTTAAGCGGAACAGGAATGACTGATTTATCAGATTTTATAGTAATGCCAGCTGTTGGTAAACGTAAAATTTGGGCAGGAAATCAAGAACATCCAAACGATGCTTTTGCGTCTTTTTATTCAAAAAAAACAGAAGTAGCAAAAGCAGGTTATTATTCGGTAATGCTTGATGATTACAATATTAAAGCAGAATTAACCGCTTCGGAAAGAGTTGGAATGCATAGATATACGTTCCCTAAATCAAAACAAGCAAGAGTTATTATTGATTTAACAGAAGGGAACTCTGATGTTACGGTTGATACCTTCATAAAACAAGTAAATGAAACAACTTTTCAAGGATACCGTTTTTCAAAAGGTTGGGCTGCTGATCAAAGAGAGTATTTCACATTAGTCCTCTCTAAGCCGGTTACAAATTTTGTGCTTTATGATAGAAATGATAAAGTTGAAGGCACGCAAGCGAAGGGAAATTATATGAAAGGGTTTTTAGAGTTTGAAACTACTGAAAATGAAGTAATACATGTTAAAATGGGAGTCTCTCCAGTAAGTTCTGAAAATGCATTGGCTAACATTGAAGCTGAAATTCCGCATTGGAATTTTGATAAGATAGTGAAGGATGCAGATGACAAATGGAATAATGAACTGTCTAAAATCAAAATAGAAACAACAGATTTAAGTAAGAAACGTATATTTTATACAGCGATGTATCACACTATGATTGCTCCAAATTTATTTAATGATTCTAATGGTCAATATAGAGGAACAGATAAAAAAGTGTATGAAAATCAAGGTTTTACTAACTATACTTTATTCTCGCTTTGGGATACTTACAGAGCAGCACATCCATTATATACACTATCGCAACCGGAGCGAATTAGCGATATGATTAATTCTATGTTGGCAATTTTTGATCAACAAGGAAAGTTGCCTGTTTGGCATTTACGTGGGAATGAAACCAATACTATGCCAGGTTATAGTGCAATACCAGTAGTAGTAGATGCGTGTTTAAAAGGATTTAAAGGGTTTGATTTAGAGCGTGCTTATAATGCGGTTAAAGTTTCTGCAACAGGGGATTTTGAACCAGGTGTAGAGGATTTAATAAAACTTGGTTATATCCCAGCAGATCACGGACCAGAATCTGTAGCTAGTGCTATGGAATATGCCATTGCAGATTGGGCAATTTCTAAATTAGCAGAAAAGCTAGGTAAAAAAGAAGATGCAGTTTACTTCGCAAAAAGAGCCAAAGCATATAAACAATATTTTAATAAAGAAACAAGATTTATGAGAGGTAAGCTTGAAGATGGTTCTTGGAGAACACCTTTTGATCCAGTGTCCGCGCAACATCGTGTAAACGATTACTGCGAGGGAAATGCATGGCAATACCTATGGTTAGTGCCTCAAGATCCAGAAGGATTAATAGAGTTACTAGGAGGAGATGAACCTTATATAGCAAAATTAGACGAGTTATTTAGTATGTCTTCAGAATTAGATGAAGGTGCTTCAATAGATATCACTGGTTTAATTGGGCAATATGCTCACGGAAATGAGCCCAGTCATCATACAACTTATATGTATGCTTATGCAGGCGCACAATATAAGATTGCAAGCAATGTAGATTATATTTTGAATGAATTATATACCGATCAACCAGATGGTTTAAGTGGTAATGAAGATTGTGGACAAATGTCTGCTTGGTATGTGTTGTCCTCTATGGGTTTTTATTCAGTAAACCCGGCGAACGGAATGTATGTATTTGGAAGGCCTCTTTTTGATGAAGTAAATATGAAGGTTTCAGGAAATAAAACATTTAAGATTCAAACAGAAAACAATAGTGCAGAAAATATCTATATCCAATCGGTAAGTCTTAACGGTAAGCCATATACAAAATCATTTATCACCCATAAAAACATTTTAAAAGGAGGCACCTTAAAGTTTGTAATGGGTGGCAAACCAAATATAGAGTTTGGTAAAAAAGATGAAGATAGACCAAAATCAATTATGTATTAAGAGATATTGACTTGTAGTAAAGTAAAAATTATAATTATAATATATGAAATCAAGAAACATATTATTTCTGCTATTTGTAGTAATAACCTTGAAAATTTTAGGTCAAAATGACCATAATACTAAGATTTCTTATGTAGATTATGTGAATCCTTTAGTAGGATCGGATTCGGCGTTTGATCTTTCCAATGGTAATACTTATCCGGCAATTGCAACGCCTTGGGGAATGAATTTTTGGACACCTCAAACAGGTAAAATGGGCAATGGTTGGGGGTATACATACGACGCTAATAAAATACGTGGCTTTAAGCAAACACATCAACCAAGTCCTTGGATTAACGATTATGCTGCTTTTGCTCTATTTCCTGAAACAGGAAAACTTAAAATCAATGAAGATGATAGATCTTCATGGTATTCTCATAAAACAGAAGTAAGTAAGCCAAATTATTATAAGGTATATTTGGCTGATTATGATGTAACTACTGAAATTACACCAACCGAAAGAGGAGCTCAGTTTAGATTTACATACCCAAAATCTGAAAGTTCACATGTTTTAATAGATGGTTTTTTTAAAGGATCAATGGTTAAGGTTTTTCCTAAGGAACGCAAAGTTATAGGGTATTGTCGGAATAATTCAGGAGGTGTTCCTGATAATTTTCATAATTATTTTGTTATCTATTTTGATAAAGATTTTGAAAAAATTTCTACATGGAAAGCTGATAAAGAAGAAAAGATTAATAATTTTATTTTAAAAAATTCGCTTGAAGCTAAAGGCTATCACGTAGGTGCAACCTTATCATTTAAAACAAAAGAAGGTGAGCAAGTTACGGCAAAAGTAGCATCCTCTTTTATAAGTCTTGAACAAGCTGAATTAAATTTAAGTAGAGAAATAGGAACTGATAGTTTCGATGAAACAAAAAGTAAAGCTGCAAATTTGTGGAATAAAGAATTGGGGCGTATTGAAGTAGATGGCGGAACCACAGAACAGTATAGAACCTTTTACACAGCATTATATCGCGTTTTATTATTTCCAAGAAAATTTTATGAGATAGATAGTAATAATAATATTGTTCATTACAGCCCATATAACGGGAAAGTATTACCTGGATATATGTTTACAGACAATGGGTTTTGGGATACGTTTAGAGCTGTTTTCCCGTTTTTCACCATTATGTATCCTGAATATCTAAGCCATGTTATGGAAGGATTGGTGAATACTTATAATGAAAGTGGTTGGTTGCCAGAATGGGCAAGCCCCGGACATAGAGATTGTATGATTGGATCCAATTCTGCAGTGAACATTGCAGATGCCTATTTGAGAGGAATAAGAGGCTTCGACATTGAAACGCTATATCAAGCAATAGTTAAAAATTCTAATAATAAAGGTCCTTTGAGTTCAGTGGGTCGTTTTGGTGCAAAATATTACAATAAATTAGGGTATGTTCCTTATGATGCTGGTATTAACGAAAGTGCGGCACGAACTTTAGAATATGCATTTGCCGATTGGTCAATTGCTGAACTTGCAGAAGCTTTAGGAAAACCACAGGAAGAAATTGACCTTTTCAGATCGCGAAGTCAAAATTATAAGAATGTATTTGACCCCGAAATTGGATTTATGCGTGGTAAAAATAAAGATGGATCTTGGGGAAAAACTTTCACACCAGATAAATGGGGTGATGCTTTTACAGAAGGCTCTTCATGGCACTGGACTTGGAGTGTATTTCATGACCCTATGGGGTTAGCAGAATCCTTTGGAGGTGTTACTAAAATGGAAAAGCGTTTGGATGAAGTTTTTACTGCTGCTCCAACTTTTAATGATTCGTATTATGGTCAACAGATTCATGAAATTACAGAAATGTTAGTAGGTGATATGGGGCAATATGCACATGGTAATCAGCCCGTACAACACGCTATTTATTTATACAATTGGTTAGGGAAACCTTGGAAAACTCAAAAACTAATACGTGAAGTCATGGATAAGCTCTATACTTCTGCGCCCGATGGTTTGTGTGGTGATGAAGATAATGGACAAACATCTGCATGGTACGTATTTTCTGCTATGGGATTCTATCCTGTTGCACCGGGAACTGGACAGTACGCTATTGGAAGTCCTTTGTTTAAAAACGTGAAACTTCATCTTCAAAATGGAAATATTTTTGAAATGAAAGTCCCAAATAATTCTAAAGAGAACGTCTATGTTGATAAGATCAGTAAGAATAAATCAACCTATAATAAAAATTATATCACTTTTGAAGACCTTATGGATGGTGCCACTTTTTCATTGGAAATGAACAACCAGCCCAATAAGAAATTAAGAACAAGAAAAGAGTCAAAACCGTATTCTATGAGTCAAGAAAATAAATAATTTTTTGAAACAATAAAGATTGCAATATAAAATAGTGTAAAAAAAACATAAATAAATGTTATGGGAGAATATTCTAAAGAAACACCAATTGTTTCAAAACAAGTAATAGTACCATTTATTTTAGTAACCTTATTATTTGCATTATGGGGATTTGCTAATGCCGTTACAGACCCTATGGTAAATGCGTTTAAAAAAGTGTTAGAACTATCAAATGTCCAGGCATCTTGGGTGCAAATGGCTTTTTATGGCGGCTATTTTTGTATGGCATTACCAGCAGCTTTGTTTATGCGTAAATATTCATATAAGGTTGGCGTTTTAATTGGTTTAGGTCTGTATGCAAGTGGCGCATTATTATTTTATCCAGCCGCAGTTTCAGAACAGTTTTGGTTTTTCTGTTTAGGACTTTATGTGCTAACATTTGGGTTGGCGTTTTTAGAAACCGCTGCAAATCCGTATATATTGGCAATGGGTTCTAAAAAAACGGCTACACAGCGTTTAAATTTAGCGCAGTCATTAAATCCAGTCGGATTAATAGCGGGTTTGCTAGTTGCCAAGTATTTTATATATGATAAATTACAATCAGACGATATTACAGATTTTGGAGCTTTAGATGAAGCAAAACGCGCTTTAATAAGAGTGGCAGATTTAGCAGTTATTCGAGATCCTTATGTTATATTAGGCTTAGTTATTTTAGCCGTTTTTGTTTTATTCGTAATCAGCAAAATGCCACAAACTAAAGCCGAAGGACAGATGCCAAGTCTTGGAAATACTTTTGGTGAATTGGCAAAAAACAAGAAATACATTTACGGCGTTATCTCTCAAGTTTTGTATGTAGGTGCACAAATTATGACATGGACCTATATCTATCAATATGCTGAAGCAATTGATTTAGCAAAAATAAATACAGTAGGATATGAAAAGGTTGATGTATTTTTTTATCAATTATTAGCATTCATATTATTTACCGTTGGACGATTTATTGGAACAGCTCTGTTGCGTTATATGAAACCAGGTAAATTATTAATGGTTTCTGCAATCTTAGCGTCTATTTTTGTTATAGGAACCATATTTGTAGAAGGTATGACGGGTTTATATTGTTTAGTAGGCATCTCTTTTTGTATGTCTCTAATGTTCCCAACAATTTATGGGATTGCCTTGGATGATTTAACCGAAGAGCAGTCAAAAGTGGGATCAGCAGGACTGGTTATGGCTATTGTTGGAGGTGCATTATTGCCAATGCTCCAAGGTATTATTATTGATGCAGGTGGTCATGGTGTTTCGGATACTACTATGATGGGTGTTTCTGAAGTTAATTTTTCTTTTATTTTACCCTTATGCTGTTTTATTTTAATTGCAATGTATGGACGAATGGCATTCAAAAAATTTAATGTATAAATTTCTTATAAACGTCAATAGTCAGTAATACATTATTAACCGTTGAATACTTAAAGATTATGTTGAGAAAGTCAGTTTTAAGTTTTATTGTTATTTTATCTTTTGGATTTCAAAGTATTGCACAAAAGAAACCTTTACGACTTAACGCTTTGTTTTCAGATCACATGGTATTGCAGCAAAATGCTAATGTTGCTTTTTGGGGAAGTAGTTCAACAAATGAAAAAGTAATCGTTTCCGGAAGTTGGGGAAAGTTTGCCGAAATTACATCTGATGAAAATGGACAGTGGAAACTTTATCTACCAACGCCTAAGGCAGGTGGTCCATTTACGGTAAACATTTCAACAAGCACCAATAAAGAGGCGTTAGAAGATGTTATGGTAGGTGAGGTATGGCTTGCTTCTGGGCAATCTAATATGGAAATGCCATTAATGGGTTGGCCGCCAAATGACATCATTAATAATGCTGAAGAGGAAATTGCCAAATCGAATTACCCAGAAATTAGAATGTTTACAGTGGAGCGACAGTTATCACTAGAACCTAAAGCTACGTTTAATGGGAAATGGAAAGTTTGTAGTCCAGAAACGTCAGGAAATTTTAGTGCCTCAGCATACTTTTTTGCTCGTAAATTACATAAAGAATTAAATGTACCTATTGGGATTATTCACTCTAGTTGGGGAGGAACACCTGCTGAATCCTGGACTAGCAAAAAGACTATTGATACTT
>ERZ888423.411-NODE-411-length-43978-cov-13.362452_pt1 | contig 43978 bp, 33 predicted proteins | sample MGYA00520523_ERZ888423 | MGnify/ENA primary metagenome ERZ888423 (study PRJEB32303, sample SAMEA104408611) | aquatic metagenome | biome: Brackish water; feature: Pelagic; material: water | place: Baltic Sea | collected 2014-06-08T10:24:00 | depth 30,27 m ... | reverse complement strand
TATCGCGCCTGCTTTGGGAGCAGGAGGTCGTAGGTTCGAATCCTGCCACCCCGACTGTTAAAATCAAAGGTCTAGCATTAGCTAGACCTTTTTTTTGTCCTTTTTTACATGTCGTAATGCAAATTGACTAGAAGTTTAAAAATGACAGGGTCCAATTAGAGGGTAAGCAATGCGTTGTACTATCCATTGCGAAAAGAGAGGGATTTAAACTATCGTATGATTCTAGCGGCGTGAAGAAGCAGGAGAATTTGCCACTTACTATCTAGATGAAATTAAAGCTACCCCAGTGAAACCAAAATTATTCTCCGACCAATCGCTCACAACAAATGGCCGTAGCCATGGCAGCATTTAGACTTTCTGTGTGGCCAATACCAGGTATCGTTATGCCCGTGTGTCTAACGGCTTCTAAGGTGGCGGCGTCTATTCCGTTGGCTTCGTTACCGATGAGTAAAACGCCTTCAGTTGGCTTATCCATGGTTCGTATATTTTTCCCGTCAAGCAAGGTGGCATACACATCTTTTCCTGCTAAAAGTTCACCGAGATTCCCTTCTATTACTTTGACCCTTAAAAATGAACCCATAGTACTTTGAATAACCTTACTGTTATAAAATTCAACGGTATTCTCACTGCAGTAAATCGTATTTATGCCGTACCAATCTGCAATTCGGATAATAGTGCCTAAATTACCTGGGTCATTTATCCCGTCTAAGGCTATTTGCCAGGGAGAAGTAGGTAGATTGGTGTCATGAAACTTGGCAATTGCAAGTATTTCTTGGGGATTGATGAGGTGTGATGTGGCAGCAAATTCTTCACTACTTATTAGGTCAAATGTGAAGTCAATCTGTTCACCATAACGCTCCAAAAAAGCAGGAGTGCATAGTATAGTCTCCACAGGCCAATTGCTTTGGGTTAATTCGTTAACAGATTTTAACCCTTCTACGACAAATAGACCATATTTTTGTCGAAATTTTTTGCTGTTTAGTTGTTGGTACAGTTTTAATTTAGCTTTGCTTGGCAATTTGACTTCTTAATTTGAATACAAAACTAAAATATTGTCTCATACTTTTAACGTTACTCAGCATTTCAGCGTGTAATATTACACGTGTAGTGCCTGAAGGGGAGTATCTATTGGTTAAAAACAAGATAGAGCGGATAGATGATCAAGGAGTTAACTTAATGGATGAACGATCAAGTCTAAAGCAAAAACCCAATCGAAAATTGCTTGGATTTGTGAAGTTTCATCTTTGGGCTTATCAATACGGTAATAAAGGTTTAGGTATTCGTAAGAAACAACCTTGGCTACGTAAACTTGCTGAAAATGTAGGAGAAGCACCTGTACTCATTGATACCAATAAAATGAATCTTTCGTCCACTAAGCTTTCTGACTATTATTTTAGCAAAGGATTTTTGAATAATACCGTCAACTATCGTATAACACCACGTAAGATTTTTAAGAAACGAGCAATTGTAACATATGACGTAGAACTAAAGAAGTACACCGTAATTAGTAGTTTAGTTTATAATTCGGCGTCTAAAGAGATTTCAGATTTACTAAAACAAGTAACAAATGATCCAAAATTAAAAAAAGAGCAACGCATAGACTTTGATAAAATAGAAGACGAAAGAAGCCGTATTACAGAACTACTTAGGAATAACGGCTATTTTTACTTCAATAATTCATTTGTTGATTTTCAAATTGATACCAATCAAACAAAGCAGAGCGCTGATGTAGTGGTTAATATTAGAAATAATAAGAATTTTAATCCACATTATCAGCAAACTATAAACAGCGTAACGGTTTTAATAGGGGACTCGATATTTACGGACACACTTATTTACGATCGATTAGAATTTTTAGAAGGAGATTATAAAATAAAGCCTAGTGTTTTAGCAAAGAATATCATTTTTAGACCTTCAGACTTTTATAATGCGGATTTAGTTCAAAAAACATATTCCAACTTATTGTCTATGGGGCTTTTTAGCTTTGTTACCATTCGGTTTAATCCCTCTTTAGAAGATAGTTTAACTAGGCTTGACGTTGTAATTCTTCTGAAAACTACAAAAAAACATGATTTTGTAATAGAGCCACAAGCTATATATACGCAACAGAATTTAGGACTAGAAACAAATAATAATAGTATAGGTATTGCTAATAACTTGTCACTTATAAATCGAAATGTTTTTGGCGGAGCAGAATCCTTTAATCTTACCTCATATACAGCACTAGAATCACAAATAAAAATAGATAATCAGGGCTCTTTTACCAGTTTTAGACAAAGTCTAAATGCTGAATTAGTTATTCCTTCTTTAATATACTTTGAGCGTAAACAATTTAGCGAAGTATTAATTAAAAAAAGCACCAAGATTAACACCTCAATAATCTTTGATCAGAACAAGAATTTTACTAGAAAAGTAATACCATTAACGTTTACATATGCATTTACCAAAGGACGTACATCCTTTGGTATAACACCGTTTAGGCTAAGTATAAATCAGTCCAGTGTAGATGCAGATTTCTTACTATCCTTAGATCCTAGTACACGTTATTATACAGAACAGCTTTTAACTAATAATATAGTTGCAGGTCCTCTTACCTCATTGTATTGGAGTAATAGGGACAAGAATCCTAATTATTTTTTGCAAATCAGGTCAAATCCAGTAGAGTTAGCTGGAAATCTAGCTTCGCTATATTTTAATCAGATAAAAGGTGACTATAGTGCTAATAAAGAAATATTTAATGTTAAATATGCTCAGTATGCTCGATCTGATTTTAATATTATTTTAACCAATATTATAAATGAGAATAATTCTCTAGCCTACCGAGGTTATATAGGAGCGGGACTGCCTTACGGTAACACTTTGTTTTTACCATTTGAACGTCGTTTTTTTGTGGGGGGAGGCAATAGTTTACGAGCTTGGAGAGCTAGAACCATTGGTCCTGGGAGTTACAGTGATTCTAGCAGTGATATCACAATCGAAAAAACGGGAGAATTTGCCTTACAAGGCAGTATTGAGTATCGATTTGACATCGTAGATAAATTCTTGGATGGTGCATTATTTGTAGATGCCGGAAACATATGGAACTTTAGGAAAGATGCAAGCTTCCCCAATGCTGAATTAAAGTGGAATAGATTTTATAAGGAGATTGCTATGAATACGGGTTTTGGCTTGCGGTTCGATTTTAATTATATTGTCTTCAGAACAGACTGGGGAATTGCCTTACACGATCCTTCAAAACTAGAGGGTAATAGATGGGTCATTCAAGATTTTGCATCAGCCAAATGGATAAGTAACAATACAGCAATTAATTTTGGTATTGGTTTTCCGTTCTAGTTTTTATCCATTTAGTATTATATTCTTGCACCCCTTTTAGTAGATAAAGTATTTTGGAAATTAAGATGAACGGTCTAACCGTGTGTAATGATCAGATTTATGTACATTTTCGAATTATTATTAAAGGATAGTGCACGTAAATAAGGTAAACAATAATGAAAAATATATGTTGTATATAGCTTAGGCGGAATCGTACTAAGAATACAAGTGAGCTAAAATAGGAATCAGAATATAAGAATGGAATTAACATCAAAAGGCTACACTCTCGGAGGCGTAGATTTATTAAGCGTGGCAAAAGAATTTGGGAGTCCACTGTATGTGTATGACGCAGACCAAATAGTAGCTAATTATCACCAACTTAAAAATGCCTTTACAGGGGTAGATGTACATTTAAAGTACGCATGTAAGGCGCTCACCAATATTAGTATCCTTAAACTACTTAAAAAAGAAGGAGCCGGTCTTGATACCGTTTCTCTAGAAGAAGCAAGAACAGGGATACAGGCAGGTTATGAACCGAATGAGATCTTGTTTACGCCAAACTGTATTGGTTTTGATGAAATAAGACAAGCCGTTGAATTAGGACTTATTATTAATATAGATGAGTTAAGTACTTTAGAACGCTTTGGATGCGAGTACGGTGGTAAAGTGCCTTGCTGTATTCGGCTTAATCCGCATATTATGGCGGGGGGTAATAGTCATATCTCAGTGGGTCATATTGATTCTAAGTTTGGTATAAGCATATATCAGGTTCCTCATATTAAGCGTATTGTAGAAAATTACGGAATTAAAGTAAATGGCTTGCATATGCACACAGGTAGCGATATTCTGGATGCAGATGTGTTTTTACGTGGGGCTAAATTACTTTATGAAGCTGCTAATTCATTTCCTGAGTTAGAATTCATGGATTTCGGAAGTGGTTTTAAAGTGAAGTATCGCGAAGGTGACGTAACGGCCGATGTAGAAAAAATAGGAGCAGAGATTGTAGCTAGTTTTAAGGAGTTTTGCAAAAGTTACGGTAGAGATTTACAACTTTGGTTTGAGCCTGGGAAGTTCTTAGTAAGTAATGCAGGATTTTTACTGGTAGATGTGAATGTGGTTAAGCAAACTACTTCTACGGTCTTTGCTGGAGTAAATTCAGGTCAAAATCACTTGCTGCGTCCAATGATGTACGGAGCATATCACCATATTGTGAATATATCAAATCCTACAGGTACAGATCGCATATATTCCATAGTTGGTTATATCTGTGAGTCTGATACATTTGGCTTTGATAGACGCTTAAATGAAGTACGTGTTGGCGATATATTAGCTATTCATAATGCGGGAGCCTATGGATTTAGTATGAGTAGTAATTACAACTCAAGACCACGTCCTGCAGAGGTTATGATCTATAAGAAAAAAGCGCATTTGATACGTAAGCGTGAAGATCTAGCCTATATTCTCCAAAATCAGCTAGAGGTAGAGTTGTAATTATTTGTTAGTACTTCTTTTAGGAAGTGCAATTCTTCAAATCTATTTTATTGATTTAGGTTTGGCGTCAAAACGGCTAAAATCTATTTTGCTCATAAACTTTTTTTCAAGTGGTGTCCATGTAGTGGAATCTCTCCAACTACCACGTCCATAAGCAAATCTGGCTTTTTCCCAGTTGTTATATTTGTTGTGTAAGTCTTTAAGATAGTAAATAGCTACTTTAAGATAGTTTCGACGTGTTTTACCACCTGATAATTCTAGTTTTTTATAATAATGCCAATATGTAACATCTATAACTTGCAAGTCTCCATGATCTGTTCCGCCATTGCTGTTTTTGATGTATCTCCAACCGCTTTCATTTTGACCTATTTGTTTTACTAGTTCAAAAGGTACTCCTGCTTCTTTACATATAGAATCAGCTACTTCTAAAACTGATTTTGATTGAACCTTGATTTCAGGTTTTTTTAATTCAGCTACGGCTAATTCTCGTCCTAATCTCTTTTTCTCGTTTTGTCTGTTCACAAAACTGGTTGCTATTAGTATAATTACTAATGAAATAACCATTATAATGTGTTTACTCAAATTTTTCATGAAGATATGTTTGTTTCTTTTTAAATCGGTGTTGTTAAGTGAATCTCAACGTATTTTAGAAATACCGACTGTTGTTTTTTTATTTTACAAAACTAATGTCTAAATACAAAATGGTATGTTGAGTTCTCAACAGGTCATTTGGTCGCGCTTGGGCAGTATATCTCTTGATACCTTATAATGAGTCGATTAGGCTGTAATTTATGTGTAGTTTTTAGTGTTCACTATCCTTGCAAGCTGCTGTATGATACATGGTACTCTCTAATTAAAAAAAGGAAGGAGCAATACTAGTTGCTTCTTCCTTTTTTTTGGTTTAGTTTAAATAGTATTATACTTCTTCGCTCATGCCTCGGGCACTTAAATATCGCTCTGCATCTAACGCTGCCATACATCCACTTCCCGCGGCTGTAACTGCTTGACGATAAATTTTATCTTGTGCATCACCACAAACAAACACACCTGGGATGTCTGTTTTTGCGCTATCAGGATATGTTATAATATAACCAGAATCATCCATTTTTAAATATTCTTTAAAAATATCGGTATTCGGTTTATGTCCAATAGCAACAAAAAATCCTTTTACAGGAATTTCTCTTTTTTCGCCGGTTATGTTATTTAATACGCGAACAGCTTCAACTGTCATGTCGCCAAGAATTTCGTCTGTTTCTGTGTTGTAAAGAATTTCAATATTGGCCAAACTATTCACACGATGTTGCATAGCTTTTGATGCACGCATCTCTTCTTTACGAACGATCATATATACCTTTTTACAGATTTTAGAAAGGTAGCTTGCTTCTTCGGCAGCAGTATCACCTGCGCCTATAATGGCTACATCTTCTCCTCTGTAAAAGAAACCATCACATACCGCGCATGCACTTACACCACTTCCGTTTAATCTTTGTTCACTAGGTATTCCAAGCCATTTAGCACTAGCGCCAGTAGATATTATTACTGTTTCACACTCTATTTCTGTCTTACCATCCACAGTAACGATATGATTGCCTCCATTTCTGTCAAAAACAACGCTGGTTATCATGCCGAAACGCACATCTGTTCCTAAACGTACGGCTTGTTTCTTGAAATTTTCCATCATCTCAGGACCCATAATACCATCTGGATAACCTGGATAGTTTTCTACATCCGTCGTGATAGTAAGTTGACCACCAGGCTGAAGTCCTTCATAAACCACTGGTTTCATGTCAGCACGAGCAGCATATATAGCTGCGGTATACCCTGCCGGTCCCGAGCCTATTATTAGGCATTCTACTTTTTCCATTTACTTTAATATTGTTTAAAAGAGCTGCAAATAAAAAGCAAACAAACGTTATGCTTTATACGAATTAAGAATTTGGGTATAAGTTAAATTTACGGGTTTGTTAAACGGAAATAGATACTAAATGCACTCCATCAAAAGCCGTGAAGTTTGAATCCATCGGATTCAAGTATTTCGACTTGCTTTTTCATTTTCTTTTGAATTACACCGAAATGATGTTCGTCTTCATTGGTGATAAATGAAATTGCTTTACCTGTATTTTCTGCTCTTCCTGTTCGACCGATTCGATGTATGAAATCTTTAGGACCTCGCGGCAAGTCATAGTTTATTACAAAAGGTAAAAATTCAATATCAATGCCTCTTGCTAATAAATCAGTGGCTACCAGTGCTGTTAAACTGCCGTTTTTAAAGGTAATCATTGATTCATTTCTGCTACCTTGACTTTTTTTGCCGTGTATAGCTCGTGCATTTATACCGTTATTTCTTAGTTTATCTGCTACTAAGTCTGCTTGATAAATGGATGAAGTAAAAATAAGTACCTGCTTCATTTCTTCGGTTTTTATTAAATAGCGAAGGAGTGGCCCTTTGCGCTCATCGGTAACTAAATAAGCAATTTGACTTATTAGCTCCATGTCGTGGACAACAGGAGCTATATTAATAACTACAGGATTTTGAAGGTGCAATCGTTCTATGTTTTGCACATCAGGACTGAGCGTTGCAGAGAACAGTAGATGTTGTTTTAGCTTGGGGAGAAGCGATAAAATTCGGTCAAGCTCCTCCTTAAATCCAAGATTAAGCATTTTGTCTGCTTCATCTATGACCAGCGTATCTATATTATTAAACTTTACGGATTTTGATCGGTATAATTCTAGTAATCTACCTGGTGTTGCCACTAGCACATTTATATTGTGCATAGACATCATTTGCGGATTGATGGATACCCCACCATATACCGCTTTCGATTTTACATGATAGCGAAGAGATGCACCCAAACTAGTAAAAACCTCATCTACTTGTAAAGCAAGCTCTCGTGTTGGCACAAGTACTAAGGCATTTATTTCTCTTCCACCCCCGGTATTCTTTCCTTCCAAGTCCATCAGTATAGGTAAGACATAACTTGCGGTTTTACCAGAACCTGTTTGAGCAATACCAAGTACATCTTTTTTAGCTAAGATTGCAGGTATAGCTTGATCCTGGATAGGAGTGGGCACCGTGATATTCTGTGCTGCTAATGCAGATACTAGTGTGGGAGATATCCCTAAGGAGTCAAATGACATAGATTATAATACTGTATTATGATTCAAAGTGCAACAATAGGTGCAGTTGATATCAATCTCTAATTTACTTTTGGTTCTGATCTGGTGTTATTCATCATTGAGATAGGCTCATCTCAAACTTCTTAGGTGTCACTCCATATTTATTTTTAAATGCTTCTATAAAGTGACTTACATTGGTGTAACCTAGCTGGTCTGCTATTTCGGCTATTTGAAACTCACGTTTTAAGATAAGTTCCCTTGCCTTACTCATTTTATAGTCTTTTAGAAAGCTGTGTATTGTTTTTCCATAAATCTCCTTGAAACCTGTTTTTAAATTATGCTCATTAAGCGCTACTTCTTTAGCAAGTTCTTTAATAGTTGGGGCATTATTAAGGTCTTTTATTAAGAATTCTTTGGCATCTCTTACCTTAGTTACATTTTCCTTTTGATTTAAAAACGGACATTGATAGGCTGTCTTTCTATTGGAGGTATTGAAGTAGTCGTCTAGAATAGCAAATTTCTTTGCTTCTTTGAGTAGCATGTTATTCGGATTTTCAGCCATTTCGTGTATGCAGCGTTTTATCGTAGTGCTTGCTGGCTGAAAATGATGATATTGTTCTTTTTCAAAAATAGCCGCTTGCGAAAAATTAAGCTCATCTGTACCGTGAGATATAACGCTATGCAGCGTGTCTATAGATAATCGAATAATAAATAAGGGCGTTTTTTGAGTGGCAGTAAAGGCTAAATCAAAACTTCTATTTTGATCATAAAATAAATAAACCGAATGCTCAGGAAGCGGAACACTTCGCTGGCCCATTGGCATTTCAACTCCTATGGAGTCCGTAATAAAAAGACAAATAGAACCACTTGTGAAGGAATAAGCAACAGGTGTATCGCTAACATTCAGTATTTTAAGTTCTATGGACTGTTTCATGACTTTTTTTTGGTTATTTATTGAAATGCAAAAGTAGTTACTTTTTAAGTAAATAATGTAATTAGCTGATATTAAGCGATTAAAATAATATTTAAGTTTAGGTGTTATTTTCGTTTTGGGGCATTTTTATTTCTTAACAGGTTATTTTGTAATCATTGAGTGGCTCACATTTGCACTATAAAATAAAACATAGATGAATAAAATAATTTTAAGTATTTTTCTTTTGCTAAGTGTAACTACATATGCTCAGACAGAAGATGTGGTAGCAACGGCAGGAGGTGTAAACGATGTGTATTATGATTTTGAAACACAAAGTAAAACGGCAGTTGCCAGAAGCACATGGGATATAGGTTTAACCACAGATCCACAAGGTGCAAGTATCATTATTAACGAAAACGGAGGAACTGAACTTTATCTTTTTGGAGCAGATACAAGTAAATGGAGCACGCTGGATACTGCAGGTATGAAATGGACAAAAATTTACAATTCAGAAACTACCTGGGCTTCGGGCGCATTTGCTAATCAAGGTACCAATCATCCTGATTACGGATGGGGTGTGTACAATAGTACTTCACATGACATTGTAGGTAATCGTATTTTTATTCTGAAAAACACCTTAGGTGAACTTTGGAAAGTTATGGTGCCTGCTATGAAAGCCAATGGCGATTTTGCCGTAAGAATGGCTAGACTAAATGGCTTGTCTGAAATGACTTATACCTTCAATAAAATGGCCTTCAAGGACAAAAACTTTCACTTGATTACGGTAAATGATGCTTCGGCACCTATTTCTACAAATCCAAATAAGAAAGATTGGGATATGTTGTTCACCAAATATATTACGTTTGTACAGGCTGGACCTAACAGTAGATACCAACCCGTAGCTGGTGTTAAAGTGAATGTTGGATGCAAAGTTGCTCAACGTGATGGTATTGCTACCGATAGTGATGATACTACCTCATTAGCATGGAATTCTGATATTACCGAAATAGGATGGGATTGGAAAACATTTGATATGGCATCTACCAGTTATATCATGGTTCCTGATAGAACCTACTTTGTAAGAACGGCAAATGGTGCTGTTTGGAAACTGTGGTTTACAAACTTTACTGTTGGTACGGCTAACTCAACCTTTAATACCAAATTGATTAAACAGTCTGCAAGTACAAAAGAAATTGTTCAATTAAATACGCAGGTTTATCCTAATCCAGCAAATGATGTTTTGACTATTAGAAACAACGAGAGCGAATCACTTAAAGCTACACTAATGAATGCCCAAGGTGCAACAATTCTAACAGATAATCTGAGTGCATTTACGGCTAAAACGATTACTACGTCTGACTTCGCAAAAGGAATTTATTTCTTACAGTTAAGTACTTTAACTACGAGCAATACCCAAAGAGTAATCTTTGAATAAGCAACTATTTATAATACTATTTTTACTGTTTGTCCCTGCGCTTTCGTGGGGACAAACTAGTAATATAACGGGTGCTGAAGATACGGCTAAACTCAAAGAGGTAATCGTAACTGATATTCACTCCAACAAAGACTTAAGCAAAACAGTACTTAATATTTCAAAAATAAACGCTAAACGCATAGAAGAACTAGGCGCGATAGACTTACGAGACGCACTTACTTTTGAAAATAACATACGACTGAGTAGAGATAATGCCATTGGCTCTTCTGGGCTTACTATGATGGGGATAGGTGGCGATAACGTAAAACTACTGATTGACGGCGTACCGGTAATCGGTCGCTTGTTTAATCAATTGGACTTGGAGCAATTTAACCTCGAAAATGTCAAGCAAATAGAGATTATAAAAGGTCCTATGTCGGTTATATACGGAAGTAATGCACTGGCCGGAACAATTAATATTGTTACGAATAATACGAATTCAAAGCCCCGATTTAATCTAAATGCGAATCACGAAACCGATGGACAATACGCCCTAACGGCTACGGCTTCCAAATCGTTTAAAAATAATTTTATCACCTTAAGCGGAGGCAGGACTATGTTTACGGGATGGAGTGCTAACAACACAGACCGAACATTTGACTGGTTACCCAAAGAGCAATATACGGGAAGAATGCAGTATAGCTACACGCATAAAAATGCTATCATCAATGTTCGTAGTGAATTATTTCATTCTAAACTGCTAGACAGAGGAGCGCCACTGCTACCATACAAGGAAATGGCTATCGATCAATGGTATACCAATAAACGCTTTGACAATAGCTTGAGCTACCAAAATATAATAGGAGGGGATCATGGCTCTTCTATTCAAATGATTCTCGGGAATAATAATTTTAAAAGAGTTAAGAATAAATATTACAAAAGCCTCGTGACACTTGAACAGGAATTGATACAAGGTTATGAAGAACAAGACACACAAACCTTTAATGCTTCTGTTTTTAGAACAATTTATGGTCTTAATAAAGCTAGAACACTTGGTATAGAAACCCTCTTGGGATTTGATGGTAACTATGAAATAGGTACTGGTAACAGAATAAAAAACAATCAGCAAGAGCAGCTTGATGCGGCTTTATTTGCCAGTGCAGAGAAACAAATATCCAAGAATTTCTTGGCACGTGGAGGTTTACGCTATGCGTACAACTCTGCATTTCAATCACCGTTGCTTTATTCATTGCAAACCAAGCTTGATTTGAAAAACGCGCAGGTAATCAAGTTCTCGTATGGGAAAGGATTTAGAGCTCCTTCGCTCAAAGAGTTATACTTAGATTTTAATGATAGCCGACACGAAGTTTTTGGAGATAGCACGTTAAATTCAGAAACCTCTCATTCGTTCACTGGGTCTTACACCAAGTACCTTAAAAAAGGCAATGCGCATTTTAGTACTACAGTAGATGGTTTTTACAATAACATTGCCAATAAAATAGAACTTATTGTAACAGGTCCGATACAGGCTAAATATGGAAATATAGGTACCTATCAATCGGTAGGAGGTGACCTCAGTCAGAAGATTTTGTACAAAGATTTTGGACTTAATGGCTCGTTTAATTACACGGGTGTGTACAATGGTGTAGATGGAAGTAAAAAGGAATTCTTCTTTTCTCCGCAGGTGGTTGTTAACCCAACCTATACCTGGAAAAAACAAAATCTATCGGTGAACCTTTTTTATAATTATTTTGGTCGAATCTCTAGGGTGTTCAGCAATACAGATAGTGCCAATATTAATGTACAACAACAAGACGCCTATTCTATGCTTGATTTCACTTTAAATAAGTCGTTTATGAATAAGAAACTAAGATTAACGCTCGGAGCTAGAAATATACTTGGTGTTATCAATATCAATGCAAATACCACCGAAGTAGGTGCCCATACACCAAGCACTACCTTTATTTCCGTAAGTCCGGGCAGAACCTATTTTATCAATGTACGTTATGAGCTATTTAAAAAAGATTAGTTTTTTATCGCTGCTGTTTATCGCAGCATGTTTTCCAAAAGAAGACGCAATAGAACCGATTATACGGTTAAATGAATCGGTGTCGCTTGATGCGGGACCGTATAAAAATACGGTTGCCTTTTATTCGTTGGATAAGGCAGAAGTAATAGCAGAGGCTAGTCCGTTGGATTGGGATTTTTATATAGATGAAGATGTTATTCGTCTCAATTATTTCCGCAGTATGCGCGTCGCGTTGTTTACCGAGTCTTGGGCTAAACTGGAAGATACCGTTGGCCTACAATTTAGATTTTTAACCTATGACAATGACCTTGACTTAAGTCAATGGGAACTTGCCGAAAATCAGATTTATGTTGTCGATTATGGCATTGATAATGCCGGCAATACTATGGGTCTCACGAGTGTTAAATTTGAAAGAACGCCAAATGGAATGAAGATTTGGTATAATGCATTAGGGTCAGATTTTGAGTTAGTTGAGGAGATAAGCAGCACATCGTTTTACTATAATCTCAGAGAAAAAAAGACATTAGACCTACCTACCGAGTTGGAGTATGACTTAGCTTTTGGGAAGTACACAGACTTGGTTACTGTAGATAATATCACAGAAGATTATTTAATATACGGTACCATTCAAAGTCGTACCCTAGCGTATGCGGTGAATGAGGCATTTGCAGATGTAAAGCAAGATAAGTTTGATGTGATCAGACTGATGGAGAAGAAAGACGTTATTGGGTGGGATTGGAAAAATTTTAATAGACCCAAAAATGCTTATGAAATTGTTGATAATAGAACGTACCTGGTGATGAGTAATGCTGGATACCGATTTAAACTACGTTTTGTGAATTTCTACAACACCGCAGGTCAATCTGGTCATCCTACTTTTGAGTGGGAGTTGTTGTAAAAAGTATTTTCTATATTTGTTAGATGAGAAACCTAACAATGCTGGTAATTTTTAGTATGGCGCTCTCTGCCTGTACCAAATCTGAAATTTCAATCGGATTAGAAGGGAATTATATAGCAGAGGTTTCTGTAATTAAAAGATCTTACTTGTCCAACGAGGCAAATAGCGACGATCAGGTACATGGAATGTATATACGAGGGGATTCTGCAGTAGGATGGGGTTCAATATCTGCATTTCAGTATACACGAGAATTGCGGATTTTTAAATTGCAAGGTGTATATTATCTTAAGCAAAATAGATTCATCTATGATAGTGTATTTTATGGTTCCAGTCATTTACCTTTATCTATAGACCATGGCACAACCCACTATTCTTCGCCCGAAGGAAATTCGTTTAATAATGGTAGTCCTATTTTTAAAATTGACTTTGATAATAAAACTCTTGAAGGGTATTGGGTTATTGGGGATGATCTTAGCCAAGGCTCCTTAGGATCTATATCTAATGGTATTATTGAACAAGCGCACTTTAAATTAAAAAAGAAATGAGATATACTATATTCTTTTCCGCGCTTTTTAGTACATGGATGACTTTTGGTCAGACTGGTTCTGGCTTAGAATTAAGCTATGATTTTGTCCCCGTATCTATTGCGCATTACGATATATCAAATCCTGGAAGTTTTGAAAACAAGTATAGACAGCCTTATAACTACTTGGGCACTCTCAAGAGAACGGAAACGTTTAAAAACAGTACGTTTGGAATTGGTATTCGTGGATTTTGGCTCAACGGCAATGAAAAAACTACAGGTGCTCAATTGGATTATTATTATACTATTAAGCAGAACAAGCCACTTCGTGTAAGTATGGGACTATCTACTTTATGGACTGTTTATCGTTTTAAAGATAATGCATTAGACATCCGTATTCAACAGCATTTTTTACAGGTAATACCCAATATAAAACTTGTCCATAGTATTCTAAATACCGCCTGGGACATAAAAGCAACCGCAGGTATAGGCGTTGGATTTAGCAGTTCCGAGTTTAACCTAAAATTGTATAATCAGCATGAAGAAACCAACTTTCACAAACAATCACTGATGGCTAATCCTCATTTTATAGCAGGAGTTGGTATAGGACTCGTTCGTAACTTTAAGAAATAACAAGGTAGTGTAAGATGCTAGCCGTATTACTACAAAATGAGTAATCCCATTTCTCTTATGGTATAGATTTCTTCGCTAAACCAAAGGTTTTCTATTTCTTCAAAATCCTCTTCAAACGATTCTTTAAATGCTTTAAAAGTGGTTATGCCCACAGAATGATCTTGTAGTTTAGTAATCCAATTCATAAGCCACAAACCCAGATCCGTATCCATTTCTAACGTTTCACTGCTTTTGTTGTGGTGAAAAGTGAGGGTTATATAGTCATCTAACTCATTAAGAATAGGTGCGTTACCTATCCAAACTAATTTATCGGTTAAGCGAGGAATTTTTTCTTCTTCTGAGGTAAGGCTCTTTATTATAAAATCAGCAGGGATAGTAGTTGCGTGTAAATCAAATTCAAACTCTTCAGCATCAAACCATTCGTGCAGGGGCGTGTCAAAACAAATGCCATGCATGTAATTGTAAAGCGACTTTTTAAGTCCGAAGCTAAACGCGCTGTGATCTATACCGGTACTGTCGGTAAATTGCACATCGTTGTTGGCAAAGCTTATTTTTTCTAAATGAGGTGTAATTCCATATGCATCAGGATTTAAGCCCACTGGGCTATGCGCGGTAAGCGCAAACTGATGCCAAAATCCTGATTGAATTACTTCAGCTTCAAAAAGCTGTCTTACCATCTCCAGACTGTCAATTGTTTCTTGAACCGTTTGTGTGGGGTAACCATACATCAAGTAAGCGTGCACCATTATACCTGTTTCTGTAAAATGGCGGGTTACTTGCGCTACTTGCTCTACCGTAACGCCTTTGTCTATAAGTTTAAGCAGTCTATTGGATGCCACTTCTAACCCCCCAGAAACAGCTATACAACCACTGGCTTTGAGCAGTATACAAAGGTCTCTTGTAAAGTTTTTTTCAAAGCGGATATTAGTCCACCAGGTTACATCTAGGTTTCTTTTCAGAATTTCCAACGCTACTTCACGCATAAGTGCCGGCGGAGCTGCTTCATCTACAAAATGGAAACCACGTTCATTGGTTTGCGCTAGTATCGCTTCCATTCGGTCTACCAAAATAGAGGCAGCGATAGGTTCATAATGACCAATGTAGTCTAATGAAATATCGCAAAAAGTGCACTTACCCCAATAGCATCCGTGAGCCATGGTGAGCTTGTTCCAGCGGCCATCACTCCATAAGCTATGCATCGGATTAGCAACTTCTATTACGCTAATGTAGTGCGTAAGCAGTAAGTCAGAGTAGTCGGGTGTGCCCAGTTCTGCTTGCTTGTAATCTTTACGCAGCGAAAAGTTATTGTAAAGTACTTCGCCGCTTTCTCTCAAAAAAGTGCGTTTGAAAAGAAAGTCTTTAGTCTCACTTTTAGATGTTACAAAGGAGTGCAGCAGTTCTATGGGTAATTCGCCATCATCAAGCGTAATGAAATCAAAATAATCAAAAACCTTAGGCTCGTTTATGCTTCGTAATTCGGTATTAGCAAATCCTCCACCCAACGCTATTTTTATGCTTGGGTAAGCTTCTTTAAGATACTGTGCACAGCGAAAAGCACTAAATAGATTGCCCGGAAAAGGAGCGGAGATGCATATTAATTTGGGTTGGTGTTCTGCCACTCGCTGTGCCAAGATAGAGCGTGAAATCTTATCAATATACGAAAGCTTATAGCTGAGTTCTTCGTGCAGTTCGTCAAATGAATTAGCGCTTTTGCCCAGTTGTTCTGCGTATTTACTTACCCCAAAATTAGCGTCTACACATTCTTGTATAAAATCAGTTAAATCTTCTATGTATAGGGTGGCAAGGTGTTTGGCTTTGTCTGCCATTCCCATATTTCCAAAGGCCCATTCCATGTAGTCATTTTCTGTAAATCGACTCGCTTCGGGCAAGTAATTTTCGGTGCAAATTTGACGGGCTAATGTAGGGTTGTGTCCTTGTAAAAAGGAAATTACCGAATCAATGGTATGGATATACTTCCCTTGTAAAGCGAAGATGCGTTTTGCATTTTCACTTTCTATGCTTTGTTGCAATGCAGCAAAATCAAAAACGTCTTGTAGTCCTTTTTCGGAAAATAAGGCTAAAATAACTTCAATACCTAAATCCATTTGAAAGGCAGATATCCCTTTCGTATTTAGAAACCCTTTAAGATACGCAGTAGCCGGATAAGGTGTGTTGAGCTGTGTAAAAGGAGGCGTTATGAGCAGAAGGTCTTTCAGAAGTGCGAAGATAAAGTGCTTATACTTTAAATTATCACTATAATCCGAATGGTAGGAGTTAAGATAGTTGGCTACTAATAATCACCAAATGTCTAGGCTCTACCTCAAATTCGTGTCTGTTTTGCTCTGAATTACATTCGTCACATAAAGGTATAATGTACCAATTGTTGCTGCGTTTACCATCAGGAGGTAGAACGTGACCTCCAACGCTAGAAGGGTTATCGCAATCTTTATTTTTGCAAACAGTAACGGTTCTACCGTAATTTGTAGTCCAATATGACAACCAAGAATTATGTCCTTTGGGTAATGATCTAGGCCCGCTTGGTCCCCATCGTAGGTTTTTGACTTTCATCCGGGGCAAAGGTATCTTTACTGACTTTATACAGCGAGTTTTTTCATAACAAAATGATAATTATTTAGTTAAAACTGTATAATTATCAGGAATTTACGGCTCTAGGCTATGAACGCCTTTGTGATTAGGCGTAATAGTCACTTTTCTAAGTCTCTGATTGCTTATTTTAAGGTTTAGTGTCTCGAGATATAAACTGAATCTGCATGGTGTTTGGCATCTTTTACAGCATTCATGCTTTCGTTAGGAATAGCCACCGATAAAACGTATTGCATTAACTTCCATTCGCCATTACTATTTTCTAAGGCACCAGAACCTCGGCAAGTGCCCATGTGAGTAGCGAGAATCTCATCAAACCACGCGGTATTATTTTTTGCGTTAAGCTGAATAGTGCGATGCACTGTTTTAAAATCCCATGTTGTTTTTTTGTCGAAATAAGGTTTGCAAAATGAGGCAAATTCGTCACGTTCCCAGTTTTCCGTAGCATCAGTACCAATGTAGCGGCACGTACTGTCCATAAATCGAATATAGCCATCAAGATTTGCCTCTGCAGCGTCCTTATGCCACTTATTCATAAGCGAGTTAAGACTTTTAACTAGGTCAGATTTAGTAGGATTTTGTACTGGATTAGTGCAACTGATGAATAACGACAATGCAAGGAGGTATTTCATCCTACAAGTATCGCAAAATTTATCTAAACACTAGCTTTGTGAATGTGTAACCAGGGAAGAGTGACAACCTAAATGTTAAAGACCCAAATAAGAAATAAGATAACCAATAATTGAGCTCCAAAAAGAATCGCACCGAAAACCAATCCTTTTTTTCCTGAAGATAATAAGGTTTTAAAACTGACTTTCAAACCAATACCTGCCATGGCTATAGCCAATAAAATGTTACTCCCGTGTTTCGTATAACTTAATACATCAGGAGAAAAATGGATAAAAGATCCAAGCATAGAAACTGCGATAAAAGTGACTAAATACCAAGGTAGACGAAGTTTTGTTTTTATCCCAGAATCATTCGTAGTAGACGTAAAATATCCAAAAATCAGTAGGGCAGGAGTGAGCATCGCTACCCTTCCCAGTTTGATGGTTACGGCCATTTCGCCAATAGACTCACTTATAGCAAATCCTGCTCCTGCTACATTTCCTACCGAATGAAGGCTAGCGCCCAACAAAAGACTGTTTTGTGCATCGGTAAGCCAATCTGTAGTTAAAAAAGGAATAATAATCATACCCAACAAGCCATATAAATTGACCACTGCCATTGCGATTCCCATGTCACTTTTATCTCGGCTAACACTTGGCGCTAACGCTGCAATGGCTGCAGATCCACAAATAGCTGTGCCAAAACCCACCAATAGTCCAGCGCTGCTCGGGCATGACATCTTTTTACTTAAAAATAGCGTAGCCCAAAGCACGATAACAATGGTGATAATAATAATGAGAATAGTTTGCCAGCCTAGCTTTAAAAAACTACCGTAGTCAATGCCAAAGGCCATAAGTACAATGGCTATTTCTAAAAATAAGCCACTTACTACTTTTATACCAGGATCAAAAGTATCTGAAAGCGATAGCGTGTTCCCTACTATTACACCAATAATGAGTGAAATCAGAATACTATTTACACCAGACCAATTAGCAATAAGTATTGCTGCCAGTGCTATACTTATTGCTAGGAAAATGCCTTTGAGACTAGGTGTAAGAGCAGAAAACTTCAATATAAATTACTACTGTTTTAACGTTCCGCTGTAGTTATTTATACCACCTTCCAGGTTGTATACTTTGGAGAAACCATGACTATCCATAAAAGATGCAGCTTTTGCACTTCTGCCACCGCTTCTACAATAAATCACATAGGTTTTTGAGGTATCTAATTTTTGAACTTCAGTTTGAAAGGATGCTGATGTATAATCAACAAAAGCGGTTGCTTGTGGAATGAAACCTTCTTGAATTTCACTTGGAGTTCGCACATCTATAACAACTACGTTTTTTTCCGTCGCCATAGCGTTTAGCTCGTCTTGTTTTAATGTTTTAACGTTACTAGACTGACCACACGCAGCAAGCGTAATTGCCATAAAGGCGGTAAGGATTATCTGTTTTACTTTTATCATGCTGCGAAGCTCTGAATTAAATTCAAAAGTATTGGTAACTAGAGTATCATAACTACTAGAGTAATTCTTTTAAGGTAGAGATTGTGAAATCGATCTCTTCTTTGGTCGTAAATTTACTGAAGGAAAATCGTACAGCAGATCTTTCTGCGGGATGCTTAATTCCATTTAATACGTGACTTTCGTTTACAGCTCCACTATTACAAGCAGAACCCCCGCTAGCACAGATACCATTCATATCTAATTGAAAAAGTAAGGTTGAGGCATTATCCGTAGGAGGCAAGGATACATTTAGAACGGTATATAATCCTCCATCTTGACTCGTGTCACCATTGAAACACACACCAGGTATTTGAGTTAAAAGTTCGTCTATGAAATACGCTTTGAGGCGGTACACGGTTTCTATCTTAACGTCAATATTCCTGTAAGCAACTTCAAGCGCTTTGGCTAGTCCTGCGATTCCCGTAGTATTCTCTGTTCCAGCGCGCATAGAGCTCTCTTGTCCTCCTCCGGTTACGATTGGACGTATTCTTAATGATTTATTCTTGTATAAAAATCCGACTCCTTTTGGCCCATGAAATTTATGGGCAGAACAAGCGAGAAAGTCAATGTCTAGTACTTGTAAATCAATAGGATAATGACCAACGGTCTGCACCGTATCTGTATGAAAATAGCAATGGTTAGCTCTCGCTATTTTGCTAATTGCAGCCACGTCATTCAATGTTCCTAGCTCATTGTTGGCATGCATGAGCGAGATTAAGCTGTTTGGGTAAAGAGATGCAAGATTTTGTAAGTCGTCCAAATCTGCGCGTCCATATAGATCTAACTTTACAAAGTGAAGCTCTATTGTTCCTTTGTTTTTTAATTCCTTAGCGGTGTCTATTACTGCTTTGTGTTCTATCTCACTGGTTATGATGTGTTTTACATCTAGGTCATTTACGGCACATCGCAAAGCCATATTGTCTGCTTCAGTACCACTTCCCATAAATATTAATTCATTGCTAGCGCAGTTAAGTAATTTGGCTATGTCCTTGCGTGCCATTTCTAATACCGCTCGCGCTTTTCTGCCTTGAGAATGTATAGCAGAAGCGTTGCCATAACAATCGTGCATTACTTGAGTCATTTTCTCTATGACTTCTGCATCCATAGGAGTGGTAGCAGCGTTATCTAAATATACTTGCATCTTAATTTTGCTTTTGCAAAGTAAGCGAATTAATGGAAGAGAATGTAACGTAGAGCTCCAAGTTTTTAAATTTGAAGTTCTTTTTTTTAAAAGTAACATGAGACCAATTTGACCTTGCTTGGTGTGCCATGAGCAAACATTTAGTACTTTTGAAATACCTAAAAAAAACGTACATGAAATTAAGTATTTCACTATTAAGCCTACTCGCTGTCAGCATTTTGACATTAAGTTCTTGTTCTAAAGCAAGGTATGGTTCCTTAACAAGAAGCACTAAAGTGAAACATATTGTGCATTCTCCTGTGAAGGATATACGCATAAAATATCAAGAGGATAATTCAAAAACACAAAAAGTAGCCGTAAACAACATGAATTCAGTAGAAATCAACGTCCAGGATTTTTCCGAAAAGGTATTAATGAATAATCTGCTACAGACTGACGTGAATAAATTGATGTTTTTGGCCCAAAACGCAGATGATATAAAGATAGTGCCAACAACACGTAAAGCTGCTTTGCCTAAAGCATTGCGCAGCCATAAGCCTGCAAAACAGTTGAAAAAGATGAACGATCAGTTTGCCCAAAAAATAGATGCTCAACAAATGAGTAAAAGCAGTGATGTAGAAAATGTACTCTACATCATAGTAGTTGTTTTGTTGGTATTACTCATTTTAGCGCTTCTTTCTAAACTGGGAGGATTGCTAATAAGCTTAGTGGGTTTAGCATTATTAGTGCTACTTATATATCTTGTCTTGCAAATGATATAGTCTGCCAACTAATTGCATAAAAAAAAGGCTGACATTTTTGATGTCAGCCTTTTTTTAAGTATTGTGTGTCAATTATCTCGCTCTTTCTACATATTCACCGGTACGTGTATCTACTTTTATTTTTTCCCCGGTATTTACAAATAACGGAACACTTACTATTGCGCCAGTTTCCAAAGTTGCTGGTTTTAGTGGGTTGTTTGCGGTATCCCCTTTTAAGCCAGGTTCTGAGTAGGTTATTTCTAATACAACATGATTTGGAGCATCAGCCATAATAGGATTTCCTTCATCAAAATATACGCCTAATATCATTTCTTCTTTTAGAAATTTCATTTGATCTCCCATCATAGATTCCGGAATAGTAACTTGCTCGAATGATTCCATATTCATAAGTACCATGTTAGTTCCTTCTTTGTATAGGTACTGCATTTCAATTAAATCTACACGCACGTCATCGATTGTTTCACCGCTTCTGTATCTGTTTTCTATCGATTTCCCAGTAATTGCATTTTTCATTTTTACCTGATAAAAAGCTCCACCCTTGCCAGGCATAGTGTGTTGGTAATCTACTACTTGGCATAATTGACCATTGTAGCGTAAAAACATTCCTCTTGATAAATCTTGTGTTGTTGCCATTGGGGGCAAATATATTGCAGTTGTACCTATTTCAAGAGTGAAACTTAAAATGCTGCTTGACTCATACGTGTGAAAGCATCCTTAGTGATGTCAAAAGTTGTTTTGGCAGAGGATATTGCTTCGTCTACTTTAGAGGCATCTTCTATCAGTGTAAGGTGGTCCAAAAATATCTTCCACATGATTCCTAGTTTCTCACCATAGCATGAGTAAAAATGAAATTCCTCCAATGCACTTAAATTAGGATTTTGCTTCAGCTGCTTATGTATTATAGCACCGCCTAGCGTACTCCCTTCAAATACGTAAAGTACTCCCATAAATGCCTCGTAATTTTCAATAGGGAATAGGATTTCACTTTCATTAGGAACCTTAATTCCTAGTAATGTGGCATCTTTAACTAGAGAATCTGTTTTTCTGCGTTGCTCTAGCATAAGCTCAGCAGGTAGGTTAAATGGTAGGGAAGACCATTGCTTTTCAAATGTTTTATTGAGCACCAAATTACTCATAATAAGCTTTTTATACTCATCTAGAGTAAGTGTGCCACTCATTATCTGCCTACTATATCCCGCAGCTTCTATGTCCTAATGGTTTTGTTCAGTTTCAGTTTTTATACGTTCCGTTAACATATTTATTTAGACTAAATTAAAATAGTTTTTAAGCTAATGAAAATTGTCATTATTTAAAGAATTCCTATGGAGTTAATATTTTTACGCTATCATTGCATTGCACTTAGTCAAGGGAAGCGAGGCGTAATTCCTCCACTGTACCCGCAGCTGTAATGTTCCGCTTAAAAGATTGGTAAATCTAAAAACCACTGTTCACTTAAACGAATGGGAAGGAAGCCAATTTAGGAACTAAGTCAGAAGACCTACTAGATGCATTAAAACTCAATAGCTTTCGGGAAAAAAAGCAGTAAGAGCCAGCAGTTTGTAGACTGACTTTTATATGTATTCCATTGTTTTTGATTTTGTAACGGTTAAAAAATCAAAAAATGCGCACAGCTCTAGCTGTCATATCGTTCATAGTTTCGAGCATGCTCTGCATTGCTCAGGTAGCTTTAGATAGTCTAAAAACTGAGCAATTAGACTCGGTAAGTATTAGCACGCTGGCATTGCGGATATCTCCCGAATATACGAGCGCTCTCCTTTTTGCACAAATCTCCAAATCAAACCCCAGTCAAAATATGGGTCAAATGCTGCAACGAAATGCCGGTATTTACATAAGAAGTAATGGTTCTTCTGGCCTTAATACATTGTCTTACAAAGGATTAGGTAGCATGCAAAGTCCGCTGGTTATCAATGGAGCAAATATGCAAAGTAGCATGAACGGTATTATGGATTTGAGTTTGATTGATGCTATTCACTTTGATCAAGTATCCATCGGTGCCAGTGATTACGATCAAAATGGTGCACAAAATATGGGGAGTGCACTGTCACTCAAAACCAATTCTTCCTTACCCCAAATAAAAGTTACCGCGGAAGTTAGTAGTCAACAAAACAAAATTTTATCTGCACTATATGCCAATCATACCAAACAATGGGAATACCGTGTTTCGGCTTTGGCTGCGGAGTCTCCCAACAGAGTTAACTTAAATCATTATGGTATAGATAGTTTTCAAGCGAATACAGACTATAAAAAAATAAGTTTGATGCAGTCGGTATCGCTCCATCTTAACCAAAAAGGTAGTTGGGAGAATACTATTTATCTTCAGGCATCTGACAGGGCTATGCCGCCGCGCATTGGAGAAGTTAACTTTAGTCGTCAAGAAGATTTAAATCTAATGATGACCAATGGTTTTAGGCAGAATCTAGCCAAAAAATGGGAGGTAATCGTGCATAATCAACTATGGAAAGAGCAGATTAACTACCATGACGATAAACGAAAGGAATCATACCTTAGCGATGTTATAAATATCAATACTACGGCTTCAGGTATTAAAAAATGGGGTGACAAAACGGTGTTGAAACTGGTGCTCGGAAATGAAAATGCCTATTATACTTCGGCGGTAATCACGAATAATGCGCAATGGAATAGGTTACGACTGGCAAGTGAATTCTCTAAACAACTTAAGAAAATATCGCTATCTGCTCATCAGCAAGTATTGAACAATGCCCAAAAAATATACTACACCGGAGGTTTGAGCGGTAAGTTTAAGGCTTCAGAGTCCCGGCACATCGGGTTTAGTCTGAATAAAGTAGTGAGACTCCCTACACTCAACGAGCTGTTTTGGTATCAACCTGGTTATGCATTAGGTAATCCAGATTTAAAACCAGAGAAAGGATACAAAGCAGATTTGGAGTTACGATATAATCCTTATGCACTAAGCATTAAATTAAATCCATTTTTGGGTGTTTTTCAAAACTGGATAAACTGGAGTGGTTATCCTGAAATTAAACCTGAAAATATTCAATCGGTCATAAGCAGGGGATTCGTTTTAAACGTTACCTACCGTAAGGTTATACATCGCAGTACTTTCGCCTTGATGTCTAACGTGAATTGGACCAAGGCAACATATTACTTTAATGATAAGACTGACGCAAGACACGGTATGCAAATACTATTTACGCCTCAGCTTACATCTAACCTAATGTTGAGTTTCCAGCGATCTAACTTCGGATTACACATCAATGAGCAATTTGTAAGTGCTACTTTCTACACAAGCGATAATTCAGCTAGTCTTGATCCCTATTTCTTGACAGAAGCAGGTGGATATTACCAACTGCGCCAGTGGAGAATAGGATTGCTCACCTCCAATATGCTCAATACGCCGTATTACACTCAGCCAAGAACGCCGTTGCCAGGTAGAACGCTTAAAATAAACATCAATTATACTATACCCCTAAAATCATGGAAAGAAAAATATTAGCCTTACTTGCACTTATTGCAACCTCGTTCACCTTTGCGCAGTTTCCCCATACGCGTGTATATTCTACGTTTGATAATTTGCCTCTAACCCAGTCAGATACCTTTAATAATGGTGCAGATAGAAGTAGTGGCTTTACCCATTATGGTCGTTTTTTTAATAATGAATATGATACGACTTGGGCCAGCTGGAGTGGTTGGGCGTTGAGTAATAGAACGGATGCTACCACTGCCGGATATGAAAATCAATTTAGCGCAATTCCAGGTCATGGCGTTAGTTATACCTCTAATTATATGATATCTACTGGAAACGGAGCCTACATCAAATTAGACTCTGCGGGGGAGATTTCTGGAGCTTATTTCACCAATACAACCTATGCCTATTACGATATGAAAAATGGTAGTGGCTTTAGTAAGCAATTTGGAGGAGTTTCAGGCAACGACGCAGACTACTTTAAACTCATTATTAAAGGCTTTTTGTCTGGAAGTGAAGTGAGTTCGGTTGATTTTTACCTTGCAGATTTTAGAAATGCAGATAATTCAAAAGATTATATAATTGAAGATTGGACGTATGTTGATTTTAATAATGATGGCCTCAACGACGTTTTAGTAGACAGTATATCTTTTAGTTATGAGAGTTCTGACGTAGGTCAATTTGGTATGAACACGCCTGCTTATTTTGGGATGGATGATTTTAACAGTATTTCAGATTTTTATGCGGATGGTCTAGATTTTCCGACATTGCCTGAGGATACGTATGACAATGGTGCAGACGGTGCCGGAGGATTTAAGGTAAGTCATTTGTTCTATCCTAATACCTACAATGCCGATTGGCAATCATGGGAAGGTTGGAGTATAAGTAGGCAATATGACGATACTACTGTAGGATATGAAAATCAATATTCATCTGTAACGCCGATAATGTATTCTACAGGGAATTGGATAAACCATAATTTCCATTTTGTGAATAGTGGTATTACTAATGAAATAAGAACGCCTTACAAACTTAATGGGTTTGAAGAAAATATTTATGGTCTTACAAGAATACCCACTGCAGTTCAGTTTGGAATTACCAATGCTACCTATGCTTATTTGGATATGTTAAACGGAAGTTCCTTCAGTAAAAAGTTTGGAGGTTTGGATGGCAATGATCCTGATTATTTTAGGCTTTTGATTAATAGCGTAAATAACAAAAATGAAGTGGTGTTTCAGGATACCGTTTATCTAGCAGATTTCAGATTTTCGGATAATACTAAGGACTTTATTTTAAAAGAGTGGGAATATGCAGAAATTAGATCGTGTGATAAGATTACGTTTGAATTGCAATCTAGTGACGTTGGTATCTTTGGTATGAATACGCCAGCATATTTCTGTATGCAATTATGGCAACTCATTGTTGGAATAGAAAATAGGGAGGAAAAAGCGAACGTCCAGCTTTATCCTAATCCAGTGTTGAGTGACATGAGCATAATGGCGGACGATAGAATAGAAACTGTTGCCGTTTTTAGCTTGGATGGGAAACAATTAGATCTAGCAAGTAGTCATATCTCTACTAAACGAGTTGATATAAATACCCAAAACCTTGTTCCGGGTATTTACGTTGTGCGCGTGCAAACAGAAAAAGGAATAGCCACCAAGAAATTTATAAAACAATGAGAATCATTGCACTAGCATTTTTATTCTCTGGCACATTGGGTTTTGCGCAATTTGATCCTGCTGGAGGTGAGGCCGGTAGTAGGTCTGTGCACAAAGATGCCAATAGCATTGTTGCATGGGCAAGTGGAGCTGTGCTACAACTCGGGTATCTTCAAGTAAATGACACCGCGCTAGGCAAACCAACGGTAGGTAATGTATCAAGTGCATTGGGTCCTTTTAATGGAGATATAGTAAGCTTGGGTGATGGCGGTGTGATTACACTTTCGTTTGATAATCCGATACTAAATAATGAAGGATTTGATTTTGCTGTTTTTGAAAATGGTTTTAAAGTAGGTTTGAGTTACTACTTAGAGTTAGCCCATGTTGAAGTGAGCGAAGACGGCGTAAATTTTATTCGTTTTCCTGGTGAGAGCCTTACCGATACAGGTTTCCAAACCGATAATTTCGGCTATATAGAACCTGAAAAAATCTATAACCTAGCTGGCAAGCATCAAGCGCCTTATGGCACCTTATTCGATTTGCAAGAAGTCGGATTAAACCAAATAAATTATGTAAGACTGATAGATGTAATAGGCAGTGTAAACGGTAGTATTGGCACGCGAGATAGCAAAGGCAGACTTATAAATGATCCGTTTCCTTCCCCGTTTCCAAGCTGTGGATTTGATTTGGATGCCGTAGCAGTGGTCAACGGAACGCTACTAAAACGAGAAGAACTGAGGCTAAATCAAGTTAAGATATATCCCAGTTTAGCCTACTGCAATGAATCTATAAAAATAAAGAATTTAGAAGGTTTTACAGCCAGTATTTACAATGAACAAGGTGATTTGATAAACGAAACGCAATCATCTGAAGTATCGTTTGCCCAAGCTGGTCTGTATCTTATACACGTAAAGGTAGGTCAGAAAACATTCACCCAAAAGGTAGTGGTTAGGTAAGATATGAGCGCACAACTAATCATTAAAAATTGCCTTAAAGTACTGTTAATATCCGGTATAGCGTGGTTACCAAGCTGTAAAGACAAAACGCCAGATCCTGTTCTTATTGTTAGAGATACTACTGCCAATAGCCGAGAAGTACTCATTGCAAATCAAGGAAATTTTGGTTGGGGGGAAGGAACGCTTTCATTGTATGAAGCATATAGCAAAACCGTACAAAACGATATCTATAAAACCATTAACCAAGAGTCACTAGGGAATGTATTCCAGTCTGTGAGTCGTCTCGGTGAAAACTACTATTTCGTAATCAATAATTCAGGAAAAATAGTGGTTACAGATACCGAATTTACAAAAAAAGTAGAGATAAATGGGTTCAATTCTCCTCGGTATTTGTATGAAGTGCAACCAGGCAAAGCCTACGTTACTGATTTATATGCCAAGGCGATAGCTATTGTGAATTTAACCACGAATACCATTACGGGTAGTATTCCTACGGGTACGTTTACAGACAAAGGGGTTCTTCGGAATGGAATTTTTTGGTGTACAGCTCCAGATGCAGACAAGATTTATGGTATAAATGTGCTCACAGATGCCTTGGTGGATAGTTTTTCTACGGGTGTAAACCCAGATGGAATCGTTGTTGACAAGAATAATTACATTAGAATACTGTGCAAAGGCGGAGGCGCAACCAATGACTTGCCTAAACTAATGTCATTTACGGAGGCTAATGGACAAAAGTATCCAGTAGGATATGTATTAAGTCCTACTCCGACAGGCTTAGCCTATAACTCAAATCTAGATATACTGTATTTCTGCACCGAAAAAGGTATATGGAGAGGCATTGGTGATATGCAAACAGGCAGTGCACAATTATGGATAGAAGCCGAGGGAGCAATCTTTTATGCGATAGGTATTGATCCTAAAAACGGGGATATTTATGTATCTGACGTAAAAGACTTCGTTTCTAAAAGTGCAGTTAAACGGTATTCATCAGATGGTATTCTTTTGGACGAGTTTACCGTTGGAATTATCGCAGGCGATTTCTTTTTTCCTTAGGTTTATCTCGGTACGATTATCTTCGCAGCTGTGTTAAAGTTTAAAGACATTTTTAAATTAGCCCGTCCTTACCGATTACAACTGCAACTTTTCTTTGGTTTCAATGTATTTGCGGCTCTTTTTAATGTAGTGAGCATTGGTGTTATTATCCCTTTCTTAAAGGTTATCTTTAAAGAGAATATCAATGACCTTACACCGGTAGAACTTACGTCTAACACAGAAACATGGCTTGCCTATTTTGATTACCAAACCAGTGTAAAAATTGCGGAATGGGGTCAGTCTCAAACGCTTATTTACTTTTCAATTGGGTTGGTGTTGGCTTTTTTACTCAAAAATTTATTTGTCTATCTCTCGTTTTACAACCTCGCCTTTATTCGAAGTGCGGTGGTCCGTGATATTAGAGAACGCTTATATAACCACATACTTAGATTACCCATCGGTTATTTTAATAAGGAAAAAAGAGGCGACACACTTTCGCGTTTTACCAATGACGTAAAAGAAGTAGAATGGAGTTTATTAGGCGTTATTGAGCTTTATTTTAAACATCCGATAGCGATTCTTATACCGCTTGTTACCATGTTTATTATGAGTTATCAGCTTACCCTTTTTGTGCTTATTGTATTGCCTGTAAGTGGCTATTTGATTAGTAGAATTGGTAAAAAGCTCAAAGCAGCTGCGCAGGCAGGACAAGAAAAACTAGCCGACGTACTCTCGCATTTAGAAGAAAGCTTACACGGCATTAAAATCATCAAAGCCTTTGGTGCCATCAAAGAAAAAGAGAGCGGGTTTAAAAAACAAAATGACGATCACTTCCGTTTGATGGTAAAGGTAAACAGAAAAGAACTTTTGGCGTCTCCCTTGAGTGAGTTTATGAGCAGTATAGTCATTGCGAGTTTACTGATATATACCGGAACGCTTATATTAAACAAGGATTCAGCTCTTACAGGCTCGTTCCTAATTGCATATATTGCCATTTTTAGTCAACTTATTCCTCCCGCTAAAGGGGTTACAGAAGCTTTTTTTAGACTAAAAAAAGGAGCAGCTTCTTTGGATAGAATCAATGACGTGTTGATGGCTGAAACCGAAAAAGATACCAACGGTATTCCTGCGCCTTCATTTTCAAACGAAATAAAGCTGAGTAACGTAAATTTCGGGTATGGAGACGGTCATTTGGTACTCAAGGATATCAATCTTACCATTAAAAAAGGGGAGAGGGTAGCCTTGGTGGGTTCAAGTGGCGGAGGTAAATCTACCTTAGCCGATTTAATCCCAAGGTTTCATGAGCTCAAAAGTGGTTCAATCACCATTGACGGACAAGATATTGCGGCCATGGACCTAAAATCATTACGTAAGATGATGGGCATTGTAACACAAGACGCCATCCTTTTTAACGATACGGCTGCCAATAATATTAAAATGGGCGATTCCTATATAAGCGGCGATCAATTAATGAATGCGGCTAAAATAGCCAATGCGCATCAATTTATCCGTGAAATGCCAGAGAGTTATAACACCAACTTGGGCGAAAAAGGCAGTAACTTGAGCGGTGGCCAGCGTCAGCGAATGAGTATAGCGCGTGCCGTGGTTTCTGAACCTCCTATTTTGATCTTGGATGAAGCAACCAGTGCTTTAGATACGGAGAGCGAAAAAATGGTGCAAGAAGCGTTAGAACAAGTGATGCAAAATCGTACGAGCATTGTTATAGCGCATAGGCTTAGTACCATACAAAGTGCGGATAAAATAGTGGTTCTAGACAAAGGTCAAATCACCGAACAAGGCACCCATGCAGAACTAATGGCTGCTGGTGGTATTTATAAAAAACTGGTCGATTTACAGACATTTGATTAGCGCATAGCTTCCTTACATCTTTTATGTAGGTAACCTTCCTATAATCCAATTGCCTTTGAAAATTAAATACATAAATTTGCGCCTTACAAAACCTAAAAAAGAATAATGAGTCACAACATCAAACCAGGAGTTGCCACAGGAGACGAGGTACAAGCTATCTTTCAACACGCTAAAGCAAATAATTACGCATTGCCAGCCGTTAACGTAACGAGCAGCAGTACCGTAAATGCCGTAATGGAAACCGCCGCAAAATTAAATGCACCGGTTATCATCCAGTATAGCAATGGTGGAGCTCAGTTTTTTGCAGGTAAAGGTTTGAGTAACGCCAATGAGCAATCTGCTATATTAGGTGGTATATCTGGAGCTCAACACATTCACGAGTTGGCAAAAGCATACGGAGCAACGGTTATTTTACACACCGACCATGCCGCTAAAAAACTACTTCCTTGGATTGACGGTTTACTTGATGCAAGTGAGAAACATTTTGCGGAAACAGGTAAGCCTTTGTACAGTTCTCACATGATTGACTTATCTGAAGAGTCTATAGAAGAAAACATTGAAATCTGTAAAACATACCTTGAGCGCATGAGCAAAATGGGAATGACTTTGGAGATTGAGCTAGGAATAACAGGCGGTGAAGAAGACGGCGTAGATAATAGCGATGTAGACAGCAGTAAATTATATACACAACCAAGTGAGGTTGCATTTGCCTACGAGGAACTCATGAAAGTTAGTCCACGATTTACCATAGCTGCAGCATTTGGCAATGTACACGGGGTGTATAAGCCAGGTAATGTGAAGTTAACTCCCATTATCTTAAAAAATTCGCAAGATTATGTACAAGAGAAATTCAGTACAGGTCATAATCCAGTTGATTTTGTTTTTCACGGTGGGTCAGGATCAACAGTAGAAGAAATAAGAGAAGGAATTTCGTATGGAGTGATCAAAATGAACATTGATACGGATTTGCAATTTGCATTTACCGAAGGAACAAGAGATTACATGTTGGCTAAAAAAGACTACTTGATGAAACAGATAGGAAACCCAGATGGCGAAGACGTTCCAAATAAGAAATACTACGATCCACGTTTATGGATGAGAGAAGGGGAAAAAACCTTTGTAACGCGATTAGAGCAAGCTTTCGCAGATTTAAATAACGTGAATACGTTATAGAAATACTAGCGTTTAAATACCAATAACTTTTAAAGGCCTTTTGATCACTTCGGTGGTTGAGGGGCTTTTTTATGAGCTAAGGATAAACGTTTATAAAATACTTAATGCCATTTTATAGCCTTCTTTACGTACTTTGAGTGAGAACGACTAGAAGCTATGTAAACAAAAATTAGTTAGCTGGATAAAGCCCCAATCAAGTCATACTTGGTTAGTATATGAACGGTGCCGCTCAAGTCTTTTACCAGAACTGCGGGGTTATCTTTATTGATTAACGAGGAAACCTTATCAATAGGAGCAGAGGCTTCTACCATGGGGAAACTGGCGTGCATCACATCACTTATTTTTTGAGTAGCCAGTTCAGGATTCTTTAAGAGTTGCGAAAGCAGTTGATTGTCATTTACAGATCCTACAAAATCTCCTTGCATGTTTACTACGGGTAGTTGAGAAATACCGTGTTTTTCCATTAAGTCGAAAGCTACTTTTACATGATCTGTTTCAAACACGGTAAGCATAGGCAAATGTCTGTGATTGCTAATCATGTCCTCAGCTGTTTTGGGTTTGCTGTCTAAAAAACCACGTTCTTTCATCCATTCATCATTAAAAGCTTTGCCCATATAACGGGTAGCATGATCATGAAATAAAACCACCACTACATCGGTAGGTTTTAGCATATGAGCACATTGAAGTATTCCTTTTACTGCACTTCCTGCACTGTTTCCGACCATTATGCCCTCTTCTCGGGCTAGTTTACGTTGCCAAAGTAGTCCATCTTTATCGGTTACTTTTTCAAAGTGATCAATCGTATCAAAGTTTACATTCTGAGGTAAAATATCTTCTCCGATGCCTTCTGTGATGTATGGATAAATTTCTTTTGTATCAAAAATGCCGGTTTCCTTATATTTTTTAAAGACAGAACCATAGGTGTCTATTCCCCAACATTGTATGGCAGGATTTTTCTCTTTTAAGTACTTTCCTACTCCGCTAATAGTACCACCTGTACCTACTCCAGATACAAAGTGTGTAATTTTACCTTCTGATTGTTCCCAAATTTCAGGGCCAGTACTTTCATAATGCGCTTGTGTGTTGCTCGGGTTGTCGTATTGATTGACATACCACGCATTGGGTATCTCGCTGCCCAATCGCTTACTTACTGAATAGTAGGAGCGTGCATCGGTGGGTTCTACATCGGTAGGGCACACAATTACCTCGGCACCTACAGATTTTAAGGCATCTACTTTTTCTTTACTTTGCTTATCTGTGGTTACAAAAATACATTTGTATCCTTTTACAACGGCAGCTATAGCTAAGCCCATTCCCGTATTTCCGCTGGTGCCTTCTACAATTGTTCCTCCGGGTTTTAATCTACCATCTGCTTCTGCATCTTCAATCATTTTAACCGCCATACGGTCTTTTACTGAGTTGCCTGGATTGGTAGTTTCTATCTTAGCTAAAACCAAACATGGAAGCTCAGCAGTTACTTTGTTTAATTTAACAAGTGGCGTATTTCCTATGGTTTCGAGTATGTCGTTGTAATACATTGGGGCAAAGGTAAAGTTTTTGAAATGATGCGTATGACTTAACGTAATTTATAGCTTTAGTTTCAACAATATACCATGTAGGTAGAGCATTATCATGAGACATTGGTCTGTATATACAGATATTTTATCCGATAACATTAGGATAATATCTCAGAAAATAGAGATTTGTGGCACTTTTATAATCAATCAATGAAAAAAATAGTTACACTTATTTTAGGTTTTGCTTTAGTAATAAGCAGCCAGTTTGCCAAGGCAGACGAAGGAATGTGGATTCCCGCATTGCTTACCAATAATTATGCTGAAATGCAGCGACTCGGTCTTACCATGACACCAGAGCAGGTGTACAGCATTAACAACAGCAGTATGAAAGATGCCATAGTTCGTTTAGGATCTGGTTTCTGTACAGGTGAGGTTATTAGTAACCAAGGTCTTATTTTAACCAATCATCACTGTGGTTATTCCGCTATTCAAAAGTTAAGCTCAACTACGGCTAATCATTTGAAAAATGGGTACTGGGCAAAAACAAAAGCAGATGAAAAGCCAGCAGGTTTTAGTGTTTCATTTTTAGTAAAAATTGTAGACATCACAGACAAAGTACTAGGTGGAGTATCAGCAAAAGCTACGGAAGAAGAAAGAGCAGGTGTTGTTGCTGAAAAATCTGCAGAACTAAAGAAAGAATATAGTGAATCAGATGCATACAGCGTAGATATCAAAGAAATGTTTGCAGGTAATAAATACTTCGCATACGTGTATGAAGTATTTGGTGATGTAAGACTAGTAGGTAATCCTCCAGAAAGTGTAGGTAAATACGGAGGAGATACGGACAACTGGATGTGGCCACGTCATACCGGAGATTTCTCTATGTTTAGAATATATGCCAGCAAAGAAAATAAAGCAACTAAAGAGTATTCAGTGGAAAATATTGCATATACGCCAAAACACCACTTACCGGTAAGTTTAAAAGGAGTAGAACAAGGTGATTTTGCTATGATCTGGGGCTTTCCAGGAAGTACTGATCGTTATTTATCATCTTATGGTGTAAAAAATGCGACAGATATTGACCAACCTGCACGTGTAAAAATAAGAAGAACAAAGTTAGATATTTATGAAAAATACCAAGCGCAAGACGAATCTGTAGACTTAATGTATGCGGCTAAGCACGCTCAAGTAGCCAACTACTGGAAATACTTTATTGGACAAACAAGAGGTTTGAAAAGACTGAATGTGGAAGGTAAAAAACGTGCAGAAGAAGCTGCTTTTACGCATTGGGTAAACAGTGGTGATGCTGCACGTAATGCAAAATTTGGTCAAGTGTTAACCATGTACCAAGATGCGTATAAAGTTTACGATGAGAAAATATTAGCTCAAACCTATTTTGGGGAAGCTATTTATGGTGTTGAATTTACACGTTACGCAGCAGGTCTTTCTCGTTTACGTGACATGTATGCTTCCTTAGATACCATGGAATCAAAAGAAGCAAAAGCTGCATTTCAAGTTAAAATAGATAAAACGATAGAAAGCTACAAAAACGGCTTAGATGCACAGTTTAAAGATTACTATCAACCTATAGACAAAGAAGTAATGGTTGCTATGCTTACCTATTACGTTAATGATATTCCGGAGTCTCTAAGACCAGCAGAATTTAACAAGCTATTAGCGAAGTATAAAAATAACATCGCTAAGTTAGTAGATGCTGTTTTTGCCAATTCAATGGCAGTAGATAAAGATAAAGCGGCAGCGTTCCTAAATGCACCTAGTGCTAAAGCACTTAAAAAGGACCTTGGGGTTACCTATGCTGGAATGATGTTTAACTACTATATGTCGGATTTACAACCTATGTTCTCTGATGCATCGGCAAAAAGAGATCTTGCTGATAGATTATACATAGACGCTTTATTCCAAATGAATCCGGAGAAAGCATATGCTCCTGATGCAAATAGCAGTATGAGATTTACCTACGGTCAAGTATTAGAGTACTCCCCAGGTGACGCTATGCAGTACAAGCACTTTACCACGATGAAAGGTATATTAGAAAAATACCAACCAGGTGATGCGGAGTTTGATTTGCCTGCAGGATTCGTTGAAGCAGCAAAAAGCAGTAACTATGGTGAGTATGCTAAAGAAGGTGAAGATTTAAGAGTTTGTTTCTTGAGTAACAATGATATTACAGGAGGCAACTCAGGTAGTCCAGTTATTAATGGAAAAGGCGAGCTTATTGGTCTTGCATTTGATGGTAATTGGGAAGCAATGAGTGGAGATATCGCATTTGAGCCAGAGTTGCAAAGAACCATTTCTGTAGATATACGCTATGTATTGTGGTGTATTGACAAACTTGCAGGTGCAAAACACATCGTAGATGAAATGACGCTAGCGAGATAATCTTTTCATCATAAAGCTAAAAAGGGCCATTCGCTATGCGAATGGCCCTTTTTTATTAATCGCTGAACTATTTAAAACTCCATCACTAACGAATAACACATGGGCAGCTTTTCGTTTAAGTGACCTAACACAAACTCTCCGGGAGCTCTTTCCTTCATATTTTTAAAACAATTATGGGGAGAGTAATCGTATTCGCTAAAATGCTTAATACTCAAACCTGTATTTAGAAGTGCAGTAAAAACTTCATGGAGTGAATGATTCCAGCCTATTTCTTCTAGTTGAATGTCTGCTTCTTGATGAGCGTAGGTGCCAGGAGTGGTTTCTATGATGGCCTCCTTGTTAAAATAGGAGAACATGATTTGCTCAAATTGCACATCAAACATCCAAACGATAGGGTGCAACTCCACAAAAACGAATTTCCCTGTTGGCTTTAGAAAGTGACTTACAATGTCTGCCCACTTATCCATATCCGGAAGCCATCCTATGGTGCCGTAGGTGGTAAATACAATATCAAATTTTTCGGTGATCAACTCTTTTGCAGCATAAACATCACAACATACAAAAGTTGTATTTAACCCAAGTTCAGTACTTAGTTTTGTAGCTTCATGTATCGCCACGTCAGAAATATCTACGCCGGTTACATCTGCGCCCATTCTACTCAAGCACATGCTGTCTTGGCCAAAATGACACTGTAGGTGCAAAATAGATTTTCCTTTTATGTCTCCAAGAAGTGCTAATTCAATGGGTTTTAAAGAGGTTTTTCCTTTTCTGAAAGCCTCCACTTCGTAAAAGTCACTCTTCAAATGAATGGGAGTTTTCTGGTTCCAAAGTTCTTTGTTTACAGCTAGGTAATCTTGGTTCATACTTTTAATAATGCTAAAGCTTCACTTAGATGCTCTACGGGTAATTGGCACATTCCAAGTCGACAAACATATATTAAGGTTTTATCGTTTACCCATCTGTTCGCAAAAATAGGCAAGTTAGAAGGAGCTACACTGAATAAAATCAATGTATTAGGTAGATTTTTGGATTGCAACTGCTGTGCTATTTTTTCGGCATCGGTTCCCACAATAGCCAGCTCAAAATAAGGCATAGTGTACTTTAGTTGCGCTCTAGCCCAGTTACTATGCCCACTAGGATAGGTGCTTATGTTTGACTGCACTTTACCAATTAGATTTTCGGCTAACTCGAGGTAATACGTATTGCCATTTATTACTCCAATGCTGTGAAGCACGTGGGCCATGGCAGAATTCGTAGATGGAATTACATTGTCATTTACTTCAGTGGTTCGTACAATAAGTTCATTTTGCTCATTGAAATAAAATAGTTCTTTTTCGACATCATAAAAAGTGTGAATAGCCCTTTGGATAATCATATCTGCGGCATTTAAATAATACTCATCTCCACTTATTTCAAACGCAGCTATACATGCTTCTGCGGTAAATGCGTAATCATCCAACATGCCGTTTATTGTCGAATTTCCAGCTTTATAAGTATGCCAGATTTGGTTGGCTTGCACCTGTAGTTGTAGCAGCGCATCTATACATGTAAGTGCGCGTATTTTATAATCCGCATTGCCAGTTGCTTTATAGGTTTCTGCCAGCCCTGTGGCCAGCAGTGCATTCCACGCAGTTAGGCACTTGTCATCTAATCCGGGTCGTACTCGTGTGCTTCGATCAGCTAGTAATTTTTCGTTTATTTGGCCTATGCGTTGTGCAAGATTTTCTTCGGTTATATCCAATTGTTGCGCAATTTCACTAGGATGATGGTTGCGTAGCAATATGTTATTACCGTGTTCCCACATTCCTTTACCATCTACTTGATAGTATATACGAGCTAGCTCATAGTCTTCGCCTAGTAATTCAAGTACTTCTTTGGTTTTCCACACATAAAACTTTCCTTCTTCACCTTCGCTATCTGCATCTAATGCTGCGTAAAAAAGCCCTGAAGCGTCTCTCATTTCATGCACGAGCCATTCCGTCGTTTTCGTTAGAATTTCAAGGTAGAGAGGATCATTGTATTTTTTATATGCTTTGGCATATATGGTAAGTAGTTGAGCATTGTCATAAAGCATTTTTTCAAAGTGTGGTGCTTTCCACAGGGCGTCTACGCTGTAACGTGAAAAACCACCCGCTAGCTGGTCAAAAATACCTCCATAGGCCATTTTTTCTAAGGTGAGCTGAATAAAAGAATCAGTGTATGTATCTGTAAATTGATGCGTATAATCCATCAGGAAATGAAGATTACTGGGCATAGGAAATTTGGGAGCGCCATTCATTCCTCCTTCTGTCATATCCCAACTTGTCTTCCAGTTTTCCACTGTTTTTACGATCTCTTTTGCATCCAGTTTTTCGGTTGGATTATCGCTAATTGCGGTTTCTTGTAGCCGTATTCCCTTGGTAAGTCGGGTGGCATAATCATTCAATTTTTCGCGATGTTGCTGGTATTGATCATGTACGGTTTGTAATAATTTTAACCAACCTGCGGCGGGGTAATAGGTCCCTGCATGAAAGGGTTTGCTGTCTGGAAGTGCAAAGCAATTGAGCGGCCAACCTCCGTTTCCAGATATAATATGGGCTGCAGTCATATAGATTTGATCTACATCTGGACGTTCTTCTCTATCTACTTTTATGCAGTAAAAGTTTTCGTTCATATAAGCTGCAATGGCATCATTTTCAAAACTTTCATGCTCCATTACGTGGCACCAATGACAACTGCTATACCCAATACTGATGAGTATGGGTTTATCAAGATGTTTTGCTTCTGATAGATTATCAATGTTCCAAGCATGCCAATCTACTGGATTGTGTGCATGTTGTAAGAGGTAAGGACTGGATTCATGTATGAGATCGTTGGTATGTGTATGCATGTTTGTTATTGTGTTTTTTTGCAAGGGTTTATTGAGGGTGATATAACACAAAAGGAATAAAACCTATTTTTCATCATATTTAGGTCGAAAATTAGGCTTATTAATTGGTTTTAATCAGTATAATTCGTTGAAAGATGTATTTTTGATTGCTCGAGAATGCTACAACGAAGTTTATACACTGCGGTCTTTACGCTGATGCTCTTATGGTCATCTGCACAATATACCCAAATAGGGAGTGGAGGATTCTCCAACACCAATTTTGGGCCGCTTAGAACAGATACTTCTGCCAATTATTACAGTCGTTTTGCTATGATTTATCCCGCAGCTACGCTGGGTGATTTAACACATGGTGATCAATTAGCTGCGCTAGCATTCAGCCATAACTCATTTGATACCATGAGAGGCACCGGCCAACTCAAAATATATCTAAAATCTACCTCGCAATCTGACTTTGGTACGGGCGCTCTTAACTGGCTGGCAGAAGCGCGTAACGGGATGACTCTAGTGTATAGTGGAGATCCGAATGGTTTGATTAATCCTTCACCTTCTGATGTACTTTTTAAGTTTAATCAAGTAAATCAATATACATGGGACACCTCAGGTAATGCTATAAATCTTGAGGTTTTAGTAGAATATCAACAAACGACTAAGCAGGACGGATACATCGATTGGTTTTGTGAAAATTCTTCCACTGTCAGCGGTTTTGTCTCACCCAATGAGAACAAATATAGGTATGGTTCCAGTGTGGCGGGCTTAGACAGTTTGACTAATTTTAGTTCTATTATTAAGCCTACTCTTTCACTATTTTACCCTAGGTATAACCACGATTTGGCGGTTAAAAGAGCCTATGCATTGGGCACTGTTCCCTTGCTTATGCGTCAGCCTGATAGTCTTAAAGTAGTTATTGCTAATTACGGTAAGAGTACAGTTACCAATAAAAAATTATTTCTAAAGGTAAGTGGAGCCAATATCTATAACGATACCATAACCGTTGCTTCTATTGATCCGTTTGAAGAGAAATTTGTTTATTTCAATACCTACCAGCCTAAGTTATTGGGTACAGATTCTCTTTTAATTACGGCGGAGTTAGATAGTTCGTTAAACAATAATACTATATCGAAGGAAAGTGTTGTAAGTTACAATATTTACTCTCATGCAGATCCTTTTGCAGGCAGTTCAGGTGGTATTGGTTTTACGGGATCAACTGGAGATTTTTTAGCTAAATTTTATGTATTGGGAACTTCTTTTATAAATCAAATAAAAGTTGATTTTACTGCAGTTGGTCGCGAGTTCCAATTAGGAGTGTGGAACGATGATGGTCCAGGTCAATTGCCAGGTACGGTATTATTTATGTCTGATACATCCTTAACGTCCAACGGTACCTTCATTATGTCGGTATTACCCAAGGTGCAGGTAAGCGGGGGCTATTATGTAGGGATAAGACAAACTACCAATACAAACGTGGGTTTTAGTTTTCAATACGAAACGCCGGTAAGGCCTCATTCTTTTTATTTTACAGCTCCTGCAGGTGATTCTATTTGGACTCCGTTTTTTCCAGGTTTTAACTTTAATTTTAAAATCCAACCACGTTTACAAGTGGCTAATGATATTGCTATATTTAATATTATCAGTCCGGCAAATGGCGATACGATTGAATATAGTCTTACAGATTCACTGCCTCTAAAGGCGAAAATCATTAACTATGGTTTTCAGAATCAAGGTAGCTTTATCGTTAGAATGCAGATTCTAAATAGATTTGCTCAACAAGTATTTTCAAAAGATCAGATTATTTCATTGAATGCGGATGATACAGCAACGGTTAATTTTGGTAAGTTTAGCTTATACAATTTAGGTCAATTTACCGCCAAGGTAACAGCTTTTCTATCGACAGATAGTATTCTCGATAACAATAGTAAAGCATCTGTATTTGATTTGATAAAGAATCGAGATGTAGGGGTGAATCGAATATACTTTCCTGCTAACGGAGAAATATTTGACCTCAATAGAGATACGTTTCAGCCAACGATTAGAGTAGATAATTACGGTGCAACGGCCATAAATAATTTCCGAGTAAGAGGTGAATTGTTAAATTCAAAAGGCAAAATTCTCGATAGCGATGAGTTTATCATTTCACTGGGAGCTAATTTAAATGTCATAAAAACGTTTAAATACATGAAACTTACTGAACCCGGCAGTATTTTATTCAGAGCCTATACGATATTAGCCAATGATAGTTTTCCTGCAAATGATACCGCCCAGGTCACTTTAATTGCAAGAAAAATAGATGATATTGCTATCCAAAATGTTACTACACCCAAGGCTATTAAATACCCCTTTAACAATAAAATAAAACCTTACCTCAACATTAAAAATGAAGGATTAAACCGCCAAGATTCTATTCTTATTGTCGTAAAAATTACAAACACTGATGGTATAATAATTTATCGAGATACAGCATTTAGGTCCTTGGCTGCAATTAGTATTAGTCAGATTATTTTTAAGGAAATAGCACTTAATATTTTGGGAGAATATGTATTTGAGGCAAATGCTTACATACTAAAAGACCAATGGCGCGTGAATGATACCATGCGTATACCATTCTCTGTAGTTACAGGTAATGATCTTATGCTAGTGCGTTTGGAGACTCCAAAAGGAGTAATACCTGTAAATACTACAGCCAGTTCACCTTTACTAGAAATACGCAATAATGGTTTTAATCCCATTGTAGATGCCAAAGTAACTTGTGAGATCATCAATAACTTAAATTCACGTGTCTATTTGGATTCGCTTAGCGTTTCCTTAGATACTTCGGAGTCTAAGTTAATTAGTTTTAGCCCATTGGAATTTGATGATTTGGGTGATTACTATGTGAACATAATTAATAATTGGCCGCTAGAACATGAGCCAGGCTATAACGATACCATTTACACCACCTATAGTACTCGATTTTCTCAAGATTTGGGTATTAGTGCTCATTTACTACCCCATAATAAGGATACTTTAGAATTGAATGAGTCACTTAAGCCAAGCATTCAGGTTACTAATTATGGGCTAGATACAATGTCTAACGTACGAATAGCTATTGCACTCGTAAATAGTGCAGCTATTCCTGTGTACCTAGATACACTATCCATAAACCAGCTTAATCCCAACTTTTTAGCCACTCTTTCATCTTCCATAATTTATAGTGCTGGTATGTTTGGAGACTATTTATTTAGTTCTGAAATACTTAGTGCAGATGACAATGTAGCGAATAATGAGTTGACTACCAATTATATGGTGATACGCCGCAATGATGTTGCTATAGTAAAGGTTAATTTTCCCTCAATTGGACAGGAATTTCCTAAAAATACGCTAATTAAACCTTCTGTAACCATTGCAAACATGGGTATTAACAACCTGAGCGACATCACCGTACACTGCAGGGCTTTTGATGAAACTTCTACAGTTTATGAGAGCACGCAGGTTATTAGTGTGAGCGCTGGTGAGTCTATTCAAGTTAACTTTGATAGTACTTTAACCTACGATAAAAAGGGAATACTAGATCTAGCATTTAGTGTTTCGCATACCGCTGATCAACTTATAAACAACGATTCGGCTAGTACTTACATCACATTCGTAAGTGGGGCAGAGGTAGTAGTAGTAATTCCTATAATTACTAAGATTTATCCAAATCCATTTACGCACTCCATTCACATAGAAAGCAAAGAGTTGATTAAAAACGTACGCGTATTGAGCATTACAGGTCAAGAAGTAATGAATATGAAAATGAATACGCAAAACGTTGAGGTAGAACTTCCGCTTGCCAAAGGCGAGTACATGTTAGAGGTGTATTATGATGCGCATGTTGAGCGTATTCCAATTCTTAAAAACGACTAGAAAATAAGCGGCTAATCTTCACATAAGATCAGACAATCATTAGAGATTTCTCGCATTACCAATGTTGATTTGGTGCTAAGCCTAATGGTGTATTTCTGATTGCAAATTGCTCGTTGGTTGAATGGTATTGGAAATACTTCTTGTTCGCCTTTTAACGTGCCTTTAGACAAATGTTTCTTATACGGTAAAACACCTAAAAATTTCACCACGCTATATACATCAAAATGTACCACGTCTTTTGGTACTTTAAAGATAATTAGTCCGTTAGGATCTATTTTTACAATCCCAGAAACAACGTGTTTCGCTGTTTTCAATTGCTGTAGATTATACGCTGCGTCAAATTGTGCAACACCGTAACCCATAATAGAATCGGGGTTTTGTGATTGTGATGCGGTTGATCTAATGAGTTGATTGATTTGTAAAGGGGTGAGTCCGGGAAATGCCTGAAGTAAACAGGCTACTCCTCCGGCAGCAACGGGAGTAGCATAACTGGTTCCATATCCTTGATAGTAATTGCCATTTGGGCTGCCAACATAGGTCAGCACACCACAAGCTACGACATCGGGTTTAATATCTCCTTTGGCATTGTATCCTTGACTGCTAAAACGGCCTACCTGATTATCAATACCAGCGGCACCTATGGTAAGCACCGTGGCGACATCTGCGGGAGTACCTATTTTTCGCCACAGATTATCGCCTTCATTTCCTGCACTATTCAGCACAAGAATTCCCTTTTCGACGGCTATTCTAGCGCCTAAGCTAATGTAGGATGTAAAGCCATCTAAATCACTATGTCTATAACTAAGTGTGGTGTCATCAAACCTAAAATACCCGAGTGATGAAGTAATCATATCTACTCCGGCACTATCAGATAGTTCGGCAGCTTTACACCAGTTTAACTCCTCTAATGGCGATTCGGTTGCTCCGTATTCTGTGCGAAAAAGGAACAGGTTAGCTAATGGGGCAGATCCCACATAATGGCCTAATTGATAAGCTCCTAGGCAGGAAGTTACTGCAGTACCATGATTGTCGGCATCGGTAAGAAGGTTATCTAACTGCGCAACATCATAGCAAAATGTTAGCCTATCGTTGGCTTGATGTTTTAAAAAACCAGGTATGGCATTTAAATTTTTAAAACCAGCGTCAAAAACAGCCACGTCTATACCCTTCCCCGTATAACCTAAACGGTGTAAATAAGGAACCCCAATTTGTTTATTCTGTGCATAGGAAACGCCATAATCTTCTTTGGTATAACCATTTTCCTTCATCGTGGCATCCTTTAAGACTAGTCGTGGAGCATAAAAAAGTGGGCCTTCAGAAGATTTTAAAGTTTGGGTTTCACCCACAAATTTAACAGCTCGTACAAACGGCAAATCCGTTAAGTAATGCAATGAAGTTTTGGTGCAATTTACCACTATTGCATTATGCCATTTTAGCGCATAGCGCAATCGAATGGTTGTATCTTGGAGTATTACCGAAATGTAATTAGCCGAAACAGGCATATCGTACGAATCGATACTTAGATTAAATTTGGTGCGTCTTTCGAGTGCTTTTTCACTTAAAGTAGCGCGTATATTTGATTCACTTACCTTATCTGAAAATTGTATGAAGTAGGCATTGGTGTTTTGTGCCAATAGACCTTTACCTGTCACAGTTGCTAAAATGAGTATGAGAATGCTACTCCCAATTCGTTTCATAAATAGTCTTAACATATTCCATTCCACTTTTATACTTGCCCGGTTGAGTTTCAATGTATGCATACTTTCGTTCTATAAGGCCTACACCTTCTGCATACACTTCGTTTTCTATATTCGTTAAAATAGGGTCTACTTGGTTGCTTAGTTCTAGCTGAACACTTTTAGCGAATTGCATTCCTAAAATAGTAGTCATACTTTTTTCTATATTCTTTATTTTGGCCAATTGTAAATCTTGATTGTTAAGTGCATTTACGTCCCATGTCTTCAGTTCACGAAAGGGAAAAGATAATATAGTCTTACGGGTATTGTTCTCAGTTCGAATAGCAGAATTGCTATCTTTTTCTACGATTGCATAAGAATCAAATCTCCAATTTTTGCCAGAATCTTTGGATATGCTTAATGCCATTTTATATACTAAAGAGCCTGAAATATCCGTAAAAGTATCTTCTAACAACTCTTTTTGCCAAAAGTATGTGGTGTCCGTTTCTTTTCGAAATGCGTCATGGG
>ERZ888423.409-NODE-409-length-44136-cov-11.067943_pt1 | contig 44136 bp, 43 predicted proteins | sample MGYA00520523_ERZ888423 | MGnify/ENA primary metagenome ERZ888423 (study PRJEB32303, sample SAMEA104408611) | aquatic metagenome | biome: Brackish water; feature: Pelagic; material: water | place: Baltic Sea | collected 2014-06-08T10:24:00 | depth 30,27 m ... | reverse complement strand
GCGCGCGCGGCAGCGGCCGCCGCCGGGACCGCAGCGGCCGCCGGAGCGCCTGTCGGCGCGGCAGCGACAGCCTCGCCCGGCGCCATGGCGAAGGTCACGGCGATCGCCATGGGCTGGGGCGGCGTCGCCACGGGGTCCGGGGCCAGCAACCAGGCCGCGGCCGCTGCGGCATGCACGCCAAGCGACAGACATACCGCCGCCGCCAGGCGGCCGCGCCGCGCCGGATGCCGCGCCGGACCGGCGGAGCGTTCAGCAGCGCGCGCTTGCATCGATCCGCTCCAGCATGCCCAGGGGGTCGCCCCGAACGCCATAGCAGCGGGCGAGATTATCCGCCGTCAGCACGTCCCCGGCCGGGCCGATCGCACGGAGCCGGCCTTCATGCAGCAGCGCCAGCCGGTCGGCGAAGCGCTGGGCGAGGCCGAGATCGTGCGTGACGACGACGACCGCCATGCCGTCACCGGCCGCCCGCCGCAATGCCGCCATCACATCGAGCCCATGGCCGGGGTCGAGCGCCGCCGTCGGCTCGTCGGCCAGCAGCACGTCCGGCTCCGTCGCGAGCGCCCGGGCCAGCAGCGCCCGGCGGAGTTCGCCGCCCGAAAGCGCTGTCGCCGGCCGGTCCTTGAGGCTCATCAGGTCATGGGCTTGGAGCGTCCGCTCGACGATAGCGCGGTCCGCCGCTGTGACGCGCTGGCCGTGGGGCAAGCGGCCAAGCAGCGCCAGGTCCCAGACCGTGATCGGCCAGTGGGCCTGACTGTCCTGGGCCAGATAGGCGATGCGGCGGGCGCGCAGACTGGCCGGCGTCTCGCCCAGAACCTGCCCATCCAGCAACACCCGCCCCGAAGCCGGCGGCACGAGGCCGGCCATTGTGCGGAGAGCGGTCGTCTTGCCCGCGCCGTTCGGCCCGACCAGCGCCAGGAGCGACCCCGCCTCGACCGCAAGCGAAACCTCCTGGAGCGCCAGATGGCGTCCAAGGCGCGCCGATACGCTTTCGAAGACCAGCTTGCTCATTGCGGATTCCGCCGCTGGCTATAGATCAGGTAGAGGAAGAACGGCGCGCCGACGAGCGCAGTCAAGACTCCCAGCTTCAGTTCCTCCGCCGGGGCCGCCAGCCGGGCGCCGATATCGGCGAACAGCGTCAGCACCGCGCCGCCAAGCGCGCTCGCCAGCAATAGCGGGCGGGGCCGATAGCCGACGAGCGGGCGCAGCAGGTGCGGCGTCACGAGGCCGACGAACCCGATCGCGCCCGCGACCGCCGTCGCCGCGCCGACGCCAAGCGCGACGCCCAGCACGATGCCGCGCGCGGTCCTCCCCATATCGAACCCAAGCGTCCGGGCGGTATCCGGCCCAAGCGTCAGGGCATCGAGCGCCGGCGCCTGGCGCAGGATCAGCCATGCCCCGGCCGCCATGAACGGCGCCGCCAGCCAGACATGCTCGAAGCTCCGGTCGGCGAGCGAGCCCATCATCCAGAACATGATTTCCGAAGCCGCGAAGGGATTGGGCGCGAAGTTCAGGGCAAGCGCCGTCAAGGCCCCAGCCAGGCTGGCGACGGCGACGCCGGCCAGGATCAAGCTGAGGCTGTCGCCGCTTCGGCCCGCCAGCAGCCAGACCAGACCGACCGCCGCCAATGCCCCCAGGATACCGCCAAGCGGCAGCGCCCAGACAAACATCGCCGCCAGGCCGCTGTAGAAGACGAGGACAGCCCCAAGCGCCGCCGCCGCGCTCGCGCCGATCAGGCCCGGCTCCGCCAGGGGGTTCCGCAGTAACCCCTGCAGGGCCGCGCCCGACAGCCCAAGCGTCGCGCCGATCAGGAGGGCGAGCAGCGCGCGCGGCAGCCGCACCTCGATCACGATGATCCTGAGCGTCGCGTCGCCGGCGCCGAACAGCGCGGAGAGCGCGTCCGCCGGCGCAATCGAGGCAGCGCCGAGCGTGAGCGAGGCGAGGAAAGCGCCCACGAGCGCCAGTCCAAGGCCGATGGCAAGGCCCGGCTTCATGGCGCCAGGCGCTTGCGCGCATCGGACATCAGCCAAGCTGCATCGGCGACCGAGGGCGCGCCGCATACCCAAAGCTTGTCCGGAATCGTGACCGTGCGCGGCCCCTTGAAGGCGCCGCGCAACGCGGGATGGGCAAGCGGCAGGTCCGCCAGCGCGGCGGCGTCGCGCCCGGCCTTCGCCAGAAGCGCCGGATCGGCGAGCAACAGCGTCTCAAGCGAGACCCGCGCCGCCCCGTCCAGCCCGAGCGCCTGGCCCAGATCGACAAAGCCGACATGCCGCGCCGCCGCCCCGGCGAGCGAGGCGCTGGCGGGGGTGTAGCCTTTCGACCAGTAAAGCGCGACGACAGGCGGCGTCGGGTCGGGCGCGGCGGCCGGCGGCAAGGCCGCGTCGAACGCCGCGATCAGGCGCGCGCCACGGGCCTCCGTTCCGAGCAAGCCAGCGACCAGGCGGATATTGCGGCGAATTTCCTCGAAGCTGTCCGCGAGCGGCAGGTCGACGACCGGAATATTCTGGCGGCGCAATAGAAAACTCAACGGGCGCGCCGCGAAGGCGCCGGCGAACACCAGATCCGGCGCCAGGGGCAAGATCTCTTCCGCCAGGCCATGATTGAGGGGCAGGCCCTGGGCCGCATCCGCCTCCGTCGTGAAATTGCCGTCGGTCGCGAAATAGCTGAGGGAGGCGATCTGCGACCGGTCGGCCAGCAGCAGCAGCAGGACATCCGCGCAGAGGTGGGTCGAGACGACGCGCTCGGGCGCCGCCGCCGCCACGCCGCCGCCGCCGGACCAGAGCCCAGCGGCGACGACGATCGCAAAGGCGGCGGCGCGTAGCGTCATCTAGAACGGCCCAAGCGTCGCGCGGACGCCGATGAACGCGCCGATCCCGGGATTGGCGAACCCGAAGACATCCTCATATTGCTCATCCAGGAGGTTCTCGATGCGGCCGAACACTTCGACGCCGTCCGTCACGGCGAAGGCAGCGCCGACATTGACCAGGGTATAATCGTCCAGCGTCACCCGGTCGGCGTTCGCAAAGAAATTGGAGAACGCCAGATCCTCCTGGGAGCCATGATAGTCGACGCCGAGATCGACCGACGCCTTGTCGTCCAGAAACCGGTGAGACAGGTTGAGACTCGCCAGTACGTTCGGCCGGCGCAGCAACGTGTCGCCGGCGGCGTCTTCCCCCTGCATGTAGGTAAACTGGCCCTGGATCGCGGTATTCTCGAAAAGCTGGACCGCGGCCGAAAGCTCGACGCCGCGAATGTTCGAGGTCCCGCCCAGATTGACCGATGTGTTCCCGGCCCCTTGAATCAGGTCGGTGATCGCATTCTCGAAATAGGTCACGTCGACGATGGCCTTTCCGCCAAACAGCGATTGCTCGACGCCGAAATCCCAGCCCTCGCTGCGCTCCGGCTTGAGCGCCGGGTTCGGGACGAAGTTGGGACCGAAGCCGAACAGCTCGAACAAGGTCGGGTTCTTCACGCCCTCGCCGTAGCTGCCGTGCAAGCGCGTGCCCGTCTCCACATGATTATAGGCCGCCGTCGCGCGGACCGTCGTCGCGTCTTCGAAAATGTCGCTATCGTCATAGCGGCCGCTGAAGGAGAGAAACAGCCGATCCCAAAGGCCAAGGCGATATTCGCCGACGAAGCCGTGGTTCACGATGTCGAGATTGGAATCGCCGGACAGGCTCCGCGTCTCCTGGGCCTCATACTCGCGCTCGGCCATCAGCGTGACGCCGTGGGTCGCGCTGGCGAAACCCGGCGTCTCGAAGAAGAGATTGGTCTGGGTCGTCAGGCGGGTCTTGTCGCCGTTGGCGGTGAAGGATCTGACGCCGTTCTCGAACGTATCCTGATCGTCCTGGGCATGACCGAGCGACACGATCTGCTCCCAAGCGCCGTCGAGCAGCGTGGCTTTCGCCTGGATGCGGCCGATCGCCTGATCGGACGTGGTGATCGTATCGCCGTCGACGACAACGATGGGCCCGGCGACAGCCGGCTGCGGGTCGCTTTCAACCGACGAATCCATGATCCGGCCGAACGCTTCGAACTCCAGAATTTCCGTCGGCCGCCAGCCGATCTTGGCGGACGCCGTCAGGTTCTCATAGCCGTCCCGTTCGGTATTGCCCTGGGACTTGGGCGCGGAGGAGACGCCTGCCGTCCGAAAGCCGGCGACATTCAGCGCATAGTCGAACGCATCGCCGCCGCCGGAGACGCCCGCCGCGGCGCTCGCGGTATTGAACGACCCGCCCTCGGCCCGGGCGGCGACGCGAGGGGCGCCCTTGCCCTTCACGGTAATGATATTGATGACGCCGCCAATGGCGTCGGATCCATAAAGCGCGCTTTGCGGGCCGCGCAGGATCTCGATCCGCTCCACATCGTCGGCCAGCAGGGTCGACAGGTCGAATTCGCTGGCGCCGCTGGGGTCGTTCACTTCCACCCCGTCGATCAGCACTAATGTCTGGTTCGCTTCCGCGCCGCGGATCCGGACTTGCGTGATCGAGCCGACGGGACCCGACCGGCTGAGCGCAACGCCCGGAACTTCCCGCAGGAGATCGGAGACGAACCGCGCCTGTTTGCGTTGAATGGCCTCCCGCTCGATGACGGTGACGGCGCTGCCGACCTGATCGGACGGCAACGGCGCGGCGCTGGCCGAGACGACGACGTCCGGCAGGGTCCTGACGGTTTGCCCGAATGCGGGCGCGGCCAGCGCCGCGATCGCGGCCCCGGCAATACATGAAATCTTATACAAGGCGATGCCCCTTCGTTGATCCTGCGTTTCAAGCGAAGGACGACATGCGGCTCCGGCGGCCGCTCAAGGCAGCCTGGCAGACGCGCGTCTCCCGCGCATCGCCTGAAACGGAGTTCCGTCGCGCGGCCATATCCCGGACCACGCAGGGGCGATACTGGCGTCGGCAGGTCTCCTGGCTCGCGGGTCGTCACGCTTTGCATCCAGCCTTCCCAGTTGCCCAGTGGCCATAGTTCGGATGCGCGTTCGCCGCTTACAGTTGCGGGGACAGCCAAGGCTTAAGGCAGCGCGGGCGACCGCCCGAACGTCCTTTTCCTTGTTCCCTTTTGCTTCCCAAGTGGGGGAACCGACGCTGGCAGGGATTATTCAGGCTCTTCGGCTGGCGTCAATGGCGCAGCGGCCCAAAAATGCCGACTTGCGTCCAACTGACGACCGGCGCTTAGCCAATTCAGAAGCGCCTGGGCCGCCCGGCCGCCTGCTCTATGACGATCTGGCAGCCGACGCAGCGCCAGTCAGACGTTCGGCGGCCGCGATCACATCGGCGTTGGAGAACGGCTTGGTGATGAAGGCGTCCGCTCCGGCGGCGAGCGCGGTTTCCTGGGTTTCGCGAACGCCTTTCGCCGTCAGGACGATCACGGGGGTCCGGCTGGCGCCCTTATCGGCCCGAACCCGGCGCAGGATCTCGATGCCGTCCATCTCCGGCAGCATCACATCCAGAATGAGCAGATCTGGCGGCTGGCGCAGCGCCTCCGTACAAGCGGCCGCGCCGTTGTCCCAGACATCGACGGCAAAACCGGCTCGCTCCAGCAGGAACCGGAGCGACGTCACGATATTCGGCTCATCCTCCGCCAACAGGACGCGCTTCTGCATGGCATCGCCCTCCCCTCGTGCTTGCATCGCCCGTCATCCGCGGGCGTTCCCGCAATTGGACGCCGTTTCCCGGCGCGTGGCAATGCGTTTCTCGGATAGCGACTACGCCAGCTTGCGCCGCAAGGCCAGAACTATCTGTCAATGCTTTACAATATCGCCGCGTTCCCAGCGGTGATGTTTACAGAAAATACTCGCGTCTTCAATTCGTTATTGACCAATTGACTTTGGCCCGGTTCAGTCGTTGAACTGCATGCGCTAAAGCATGGCGCGCTCGGACGAACGCGCGGACGTTGGACCAACTTGATGGAATCGATCGAATTATTCGCGCGAGCATGGTTTGATCGAGCTGCGATGGAGGATGGGACATGACGGATAACGCGCCCGACCGGCGGTCCCGCGCCGCGCTCAACACCGCGCTTGAAGCGGATTTCATCGCGCCCCTGGCGGCGGCGCGGGGCGCTTTGGAAGTTTGCCGACCTCTCCCCGGCAGAGCGTCAGGGCTTCATCGACGTGGCGCTCCGAGCATGCGCGCGCCTCGCCCATGGGATCGATGCTCTTGCCGCGACTGTCTACCCGGACGCCGAAGCGCCGCGCCCGACGCGCGATCCGACCGAGCGCGCCTTCGACGCCCGCATCGCGTTCCTGGCCGAGCTTCAGGTCCTGGACCTCGACTTCAGCGACTATGTGTTCGAGACGGCCGCCATGGTGGACGCATTCTACGACGTCATCGACGCCCGCGTCGAAGCAAGCGGGCGGAAATGGCATGTCATCGTCAATTTCCGGAATTGCCAGGTCTGGCCGGAGGCCTGGGTCGCGTTCGCCCACCGGGGCAAGAAGGTCAATCTGAACTATGCGCTCTCGTCGGCCCGCTACGCCGCCGATCCCAAATCCGGCCAGGCGGTCGAGCATGCCGCGGGCGACGATCTTCTACCGACCAGGGATGCGGCCCTCCAGGCAATCAAGGCCCAGCGGTGAACTGGGCGTTGCGCCGGGTCAGACCTCGCGGCGCATGGCGCGCTGCTGGTCGCGCTTCCACTCGCGGTCCTTCACATCCCGGCGCTTGTCGATGGTGCGCTTGCCCTTGGCGAGGCCGACTTCCACCTTCGCGCGGCCGCGGTCGTTGAAGTAGAGGCGGAGCGGCACCAGCGTGACGCCGTCCCGCCGCACTGCGCCGATCAGCCGTTCGATCTGGCGGCGGTGCAGCAAGAGCTTCCGCTCCCGGCGCGGCGCATGGCCGAAATTGCGGGCGCCCTCATACTCGGGAAAATGGGCGTTCATCAGCCAGATTTCGCCGCCTTTTTCGCCGGCGAAAGCTTCATTGATGCTGCCCCGGCCAAGGCGCAGGCTCTTGACCTCGCTGCCGGTCAGCACAATGCCCGCCTCCATCGAATCCTCGATGGAATAGTCATAGCGCGCGCGGCGATTCTGGGCGACAAGACCGTGGGAGATCATGCCGCCGCCTTTTTTTGTCTTGGCGGCCATGGCGACGCTTTCAGGTCCGGACGTCAGGAACGCTCCGGCCGGATACGAACAAATTCAGCGCGGTCAAATCAGGTCGAGCGCCTTCATGGCGTCCTTGACCCGGGCGCGCGCGGCGTCTGTCGCTTTCACCAGCGGCAGGCGCACTTCGTCGGACGCGCGGCCAAGCAAACTCGCGCCATATTTCACCGGCGCCGGGCTCGGCTCACAGAAGATCGCGTCATGGAGGGGCATCAGGCTTTCGTTCAACTGCCGCACCCGCTCCATGGCGCCCTGCTGCCAGGCTTCGTGCATCATCGAGCAAAGCTTCGGCGCGACGTTCGCTGTGACGGAAATGCAGCCGACGCCGCCCTGCGCCAGATAGGGGATCGCCGTGCCGTCCTCGCCGGAGAGCATGCACCAGTCTGGACCGATCAGGTTCCGTTCCCGCAAGGGACGGGCCAGGTCCATGGTCGCATCCTTGACGCCGACGACATTCGCCAGCCCAGCGATGCGCGCCATCGTGGCCGGCAGAATGTCGACAATCGAGCGCGGCGGGATGTTGTAGACGATCATCGGAATTTCGACGGCGTCGCTGATCGCCTCGTAATGGCGAAACAGACCTTCCTGGCTTGGCTTGTTGTAGTAGGGCGCGACCACCAGAATGCCGTCCGCGCCAGCGCCCTTGGCATGGCGCGCCAGATCGATGGCTTCGTCGGTCGAGTTCGAGCCGGCGCCGGCGATCACCGGAACCCGGCCCGCCGCCACTTCGATGCACAATTCGACCACCATCTTGTGTTCGTCATGGCTGAGGGTCGGCGACTCGCCCGTCGTCCCGCACGGAACCAGCCCATGGCTGCCTTCCGCGATCTGCCATTCCACGAAATCCTGGAACGCTTGTTTGTCGACCGCGCCATTCTTGAACGGCGTAATCAGGGCGGGCATGGATCCCTTGAACATCATAACCTCCGCGCAACTCGCGCCTTATGCAACGCCCGAAGATACGCCGCCCGGACAGGCCCCGCAAGGAAGCGCCCTTGCGATGAGCGCCGGGTCGCTTAGATTGGTCCGCGCAAACCCATGCTTAAAGGAATACAGGGATGGCAAGCAGCACCATGCCGACTGTCGGCGCTTGCATTTTCGACGCTTATGGCACGCTGTTCGACCTCATCAATCCGGTCGCCGCCCGCGCCGCCAAGGTCGGCGACAAGGCCCAGGCGCTCAGCGAACTTTGGCGCCGCAAACAGCTCGAGTATTCCTGGCTGCGGTCCCTGATGGGCCAGCATGTGGATTTCTGGCGGGTCACGGGCGACGCTCTCGATTTCGCCATGGACGCTCTGAAGATCTCCGATCCCAGCTTGCGCGCCGATCTGATGGAGCTTTATCTGTCCCTGCCGACCTATGAGGAAGTGCCCAGCGTGCTCGCCGCCCTGAAGGAGGGCGGCCTGAAGACGGGCGTCCTCTCGAACGGCGCGCCGATGATGCTGACCTCCGCGGTCAACTGCGCCAAGATCTCGCCGTCGCTCGACGTGGTGCTTTCGGTTGAGGATGTCGGCGTCTACAAGCCTGACGCCCGCGTGTATCAGATGGCCGCCGACAAGCTGAAGCTGCCGCCGGCCGAGATCGCCTTTTTCTCCTCGAATGCCTGGGATGTCGCGGGCGCCGCGACGTTCGGCTTCCAGACCGTCTGGTGCAATCGCGGCGGCGCGCCCAAGGAACGCTTGCCCGGCGCGCCGGTCGTCGAAGTGAAAACCCTGACCGAAGTCTTGCCCATGTTGGGATTATAGAGCCATGGCCGCTATCGCCGTCCAGCCGGAAGCTGCCGGCCTGCCGATGTTTCCGGCGACCGAGCCGGCGCCGTCGGCCGACCTCTTCGCGCTTTCAAGCCATGCCCGCGCCCGGGAAGCGCTTGAGCTTGGCCTTGAGATGCGGGACCTGGGGTTCAATATCTTCGTCGTCGGCGATGACCGAGCCGGGCGGATGACGGGGACGCTGGCTTTTCTTGAGGCCGAGATGGCGAAACGCACAGCGCCGTCCGACTGGCTCTATGTGAACAATTTCCGCCGCGCCCACCGGCCCCGGCCGCTGGCGGTTCCGGCCGGCGTCGGCCGCCGGTTCCGGGATCGGATGGAAGCGCTGATCCCGCAACTCCGCGAGGGCCTGGCCCATGCGTTTGGCGAGGAATCCGCCCAAGCGGACCTGCGCAAGGAGCAGGAGGCGCTGGGCGCCGAACTTGCAAAGCGCATCGAGGCGTTGCGCGTCGAAGCGCGCGCAAGCAGCCTCGATCTCGCTCAAACGCCGCAGGGCATGCAGATCGTGCGCGCCGGCGGGGACGATGCGCCCGACTGGATGACCCTGCCGGAGGAGGATCGCCGTCGGATCGAGGCCGTCGGACGCGAGATCGGCCAGAAATTGGGCGCGGTCAACAAATGGGCGGCAGAACAGCAACGGGCCATCGCCGAACGCGCCCAGAGCCTCAGCAAGACCATCGCCGAGCAGGCGATCGCGCTTCTGGTCGACGGGGTCAAGGTGGAATTCGCCGAGTATACCAACGTCTCCCACTGGCTCGATACGCTCAAGGCCGACGCGGTCGAGCATTTGCAGAACTTCGCCCCCCTGCCCCCCGGCCAGCCGCCGCCGCCGGGCTACGAGCCGCCGGAGCGCCGCTATGCCGTCAACCTGCTGGTCGATCACAGCGACAACGAGCATCCCAATGTCGTGCTTGAGCCGAACCCCAGCTATCAGAACCTGTTCGGGCGGATGGAATACCGCCAGGTCGGCGGCATCGTCGAAACCGACTTTTCGCTGATCCAGCCCGGCGCCTTGCATCGCGCCAATGGCGGCGTCCTGGTGCTGCGCGCCGAAGCGCTGGCCGCCCAGGGCGACAGCTGGCGCTTTCTGAAAGGCGCGATCCGCGACCAGGTCATCCAGTTGGAGGAATTATACCGCTCCAACGGCATCCCGATCGCCGGCGCGCCGCGGCCGAAGGAAATTCCGCTGAACGTCAAGATCGTGATCGTCGGCGCGCCGCGCTGGTACTACACGTTCTTTTCGGCCGACCCCGACTTTCAGACCTATTTCAAGATCAAGGCCGATATCGATTCAGACATGGAAGCGAGCGAAGCCAACCTCAAGGGCCTTGGCGCGATCGTGCAGGCGATGGCGGCGAAACGCGGCTCCTGCGTCTGTTCCGCGGCGGCGCTGGCCGAATTGTTCGGGCTTTCCAGCCGCTGGGCCGGCGACCGGACGAAGCTTTCCGCGCAGTTCGAGCGCATGGACGACCTTGTGGCGGAAGCCGTCAAGATCGCGCAAAGGGCGGACCGCAAGGCGACAATCGAAGCGGACGACATTCGCGCCGCCCGCAAGGCCCGGGCGCGCCGCAACGGCCGCATCGCGGACCGGTCCCAGGAAATGATCCGGCGGGGCGGCGTCAAGATCGACGTCAAGGGCGCTGTCGTCGGTCAGGTCAATGGCCTGACGGTGCGCGATATCGGCGACCATGCCTTCGGCGGTCCGTCCCGGGTGACGGCGCGGACATCGATCGGCCGGCGCGGCGTCGTCAATATCGAGCGGGATGTCGCGATGGGCGGGCCGATACAGCAGAAGGCGGCGATGATCCTGCATGGTTTCTTCACCGGACAATTCGCCCGACGGATGCCGCTGGCGTTTACGGCGTCGATGACGTTCGAGCAGAACTATGGCGGCGTCGAAGGCGATAGCGCCACGCTTGCCGAAGCAGTCGCGATCGTGTCGGATCTGGCGGGGCTGCCGGTCCGTCAGGATATCGCGATCACGGGATCGATGAACCAGTTCGGCAAGGCGCAAGCCGTCGGCGGCGTCTACCACAAGCTCGAAGGCTTTTTCCAGGTCTGCCAGGAAGCCGAAGGCGGCTTGACCGGCAGCCAGGGCGCGATCGTGCCGGCGAACAACGCCGAACAATTGCTGCTCAGCCATGAGGTCGAGGCGGCGATGCGGGCCGGGCAGTTCCATGTCTGGACGGTCGACCATCTGGACGACGCGCTGACGCTGATGCTGGACACGCCCGTCGGCGAAGCGGATGCCGACGGCCAGTATCCGGAAGCGTCGGTCTATGGACGAGTCCAGGCGACGCTTCGTATGTTCCATGCTGAACTTGTCCGCGCCGAGCGGATGATCGGTTAACCCGGCGCCCCCCGCCTAAGCCCAGAAAGCGAAATCCTGCCCATGTCCGGCGCCGCTCCCGGTAATAGCCTCCGCGCGACAGGCTATCAGCCAGTCGAATTCCTGACCTTACAAGAACTGCCCGAACGGGCCCGCATGAACCTTGCGGACACCGCCTGGGACTACCTCGCGGGCGCCGCCGAAACGGAGACGACCTACCTCCGCAATCGCATGGCGCTCGACAGCCTGGCGTTTCGGCCGCGGGTCTGCCGTGACGTCGCAAAGGTTGACGTCACCGGCAGTTTCCTTGGCCGGAAGCTGCGCCTGCCCGTGTTCCTGGCGCCGATCGGCAGCCTGGAAAGCTTCGCGGCCGGCGGCGGCGTCGCGGCGGCGCAGGGCGCGGAGGCATTCGGCGTCGACCACATGCTGAGCTCGGTGACCCAGCCCGACCTCGAAACCGTCGCGGGCAACGTCAAGCAGGCGACGCTGTTTCAGCTCTATGTTCGCGGCGACGACGCTTTCGTCGACGGCTATGTGGCGCGCGCCGTCGACGCCGGGTTCCGGGCCTTTGCGATCACCGTCGACACCGCCCATTATTCCAGGCGCGAGCGCGACATCATCAAGCGCTATCTGCCGGCCGGGCGCGCTCGCGGCGTCAACCGCACTGGCCACAATTGGCAGATGTCCTTCAACTGGGACAATGTGAAGCGTTTCAAGGACAAGCACACGATCCCGCTGATTCTGAAAGGCATCGCGACGGCCGAGGATGCGGCGACAGCGGTCGAGCACGGCGTCGACTGTATCTATGTGTCGAACCATGGCGGGCGCCAGCTCGACTATGGCCGGGGCGCTATCGAGGTGCTGCCGGAAGTGGTCGCGGCGGTCGGCGGCAAGGCGGAGATCGCCATCGACGGCGGCTTCTGCCGGGGCACCGACATCGTCAAGGCGATGATCCTGGGCGCGGATGCGGTCGGCCTGGGGCGCATGCATGGCTATGCCCTGGCCGCCGGCGGCGCGGCCGGCGTTCGCCGGATGCTCGAGTTGCTGGAGCGGGAGTGCGAGATCGCCCTTGGCCTGCTCGGGGTCCAGCGCTTCGCGGATCTGGACCAGAGCTACCTGACCGCGGGAACGCCAGCGTATCCCCCCGGCCCCTTCGCCGCCTTTCCACATCTTCACTGGCCGCGACATAACGAACGGCGCGATCGCTGACGCCGCAGCGCAAGGCTGCTTGCGGAAATATATTTATGGAATCAGCGGCGATCGATGCGTCCATGGGGCATCGAATCGACCCGAATTGCGCCGCTGCCTCTTGCATCCGGGCGGGCGATAAAGCAGTGTCCCGCCATCAAGGGGGGCGGTAGAAGCCTGGGAGAAGTGTGGTCCATGTTTAGGTTAGTTTCGGCAGCTTTGGCCTTAGGGCTTCTGGCGACGCCGGCTGCGGCGCAACAGCAACAGCAGCAGCAACTGGAGAACGTCACCAAGACGCAGAACGGCGATTGGGCGCTTGAATGCGGGTCGCCCCAGGGCAGCACGGCCCGCGTCTGCCTGATGACGCAGGACCTGAAGAATCCGAAGGACGGCAATTCCGTCATGCGGGTGGCGCTGATCAAGCCGGCCAAGGGGCCGGACGCGCTGCTCCGTGTCGTGGCGCCCCTGGGGGTCTGGCTCCGGCCCGGCGTCCAACTCTCCGTCGACGGCGGAGCCAAGCAGGAACTGGCGTTCGATTTCTGCTTCCGTGAAGGCTGCATCGCGCAGATCCCGCTCTCGGCCGGGTTGATCAACCAGATGAAGCGCGGGTCTTCCGGCAAGGTCGTCATTCAGGATATCCGCCGCCGCTCGGTCGATCTCACGCTTTCCCTGCAAGGCTTCACCAAGAGCTTCGACGGCATGTGACGGGGCGGCGCCGGGCGCATGCGGGAGACTATTCGCCAGCCTCCCGCGCCCGCCGCCTGACGCCCATCCCCGCCTGGGCGCGCAGACTGCGCGTTAGCGTTGGGTTCAGAGAGTTGGCATAATGTGCCATCGGTCATTGACCTGGAGCCAGCGTTGGCGCGGATAGGCATTGCGCATGATTTTCAACCGGTTTGGACTTTCGTCGCGCGCGCAGCGCATTCTGCTGTCGTTGATCGCGCTCGGCGTCGCCTTGCTGATCGGGTTCCTCCAGGAGGATCCGGACAAGGCGCGCGATGCGGCGCCGGGCGGCGTCCGCGGCGCGGAAACCGTTTTGCCGCCCCGTCCGGCCGCGACGCCGACAGGCGAAGCCCAGGCCCAGCCAAGCGAGCGCGCGCAGGCGATCGCCAATGCCATTCGCTGGCTGGAGAGCCAGGAAGGCGGAGAGCATCGCGGCCACGCCATCGCCCGCCATGTGGGCAAGTCCGATCGCGAATTGAAAGCCCGGCTAGACCGCGACGGCATCGCCGCGTCATCCGGCTTCACGGACCTGGAGACCGCGGCCATCGCCATTGTCCGGACGATCAAGCACCAGCCGAACGACGAACGGGTCAGGCGGTGGCTCGGCGATAATGAAAGTCAGCGCCGCCTCGCCCTTCGCCGCCTGTTCGATAAGCCGATCGGCCGCATCGTCTACGGGGACGGCGACGCCGCCGACGGCCGCACCGCCGTCGCCGTGCTGACCAAGTGGGATAACGACGGGCGACCCGGCTACCGCCTGCTGACCGCCTATGTGGAGCGCTAGGGGCGATGGCGCTGCATGAGGACGGCATGCTCTGGCAACTCCTCAAGGCCTACGCCAATGAGGACTGGGATCGACGGAGGGCGCCCTGGCCGGCGCCGGCCGAAGCCTTCCTCAGGGACGCAAGCAAAACCGAGGCGGCTCAGCTCGCCGAGGAACTGGCGGTGATCCAGTCGCTTGGCCTGCCGCACGCCGGCTGGGCCGCGATTCTCGCCGCCGCCGAGGTCGATGCCGCCGCCTTCGGCCCCGACCTGGCCGCATGGGCCGAAGACCTCCGCCGCCGGGCCCGCGACGCCTGCTGAAGCAAATAAAAAAACCCCCGGAGCGCGTGCTCCAGGGGTTCTTGTGTGTCCGCCGCTGAAACAAACGCGGCGAGGCATCGGCTCTCAGGCGTTTCGGCCTGAGAGCAGTTTGATCAGTGGGCCATAACCGCCAGCAAGAGCAACGCGACGATGTTCGTGATCTTGATCATCGGGTTGACGGCCGGGCCGGCCGTATCCTTGTAGGGATCGCCGACGGTATCGCCCGTCACGGCCGCCTTGTGGGCTTCAGAGCCCTTGCCGCCGTGATTGCCGTCTTCGATGTACTTCTTCGCATTGTCCCAGGCGCCGCCGCCGGCGGTCATGGAAATCGCGACATAGAGGCCGGTCACGATCACGCCGAGCAGCATCGCGCCGAGCGCCGAGAACGCCGCCGACTTGCCGGCGATCCCCCAGATCACGATGTAGAGCGCGATCGGGGCCAGCACTGGCAGCAAGGACGGAACGATCATTTCCTTGATCGCCGCCTTCGTCAGCAGATCGACGCACGCGTCATAGCGCGGCCGGCCCGTGCCTTCCATGATGCCCGGAATGTCCCGGAACTGACGCCGCACTTCCTCGACGACCGCGCCCGCCGCACGGCCGACGGCCGTCATGCTCATCGCGCCGAACATGTAAGGCAGCAAGCCGCCGATGAAGAGGCCGACGACGACATAGGGGTTGGAGAGCGAGAAGTTCGGATCGACGTTCGCGAAGAACGGATATTTCTCCGGATTGGCCGCGAAATGCTCCAGGTCGGCCGTATAGGCGCCGAACAGGATCAAAGCGCCCAGACCGGCAGAGCCGATCGCATAGCCCTTCGTGACGGCCTTCGTGGTGTTGCCGACGGCGTCGAGCGCGTCCGTGATCGTGCGCACTTCGCTTTCGAGATCGGCCATTTCGGCAATGCCGCCGGCATTGTCCGTGACCGGGCCGTATGCGTCGAGCGCCACGACCATGCCCGCCAGCGCCAGCATTGCAGTCACCGCGATCGCGATGCCGAATATGCCCGCGATCATGTAGGTCGTGATGATCGCGACGCAGATGACCAGCGCCGGACCGGCGGTGGCTTCCATCGAGATGGCGAGGCCCTGGATGACGTTCGTGCCATGGCCCGTCGTCGACGCTTGCGCGACGCTGCGGACCGGACGGTAGTTGGTGCCGGTGTAATATTCGGTGATCCAGATGATCAGGCCCGTGACGACGACGCCGATCACGGCGCAGGCGAAGAGTCCGCCGCCTGTGAACGAACCGTTCGGCGTCTGGAACTGCGTCCCGAGGCCAAGGATTACCGCGGTCACGCCGAAGATGAAGACCAGCGACAGCACCGCCGAGACGATGAAGCCCTTATAGAGCGCGCCCATGATGTTCCGCGAAGCGCCAAGCTTCACGAAATAGGTGCCGATGATCGAAGCGATAATCGAAACGCCGCCGATCGCCAGCGGATACATCAGGATCTGTTCCCATTGATCGCCGGCGCTGAAGAAGATCAGGCCGAGCACCATGGTCGCGACGATCGTGACCGCGTAGGTCTCGAAAAGGTCGGCCGCCATGCCGGCGCAGTCGCCGACATTGTCGCCGACGTTATCGGCGATGACGGCGGGATTGCGGGGGTCGTCTTCGGGAATGCCAGCTTCGACCTTGCCCACCAGATCGGCGCCGACGTCGGCGCCCTTGGTGAAGATGCCGCCGCCGAGACGGGCGAAAATCGAAATCAGCGAAGCGCCGAAGCCCAACGCGACCAGCGGATCGATCAGTTCGCGGTCCAGCGCGCCCATGCCGCGAAGCACGCCGTAGTAACCGGCGACGCCGAGGAGCGCCAGGCCAGCGACCAGCATGCCCGTGACGGCGCCCGACTTGAAGGCGATCGCCAGGCCAGCTTCGAGGCTGGTGCGGGAGGCTTCGGTCGTGCGCACGTTGGCGCGGACCGAGATCAGCATGCCGACATAGCCTGCGAGGCCGGAAAGCGTCGCGCCGATGACAAAGCCAAGGGCCGACATGAAGCCCAGCAGCAGCCAGGTCAGCACAAAGATCACCGCGCCGACCATGGCGATCGTCATGTACTGGCGCTTCAGGTAAGCGCCGGCGCCTTCACGAATTGCGCTGGCGATTTCCTGCATTCGGGCATTGCCCGCCGGGGCGGCGAGGATCGACCGTCCGGTGATTACGCCATACACGACCGCGGCGGCCCCACATAGCAAGACAAAGACATAGGCCAATTCCATCGAACGGGGCCCCCAAGCTGTTGCTGTCAAAAATGGATAAGCGCACGCCAAGGCCCCCGTTATCCGGCCAAAGCGCGCTCAAGCGCCGGGTCTATGCCAGATGAGCGACCGGCTGGCAAGCGAGGGGCGATGCGACAAAGCCGCCGGAAGGCGGATCGATCTAGCCGGTACGCCGTCTGTCGGTCAGTTTCAGGGCGACAACCGCAAGCACCGCGATCGCAAGCAGCGGCGCGACGCCGTAGTTCACGATCGACCAATCGAACACCGCGAGCAGGTGCCCGGACGACAATGCGGCAGTCGCGACCGTGCCAAATATCAGGAAATCGTTGAACCCTTGCACCTTGGCGCGCTCCTCCGGCCGGTAGGTCTCCGTCAGCAGCGTCGTTGCGCCGATGAACATGAAATTCCAGCCGATGCCGACCACCAGAAGCCCAAAGGCGAAATTCTCGAAGTCGATCCCGCTCAAATGCGCCGAGACCGCGACTAGGTTCAACGCCGCGCCGACAAGGATGACATTCAATGCGCCGAATCGCTTGATGATGTCGCCGGTGAAAAACGACGGCGCGAACATGCCGATGATATGCGCCTGTATGACCCACTTCGAATCGACAAACTGAAAGCCGCAATTCGCCATCGCCAGCGGCGTCGACGTCATCAACAGCGCCATGACGCCATAGGCGATGAACGCCGAACAGACCGCGACCATGCATTTCGGCTGCGCCAGAATTTCCAGAAGCGGCCGCCCGGATGTTTGCCGTTCCTCCTGCGTCAGCTTTGGGATGCGAACGCCGGAGAGCAGGATGAAGGACAAGATGTAGACGCCGATCAGGGAAAAATAGCTGCCGGCAAAAATCGCAGGCGACAGCACGTCCATGGTGGCGTTCGCGAGTTCCGGCCCCAGGAACGCCGCGAACAGGCCGCCTGTCATCACCCAGGAAATCGCTTTCGGGCGAAATTCCGGCGAGGCCGTATCGGCGGCGGCGAAGCGATAGAAAACCGCGAAGCCGTTGAACCAGCCGACAATGCAGACGCCGACGCACAGCAGCCAAAACGAGCCCTGCAGCATCGCGACGCCCGCGATGATCGCGCCCGCGACGCCAAACCAGGTGGAGAACATGAAGCCCGCCCGCCGCCCGATGCGCCGCATCAGGTGGCTGGCCGGGATCGTCGCGAGCATGACGCCCGCATGATGGGCGGCAAGCGGCAAGGTCTCCCACCCCGGCGAGGGCGTCAGAATCTTGCCGGCGAGCGGGCCGGTCGCGATCATCAGGGACGTGCCAGTCATATAAAGCGCCTGGCAGACGGCAAGAATAAGGACGTTCCGCTTGGCGGGGTCTGAAAACACGGGACGATGTCCATAAAAACGGCCAGAAAGGCGGATAATGGCCCGACTCCAGCCGCGCCGTCAGAAAACCCGCACCTCGACATGCATAAAGTCGATAGCATCGACGGCGCCCGCGCCGACGATACGGTCAAGTCGTTGTTTAATAAATGAAATCGCAACGTCCGTGTCGAGCTTGGTCGGACCCGGCCAGTCGATCTGGGTGACTTCGTTCAACGCCGTGACGACAGCGTCCCTGACCCGCGGCATCGACGCAACGAGGTGACGGGAGTTCGCGCCCTTCGCCATCGTGATGCGCGGCCAGACGGCATAGCTGCGGGAAGCGCGGCGGTCGCGGATCGATGTGATCCGGACTGCGTCGACATAGACATACTCGCGCCCGTCGACCGTCGTCACCGGCTCCTGCCGGCCGCTCGGACCGGCCGCGACGGTCTTGATGTCGGTGCGAACGGCATTGGAGATGTCGGTCACGGACGCGCGCTGCGCCGCCGCGGCATGCGGCAGCGCCAGCATGGCGACGAACAGCGCGTGTTGCAGGATCCGGATGGCCAATGGCATGGCCAGACCATACGGGCGTTATGGTTCAGGGGATGTTAACGCGCCTGGATTCGACGCGCCCCGCTTCAATCGCCCGTGACGAACGGCCAGAGATTGTCGGCGCCGCGCGCGGCGACCATCCGTCCCAATTGAATGGCCCAATAGGATTCGTTGCCGAACTCGTCCCGCCAGGCCCAGAGCCGCCGCGTCGCATGGTGCAACGTATGCTCATAGGTGAAGCCCATGGCGCCGTGCGTCTGGTGCGCGATGGCCGCGCCCGTCGTCGCAGCTTCCCCGACCCGGGTCTTGGCGGCGGCGACCTCCGCACGGGCGCCCTCCCCCAGACCGCGGGTCTTCACGATCGCCTCAGCCGCCGCGTCGGCCGCGGCGCCGGCGGCCGCGGTCTCGCCCGCCAACTGCGCCAGGCCATGCTGGATCGCCTGGAACTTGCCGATCGGCCGCCCGAACTGCGAGCGCTCAAGCGCATATTGCACGGACTGATCCAGGATCTTCTCCAACCCGCCGGCCATCTGCATGGCCCGAACGGCGGCGCCCATGGCGAAGAGCGCGCTTTCATCCAGCCCGTCGGGCGCCGGCGCTGTCGCGACCGGCTTGACGCCGTCGAAGGACACATCGTCGGCAGGCTCGCCCGCAAGTCCGATATTCTCGACGATGGCGCAAGCTTCCCTGGCGACCAGCGCGATCACCGGCTTGGCGCCGGACCGGGCCAACACTGCGATATGCTGGGCATTCCGGCCGAACGGCACATACCGGGCCGTGCCGGACAGCAGACCGTCGGCGCCCAGCGCGATCCGCGCTTCGGCCTGGGTCGGCGCGATCGTCATCGGCCCGGAGGGCAGGTCCATCTTGCCGTGATCGAGCAGCCATGCCGCCAGCAGGGTCTCCGCCATCGGCACGGGGACGGAGAACCGGCCGGCCACTTTCAGCAGCGCGAAGCCGTCCAGCATGTCGATGCCGGCGCCGCCACGAGCGTCATCCGCCCAGGCGAGCGTCAGGCCCGACTCCTCCAGCGTATCCCATAGCGCGGCGGGCCAGGTTCCCGTCTCGGCCGCGTTGATGACGCTCGCCTCGACCATGTCCTGGAAAATGCGCGCGGCCGCGTCGACGATCAGATTATCTTCAGTGCTCATGGGACTCGATCCAGTTGGGTCTTGCAGTTAGCGGAGGCCAAGTTGCCGGGCGACAATGCCGCGGAGCACTTCGTTGGTGCCGCCTCGGATCGTCGATGATGGCACGCGCAGCAAGCCTTCGGCCATGGTGCGCGCGAAGGCGTCGGACGATTGGCCGATCGGCTCGGTCGGCAGCAACTGGCGGATATCGTTGAGCAAGGTGCTTTCGAAGGCTGTGCCGAGGTCCTTTACCAGCGCCGCCTCGACCGTCGGCGACTCGCCTTCCTGTAGCAGGGCCGAAACCCCAAGCGACATCCGCCGCATCGCCTTCAGCCGCGCCGTGACGCGCCCGAGCCCCAAGGCCTGGGCGTCGTCCGGCGTCGGGCCGATCCGACGCGCCGCCTCGGTCAGGGTGATCGCGGACGAGAGGAACCGTTCCGGCCCCGACCGCTCAAGCCCAAGCTCGCTCGTCACCTGATGCCAGCCTTCGCCCTCCTCGCCGAGCAGGCAATCCTCCGGGACGAAGGCGTCGTCGAAGACGGTCTCGTTGAAGTGGACGTCGCCCGCCATGTTGCGGATGCCGCGAATCTCGATGCCGGGGCCTTTCAGGTCGACCAGGAACTGGGACAGGCCTTCGTGGCGATTCTTGTCATCGCGGGCGCCGCCAGTGCGGACGGTCGCGATCATGTAATGGCAGAAATGAGCGCCCGAGGACCAGATCTTGCGGCCGTTGATCTTGTAGCCGCCATCGACCTTGGTCGCGGTCGTGCGCAGCGACGCCAGGTCCGAACCCGAATCCGGCTCGCTCATGCCAATGGCGAAATAGCACTCGCCGGCGGCGATCCGCGGCAAAATTTCCAGCTTCTGGGCTTCGGTGCCGTTCTTCAGCAGCATCGGGCCTGACTGCCGGTCCGCCACCCAGTGCGCCGAGACTGGCGCGCCGGCGGCCAGCAATTCTTCCGTCACGACATAGCGTTCCATCGAGGAGCGTTCGTGGCCGCCATACTGCTTTGGCCAGGTCATGCCGAGCCAGCCCTTGGCGCCGAGCTTGCGGCTGAATTCCAGGTCGACGCCGAACGCCCAACCGTCGGCGACGGGCGTGAACCCGCCGGACGCCCGTTCATCCGCGAGGAAATGCCGGACCTCTGCCTGCAAGTCTTTCAGCTCTTGCGTATACTCGATCTTGGGGAAACGAAATCCGCCTGTCGCCATTGTTTGCTGTCTCCGGGAAACCGTGCTTCGCGTGGGTCAAGAGTATGGCGCGGGCATGGGCTTCGGCAATGCGCCGCCGCCCATCGCCAGCGCATTCGAGGCCGACCGTTGATCTAATGCACTTTTTCGGGCGTGGAAAGCCAGTCGGCCTACAGCATGCGCGGCGCCGGCGCGCGTCCGCCGCCGGCGGCTTCCCGCGCCATCATCAGCAGCCAGTCCCGGAAGGCGGCCGCCGCGCGCGTCGCCGCTGCCTCGGGCGTCATGACGATCCAATAGGAATAGTCGGCCTGCCGGACCGCATCGAACGGCCGGACCAGCAGACCCTGGGTCAGCGCGTCGTCGACCAGCGCGCTCCGGCCGATGGCGATGCCCTGCCCCTGGATCGCCGCCTGATTGATCAGGATCGTGTCGTTATAGCGCGGGCCGGCTTGTGGCGCGTGCGGAATGCCGGCGAGCGCGAACCACGCGGCCCAGGCGTTCCAGGGCTCGCCTGGATGGGCGAACAGGTCATGGATCAAGGTATGCTCGGCCAGGTCCTTGAGCCGGCGGAGCGGCAGCGGGCCGTTCAGCAAGGCCGGACTGCAGACCGGAAACACATCCTCCTCCAACAGGGGATCGCAGATCAGCCCGTCCTCGACGATGCCGATGCCATAGCGGATCGCGAGATCGGCCTCGCCGCGACGCAGGTCGGCATTGCGCTGGCTGGCGTCGATCAGGAGATCGATATCGGGATGGCGCTGGCGGAAATCCGTAAGGCGCACATTCAGCCACCCAAACGCGAAGGACGGCAGCAAGCTGATCCGCAGGCTGACGCGCGGCCGAGCGCCGCCCCGGGTCGCCGCCGTCGCCGCCGATATCCGGGCGAAGCCATCGGCCAGCCCCGGCGCATAGGCGCGGCCGGCCTCCGTCAGCTTGATGCGCCGGCCGATCCGCTCGAACAACGGCATGCCGATGTCGTCCTCCAGGGCGCGCACCTGCTGGCTGATCGCGGCCGCCGTCACATGCAGTTCATCGGCCGCCCGCGCGAACGATCCAAGGCGCGCCGCAGCCTCAAAGGCCCTGAGCGCGGTCAACGATGGCAGTCGCATGACCTATTCCGTTAGTTTTTCTAATCTCAAGCATCAGAACATATCGCTAAGAGGCCATGAAAACTATCTCTATATTCGGTTTGTTCATGGAACAGTCTTAATCCGAATTCCCATTCCGAGGAGGATGGCGCAATGTCCGTATCAATCTCCCTGCAACCCGTGCAGCCCGGCAAGTCGACGATCCGCGCGCCGTTCGCCAAGGCGCTGCAGGTCGTCTGGGCATGGCGCCAGAACCTGGAAGATCGCGCCCAGATCCGGCATTTTCTGGAGCGGGCCGACGACCGGATGCTCAAGGACGTTGCGCTGACGCGGGCGACGCTCGCCGACGAGGCCGGCAGGCCCTTCTGGCAGAACTGAGCAGGGACGGCGATCCATGGCAAGCTTCATCCTGCACATCGGCAACAAGAACTACTCAAGCTGGTCGTTTCGCGGCTGGCTGGCGTGCCGCCTTGCCGGGATCGACTTCGAAGAACGCCTGATTCCGCTGGATCGACCGGAAACGGCGGCGGCGATCGCCGCCGTCAGCCCGAACAAGCGCGTGCCCTGCCTGGAGCACGGGTCCGTGCGGGTCTGGGATACGCTCGCGATCGCCGAGTACCTGAACGAACTGCGGCCCGACGCCGCCATGTGGCCGGAAAGCCCGGCGGCGCGCGCCATGGCGCGCAGCCTCGCGGCCGAAATGCATTCCGGTTTCATGGGCATCCGCAATCGCTGCCCGATGGATATCCGCGGCAGCGTCTCCGTGCCCAACCCGCCTGTTGAAGTCGCGGCCGATCTGGCGCGCCTGGATGCGGCCTGGGCGACGGCGCGCACGACGTTCGGCGCCGCCGGTCCGTATCTGTTCGGGCGCTGGACGCTCGCCGATGTGTTCTTCGCTCCAGCCGCAAGCCGCTGCCGCACCTATGGCCTGCCGCTCGGCGCCGCCGCCGCCGCCTATGTCGAAGCCGTGCTCAGCCACGCCGACGTCGAAGCCTGGAGCGCCGCCGCCCTGAAAGAACCCTGGCGCATCCCCCACGAAGACGCGGCGGAGCAGCCATTTTAGCTGTGCGGCGATCAGCTCGAAGCGCCGGAAGAAGGCGCGATGATAGGCGTCAGCCTACGTCTCGCCGAATTGCTCAAAGCCGCGCCGGGAGATGCGAGCGAGGTCCTGCCCGGCTGCCTCATTGAGGCGGAAGTCAGCCATTCAGCCCCAGATCGGCTTTGATTCCGGACAGAATTTCAGCGGACGACTGTGAAGTAAAGCCGGCCTGTTCCGCAGTCTTCAGCATCCGGCGGACCGCCTTGATCTCGGCGGAAGTCTCCTGCTCCCTGATCTGCCTTTCACGAATCAGCTCGCGGATCACTTCGCTGTCGTTGCCGTAGTGGCCCTTGGCGATCTGTGCCTTGATCCATTCATCCTACTGGCCTGTGACCGAAATGCTCTTCTTGACCATCGGCATTTTCATACCTTCTGGGAAAACATGCTCCACAGTCGCATATATTCCTACCTGCGTCATGCGCTGGTGCGATGAGATCATGAAAGACAACCCGGAATGCAGGGCGGTCTGGCTGGCATTTCTCGGCAACATCGGCGAAAGTCCGGCCCGCAATCATTTCCAACAGGATTTACGGGGGGACCACCATGCGTCTTGTAACTTTCAGCGACGGCGGAACAGCGAAAATCGGCGTCCGTGACGGCGACGCGATCATTGATGTTTCCGCCGCAGCCGCAGCGTTCGGCGGCGACATGATCGGCGTCATCAAAGGCGGCAAGGCCGCACAAACGGCGCTGGCGGCCGCGGCCAAGGGCGGCAAGGGCGCGCCGATGGCGAGCGTGAAGCTGCTGCCGCCGATCCCGAGCCCCGGCAAGATCCTCTGCATCGGCCGCAATTACGCCGCCCATGCCGCTGAAGGCGGCGCCGCGCCGCCGACCTTCCCGGAAGTGTTCGTGCGCACGCCCTCCTCCCTGGTCGCGCACGGCGAAGCGCTGGTCGTGCCGAAAGCCTCCGAGAAGTTCGACTTCGAGGGCGAACTGGTGCTGGTGATCGGCAAGACCGGCCGGCATATCGCCGAAGCGGACGCCTACGACATGATCTACGGCTGGTCGCTGTTCAACGACGGCAGCGTGCGCGACTATCAGCGCAAGGCCAGCCAGTGGACGATGGGCAAGAACTTCGATGGCACCGGCGCTTTCGGCCCCGACATCGTCACCGTGGACGAAGTGACCCCCGGCGCCGTCGGCCTGCAGTTGAAGACCCATGTGTCCGGCGAGACCATGCAGAACGCCAATACCCGCGACCTGATCTTCCCGATCGCGAAGCTGATCTATCACCTGACCGAGGTCATGACCCTGGAAGCTGGGGATATCGTTGTGACGGGCACGCCGGAAGGCGTCGGCTATGCTCGCAAGCCCCCGCGCTGGCTGGTTCCGGGCGACCGCGTCGACATCGAAGTCGAGCAGGTCGGCGTCCTTTCCAACACGGTCGTCGCCGAATAGACGGCCGACGCCGCGCCCTCGCCGCCGCCGTCGCCCCAGTCGAATTGCCGGGGACATGACGGCGGCGATTTACCTCAATTAAATCGGTTCCATCGCACAGTCGTCGCCGCACACTGCTACAGAGTGGGTTGAATGACTGCGGCGGAAAGCTACACGATTGATCTGACAGCGATTTGTGTCCGTGCAGACACAATCCGCCGTCATGTCCCTTGCTCGGACGTCTTCCAGCGATTCGCCGCCGACCCCGCCCTGTTCGCCCTGGCCATTGTCGATGACGATACATTGCCGGTCGGCGTGATCGATCGCTATCGCTTCATGTCGCGCCTGGCGGACGCGCTGGGCCGCAGCCTTTTCGAACAGAAGCCGATCGCTCACCTGATGGATCAGTCGCCGCTGATCGTCGAGCGCCGCGTCGATGTCCAGACAGTGACCGATCTGGTTTTCAACGCCAGTTCGGATGCGACCGCGCCGAATTTCATCGTGGTCGAGGACGGCCACTATTTCGGGCTGGGCTCGACCGTCGGGTTGATGCGGATCATGGCGGACCATCTGCGCCACCAGACGCTCGAAGCCGACGCCGCCCGCCGCGAGGCCGAGCGCGCCGTCAAAGGCAAGACCCGTTTTCTCGCCAACATGACCCATGAGTTGCGGACGCCCCTGAATGGCGTCATCGGCTTCGGCCAACTCCTCGAAGCCGAGGTGCATGGCCCCCTGGGCGCGCCCGAATATGCCGCCTATGCCCGCGATATCGTCGCGAGCGGCCAGCATCTGATCGGGATCATCAACGATATCCTGGACCTGGCGAAGATTGAGGCCGGGCGCATCACGCTGCATGAGCGTTTCGTCGACCTCAGGGATCTCGCCGGACGGTCGCTGCGCATGGTCGCCCCGATCGCCGCCGACAAGCACATCAGCTTGCACAGCGAGCTTGGCGCGACGCCCTGGACCGTCCGGGCCGATGAGCGGCGACTGCAGCAGGCGATCGTCAATCTCCTGTCGAACGCGATCAAGTTCACGCCGAAAGGCGGCGAAGCCGGCGTCCGGGTGGATGCCGATCGCGGTTGGGCCTGGCTGGAAATCTGGGATACGGGCATCGGCATAAAGCAGGAGGACCTGCGCCGGCTGTTCAAGCCGTTCGAGCAATTGGAAGATGCCGGGGAGCGGCCCCAGGAAGGCACCGGCCTTGGCCTGACGATCACCAAGGCGCTGATGCAGGCCCATGGCGGCGAGGTGCTGTTCGAAAGCGAAGTCGGCAAGGGCACGGCCGTGCGCCTGATGATCCCGCGCAGCCGCCTGCTCGCCGACAAGTTCGCCTGGTCGGTTCAGAGCCGCGTCGAATTCATCGACCCGCCCGAATCGGAAGCAGTTTAGCCTCGACAGGTCGGTTCGATTTAGCTGCTGACCGCGGGCTTGGGCTTCTGCAACAGGAAGACCAGGGGCACGCCGACTGCCGCGACCACGACCAGGAAGACGAAATCGTTCAGGAAGCCGATCATCATGGCTTCGCGCGCGACCAGCTTGCCCAGCGCCGCAATCCCGCTCGCAGTTTCGAGGCTCCAGGGGGCCGCGGCGCCGAGATTGCGCAATGCCTCATTGCCATAGTGGATGTGATCGCGCAGTTCGTTGTAGTTGATCTGGGTAGAGCGCACCAAGATCATCACGATTAGCGAGGTGCCGACGCTGGCGCCGATGGCGCGGATCAGCGCGAACAGGGCGGCCCCCTCGACGCGCAATTCCGGCGCGAGGGTGGAAAACGTCACGGTCGACAGCGTGACCCACATGACGCCCATGCCGAAGCCGTTGATCAGCGTCACCCAGATGATGGCGTCCAGCGCGACGTCGGCCGACCAGCCGGTCATCGCGAAGTTGCTGGCGCCGACACAGGCCAGCCCAGTCAGCATCAGATGCTTCGCCTGAAAGCGATCCGCCAGAAACCCGCCGGACAGCATGGCGAACATCGTGCCGACGCCGCGCGCCGAGACCACCCAGCCGGCTGAGATCACGGGATAGCCCTGGATGTTCTGCAGGAACAACGGCAGCACGAACAGGCTGGAAAACACCGCGATCCCGAACACGAAGATCAGGCAGCAGCCGATGACGTAATTCCGGTCCTTGAAGATCGCGAGGTTGATATAGGGCTGCTTCGCGGTCATCGAGTGCACGACGAAAATGTACGCGGCGAGCAGCGCGATCCCGGCCTCAAGGATGATTTCCGTGGATTCGAACCAGTCCTGCCGCTCGCCCCGGTCGAGCATCAACTGGAAGGCGGCGACAGCGACGATCAAGGCGGTCACGCCGACCCAGTCCAGGCCGCCGGGCCGGTTCGGCGTGCGCGGCAGGGTCGGCCAGATCGCCAGCAGCGCCGCGATCCCCAAGGGCACGTTGATCAGGAACAGATAGCGCCAGCCATAGAACTCCGTGACGATCGCCCCGATCGTCGGCCCGATCACCGGCCCCAGGATCATGCCCATGGACCAGATGCTCATGGCGAAGCCGTGCTTCGAGCGCGGATATGTGTCCAGCATGATCGATTGCGACAGCGGCAGCAGCGGCGCGCTGACGAAGCCCTGCAGCATCCGAAATAACACCAGTTGCTGCAGGTCGGCCGCGCCGGCGCACATCACGCTCGTCACCGTGAAGCCCGCGATCGAGGCCAGAAACACCGCCCGCCTGCCGAACTGCTGCGCGGCCCAGCCGGTCAGGACCGTGCCGATCGCGGTCGCGACCACGAACGCGGTGATGATCCAGCCGACCTGGTCCGGCGTCGCGGCGAGATTGCCCTGGATGCTCGGCAAGGCGACATAGGCCGTGCTCATGTTTACCGCATGCAGCAGCGATGCCATCAGAACCGGAACGGTAATGAGGATGCGTTGACCGCGCGAATACGGGCCGGAGGGCGGGAGCAAGGCCATGGGCCAAGCATACGCGCGCCCGGCGCGCATTGTCAGTCATGCTGCGCCTCCTGTAGGTAGAACCCCTGCACCGTCCAACCGAAAGCGCCAGCCAGCCCATGACCAAGCCCACGCTCCTTGTCGCCGTCGAAGCCGACGCCGATCGCCGCGCCATCATCGCCGATGCCCTTGGGGATGCTGGCGAGGCCGTCTACCTGGCGGATCTGGCAGAGGCCGACCGACCTGCCGCCGTCCGGGCGGCCGGGGCGATTTTCGCGAGCCATGTCAAGCAGTTGCCGGACCTCGGCCGCGACATCGGGACGAATTGCAAACTGCTGCAATTCTACTCCGCCGGCGTCGATTTCCTGCCGTTGAAGCAGCTTCCGGAGGCGCTGCCGATCGCCGGCAACGGCGGCGCCTTCGCCGAGCCGATGGCGGAACATGGCCTCGCAATGGCGCTCGCCGGCGGCAAGCGCCTCGCGGTCGAGCACGAAAAAATGAAGACGGGCGAGTTCAACCAGTTCGTCCGCAACAAACTCTTCCTAGGCGGCGTCGCCGGGATCGTCGGATTCGGCGGCATCGGCGTCGCCATGGCGAAGCTGTTCAAGGCCATCGGGATGCAGGTGCACGCCATCAACCGACGCGGCGCGACCGACGAGCCGGTCGACTGGATCGGCGGAACCGACGACCTGGACACCCTGCTCGCCGCCTCGGACGTGGTCGTGCTGAGCCTGCCGCTCAGCCAGACGACGGAGAAGCTGTTCGATGCGCGCCGCTTCGCCCTGATGAAGCCGGACGCCATTCTGGTCAATCTGGCGCGCGGCGAGATCATCGACGAAGACGCGCTCTATGACCATCTCGTGGCCTGCCCGACCTTCGTCGCCTGTATCGACGCCTGGTGGGTGGAGCCTGTGCGCCACGGCGCGTTCAGCATGAAGCGTCCGTTCCTGGACCTGCCGAATGTCATCGGCTCGCCGCATAACTCCGCCTCGGTCGGGGTCTGGCGCCATATGGTCGTGCGCCGGGCGGTCGAGAATTGCGCCCGGGCGCTTCAGGGCGAAACGCCCTGGCATCTCATTCGCCCGGAAGAACGGATGCTCTGAACCATGTTCGAGGGCTTGCAAGACAAGGCCAACGCCGATCCGAACGTCCGCCGCCTGGGACGGACCTGCACGGCCGACTTCATGCTCATGGCCGGCGATGCGGCTTTCCATGTCAGCGTCGCCGCCGGCCTTGTGACGGGCGTCAGCCGCGGCCCCTTCAAGATGCGCAGCGCCGCCTTTCAGGTCGCGGCGTCCGACGCCGCCTGGGCCCGCTTCATGACCCCGAAGCCGCCGCCGGGCTTCCACGACATCTTCGCCATGTCGGCGACCGGCGCCGCGCGGATCGAAGGCGACATGGCCGTGCTGCTCGGCCATCTCGGGTTTTTCAAGGCGCTGATCGCATCCCTTCGGCAGGAGGCCTGAACCATGGCGGCCGAGTTCGAGCCCATCGTCGGCCGGTATGTGCGCCTGGACATCCAGGGCCAGCCCTACCGGATCTATTTCGAGGAAGCTGGCGCCGGCATCCCCCTGCTTTGCCTGCATACGGCCGGCGCCCATTCCAGCCAGTTCCGGCACCTGATGTGCGACGCCGCCGTGACGGACCGCTACCGGGTCATCGCCTTCGACCTTCCGTGGCACGGCAAGTCCAACCCGCCCGTCGGCTGGGAGCGGCAGGACTACCAACTGACGGCCGATTTCTATGTCGCCGCCATCCTGGCGTTCGCGGACGCCCTGGACCTCGCGCAGCCCGTCGTCCTGGGCTGCTCCATGGGCGGGCGCGTCGCCGTCCGCCTCGCCTGCCGGCATGGCGCACGCTTCCGGGCGGCAATCGGCCTGGAAGGCACCGACCGGCCGTCGCCCTGGTGGGACGATACCTGGCTGGAAAGCGACCTCTTCGCGCGCGGCGACTTTTGCGCAGCCGTCGTCTCGGGCCTCGCCTCGCCGCACAGCCCGCCGGAATACCTGAACGAGACGCTCTGGCACTATTGGCAGAGCGGTTCCGGCATATTCAAGGGCGACATGCACTTCTTCCGCACCGATTCCGACTTTGCGGGCGACCGGACGGCGGGCTGCCCGCTCATTCTGATGACGGGCGTGTATGACTATTCCTGCACCCCCGCAGGCGCCGGGCAGACCGCCGCCAATATTCAGGGCGCGGAAGCGATCGTGATGCGCGAGATGGGCCACTTCCCCATGAGCGAACATCCGGACCGCTTCCGCGACTATATCCTGCCTGTCCTGGAGCGGCTTGCCGCGGGTTAGGCGCGAGGGCTATCGTCAGGCTAACGTGGCCCAATACCGAAAGGCGCAGCCATCATGACCGACTTCAAGCGCATCCGGACCGAGCCGCTGCATCCGCTGTTTGCAGCCCGCATTCACGGCGTCGACATCAAGGGCGGCGTCGACGACGCGACCTTCGCCGAAATCGAGGCGGCGTTCGACGAGTATTCGGTGGTCGTCTTTCCGAACCAGAAGCTCGACGACGCAGACCTCATCGCCTTCTCGGAGCGGTTCGGCCCGCTGGAGACGATGCTGAAGGGCTTCAACGCCAAGAGCGACAGCTATCTCGCCTATATCGGCAATGTCGATCCCAAGACCGATACCATCATCAGGACCGACGATCCGCGCATGCAGCGGCAATATTCCAACGAGCTTTGGCATACGGACAGTTCGTTCAAACCGGTCGGCGCCAAGGCCTCATTGCTGCATGGCCGTGAAGTGCCGCCTTCGGGCGGCGAGACCAGCTTCGCCTCCATGCGCGCCGCCTATGACGCCTTGAAGCCCGGCCAGCAGGCTGAACTTGAAAGCCTCGTCGCCGAGCATTGGTTCGTCTACAGCCGCAGCCTCACCGCCAAGGACGATTTCCTGACCGAGGAGCAGAAAGCCGAGACGCCGCCAGTGCCGCAGGCCCTGATCGTCGAAAACCCGCGCAATGGCCGGAAGGCGATCTACACCGCCAGCCATGCCTACCGGATCCTCGGCTGGGATATGGCGAAAGGCCGGGAGTTCCTCGACGCCTTGATGGCCCACGCGACCCAGGAACAGTTCGTATACCATCATGCCTGGCGCCCGTGGGATCTCGTGATGTGGGACAATCGGGCGGTGCAGCATCGCGGCAACGCCTTCGACTACAATCGCCATCGCCGCGTCATGGTCCGCTCCACCGTCGCCGGCGACGCGCCCACCATCGCAACGGATGAAATCGCCCGCCGTCTCGCACGGCTGCCGGCTGCGGCGGCGGAGTAAGCCTGGCGCCATCCGAACCGGCGCCACAAGGCAGCGCCGGTTCGGCAGATCGCCATCGTTTACTTGATGGTGATGACATCCATGACGAGCTTGCCGTCGACCTTGACGGGGCCGTCTTCCTTAGCGCCCAAATAGTACTCGAAGACGCCCGGCTGCATGCCGCCTTCCTCGCCGTGCAGCATCAGCATCAGCTTCTGGCCGGGAGTCACGGCCTCATCCAGCGTCACGACGAGGTTTGGGTTCTCGCCCTTCTGCAGCGGCGCATGACCGATGACCGGACCGGGCTTCATGTCGTCGCCGGTCCGGTGCACGACCAGCCAGCCCCGATTGGCCGATACGGCCTGAGTGACGACGATGGCGCCCGCATTGACGCTCTGGTCCTGGCCCATGACGGCAAGCTGCATGTGCGCAGCGGCGAAGGCTGACGTCGCCAGCACGGCGGCGGCGGAGAATCCGAGGAGAGATGTCTTGAGTTTCATGGATGCGCTCCGTTCTTGATCGACCCGGATTGCGGCAAGATCGCCGAAATGCGGCTATGTCGATCGTTTTCAATCGATGCGAGCATGGCCGGCGCGTCCGCCCGAAGGCGCGTTGCGCTGCATGTCACGTCGCCCTTGACGCCAGATGGCGCGCAAGAGCCCGGCCCATGACGTGGGCTCGCCGATAGATACGTCGGAGGTTATGGAAGGTTTCAGCGCGCCGGGATTATTTTTCGCCGCCGCTGTCATTGTCTACAGGCAGCAATGTCCCATGCAGGGCCGGTCCGGTCGGCCGCCCGGTCGGCGAGCCGCCCACAGGCTCGAGGCTGACGCCGAAGGTCGCCCGGCGCAGCAGGCCCGGAGTCAGGTCGCTCAAGCGGCGGGTCGTCCATTGCTCAGCCGGGTTCAACAGGCCAAGCGACCTCGGCGCGCCGCCCAGGTCTTCGGAGACAATCCACAACTCATAGTCCTTGCCAGGCTGCCGACCGGCGCCGATGGGACGGATGCTCATCTGCCTGGTCGTCAGATCGATTGACAAGAGGAACGACGGCCGCGCATCCCCATCATTGAAGACCGCGACATAGGTATCCGGCGGGGCCGGCGCCGGGACAATCAAGCTCGGCTTGACCGCGACAACGGCCGCAAGCACGACCGAAGCTGCGACGGCAAGGCCCGCGATGGCGCGCCAGCGCCCGACCCGCCGCCGCAGGACCAGGACTTCGCTCGATCCGCTGACGAGCGGACGACGCGCCTCCGCGCGCAATGGCTTCGGCGCCGCGCCATCGTCGATTTTTGCCATGACGGCCGCCAGCACGCCCGCGCCGGGCGCGGCGTCGCCCACGCCTTCAAGCAAGGGCGCCAGCCGGTCGTCCCAGGCGCGGATCGCCCGATCCAGTGCCGCGTCATGGACGCGCCGGTCCGCGACGGCGGTCCGCTCAGCCGCATCCAGCGTACCGAGCACATACTCGGCAGCAAGCAGGTCGATGCTGTCGTCCTCTCCCGCCATCATGCCTCCAGACATGCGCGCAGCCTGAGCAAGCTGCGCCGGAGTTGCGTTTTCACCGTGCTGACCGGCAAGCCGAACCGGCTCGAAAGCATCTCCCGCGTCGCGCCGTCAAGATAAGCTAGGCGCACCATCGCCGCCTGATCGTTGTCCAACCCGTCCAGGCACTCCGTCAATCGCGCCGCTTCCTCCGATTGCTCCGCCGCCTGGGCGGGCGACGGCTGCGGGTCCACGACCCGCTCCAGTTCCCCATCGTCGACAGCCAGTCTGGGCGTCCGGCGCCGCGCTTCGTCGATGGCCCGGTTCCGCGCGATCGTCGCCATCCAGGTGATGGCGGAGGCGCGCGACGGGTCGAATGCGCCCGCATTGTTCCAGACCCGGAGATAGACGTCCTGCAGGGTCTCCTCGGCGACCGACCGACGCTGCAAGATACGCACGATAACGCCGAAAAGTTTCAGATGCGTCGCTTCATAGAGCGACTTGAAGGCGCTCCGGTCGCCATCGGCGACCGAGGCCAGCAGCGCCGCCAGACTTTCCGGGGTCTCCGCCATGAGAGCGTTACCGCCCGTTGGCCTTCCGCCATAGCTCGAAGGCGGCTAGGGAGGCGTCATTGGTCGGCGGATACAAACCTGTGATCGACTTGCCTGCCCGCACTTCCTCGACGACGAAATCCTCATAGGCGGTCATCTCGACCGCCTCGTCGGCGACCTCGTCGGCCAGATGCTGGGGGATCACGATGACGCTGTCGTCGTCGCCGACCAGGATATCGCCCGGAAAGACGCCGACATCGCCGCAGCCAATCGGCCCTTCTAATTCAATAGCTTGATGCAGCGTCAGATTGGTCGGGGAGCTCGGCCGATTGTGATAGGCCGGGATCTCCAGTTCGCCGATCCGCATCGCATCGCGGAAACCGCCGTCGGTCACGACGCCGGCGACGCCGCGCATCTGCAAGCGCGTCACCAGAATATCGCCCGCGCTTGCGGCGCGCGGGTCCTTCCGGCTGTCCATGATCAGGACCGAGCCCGGCGGACAGGTCTCGACCGCCTTCCGCTGGGGATGATCCGGGTTACGGAACGCAGCCAGTTGGTTCAGATCCTCCCGGGCCGGGATGTAGCGGAGCGTGAAGGCCGGTCCGACCATGTTGCGGCCCTTCGGCTTCACCGGCCGAACGTCCTGGATGGTCTGCCCGCGAAGGCCGCGCTTGAACAGCGCCGTCGCCAGGGTCGCGACCGACACTTGCATCAGCTTGCCATGGGTTTCCGTCTTCATGTCCGCGGCGTCCCGTTCTGAAAACTTAGGCCGAAGTCTAGCCGAGAAGCATCGCGGCGTCAGTCCAGATCGGATGCGAGGGCTTGCCGCGTCGCTTCAGACATTCCAGCCATGTGATTGTAGTTCGGATGGCCGATGCCGACGAAAATCCGTGCGCCCGGCTGGGCGAACGCCTTCGCCTGCGCATCGGTCAGGTCGAAATGCACGAACTGCACGCTTGAGGCCTTGCCGTCCGCCGATGTGCGGTCGACGTCTTCTTCCGGCCGGCCCTCGGCCCGCTCGCCGTCGATTTCCAGATACATGAAGTCCTCGACGCCACCCATGCGGTCGAGCTCGGTCTTCCGGCGCACCGGATCGTCGATTTCGAACATCACGGTCGCGACCAGTTCGCGGCCCTGGGGAATGAGGGGGTTGTAGGCCGCCAGTTCGTCGGGGATCTGCGCCGCGCCGCCCTTCTCGATCGCCAGCATCTCATGCACTTGATAGAGCATGGTCCCGTAGCTTTCGAAATAGAACGTCGCGAACGGGCCGACCGCAACCCGGCGATGCTTCTTGATCGCCGCCATTTCCCGCCGCTTTTCCTTGCGGACCGGCAGATAGGCTTCAAGCGGCATGATGTCGGCAAGCGTGATCTGGCGCTGCGGCATGGCGCAGGTCTCCTTCTTCGTTATGGGGCGGCGCATCCGAGGCGGCGCGCGGTCCGCGCCCTGCTTATCTAGTACCGATCAACGCATCCGCCACGGGGGCGGTTCCGCCAGACTGGCAGATCGATCTAGTACGGCAGTCCAAACGCGCGCGCGAACAGTTTGATCGGATGCGGGGCATGGGCGATCTTCGCGGTCGCATCCTCCCGCTCGATCCCTTGAATGATGTGCTGGCCGGCGAGCGGACACTCGGACGCGATATATTGCGTCTTGCCCTTCTCCTCGGCTTGCTTTAGCGCCTTGACGGCCTGCCGGGCGACGGGCTTGCCGACCTTGAGCGCGACTTCGAAATTGTCCTTCATGGCGCCCCAGGAGCCGCCATGGCCGGAGCAACGCTCGATCACGGCGATCCGGGTCTCCGGGATCATTCGCAGCATCTCCGCCGCCTTCGGCCCCATGTTCTGGGCGCGGGCATGGCAGGCAAGATGCACCGTCACATTGCCGTCGAGCGGCGCCAGGCCTTCCGCCAGCCCCTCCCGCTTCGCAATTTCGACGACATACTCCGCGACATCCCGGGTCGCCGCCGCGAGGCGTTTGACGTTCGCGTCGTCGGGGAGGATCAGCGGCCATTCGAACTTCAGCATCAGCGCGCAGGATGGCACCAATGCCACCACATCGTAGCCATCGTCGACCCAGCGGACCATTTCGGCCGCGATCGCCTTCGCCCGATCGGCGACGCGAGCGATATCACCCTGCTCCAATTGCGGCATGCCGCAGCAGCCGGCATAGGTGACTTCCGTCTGAACGCCGTTCTTCGCCAGCACGTCCCGCGCCGCCATGCCGATATCCGGCTCGTTGTAATTCGCGAAGCAGGTCGCGTAGATCACGGCCTTGCGGCCATAGGCCGGCGCTGCGGCGTTGACGACGGCGGGGTTGGCGGCCGCCTGGGCGACCAGGGGCTTGCCGACGAATTTCGGCAGGTCCGCGTCCCGATGCAGGCCGACGGTTTTTTCCATCAAGGGGCGGGTCAGCTTGTTGTCCGTGGCGCTCGCCCAATTGGCGACGCCGGGCGCAATCGCCGCCAGGCGGCCATTGCGGTCCGTCTCGGTCAACTGCCGCTCGATCAGGCCGACCTTGCCCGCCTGCTTCTCGGCAAACCGGTAGCGCAGCATCAAATGCGGGAAATCCAGGTCGAATTCATGGGGCGGCACATAAGGGCACTTCGTCATGAAGCAAAGATCGCACAGCGTACAGGCGTCGACGACGCCCTGAAAACCTTTGGAATCGACGGTGTCGAGCTCTTCCGACGGCGCGGCGTCGACAAGGTCGAACAGGCGCGGGAAGCTGTCGCACAGATTGAAGCAGCGACGGCAGCCATGGCAGATGTCGAAGATGCGACGCATTTCTGCATCGAGCTTCGCGGGGTCAGTAAAATCCGGATTGTTCCAATCCAGCGCATGCCGGGTCGGGGCTTCCAAACTGCCTTCGCTCATCGCATCTGCCTTGGCGGAAAGGGAATAGGGGATGAGTGCGCCGGCGGCGGAGCAACCGCCCGCCGCCGGCGACAATCATGCAATGCGCTTACGACAGTTCGTCGAGCGCCTTCTGGAAACGGCCGGCGTGGCTGCGTTCGGCCTTCGCCAGGGTTTCGAACCAGTCAGCGACTTCGTCGAACCCTTCATCGCGCGCCGTGCGCGCCATGCCCGGATACATGTCGGTGTATTCGTGGGTTTCGCCGGCGACCGCCGCACGGAGGTTGTCGTCGGTCGCGCCGATCGGCAGGCCGGTCGCCGGATCGCCGGTTTCCTCGAGATATTCGAGGTGGCCATGCGCATGGCCGGTCTCGCCTTCGGCCGTCGAGCGGAAGACGGCGGCGACATCGTTGTAGCCCTCAACATCCGCCTTCTGTGCGAAATACAGATAGCGACGGTTCGCCTGGCTTTCGCCGGCAAACGCCGCCTTCAGGTTATCTTCGGTTTTCGTGCCTTTGAGCGACATACGAATTCTCCCTCCTTCATTAAAGACCAGGCATGAGCGACCGGCCAAACGTCGCCGCGCTGCTCCCCGCAGCGACTAGCGCCAGCCCATCATACCGCCTTGACAGGAATATGAACCAGAGGAGCCGCATGTCAACAATTTAGAAGGATTCTAAGGAGGAAATTCCGCCTGAGCCGCCGGGATGTCAGGCGCCGGCTTTCTCCAGCCGGATCACCACCTCGACCCGGCCGATGCGCGCGCCCTCGGGCGCGGCCGGCAACGCGGCGATGACCACCGCATCCTCGGGGATATCCTGCAGCATACCGGTATCGGCATGGAAGAAATGGTGGTGATTGGAAACGTCCGTGTCGAAATAGGCGCGGCCCGGCTCTGCCAGGACTTCGCGGAGCAACCCAGCTTCAACGAACTGGTGCAGGGTATTATAGACCGTCGCGAGCGACACGCTGATTTCCGCCGCCGCCGCTTCGGCGAACAGATCCTCCGCCGTCAGATGCCTGCAGGGGCCGTTGAACAGCAATTGCGCCAGCCCGACGCGCTGCCGCGTCGGGCGGAGCCCAGCGGCGCGCAACCGGTCCTGCGCCTTGAGCGCAAAGTCATTATCGAGGCGACGCTTCGGCAAATCGGCGGTCCTTCACAAGCAAAGCTGACTATAACTTAGACGCACCCTGCAAAAAAACCAGTCCCGGCGCCCTATTCCGCGCCAGCCGACTACTGGCCGGTCGTGATCCGGTCGACAAGCTGCTTCACCGTCGGAATGAAGCCATTGTCGTACCAGGGGTCCTGCGCAAAGCGATAGGCATTATGGCCGGCGAACATCAAATGGTCTTCCGGCGGGTCGCCGTGCGCGATCGCCTGCAGGGTCTTCTGGATACAGAAGGACCGGGGATCCGGCTTCCGCCCGTTCGTGCCGGTTTCGCCTTCGGACCAGTTCGAGAACCGACACTGGGAAAGGCAGCCCATGCACCCAACCTGGTCCTTGTGGATCTGCCGGGCCGCGGCGGGCGTTTCGAACACCAGGGTCGAATCCGGGGTGCGCAGGCCTTCGGTGAAGCCATCGGCGACCCAAGCTTCGGCCCGCGCCTTGTCATGGGGCGTCACGAAAACCTTCCGCCCCCTGGCGCCGACCGCGAGCTCCGCCGCATGATCGCCGACCGCTTCGATGGAATAGGCGATCTGCCGGTTCGACCGCTCCGCCAGCGAGTCGAGAAAGGGATTGCGCACGGCGGACGAATAAAAGCCCGTCGGGCTGAAACGCTGCAAAAAGACATCACCCGGCTTCAAGGTCGCGAGCTTGGCTTTCCAGATGTCCGGGATCGGGCTTTCCTGGGTGAGCAGCGGTCGGGTGCCGAACTGGAACGCCACCGGCGCGATCTCGGGATCGTCCATCCAGTCGGACCATTCGTCGAGCCGCCAGACGCCGCCCGCCATGACGATCGGCACGGTATTGAGCCCGGCCGCGTTCATCTGCGCGCGCAGTTCCACGACGCGCCCGCGCGGCGGTTCCGGCGCGTGCGGGTCTTCGCTGTTGGACAGGCCATTGTGGCCGCCCGCCAGCCACGGATCCTCATAGACGACGCCGCCCAGGAATTCCGCATGCTTGCTGTAAGCCCGCTTCCAGAGCGCCCGAAACGCCCGCGCCGAGGAGATGATGGGGTAATAGAACACGCCGTAGGACGAGGCGATCTCCGCCAGCCGGTAAGGCATGCCCGCGCCGCAGGTCACGCCGTGGATCAGGCCCTTGGCGCCTTCGAGCGCGCCGATCAACACCCGATCGGCGCCGCCCATTTCCCATAGCACGTTGATATGAATGCGCCCGGCGCCGCCGGAGACGTCATGGGCGACCCGCGCTTGGTGAATGGCGCCGCGCACGCCGTGCGCCACCAGTTCTTCATGGCGGTCCATGCGGGTCCGGCCGTAATAGGTCTGCGGGATCAACTCTCCGTTCGGCGTGAACGAGTCGGCGTTCACGCCGGAGAACGTCCCAATGCCGCCGGCGCGCGCCCAGGCGCCCGCGCTATGGCCGTTGGTCGCAGATACGCCCTTGCCGCCTTCAACAAGCGGCAGGACCTCCGCGCCGGAAACAGTCATCGGCTGCACGATCATTCGGTTGTCAGCTCCGTCAAATTGCGATGCTAGGCGGGGCGCCGCATGCGCATGCGGCGCCCCGCCCGGCATTCTAGCACACGAATAGAGCTTATTCGTCTGCCGGGAGGTTTTCCTTGCCGGTCGCCTGGTCGATGTACTTCATCGACAAACGGACCTTGCCGCGGTCGTCAAAGCCAAGGCATTTCACCCAAACCGTATCGCCTTCATTGATGACGTCGGTCACGGTGCGCACCCGTTCAGGCTTCAGTTCAGAGATATGAACCAAACCGTCCTTGGGACCCAGGAAATTCACGAACGCGCCGAAGTCCAGCACCTTCACGACCTTGCCTTCATAGATCACGCCCGCTTCCGGCTCGGCGACGATCGCCTGGATCATCTTCAGCGCCTTCTCGGTCGACGCCGGATCGACGGACGCGATCTTGATCGTGCCGTCGTCCTCGATGTCGACCTTCGCGCCGGAAACTTCGACGATCTCGCGGATCACCTTGCCGCCGGTGCCGATGACTTCACGGATCTTTTCGCGCGGCACGGTGATCGTCGTGATGCGCGGCGCCCGGTCGCTGACTTCCGTCCGCGCCTGGCCGAGCCCCTTCTCCATCTCGCCGAGAATGTGCCGACGACCGTCCCGGGCCTGCGCCAGGGCGATCTTCATGATTTCCTCGGTGATCGAGGTGATCTTGATGTCCATCTGCAGCGAAGTGATGCCGTCGTTCGTTCCGGCGACCTTGAAGTCCATGTCGCCCAGATGATCCTCGTCGCCGAGAATATCGGAGAGCACGGCAAAGCGGTCGCCTTCCTTGATCAGGCCCATGGCGATGCCCGCCACCGGCTTCTTCAGGGGCACGCCCGCATCCATCATCGCAAGACTGCCGCCGCAGACTGTCGCCATGGAGGAGGAGCCGTTCGATTCGGTGATCTCCGAAACGACGCGGATCGTGTAGGGGAAATCCTCATGCTTCGGCAGCATCGGCCGGAGCGCGCGGAACGCGAGCTTGCCATGGCCGATTTCGCGGCGGCCGGGCGGGCCGACGCGCCCCGTTTCGCCGACCGAGTAGGGCGGGAAGTTGTAGTGCAGCAGGAAGCGCTCGCGGATTTCGCCTTCGAGACGGTCCATGATCTGCTCGTCCGACCCGGTGCCGAGCGTGCAGACGATCAGGCCCTGGGTTTCGCCGCGGGTGAAGAGCGACGAGCCGTGGGAGCGCGGCAGGACGCCGACTTCCGCGACGATCGGGCGAACCGTCGCCGTGTCGCGGCCATCGATCCGCAGCTTGGTATCGAGGATATTGCCGCGCACCACGTCCTTTTCAAGGTCCTTCAGAAGGCCCTTGGCAAGGCTCGCGTCGCCGCCGGCGGCTTCGATCGCCTCCAGCGCCTTCGACTTCGCGGCGGCGACGGCATTCTGCCGGTCCTGCTTCGCGACGATCGAATAGGCCGCCTTCATATCCGCGGTCGCGAGCGACGCCAGTTGGGCGCGCGCATCCGCCTCGCCTGCGGGCGCCTGGGGCGCCGGCCACGGCTCCTTCGCCGCCGCCTCGGCCAGATCGATGATCAGATCGATGACCGGCTGCATGCTGCGATGACCGAACATCACCGCTTCGAGCATGCGATCCTCGGTCAGTTCCTGCGCCTCGGATTCGACCATCAGCACGCCTTCCTGCGTACCGGCGACCACGAGGTCGAGGGTCGACCCGGCCATCTGATCGACCGTCGGATTGAGAACCAGTTCGCCGTCGATCTCGCCGACGCGGGCGCCCGCGATCGGACCCATGAAGGGCACGCCCGACAGCGTCAAAGCCGCGGAAGCTGCGATCAGCGCAAGGATATCCGGATCGTTTTCCATGTCGTGAGACAGGACCGTCGCCATCACCAGGGTTTCGCAACGGAAACCGGGGGCGAAGAGCGGGCGGATCGGCCGGTCGATCAGGCGGGAGGTCAGGACCTCCTTCTCCGAGGGGCGCGCTTCACGCTTGAAGAAGCCGCCGGGAATGCGGCCAGCCGCATAGGCCTTTTCCTGGTAGTGCACCGTCAGCGGGAAGAAATCCAGGCCGGGGCGCGGGGCCTTGTCGGCCGTCACGGCGCAGAGCACCACGGTTTCGCCAAGCGTCGCCAGAACGGCGCCGTCGGCCTGGCGCGCCATGCGCCCGGTTTCCAGGGTAAGCTTGCGCCCGCCCCATTCCATTTCCTTGCGGACCATATTGAACATCTATCGTCTTTCCTTCCAATCGGCGCTCATGCTGTCTCACAGCCATGATGCGAGCGCCGCATTAGGGCGGTCCCCTTGGACCGACCGTTATTTCGGGCAGGCGTTACGTACCCGCATGCCCACGACGGGGGCGCGACCGTCGCGCCCCTGCCGCCTGGCGCGGCGTCAATCCGCGCCGCGCAATGCCTGTCGTGTCGTTCCGGAGGATGGCGCGTCCAGGCGAACGCGCGCTCCATGCTTCCGTCCTGTCGATGCCGATCAACGTATCCCCGTCCTGGCGCTGCCGCCAGGACACGGGTCGCCTAGCGACGCAGGCCAAGCCGCTGGATCGCGTCCTGATAGCGGGCGTCATCCTTGCGGCGCAGATAGTCAAGCAACCGACGGCGCTGGCCGACCATAATGAGCAGCCCGCGACGGGAGTGCAGGTCCTTCTTATGGGTCAGCATGTGGTCGGTCAGGTTGCGAATGCGTTCGGTCAGAATTGCGATCTGCACCTCGGGCGAGCCTGTATCGCCTTCGGATTTGCCATATTCCTTGACCAGTTCTTCGGTGCGTTCTTTGGTGATCGACATCGAGGTTCCTTTTTGGGTTAGAAGTTGAGGACGCGCTGCGGCTTGATCTCGCCGGCCTCGAAACGCGCGATGCCGACCAGGCCGGTTCGCGTTTCGACCCGGAATTCGACGCCCTCGCCCTGGTCGTCCAGGCCAAGCGCTTCGATCCGTTCGAGATCGCCTTTGCGCAGGAGACGGACCGCTCGCCCATTGCGGAAGTCCGCCGCTTCGCTGTCGGAAATGGCCAGCGCCGGGATGTCGTCCAGCGCGGTCTTGACCGGCAGCAACGCCGGGCACGCATTATCGATGCGGCCAAGCGATTTCAAGTATTCGAGTTCATGGCCCTGGTCGAGCCGGAATGGCCCGACGCGCGTGCGGCGCAAGGCCGCAATATGGCCAAGGCAGCCCAGCGCCTGCCCAAGATCGCGCGCCAGGCCGCGCATATAGGCGCCCTTGCCGCTCTCCACGTCGAAGATCGCGGTGTCGGCGTCCGGCATTTCGACCAGATCGAAACGGGCGATCTCGATGGTCCTGGGCTTCAGTTCGAAGTCCGCGTCATCCCGCGCGAGATCGTAGGCCCGGGCGCCATCGACCTTGATCGCCGAATAGCGCGGCGGCGTCTGCTGGATCATGCCGCGTAGGGCGGGCAGCGCCGCCAGAATCTCGGCTTCGGTCGGGCGCTTGTCGGAGGTTGCGACGATCGACCCATCGGAATCGTCTGTGTCCCGCGCCTCGCCCCAGCGGACGGTGAACCGATAGGCTTTGCGTCCGTCCATGGCATAGGGCACGGTCTTCGTCGCCGCGCCGAGCGCGATCGGCAGCAAGCCGGTCGCCAGCGGATCGAGCGTGCCGCCATGGCCGCACTTCGCCCCAAGCGCCATCCGCTTGATGATGTTGGATACGGCGGTCGACGTCATGCCCGAGGGCTTGTCGACCACAAGCCAGCCATTCGGCGCATCCGGCGCTGGTTTCCGCTTACGCGCCATCGTTCTGCTCCGGATCCTCGCCCGTCGAACGGTCCGCGTCGCGCGCCGCGACATCGCGCAGGACTTCGGACAGGCGCTGGCTTTGCTCGAACGCCGTATCGGCGACGAACCGCAGTTCCGGGGTAAATTTCGCCTCGACCATATGCCCAACTTCCGCGCGGAGATGCCCCCGCGCTCGTTTCAACGCCTTGACGATCAGATCGATGTCGCCGACGCCGCCAAGCGGCGTGACGAATACGGTCGCCGATTTCAGATCCTGGCTTGGCCGCACTTCGGTCACGGTGATCGCCACGCCGGTCAGGTCGGGGTCGCGCAAGTCGCCGCGCGCCAGCACCTCGGCCAGCGCATGACGCACAACCTCGCCCATCCGGCGCGCCCGCTGGCTAGGCGCGCGTCCGCTTCTAGCGCTCATCGGCGTACTCACAGAGCCCGCGCGACTTCTTCGACCTCATAGCACTCGATCACATCGCCAACCTGCAGGTCGTGATAGTTCTCGAAGCCCATGCCGCATTCGAAGCCTTCGCGCACTTCCCGGACTTCGTCCTTGAAGCGTTTGAGCGTGCCGAGCTTGCCTTCGTGGATGACGACGTTGTCGCGCAGCAGGCGGACGCCCGCGCCGCGACGGACGATGCCATCCGTGATCCGACAGCCGGCGATCTTGCCGACCTTCGTGATGTTGAAGACTTCGCGGATTTCCGCGTTGCCGATGAACTTCTCGCGCTGTTCGGGCGCCAGCAAGCCTTCGACAGCAGCTTTCATGTCATCCAGCAGCTCGTAGATGATCGAGTAGTAGCGGATATCGACGCCTGCGGCCTGGGCCTGGGTCCGCGCGGCCGCGCCGGCGCGGACGTTGAAGCCCAGAAGGAACCCGCCGACCGACTGCGCCAGCGTCACATCGGATTCGCTGATCGCGCCGACGCCGCCATGCAAGACGCGGATCGAGACTTCCTCGTTCTGGAATTTCTCCAGCGAGCCCATGATCGCCTCGAGGCTGCCCTGCACATCCGCCTTGACGACGACGGGCAGTTCTTTCGATTCGCCCGTCGCGATCCGGCCGAACATCTCGTCGATCGTGCCGCGCGGCGCTGTCGCCGTGCGCTTGTCCCGCTCGATCCGCTGCCGGTAGTCGGTGACTTCCCGCGCCCGCGCATCGTTCTCGACGACGACGACTTCATCGCCCGCCATCGGCACGCCCGAGAGGCCCAGCACTTCGACCGGCAGCGACGGTCCCGCCTCGTCGACGGTCTGGCCGCGCTCGTCGGTCAATGCCCGCACCCTGCCCCAGACGCCGCCGGCGACCAGGATATCGCCGCGACGCAAGGTGCCCGACTGGATCAGCACCGTCGCGACCGCGCCGCGGCCGCGATCCAACTTGGCTTCGATCACCGCGCCGCGCGCTTCCCGGTCGGGATTGGCGCGCAGCTCAAGCAATTCGGCTTGCAGCGCCACAGCTTCGAGCAATTGGTCGAGGCCGTCGCCGGTCAGCGCCGAAACCGGCACCATCTGAACGTCGCCGCCAAAATCTTCCGCGATCACCTCATGGCTCAAGAGGCCCTGCTTGGCGATATCCGGATTGGCGTCCGGCTTATCCATCTTGTTGATCGCGACGATGATCGGCGCCTTCGCCGCCTTCGCATGATTGATCGCTTCGATCGTCTGGGGCTGCACGCCATCGTCGGCCGCGACCACAAGGATGACGATATCCGTGACGCTCGCGCCGCGCTGGCGCATGGCCGAGAACGCGGCATGGCCGGGCGTATCGAGGAAGGTGATCTTCGTCTCGTCCGGCAACGTCACCTGATAAGCGCCGATATGCTGGGTGATGCCGCCGGCTTCGCCCTGGACGACGTTGGTCTTGCGCAGGGCGTCGAGCAGCGAGGTCTTGCCGTGATCGACATGCCCCATGATCGTGACGACCGGAGGACGCGGCTGCAGATCGCCGTCGCTATCCACCGGGGCGTCGAGGCCGATCTCGACATCGGCCGCGGACACGCGCCGGAACCGGTGGCCGAATTCCTCGACGACCAGTTCGGCCGTGTCGGCGTCGATGATCTGGTTCATGGTCGCCATGACGCCAAGCTGCATCAGCTTGCGCACCACGTCCGCGCCGCGTACCGCCATGCGGTTCGCCAGTTCGCTGACGACGATGACTTCCGGCACCCGCACTTCGCGCACGACGAACGTCGGATCCTGGTTGCCGCGCTCGCGGCGCTGTTGCTTCTCGCGCTCCCTGGCGCGGCGGACAGACGCCAGACTGCGCGTCCGCTCCTCGGCGACATTGTCGTCGAGCGCCTGGCTGATCGTCAGCTTGCCCGTGCGGCGACGTTCATCGCCGCCCCGTTCGGCGCGCTTCGGCGCGGCGCGGCGTTCTTCCTCGACGGGACGGGCGCGGCGACGGTCGTCCTCGCGGGTCCGGCCGCCGGGCGGCAGATCTTCTGGCGGAGCGTTCGCCACATCGACCGCGGGACGGCGCGGCGCGCCGCGCGGGCCGGTTCCGGGGCCGGGCCGGGCGCCA
>ERZ888423.408-NODE-408-length-44158-cov-34.349795_pt1 | contig 44158 bp, 46 predicted proteins | sample MGYA00520523_ERZ888423 | MGnify/ENA primary metagenome ERZ888423 (study PRJEB32303, sample SAMEA104408611) | aquatic metagenome | biome: Brackish water; feature: Pelagic; material: water | place: Baltic Sea | collected 2014-06-08T10:24:00 | depth 30,27 m ... | reverse complement strand
TCAGCCTCCGGCAGCTCCAGGCCGGTGATGGCGGTCACGAGCTTGCCGCCCTTGCCCGCCTTGGTGCGCTGCACCCGTACCCGTTGCTGGCTGCGGGTGGTGGCTGGCACCGCCAGGCCTGCGGGCCGTGCGGTGCTTTCGGCGCGGCTGAATTCCTGCCAGCTTCCCTTGGCCATGGCGATGGTGGTGGCGACGCCTCCATCACAGCGCACCTGCCGGGCACGACGGCGCCCGCTTCCTAGGCTGGCCCGATACCGCCCGGCACCGGTGACCCGTACCTTTTCCCCGCTCTCGTCTAATCCCGCCGACCTTCAGGCGTCCGTGCGGCCCACCCCCCAGGGCCGCTTCGGCCGCTTCGGCGGGCAGTACGTGCCGGAAACCCTGATGCCCGCCCTGGCGGAGCTGGAGCAGGCGGCCGCGGAGGCCTGGGCCGATCCCGCCTTCACCAGCCGGCTCGACCACCTGCTGCGCACCTATGTGGGCCGCCCCACCCCGCTCTATGAAGCCGAGCGGCTCACAGCCCACTACGCCCGCCCTGAAGGGGGTCCGCGCATTTGGCTGAAGCGTGAAGACCTCAACCACACCGGCGCCCACAAGATCAACAACGCCCTTGGCCAGGGCCTGCTGGCTCTGCGCATGGGCAAGAAGCGGGTCATTGCCGAAACCGGCGCCGGCCAGCACGGTGTGGCCACCGCCACCGTCTGCGCCCGTTTCGGCCTCGAATGCGTGGTGTACATGGGCGCCGAAGACATGCGCCGTCAGGCGCTCAACGTGTTCCGCATGCGCCTGCTGGGTGCCACGGTGCAGCCGGTCACCGCCGGCACCGCCACCCTCAAGGACGCCACCAGCGAAGCGATCCGTGACTGGGTCACGAACGTGGAATCCACCCACTACATCCTCGGCTCGGTGGCCGGGCCGCACCCTTACCCGATGCTGGTGCGCGATTTCCATGCCGTGATCGGCAAGGAAGCCCGCCGCCAGTGCCACGAAGCCTTCGGTCGCCTGCCCGATGTGCTGCTGGCCTGCGTGGGTGGTGGCTCCAACGCCATGGGTCTGTTCCACCCGTTCGTGGAAGACACCGGTGTGCGGCTGATCGGCGTGGAGGCGGCGGGTGAGGGCGTGGCCACGGGCCGCCATGCCGCCACGATCACCGAAGGGCGGATCGGCGTGCTGCATGGCGCCATGAGCTTGTTGCTGCAGGACAGCGAAGGCCAGGTGCAGGAGGCCCATTCGATCAGCGCCGGCCTCGACTACCCGGGCGTCGGCCCGGAGCACAGCTACCTGCGTGATGTGGGCAGGGCGGAATATGCCGCCGTCACCGACGACGAGGCGCTCACTGCCCTGCGCCTGGTGTGCGAACTCGAGGGGATCATTCCGGCACTGGAAACCGCCCACGCCTTCGCCTGGCTCGAGCAGCTCTGCCCAACCCTGGCACCGGGCACCGAAGTGGTGGTGAACCTCTCCGGCCGCGGCGACAAGGACGTCAACACCGTGGCCGACCGGCTGGGGGATCAGCTGGCCGGTTGAGGCTCCCAGGGCAGCCGGGGCAGGCTGCTGAGCGCCTCGCGCTGGCTGTCGGCCCAGATGCGGGCCATCTCGCCGAGCAGCTTGGAACCCCTTTCCAGGCGCAGGTGCTGGCAGATGGCCAGCGAGTTGCGCGGGTAGAGCGCCACCTCGAATGGCGGCCCCACGGTGAGGTTGGAGCGCCGGGTGATCACCTGGGAAATCAAGCAGAGCCGGGTGGCATCCTCCAGCGACATCCCGTAGTGGCCCACCACGTCGAGGGGAGGCTTGCCGTATTTGCTCTCGCCGATCTGCAGGAACGGCGTTTCCGGCGTGGCCATGATCGCGTTGCCCTGGGCGTAGATCCGGTAAAGGCCGTGATCGTGGCCGGCGATCTGGCCGCCGAGGATGAAGGTGGCCTCGCCGCTGGCGCCCACCTGCTTGAGGGCGCTCTCGTTTTCGTTCTGCACCGCCACGCTCAGGCGGCCGATGTAGGCGGCTGCTTCGAACAGATGGCTGCAGGTGAGCAGATCCGGTCCGGCGGGCCGGCCGTCAGCGGCGGCGTTGAGGTCGCGGCGGATCCAGTTGAGGATCGCCTGGGTGGTGGCCAGGTTGCCCGCTGCCAGCAGGATGAACAGCCGGTCAGGCGCCGGCTGGAACACGTGCAGCTTCCGGTAGCTGGAGATGTAGTCGACCCCCGCATTGGTGCGGGAGTCGGCGCACATCACCAGACCCTCCTTGAGCAGAAAACCGACGCAGTAAGTCATGGCGCCATGCTCTCAAGCCGCCGGCCGCTCAACTGAGCAACCGTTGCAGGCTGGCGGCCACCGAACGCACCGCAGCCCGGGCGGTGGCGTAGGCCATTCGCATGGGTCCCACCAGGGCGACATGCCCTTGGCTGCCATCGCCGGTGCGGTAGGTGGCCTGCACCAGGGCGCAGTCCTGCAGGGCGGGATGGGGGTTTTCGGCACCGATCCACACGCCTCGGCTGGGCACGCCATCGGGCTGTAACAGCAGATGGGGGTCTTGCTCCACCAGCTGCACCAGCGGCCGCAGTGTGGCGGTGCGGCTGAATTCCGGCTGGCCCAGCAATCCCCCCAATCCGAGCGCGAGGGCGCCGTCGGCATCGCCCGGCCGGGCCATGCGGTGGCTGCGCAGGGCCTCACGCAGCAGCCAACCGCTGCGCTGCAGTTGAGGCGGCAGGGCATTCCAGGGGATTGGCTGTCCTGGATGCAGGCTGAGCTGATCCATCACCCAACGTTCTAGCGACAGCAGTTCATGGGCTGCCGTCGGCGGTAGGTGCAGGTTCAGGCAGCTGGTCATCACGGCGTTCTCCACCAGGAACACCAGCAAGCGATCACCGCTGGGCACCAGGCGCACGGCCTGGAGGGCGGAGCGGTCGCCCTGGGGGCGGGTGATCAGGCTCAACAGGCCGGTGAGATCGGCCAGGCGGCGGGCCAGATGCAGCAGCAGGTCGTCGAGGGCGGCCCAGCGCAGGCTCAGCCCCAGCAGTTCCTGCTCCAGTTGCAACGCCCCGGCACCGGGCGGGGGCAGCAGGCTGTCCACATAAAGGCGGTAGCCGCGCTGGCTGGGAATGCGCCCGGCGGAGGTGTGAGGTTGCAGGAGCAGGCCCTGCTGCTCCAGTGCCCCCATCGCCGAGCGCACCGTGGCCGGCGAGGCCTGGAAGCCGAAGCGCTGCACCAGGGTGCGGCTCCCGACGGGTTCGACCGTGTCCACGTAATGCTGCACCGTTGCCTGCAACACCTGCTGATGGCGGCGGCTGAGGTGGGGCAATGAAAAGGACAAGTCAGGGGATGACCTACGGACCGTAACCGACTCCTGTGGCGGCATCGGACGGAGGGAACATCAAAACCACCCAGAAAACAAGTCCGCTACTCGTAGATTCGGGATGACTTGCTCATCGCTTGCATGGCAGTAGCCAGTGACCCATCGGCGGATGACGATGCCGGCAGCGAATCAGGCCTGGCCCCGACGAGATCCAGCGCACCCCGGATGGCCGCGACGGCATCGATCAGCGGCCCCATGCGGCTCGTTGGGTATGGGTTGCTGGTGCTGCTGGCCGCCCGGCTGGGCACCAATCTGTCGCCGGCCATGGCCACGGTGCCCCTGCGACGCCTCGATCTTGCCACGTTGTTCAGCGACACGGCCCCGTTCCTGCTGATCGCTATCGGCCTGGTCTTCGTAGGCGGCAATGGCCAGCGCCGCAGGTTTGAGGTTGCTCCGCTGCTGATACTCAAGGCCCTGCTGTTCCCGCTCGTGCTCGGCTATGCCCTGCTGGGACCTCTGGTGATCACCGATGCCCTGCGTGTCTACCAGGGTGCGGATCAACAGGGTGCGGCGCAGCTGGTGCAGGCGATTGCATTCCGCAAGCAGGTGCTTGAGGCCATCGAGCCCGTCACCACGATTCCCCAACTGGTGACAGCACTGCAGAAGTTTCCGGTCATCAACGCCCGGATCAATCAGAGCGATCCGATTGATAGGCTCAAGCAGTCGCTGATCAGCACGCTCGACCGCGCCGTTACCAATCTCCAGAGCAAGCGGGGCCAACAGATAAGCAGCGCCCGCACCCGCCTGGTGGGCCGCACGGTGCTCAACGTGCTCCTCACCACCATCACAGCCACCTTCATCAACCTGATCAGGCGCCAGTTGCTGGAGTCGATTCAGTCCTCCGGGCTGGCCGCTCGGGAGTATTTCCGGGCCGACCTGGTGGAACCTTTGACGTCCAAGCGTGCTGCCTGGGCCTCCTCCTCAGCTCCGCCTCCGCCCCGTCCGGCGGGGTCGACGCCGCCATCACTGTTGAGACGCTTCTGGGGTGGAGCTCCGTCCACGCCTCAACCTCCCAAGCCACTGAGGATCGGGAAAGAACCTGGTTTTCTGCAGAAGCTGTGGGGCGGTGGTCCGCCAACACCCAAACCGCCCAAGCCACCCAGGCCGCCCAAGCCACCAAAACGTCCAAAAGCGTCTTAGTCACACGTTTGCCTTGGCGTCGACGGCAGCTCTCCGCGAGACTTGATTCAACGTCCACGTGCCAACGGGATCGTGAGCGCTGCCGAGCCCTCGCTCAACCCCGTCACTGGCAGCACCAACGCCTTGGCTCAGTAACGCGGCACTGAAGGATCGGCCTGGACGCTCCAGGCGTCGATGCCCCCCTCCAGGTTCCACACCCGCTCAAATCCCTGCTGCTCCATCAACCAGCAGCCGAACTGCCAGCTGCGCATGCCGGCATGGCAGAGCACCACCACCTCGCGGTCGCGGTCGAGCAGCGCATCGATCCGGTTCACCCATTCCGGGGAGCAGCTCAAGGGCAGATGGATCACCGCTTGCTGCAGCGCGGCCATGGCCAGCTCCGCCGGTTCCCGCACATCCACCAGTTGGAGATCGTCACCCTCGCTGAGCCGTTGCAGCAGCTCCCGCGCCTGCAGGGGGGCCGGGGTCGGGGGAGTGGGGTGTTCCTGGGTCATGGGCGCGGGCATGGGTGTGGGTGTGGGTGTGGTGGCTGGCTGGGTGTGCGTTGACGACGCACGGAGGCGGCTCCATGCATAAGGATGAGGCCATTCCTGCGCGCTACGCATGAAGATCCGCCCATTCCTGGCGGCGATCCTGGCCGTGGCCGTCACGTTGCTGCTGATCGGAGCGGCGGGTTGGGTGGTGCTATGGCGCAGCAGCCCCCTCGCCCTGCAACACCAGCCCCTCATCCTGCCGCTGGCGGCTCGCTTCATCCCCCGTCAGGCCTCGCTGAGCCTGCACCTGCTGATCCCGCCCGACCAGCTCGGTGCCTACGCCCGGGCGGTGGCGCCCCCCCGTCAACGCCGCCGCGCCGCTGCCGCCCTCGAGCAGTTGCGCGATGGGGCCTTCGCTGCCGCCGGCCTCGACTACACCGAGGAACTGGCCAGCTGGGTGGGAGAGGAGTCCAGCTTCGCGCTGCTCACCCCACCTGGAGCGGCGCAGCCGGCGGGCTGGTTGCTGGCCCTGCGCAGCCGTGAGTCGGAAGGGGCTCGGCGCTTTCTGCAGCGCTTCTGGCAGACCCGCAGCCTGGCCGGCAACGAACTGCAGGTGAGCACCTATCGGGGCATGGGCTTGATCAGCGGCCGTGGCGCCCTGCTGGGCCAGAACGCCCTGCCGCTGGCCACCGCCTTGATTGACGATCGGCTGGTGCTGATCGCCTCGGGCCGGGGGGTGCTGGAGCAGGCGCTGGATGTCTCCCAGATCGATGAACTCAACCAGGCCGGTGATCCCCGCCTCGCCACCGCAGTGGCCGCCCTCGGCCAGGGTGTGGCCTTCATGGCGGCCCGCCCCGACAGCTTCACGCCCTGGCTGGGCGCCTCCCCTGCCCTGGCGGCGCCGCAGGAGGTGCTCGGCCTGGTGGCAGCCCTGGCGCCCCGGGGCCGCACCCTCGACCTCAACGCCCGCCTTGAGCTGCGCCATGCTCCGCCGGCACTGGAACTCGAATCCACGCCGGATCTGCTGGTCGGTCTGCAGGGCCCCTCGGACAGCCTGGCGCTGATCCAGAACCCCTCCCTGTACACGGCCCCACCTGTGCCCGAAGCCACCTCGGTCGCCGACGACGTTCCAGACGTCTGGTCGGAGCTGGTGGCGCCCGCCCTCGCCCCGACCTTCGCCTCCCTGCCGGGGGCGCTGCCCGCGCTGGTGGTTGCTCAGGATCCTGGCCCCCTGCTGTGGAGCCACAGCTCCCGTGGCTGGCTGCTGGCCACCGCTCCCAACAGCCCTGCCATCGCGCCGCTCAGCGAGATGCTGGCGCGCGATGGCCTGATTGCGGCGCCGCTCAGCCGCAACGGCAAGACGCTGCAACTCTGGACCAAGCTGACCGCCGGCAGTTCCCGCAACCATCCCGATCAGCTGGAGGCCACGATCGCCGGCGCCCGCCTCGACCAGCGCGGCGTGGCCTGGTGGAGCGAGGGCATCACTGCCCTCAGCGCTCTGCTGGAGGAGGCCGCGGCCCCCAGCGAGCGACTGGCCCAACTCCAGGACCTGGAGGATCAGGCCGCTCCGCTGCAGTGGGCCATGGCGGCCCCGCCGGCCCGCTCCCTGCTGGCCCGCTGGGACCCCTGGCAACTGCTCACCGGTCTGGCGGGTGTGCCGCTGGCTCCCTCCGTGCAGGGCCTGGCTCTGAGCCTGGAGGACGATTCCGCGGCAACGCCCGCGGCCCCGGCGTTACGCCTGCATGGGCGCCTGGAGCTGGGCTGAGGGCATGGCCGCTGCCGAACTGCTGCTGTTGCGTCACGGTGTTGCGCTCGATCGCCAGCTGGCGGCGGATCGTGGCCTGGTCGACGCAGAGCGTGCGCTCACCGCCGCCGGCCGCCGGCGAACCGTCGCCGTGGTGCGCCGCCTTCAGGCGCTCGGGCTGGCCGCGGATCCGCTGCTCACCAGCCCGTTGCTGCGGGCGCGCCAGACGGCGGAACTGGCCCAGGAGGGCGGGCTGGCTCCCCACCGCTTCGAGGTCTGCGAGGAGCTGGCCCCGGGCGGTGATCCGGCGCCGTTGCTGGAGCGCTGGTTCACGGCCGGGGGCGATGGCGGCGAGCGGCCCAGCCCCTGGCGGCGCCTGGCGCTGGTGGGGCATGAACCCGACCTCAGCCTGCTGGCCTGCCGGCTCTGCGGTGCCCCTCCCGGTGCCCTGCGCCTGCGCAAGGCCGGTGTGGTGCTGCTGGCGCTGCCCTGGCAGGCCCCGGTGCCGCCGGGTGGCTCTGGGGAAGCGCGTGGCTGGGAGGCCGCTCTGGGCCGCACGCGGCTCAGTCTGCTGCTCTCGCCGCGCGCCCTGCTGGGGGAAAGCTGAGGCGCGGCCACCGCTGCCCCGGGCGGTTCGGGTGGCCGGTCGGCGGTGTTACGGCGCGGCGGCAATGAATGGATCTAAGTTTCACGTAACAGCGTGGAAGCTCGGCATGGCAACGGATGGGGCGCCGGCAGTCACGGATTTTTCAGCGGCCGCAGAGCCTCCGGCCACTTCCGCGGTCAGTGAATCTGTTGTGGCTCAGCAGGCCATGCCCGCGTTTCGCCCCGGCCTTGAGGGCGTGCCGGCCACCCAGTCCGCCATCTGCGACATCGACGGCCGCAACGGCGTGCTCACCTACCGCGGCTATCCGGTGGAGCAGCTCGCCAACCACAGCAGCTTTCTGGAAACCGCCTACCTGCTGATCTGGGGTGAACTGCCCACGGGGGAACAGCTGCGGCGCTTTGAGTACGAGGTGCAGATGCACCGGCGGGTGAGCTTCCGCATCCGCGACATGATGAAGTGCTTCCCAGCCGACGGGCACCCCATGGACGCGCTGCAGTCGAGCGCCGCCTCGCTGGGCCTGTTCTATTCGCGCCGCGCCCTCGACGACCCCCAGTACATCGAAGGGGCGGTGGTGCGGCTGATCGCCAAGATCCCCACGATGGTGGCGGCCTTCCAGCTGATCCGCAAAGGCCAGGACCCGATCCAGCCCCGCGACGATCTGTCCTACTCGGCCAATTTCCTGTACATGATCACCGAGCGGGTGCCCGACCCGATGGCGGCCCGCATTTTCGATGCCTGCCTGATCCTGCACGCCGAACACTCGCTCAACGCCAGCACCTTCAGCGCCCGGGTCACCGCCAGCACCCTCACCGATCCCTATGCGGTGGTGGCCTCGGCGGTGGGCACCCTGGCCGGCCCGCTCCATGGCGGCGCCAACGAGGATGTGCTCACCATGCTCGACCAGATCGGCAGCGAAGACCGGGTGGAGGCCTACCTGGAGCGGGCGGTGGCCGAGAAGCAGAAGATCATGGGCTTTGGCCACCGCGAATACCGCGTCAAGGATCCCCGTGCCGTGATCCTGCAGGAGCTGGCCGAGGAGCTGTTCGACCGCTTCGGCCACGACCACATGTACGACGTGGCCCGGCGGCTTGAGAAGGCGGCTGAAAGCCGCCTGGGCGCCAAGGGGATCTACCCGAACGTGGATTTCTATTCAGGATTGGTTTATCGCAAGCTCGGCATCCCCCGCGACCTGTTCACGCCGATCTTCGCGATCGCGCGGGTGGCCGGCTGGCTGGCGCACTGGAAGGAGCAGCTCGGTGCCAACCGGATTTATCGGCCCACGCAGATCTATACGGGTGCTTCCGGGAGGACCTGGTTGCCGATCGATACCCGATCCAGCGGTGCGGGCGCTTAACTTGCCCTCGTCGGTTCGGTTTCGAGTTCGGACGCCGTGGAGATCATGACCACAGCCGCGACCCTGTCGCCTCCCCCGGTTCTTGAGGCGGCGGTCACCCCCGGCCTCGACCTGCAGAGCGGTTTCACCACCATCCTGGAAGGCTTCGGCCTCAGCCCCGCCGCGGCCCATCTCATCTGGCTGCCTCTGCCGATGCTGCTGGTGCTGGTGGCGGCAGTGGTGGGTGTGCTGGTGAACGTGTGGCTGGAGCGCAAGATCTCCGCCGCCGTTCAGCAGCGCATCGGCCCGGAATACGCCGGCGCCCTCGGGGTGCTGCAGCCCCTGGCCGATGGCCTCAAGCTGCTCTTCAAGGAAGACGTGATCCCCAAGCGGGCCGATGGCCTGCTGTTCACGCTCGGCCCGGTGCTGGTGCTGATCCCCGTGATCCTCTCCTGGCTGGTGGTGCCCTTCGGCCAGAACCTGGTGATCAGCGATGTGGGGGTGGGCATCTTCCTCTGGATCGCCCTCAGCAGCATCCAGCCGATCGGCCTGCTGATGAGCGGCTACTCCAGCAACAACAAGTATTCGCTGCTGGGTGGCCTGCGGGCGGCGGCCCAGTCGATCAGTTATGAGATCCCTCTCGCCCTGGCCGTGCTGGCCGTGGTGATGATGAGCAATTCGCTCAGCACCGTCGATATCGTCAACCAGCAGAGCGGCGCTGGCATCCTCAGCTGGAACATCTGGCGCCAGCCTGTGGGCTTCGTGATCTTCTGGATCTGTGCCCTGGCGGAATGCGAGCGCCTCCCCTTCGACCTCCCCGAGGCGGAGGAGGAGCTGGTGGCGGGCTACCAAACCGAGTACGCCGGCATGAAGTTTGCCCTCTTCTACCTGGGCAGCTACATCAACCTGGTGCTCTCCGCCCTGCTGGTGGCAGTGCTCTACCTGGGCGGCTGGGGCTTCCCCGTCCCGGTCGAATGGCTCGCCGGCGCCCTTGGCCAGTCGGTGGATGCTCCTCTGGTTCAGGTGATCACCGGGTCGGTCGGCATCGTGATGACCGTGCTGAAGGCCTATCTGCTGGTGTTCACCGCCATCCTGCTGCGCTGGACCCTGCCACGGGTGCGGATCGACCAGCTGCTGGATCTGGGCTGGAAGTTCCTGCTGCCGATCGCCCTGGTCAATCTGCTGGCCACCGCCGGCCTGAAGCTCGCTTTCCCTGGCTTTTTCGGCGGTTGAGCCTGGGGCGGTCCATCATGGGTCCACCGGGTTCATGCCCTGAGCCAGGCCCCTTTCCCGCCGGGCCCAACACTTTCTCCTCCGTCCCTTCCCCTCGAATTCCGCCACGACCATGTTCGGTTTTCTCCAAAAGGTCGGCGACTACGCCAAGGACGCCGTCGGTGCCGCCAGCGCCATCGGCCAGGGGCTCTCGGTCACGTTCGATCACCTGCGCCGGCGGCCGATCACGGTGCAGTATCCCTACGAAAAGCTGATTCCCTCGGAGCGCTACCGCGGTCGTATCCACTTCGAGTTCGATAAGTGCATCGCCTGCGAAGTGTGTGTGCGGGTCTGTCCGATCAACCTGCCGGTGGTCGATTGGGCGATGAACAAGCAAACGAAGAAAAAGGAACTGAGCAACTACTCGATCGATTTCGGAGTCTGCATCTTCTGCGGTAATTGCGTCGAGTATTGCCCCACCAACTGCCTCTCCATGACCGAGGAGTATGAGCTGGCGGCCTTTGATCGCCACAGCCTCAACTTCGACAACGTCGCGCTCGGTCGTCTGCCTACCAGCGTCACCAGTGATCCTGCAGTGGTGGCTCTGCGCGAGCTGGCCTATCTTCCCGCCGGCGAGCTTGACCCCCATACCGTGGATCCCGCCAGCCCCCGGGCAGGAAAACTTCCGGAGCAGGTGCTGGCTGCGTCCAGCACCGCCACCAGCAGCGAGGAGGCGGCCTGATGACGATCGCCTCCATCACCCAGCTGATCTGCTTTGCGGCGCTCTCGATCACCTTGGTGGTCGGTGCTCTCGGCGTGGTCCTGCTGCCGAACATCGTTTATTCCGCCTTCCTGCTCTGCGGTGTCTTCCTATCGGTGGCTGGTCTCTATCTGCTGCTCAATGCCAGCTTTGTGGCCGCCGCCCAGGTGCTCGTTTATGTGGGCGCGGTGAATGTGCTGATCCTGTTCGCGATCATGCTCGTTAACAAGAAGGAAGATCTGGCCGAGATTCCCCGTCTTGCCCTGAGGCGCCTGCTTTCCGGTGGCGTCTGCCTCGGGCTTTTTCTGCTGCTGCTCCGGGTTGACCTCACCACCCCCTGGGCCGTTCCCGGTCCGGTTGGGATCGGGGAAGGCGCCACGATCCGGATCGGCGAGCATCTGTTCAGCGATTACCTCCTTCCGTTCGAGCTGGCCTCGGTGCTGCTGCTGATGTCGATGATCGGCGCCATCGTGCTAGCCCGCCGCGATGTGTTCGGCAGCGATCTGATCACCGGTGAAGACGTGGATCAGGGGCTGATCGAGAAGGTGCGCCCACCCCTGCTCCTGGATCCCACCACCCCATCCCCCTCCGCCCTGCAGGAGACCCTCTGATGCCGATTGAAACGCCCATCGACGTGCCCCTCCAGGCCTACCTGGTGCTGGCGGCCGTTCTGTTCTGCACGGGGGTGTGGGGGTTGATCAACAGCCGCAACGCCGTGCGGGTGCTGATGAGCATCGAGCTGATGCTCAATGCGGTCAACATCAACCTGATGGCCTTCTCCAGCTACATCGATGGTCTGGAAATCCGTGGCCAGGTGTTTGCCATCTTCGTGATCACTGTGGCAGCCGCAGAAGCGGCGGTGGGGCTGGCCATCCTGCTCTCCCTCTACCGCAATCGCGAAACCGTCGACATGGAGCGCTTCAACCTGCTGCGCTGGTAACGGCGGCTTTTTCATGGAGCTCCAGCGGGTCTGGCTGATTGTTCGTGCCGGCAGCCAGGCTGCCCAGCGCAAGGCCCGGATCTGCGCGGAGGATCTGCGCAGCCAAGGCGTGCATGTTGCCGTGGCCGCCAGCGGCCTGGCCACCAACCCCTTTCCCGGCCTGTTGGCCACCGAGCCCCTCCTGCCCGACCTCACGGTGGTGCTCGGCGGTGATGGCACGGTGCTGGGGGCGGCCCGCCATATGGCGCCCCTGCATGTGCCGATCCTGAGCTTCAACATCGGCGGCCATCTCGGCTTCCTCACCCACGAGCGCAAGCGGCTGGTGCTCAGCTCTGCCCCCAGCGAAGACAGCCTCTGGCAGCGGCTGCGCGACGACCGCTTCGCAATGGAGCGGCGCATGATGCTGGAGAGCCGGGTGGTGCGCAGCGACGGCAGCGTGGATGGCGACCCGATGCACCGCGCCCTCAACGACTTCTACTTCCGGCCCAGCCTTGATGAGGTGTCGCCCACCTGCGTGCTGGAGCTGGAGATCGACGGCGAGGTGGTGGACCAGTTCCGCGGGGATGGCCTGATCATTGCCACCCCCACCGGTTCCACCGGCTACTCAATGGCGGCCGGCGGCCCGATCCTCCATCCCGGCATCGATGTGATCGTGGTGAACCCGATCTGCCCGATGAGCCTCTCCAGCCGGCCGATCGTGGTGCCGCCACGGGCGCTGCTGGCGGTGTGGCCGCTGGGGGAAACCAGTCGGCGGGTGAAGCTGTGGAAAGACGGCGCCCACGCCACCGTGCTTGAACCCGGCGACCGCTGCGTGGTGCAGCGCTCCAGCCACGACGCGCTGATGGTGGTGCTCGATCAGAGCCCCTCCTACTACCGCACCCTCAGCCACAAACTGCATTGGGCCGGCGACCTCACCGCCGCCGAGCCGTCGCCCAACTAGCCCACCAGCCCACCGCCTACCAAGACCACCTCCCAACGAATCTGTCCCGGCCCATGCTGGAGGGGTAGGCCTTGGAGCACGGCGTTGGCCCTGGAGATTGAGCGGCGCTTCCTGGTGCGTGGCGACGACTGGCGGCCTCAGGTGCGCTGGAGCCGCCCGCTGCAACAGGGGTACCTCACGCGCGCAGCCGCGGGTGTCACCGTGCGGGTGCGCCTCGGGGAAGACACCGCCCCCGGCCAGGCCCGGCTGACGATCAAGGCCGCGGCCGCCGGCATCGCCCGCCATGAGTTCGAATACCCGATTCCTGCCGCCGATGGGGAGGCGTTGCTGGCCTTGGCGGCCCACCGCCTCAGCAAGACCCGCCATCGCCTTGATCTGCCTGGCGGTGACTGGGTGGTGGATGTGTTCGAGCCTCCGAATGCACCGCTGGTGCTGGCGGAAGTGGAGCTGGAGCGGGCCGATCAATCCCTTGTGGTGCCGCCTTGGTGCGCCTTGGAAGTCACTGGCCGCCTGGAGCTGAGCAATGCCTCCCTGTCGATCACCCCGCTGTCGCAGTGGCCTGCGGCCGAGCGCCGGGCCGTGCTGGCGGCGATGGGCCTCAGTGACCCGGCGATGGGGCCGGCAGGTGGCAGCAGTTGAAGCCGTCCCGGCAGATCTTGCCGTTGTCCATCGCCCAGTTCAGCAGCGCCACCCGGTTCTTCGCGCCAGTTTTGGTGAAGATGTTGCTGACGTGATTGTCGACGGTGCGCTTGCTGATCATCAGCTGCTCACCGATTTCCTGATTGGTGAGGCCGGTGGCCACCAGGCTGATGATCTCAAGCTCCCGTTCGGATAAGCCGGATCGCGGTGCGCTGAGGTCGTCTCGAACGGACATCAACGCACTCCGCCTGATTGGACACATCCTAGACAGCCCCTGACGGGCCTCCCCTCGCGCATGATGGGCGTTGGTTGTTTCCCGGTTGTCGTGCTGCTGCAACGGGCCATTGCGCGTAGAGCGTTCGCGGTCACGGCGGAAGTGATGCCGCCCAGGGGCGGTGATCCCAGCCGCACCCTGGCGGTGGCCAAGCTGCTGAAGGGGCGGGTCCATGCGGTCAATGTCACTGACGGGAGCCGGGCGGTGATGCGCATGAGCAGCCTGGCCCTCTGCCGCCTGCTGCTCGATGCGGGGCTCGAACCGGTGCTGCAGCTGGCCTGCAGGGATCGCAACCGCATTGCCTTGCAGGCGGAGCTGCTGGGCGCTCATGCCCTGGGCATCCGCAACCTGCTCTGCCTCACGGGCGACCCGGTGCGGGCCGGCGATCAGCCGCACGCAAGGCCGGTGAACGAATTAGAGGCGGTGCGGCTGCTGCAGCAGGTGAGTGATTTCAATGCTGGCCGTGACCCGCTGGGTGGCGCACTCCCCGATGGTCCCACCGCCTTGTTCGCCGGCGCCGCCGCCGACCCCCAGTCCGCCAGCTGGAGCGGTCTGCGCCGTCGCCTCAGCCGCAAGCAGGCCGCCGGCGCACAGTTTCTGCAGACCCAGATGGTGATGGAGGCCAGCGTGCTGCGCCGCTTCTGCGACGAGATCGCCGCGCCGTTGGGCCTGCCGGTGCTGGCAGGGGTGTTCCTGCTCAAATCCGCCCGCAACGCTGAATTCATCAACCGCGTGGTGCCTGGCGCCTCCATCCCCCAACGCGTGATCGATCGTCTGGCGGCGGCGGCCGATCCGGCCAGCGAGGGGATCCAGATCGCGGCGGAGCAGGTGACCAGCTTCCGCGAGATCGCCCAAGGGGTGCATCTGATGGCCGTGAAGGCCGAAGAGCGGATCCCCAGCATCCTCAGCCTCGCCGGCATCGAGGCGATCGATCCGGTCACGGCCTGCCCATCGGCCTGACGCTGGAGGCTCGGGTAGAGCTGGAGGCCTGGCCTCAGTTGCCCCGCTGGCTGGCGGTGAGGTCGTTGCCCAGTAGATCAGCGAGAGCCTTCTGCTGGGGGGAGGGCAATGACACATCCTGGCGGCGCACATCGGTGATCAGCCAGTCGAGGGCGGCCTCCTGGAGGTCGAAATGATCACCGTTGCGATCCACGCAGTAACGGCCGAACACCAGCTTTTCGGTGAGCCGGACCCCGGCCCCGATGCGGGAGTAATCGAAGATGATCGAGTTGTCGATCGTGGCGCCTTCGCAGATGTGGCAGCTCGGGCCGATCATGGCCGGGCCGATGATCGTGACACCCGGCTCGATCCTGCTCATGCCGCCCACGTAAATGGGACCTTGCACGTTGATCTTGTCCCAGTCAGCGGCCACATTCAGGCCAGTGAACACCCCGGGCCGCACCTCCCGGCCTGGAATTGAAACCTTGCGAACCTTGCCCAGCAACACGCTGCGGATCGCTTGCCAGTAATCTGGCACCTTGCCAATGTCGACCCATTCAAAATCCATGGGCAGCGCGTAGAACGGCGCCCCTGCTGCCACCAGGCGGGGAAACAGATCCGCGCCGATGTCGAAGGGAATGCCTGCAGGAATGTGGTCGAGCACCTGGGGCTCGAAGATGTAGATACCAGTGTTGATCATGTCGCTGGCAGCCTCTTCCACCGAAGGTTTCTCCTGGAAAGAGAGCACCCGCGAATTCTCGTCGGTGACCACCACGCCATAGCTGCTCACCTGATCTTTCGGCACCCGTTTGGTGATCAAGCTGGCGACGGCCCCTTTCTCCTTGTGGCGACGCACCGCCTCGGTGAGGTCGAGGTCAATCAGTGCATCGCCGCAGAGCACCACGAAGGTGTCGTCGAAGAAGGATTGAAAGGTCTGAATTTTCTTGATGCCGCCCGCCGAACCCATGGCTTCGCCGATCAGTTCGCCATCGTCTTGAATGCGGCCCTCGAAGCTGTAAGCGATCTCCACGCCGAAGCGCTGCCCATCGCGGAAATAGTTCTCGATCTCTGCCGCCAGATGCGAGACATTCACCATCACCTCGTTGAACCCATGCTCCCGGAGCAACTCCAGCAGAAACTCCATCACGGGCTTCTGCAGGATCGGGATCATCGGCTTGGGGATCGTGTGGGTGATGGGCCTCACCCGTGTTCCCTTGCCGGCTGCCAGGATCATCGCCTTCATGGGCGCCTTACTGTTCGGTTTGTTCTGCATGCACCTTAAGTAAGAGTGTCAGGCTGCCAGTGCTGGCCGAGCCGGCAAGGGAGCTGGCACGGCCGGCCAGGTGGCTGTGGCGATAGCGGCAGCGGGTTCGTGCGCACGTGCGGCAATGGTTTCGGCGGGTAGGGGGCCGTCAGCCTCAAGGGCACGGCGCAGGTGCAGGGGCCCGAACAGACCCTCCTCCTGCTGCAGATCGATGCACCCCTGCGAACAAAGGAACAACAGCGCCCAGAACACCCCCACCCGGTCGTGATCAAGATCGGGCGGCGCTGCGCTTTCCCAGGCCTCCACCAGTGCCTCGAAGTTCACCCACTCCAAGGCCAGCGGCCAACGCTGCAGGAAGAGGCTGAGGGCGGCGGTGGTTTCCGGCAGTTTTTCCCGGTGGGCCAGGGCGCTCACCTGTTCGATCGCGTCGCGCTCGCTGTAGGGGCGGCTGCGCGGCTTGTGGCGCCGCTGGCTGCCATCGCTCTCCAACCGCTCGGCGATGTCTTCCAGCTGGCGGATCAATTCACCGAGGCTCACCGGCCGCTGCAGCGGTGGCGGTGCCACCGGCCGGCGCCAGAGGTGCCGCTCCGGCCGGTGGGGCAGCTGGATCCCCAGTGACCAGCCTTCCTCGCCCGGATCTTCGCCTTCGCAGGGATCGTTGATCAGGGCAAGGGGTGGAAAAGTCTGGCGTTCCAGCACTTCGGCCTTGAGCCCCACCAGCACCGACGCCGCCAGAAACGCTTCGCTGGTGGCGGCGAGATCCTGCTCATAGCTGCCGCCCTGGCCGGCGTTGAGCGCCACCAGGCGTGGCACCTCGATGCGCTGACGCAGCTGATCGAGGAAGCCGTCCACCACGGCAATCACATCGACATCCCAGGGGTCGAGGTCACCGCGCTCGGCCGCCTCCTGAAGCAGGCGGATCGCCAGCCTGGCGCCTGCGTTCGGCACAGTTCCCCCCGATCTGCCGGAAACGTACCCGGTCTGACGCGACTCAGCCAGCGGAATCCGCCGCGGCAGTTATCCCTGAACTTTCTCCGGCGGCTGGCAACAGGGCAAGCTGCGCATCAACCGTGGCCCGGTAGCGTTGCAGGTCGTCCTCCAGCTCGCGGATGCGTACCTGCTGGGCGTCGATCTCGGTGCGGTCCTGCATCAATTCCACCTTCTTCACCACGCCGATCCACACGGCGAACACCCAGGCCGCGGTGGCGCCGACGCCACACACCACCAGCAACAGGGCCGCCAACGGCAAGGTGAGCGCTGCTCCAGGCAGGAAGCGCACGGTGGTGGGCTCGGTGTTCTCCAGCGTGAACATCACCGTGGCGAGGCCGAAACTGAAAATCAGCAGGAAATTCAGCTGTCGCATGGCTCGTGGTGGGTCGGGGCTCTGGATGGGGATCTCACTGGGTCATGGCCGGTGGCGGTAAGAGCCAGGGATCCCGCCGACCAGTTTGCGGCACCTGAGCGGAATTGGGCGCAAGCCTTCGCACAGTGCTACTGGTGCTGCTGGAGCCGGCAGGGGCTCAGCCCACTCCACCCAGGGCCGGCGCGTGCAGGAAGGCTGGAGCAAAGGCCAGCTCCTGCCCCACCGCCCCACGGATCAGCCCTTTGGGCGTGGGGCCCACCACCTTGTTCAGCGCCACGTCTTCGCGGGCCACGAGCGCTTCGATGGAGGCGCGATAGCTGTCCGTGACCAGGCGGGGGTAGAGGCCGATGCCGATGATCGGCACCAGCAGGCAGGAGATCACGTAGATCTCGCGCGGCTCGGCATCCACCAGGCGGGTGTGGGCCGCCAGTTCCACGTTTTCCTTGCCGAAGAAGATCTCGCGCAGCATCGACAGCAGATACACCGGGGTGAGGATCACCCCCACCGCTGCCAGGGCCGCCATCACGATGCGGAAGCTGAGTGAATAAGCCTCGCTATTGACGAAGCCCACGAACACCATCAGCTCCGAGACGAAGCCGCTCATGCCGGGCAGGGCCAGAGAAGCGAGGGAGCAGATCGTCCAGAGCGCGAACATCTTGCGCATCTTCTGGCCCACGCCGCCCATCTCATCGAGCTGGAGTGTGTGGGTGCGGTCGTAGGTGGCGCCTACCAGGAAGAAGAGGCTGGCGCCGATCAACCCGTGGCTCACCATCTGAAGCATCGCGCCGCTGGTGCCAAGAGCGCTGAAGCTGCCGATGCCGATCAGCACGAAGCCCATGTGGCTGATCGAGCTGTAGGCAATCTTGCGCTTGAGGTTGCGCTGGGCGAAGGAGGTGAGCGCCGCATAAATGATGTTCACCACCCCCAGCACCACCAGCAGCGGCGCGAACTGGGCATGGGCCATGGGCAGCAACTGCACGTTGAAGCGCAGCAGGGCGTAGCCACCCATTTTGAGCAGAATGCCGGCCAACAGCATGTGCACCGGCGCCGTGGCCTCGCCATGGGCATCCGGCAGCCAGGTGTGCAGTGGCACGATCGGCAGCTTGACGCCGAAGGCGATCAGCAGGCCGGCGTAAGCCAGCAGCTGGAAGCGGGTGCCGAATTCCTTCGCCGCCAGGGTGGTGAATTCAAAGCTGGGCGTGCCGCCGCCATAGAAGCCCATGGCAAGGGCCGCCAGCAGGATGAACACCGAGCCGCCGGCGGTGTAGAGGATGAACTTGGTGGCGGCGTACTGGCGCTTCTTGGCGCCCCAGATGGCCAGCAGCAGATACACCGGCAGCAGTTCCAACTCCCAGGCCAGGAAGAACAGGAGCATGTCCTGCACGGCGAACACGGCGATCTGGCCGCCATCCATGGCCAGGATCAGGAAAAAGAACAGGCGCGGCTTGAACGTGACGGGCCAGGCAGCCAGCACCGCCAAGGCGGTGATGAAGCTGGTCAGCAGGATCAATGGCATCGACAGCCCATCGGCTCCCACCGACCAGGCCAGCCCCAGATCGGGCAGCCATTCCACCCGCTCGATCAGCTGAAGACCCGCCACCGAGGGGTCGTAGCCGTTCAGGTAGGCCCCGACGGTGACCAGAAAGGTGATCAAGGCCACGCCGAGGGCGTACCAGCGGATTGTCTTGCCGTCGCCTGGGTCGGGGATGAAGGGGATCAGCAGCGCCGCTCCGATCGGCAGCAGGATCGAAACGCTCAGCCAGGGGAAGGCCCCGGTGGAGGCTGTGCCCAGGGCCGCGAGGGCCTCTGGAGCAACGGCAGGGTCAAGCGGCACTGGCCAGGGAGTTCGGTTCTAGACGGAGTGTAGAAATGCTCAACTGCTCAGGCCCTCCCAGATATGGGATGACACACAGAGCCCGGCGGCAGGGGCAGAGCCGGGCTCAGAAGCTGCTGAACAGAAGCACCAGGGCGATCACGCCGCCGAACACGATCAGGGCATAGAACTGAGCGCGGCCGGTTTCGAAGTACTTGAGGCCCTCGCCGCTGCCGAGGGTCAGCAGGCCGGTGAGGTTCACCACCCCGTCCACCACCTTGGCGTCCACCTCCAGCACCTGACGTGCCAGCTTGCGGCTGCCTTTCACGAACAACCGGTCGTTGATCGCGTCGAGATACCACTTGTTGACCAGGAAGGCATTGATGGTGGGGAAGCGGGCTGCCACGGCGGTGGCCAGATCCAGCTTGTGCAGCGCGTAGGCCAGCACCGCGATGGTGATGCCGATCACGGAGATCGTCACCGAAGCGCCCGCCAGCGGCAGGAACTCGCCCCAGCTGAAGTGCTCGGCCATCTCTGCGGCCTCGCTGGGATTGAGCAGGGTGGCGAAGCGGCTGTTCCACGGCGTGCCCAGCAGGCCGATCAGCACGGAGGGCACTGCCAGCACCGCCAGCGGCGCAGCCATCTGCCAGCCCGACTCGTGAGGATGGGAGGCGTGGGACCCATGGCCCTCCTCGTGGCTCTCAGGGGCCTTGCCGGCGGCCTGGAGCAGGGCGCCGCGGATGCTGAGGTCACCGCCGCGGAAGCTGCCCTCGAAGGTGAGGAAGTAGAGCCGGAACATGTAGAAGGCGGTCATGCCGGCGGTGAGGAAGCCCACCGCCCAGAGCAGCGGGAACGCGTTGAAGGCCTGGCCGAGGATTTCGTCCTTGCTCCAGAAGCCCGCCAGCGGCGGGATGCCGCTGATCGCCACGCAGCCGATCAAGAAGGTGGTGGAGGTGACCGGCATGAAGCGGCGCAGCCCCCCCATCAGGCGCATGTCCTGGGCGAGCACCGGTTCATGGCCCACCACCTCTTCCATGGCGTGGATCACCGAGCCGGAGCAGAGGAAGAGCATTGCCTTGAAGAAGGCGTGGGTGACCAGGTGGAACATGCCCGCCTCGGGGGCTCCACAGCCCATCGCCAGGATCATGTAGCCCAGCTGCGACACGGTGCTGTAAGCGAGGCCCTTCTTGAGATCCATCTGGGTGAGGGCGATCGAAGCCCCCAGGAAGCAGGTGATCGTGCCGATCACGGCGATCACCGCCTGCACCAGCGGGAAGGGCTCGTAGACGGGCTGCAGCCGTGCCACCAGGAACACCCCGGCGGCCACCATCGTGGCGGCGTGAATCAGGGCTGAAATCGGGGTAGGACCCTCCATCGCATCGGGCAGCCACACGTGGAGTGGGAACTGGGCCGACTTGGCCATGGGGCCCATGAACACCAGCAGACACAGCAGCACCGCCACGCCGTTGGAGAGCGAACCTTCCGACACGGCGGCCGTGAGGCCGGCACCGATTTCCTCGAAGCCGAAACTGCCGGTGGCCCAGAACAGGCCAAGGATGCCGAGCAGCAGGCCGAAGTCGCCCACCCGGTTCACGATGAAGGCCTTCTGGGCGGCATGGGCGGCGGCCTCTCGGTCGTACCAGAAGCCCACCAGCAGGTAAGAGCACATGCCCACCAGCTCCCAGAACACGTAGATCTCCAGGAGGTTGGGGCTGATCACCAGCCCCAGCATCGAACTGGTGAACAGGGCCAGATAGGTGAAAAAGCGCACGTAGCCCTTGTCGTGGGCCATGTAGCCATCGGAATACACCATCACCAGCAGGGCGATGGTGGTGACCAGCGACAGCATCACGGCGCCGAGGGCATCCACCCGGAAGCCCATCTGCAGATTGAAGGTGCCGGCGCTGGCCCAGTTGAACAGCACTTCAGTGGGTGGGGCCCCGGCCAGCTGCTCGGCCAGCACGGTGTAACTCAGCACAGCCGCTGCCCCCACCAGCGTGATCAGCAACAGGGCAACGGGCTTGCGCAGCCGGTTGACGGTGCGGTTGAAGCTGATCAGCCCGAGACCGGTGAGTGCCGCCCCCGCCAAGGGCAGAACAGGAATCAACCAGGCGATTTCAGCGGCCGATGTCATCCAGCTCCAGATAGCGGCCCAGCGAGTGTAGGCAGCTTCCTGGGCACGACCGGCCTGTGTGTGGGTGTGCGATCAGCCCAGTGCCCGCCCCAGGGGTCCGGCCAGGAAGGCGCTGGCGGCAAGGCCGATGGTGCGGTGGCTCCACCAGAGCAGGCCGATGGCGAGGGCGATCCCCAGCTGGGAAGGCCGCAGGAATTCAGTGAGCTCCAGGGTCTGGCGCCCGTCGATCACTGCCACGAACGGCAGCACGGAGGTGCGGGCCTTGAGCTGCTCGAAGGCCTCGCCGAACCGGGCCCGCAGGCGCCGGTCGCCATGCCAGACCGCAAACAGGTGATGGGCGATCAGCCCGGCGCAGGTGACCACCATGAAGCTGCTGCCGATCCAGAGCAGGTGGGTGGCGCACCAGAGGATCTGGCCCACCGCCTGGGGATGGCGGCTGATGCGGATGATGCCGGTTTCATAGAGGCGCACCTGCGGCTGCAGCACCGCCGGGATCTCCAGCAGGTTGTAGGTGGCGGGGTAAAGAAAGAAGAAGCTGATCGCTGTTCCCACCCAGATCACCGGAATCAGCCCAGGGGTGCCCTGCAGGGTCCAGAGCCGCACGCCGTCGTAACGGTGGGCGAGGAAATAGCCCACTACAACCACAGCGGCGGGAATGCTCAGGGCCGCGAATAGCAGGCGCCAGGCCCGGGCCCCGATCCGCTGTTCCCCCCACACGCGCAGGGCGGCCCCGCCGCTGTGCAGCACGGCGAAGGCCACCAGCAGGGCAAACATCACCAGGCTGGTGTGGTGGAGCGGGGAAAGCACGGGTCGGGCGCTGCAGCGGTGATTCTGCTCCGCCCGCCGCAGCACGGCGCAGCCGGGGGTCCGGCGTTTGCTCCTAAAGTTCGCTGTTCATGCCGGCGTCCAGCCCCGGGGTCGTTCCATGGCTGATCTGCCGTTCACTCTCGATCAGCTGCGCATTCTGCGGGCCATCGCCAGCGAAGGCAGCTTCAAGAAGGCGGCCGACAGCCTCTATGTGACCCAGCCGGCAGTGAGCCTGCAGATCCAGAACCTGGAGAAGCAGCTCGATGTGTCTCTATTCGACCGGGGCGGCCGCAAGGCCCAGCTCACCGAGGCCGGCCACCTGCTGCTCAGCTACTGCGACCGGATCCTCAGCCAGTGTCAGGAGGCCTGCCGGGCCCTGGAAGACCTCCACAACCTGCGTGGCGGCTCCCTGATCGTCGGCGCCAGCCAGACCACCGGCACCTACCTGATGCCGCGCATGATCGGCCTGTTTCGCCAGAAATACCCTGAGGTGGCGGTGCAGCTGCAGGTGCACAGCACCCGCCGCACCGGCTGGAGCGTGGCCAATGGCCAGGTGGATCTGGCGATCATTGGCGGCGAATTGCCCAGCGAGCTCTGTGAGCTGCTGCAGGTGGTGCCCTATGCCAGCGATGAGCTGGCCCTGGTGCTGCCGGTGAAGCACCCCCTGGCCCGCCTGCCGGAACTCACCAAGGACGACCTCTACCGGCTTGGCTTTGTCTGCCTCGATGCCCAGTCCACCACCCGCAAGATGGTGGACCAGCTGCTGGCCCGCTCCGGCCTTGAGGTGCAGCGGCTCAAGATCGAGATGGAGCTCAATTCCTTCGAAGCGATCAAGAACGCCGTGCAGTCGGGGTTGGGTGCCGCCTTCCTACCGGTGGTATCGATCGAGCGGGAGCTGGCCGCAGGATCCCTGCATCGCCCCAACGTGACCGGCCTGCTGGTGCGCCGCCAGCTGAAGCTGATCACCCATCCGGCCCGCTATTGCTCAAGAGCTTCGGAAGCCTTCCGCCGCGAGGTGTTGCCCGTGTTCGCCAGCCCCGACAGCCCCTTGCGCCAGCCCCCCCGCACCAGCCCGCCCGCCGAAGCCGCGACGGTGCTGCAGCCCTAGCCCGCTCAGGCTCAGAACTGGTCGCCTTCCGGGGTGATGCCCACAGCGTCGTCGGCGGCACCGGCGATGCCCCGGGTCTGGAACTTGTTGCCGCTGATGTCGGTCTGATAGACGCAGCGGACGACCGGTTTGTCGCGGATCGAGCCGATGTAGGCGAAGGTGTTCATGCGCTGCTTGCACTGGCGCATCTGCTCGGAGGTGACGGCCCCCTCCTTCTGCAGCACGCTCCAGTTCTCGCGGCGGATCACGCAACCCGGCTGGAGCGTGGGCTGGGTCACGAAGCTGCTGCTCGGATTCATGGTGGTGTAGAGCTCCACATCCATCACGAAGGCGCTCGCGCCCCACTGCTTGCAGAACTCGGGGTCGGGCACGGCCAGATCGAGTTGCTGGCTGCTGGCGATGTTGCCCTGGCTGCCTGCGGTGTTGCTGGAGAGCGCCGTGCCGATGCCGATGCCGATCACCAGCACCCCGGCCAGCACGGCCATGGTGGCCACGTTGAACACCAACGGCCCCCCACCGGGCTTGCCAGGGCCGCCTAGGGGCGTGCCACTGCCACCGCCAGCGCCACCGCCCCCACCGTTGCGTGTGGGGCGTGTGGGGCGGGATCGTTCGCCCGGATCCCGTTCGTCGTCGTCGTAACGGGCGGCGTCGTAGCGGGAGCTGCGCCGGTCGTAGGCGTCAGCGGAGCTGGCGTAATCGGCGCTGGGGCGGCTGCGGCTGCCTCTTCCATTGCCATTGGGAAAGGCGCTGCCGCCATCACGGGAGCGGGTCATGCGGAAGCGGCACTGCGGGGCAGGCCCATGGAGTAATTGAGCACCCGGGCGTCCGGGTTGTAGCGGAGTTCGCCGCCCTGCAGGAGCTGGCGGATCGTGCCCTCCAGCTCCGAACCGATGCGGCGCAGGTTGTATTCGGTGAGTTCAGCGCCGGCGAACCCGGCCACCAGATCACGGAAGCGCTGCTGCACCTTCCCAAGCGCGCTGGTGTCCCACAGGAACTCGTTGTCCGGGTCGAGGTCGAGGGTCAGCTGGTGCGGGTCTGGCACCAGTTCGCCCTCCTCCAGCCGCGCCGTGAACAGCCGCACATGACGGGTGGTGGACTTGAGCAGCAGGTCGTCGGCCATGGAACGAAGGCGAACGGGCGGAGATGGGCCTAGGGAACTCTAGGAACCGCCAGCGCGGGGAGGGCCCCCCAGCCTGGCCGGCGCCCGACGTTGGCAGGGGGCATCCTTTTAGGTTGGCGGCTGGTTTTCGTCTTTGCATGCGCGTCGCTATTTCCGGAGCAGGACTCGCCGGCCTGTCCTGTGCCAAATACCTCTGCGACGCCGGCCATACGCCGGTGCTGCTCGAGGGCCGCAACGTGCTCGGCGGCAAGGTGGCGGCCTGGCAGGACGAAGACGGCGACTGGTACGAAACCGGCCTGCACATCTTCTTCGGGGCTTACCCCAACATGCTGCAGCTCTTCGCCGAGCTGGGCATCGAGGATCGCCTGCAGTGGAAGGATCACGCGATGATCTTCAACCAGAAGGAGGCGCCGGGCACCTACAGCCGTTTTGATTTCCCCGACCTGCCCGCCCCCCTTAACGGTGTCGCCGCCATTCTCGGCAACAACGACATGCTCACCTGGCCCGAGAAGATCGCCTTTGGGCTCGGCCTGGTGCCTGCCATGCTCCGCGGCCAGGATTACGTCGAGGACTGCGACAAATACTCCTGGTCGCAATGGCTTGAGATTCACAACATCCCGCAGCGGGTCAACGATGAGGTGTTCATCGCCATGAGCAAGGCGCTCAACTTCATCAACCCCGACGAAATCTCCGCAACGGTGATTCTCACGGCTCTCAACCGTTTCCTGCAGGAGAAGAACGGCTCGAAGATGGCCTTCCTCGACGGCAACCCCCCCGAACGCCTCTGTGAACCGATCGTGGCCTCGATCCGGGAGCGTGGCGGCGAGGTCCACCTCGACAGCCCCCTGCGCGAGATTCGTCTGGCGGCCGATGGCAGTGTGCGCGGCTTCCGGATCGGCGGCATCCAGGGCCAGCCAGGCCGTGAGGTGGAGGCGGATGCCTACGTCAGCGCCCTGCCGGTGGATCCGCTCAAGCTGCTGCTGCCGGATCCCTGGCGCCAACTGCCCTATTTCCAGAAGCTCGACGGGCTCAAGGGGGTGCCGGTGATCAACATTCATCTCTGGTTCGATCGAAAACTCACCGCCATCGACCATCTTCTGTTCAGTCGTTCGGACCTGCTCAGCGTTTACGCCGACATGAGCAATACCTGCCGCGAGTACGCCGATCCTGAGCGCTCCATGCTCGAGTTGGTCTTCGCCCCTGCGGCGGAGTGGATCGGCCGCAGCGACGACGACATCGTGGCTGCCACGCTCGAGGAGCTGCGCCGCCTCTTTCCCAACCACTTCAGCGGCGACGATCAGGCCAAGCTGCGCAAGTCCCGGGTGGTGAAAACCCCTCTCTCCGTCTACAAAACGGTGCCCGGCTGCCAGCAACTGCGGCCGTCGCAGCAATCGCCGATCGCCAACTTCTTCCTGGCGGGCGATTACACGATGCAGCGTTACCTGGCGTCGATGGAGGGGGCGGTGCTGAGCGGCAAGCTCTGCGCTGAGGCGGTCAGCCGGCAGGCGTCCGCGCTGGCGCAGCCGGTGGCGGTGTGAGCGTGCTGGCCGCTACACACACCACCGCTTCCCTGCGCTCCGGCCTGAACCTCGAGCACGCCTACGAAGCCTGCCGCCAGGAAACCGCTCAATGGGCCAAAACCTTCTATCTCGGCACGCTGCTGATGCCCGCCGCCAAGCGGCGAGCGATCTGGGCGATCTACGTGTGGTGCCGCCGCACCGACGAGCTGATGGACAGCCCCCAGGCGCAGCGGCTGCCCACCGAGCAACTCGCCGAGCGGCTCGATCGCTGGGAAGCCCGCACCCGTCGCCTGTTTGCCGGCGACGTGCACGATGCGCTCGATCTGGCCATGGTGGACACCTTCCAGCGCTATCCCCAACCGCTCCAGCCCTATCTCGACATGATCGAGGGGCAGCGCATGGATCTGGTCTGCCACCGCTACGCCAGCTTTGATGAGCTGCAGCTCTATTGCTATCGGGTGGCCGGCACCGTGGGCCTGATGACCCAGGAAGTGATGGGGCTCGATCCGGCTTACACCACGGCCCCCTGGAGCGAACGGCCCGATACGTCAGAGGCGGCGGTGGCGCTGGGCATCGCCAACCAGCTCACCAACATCCTGCGCGATGTGGGCGAAGATCGCAGCCGCGGCCGCATCTATCTGCCTCTGGAAGATCTGCAGCGCTTCAATTACTCGGAAGCGGATCTGATGGCGGGCCTGCTCAATGAAAACTGGCGGGCTCTGATGGCGTTTCAGCTGCAGCGCGCCCGCTACTGGTTCGGCCGTTCCGAGGCGGGCGTGCGCTGGCTGGCGGCCGATGCCCGCTGGCCGGTCTGGGCTTCGCTGCGCCTTTACCGCGGCATTCTCACGGTGATCGAGCGGCTCAACTACGACGTCTTCAACCACCGGGCCTACGTTCCCAAGCCCTTCAAGCTGCTCGACCTGCCGCTCTCCTACGTGATTTCCCAGGCCCGCTGAGCCTCCGCCGCAGCGCCGGATCCGGCCTCTAGCCAGTCCAGCAGGATCGGATTGACGCGCTCGGGAGCTTCGTCGTGGGGGCAGTGCCCCAACCCCGGCAGCACCTTCAGCTCCTGCACGCAGGCGAAGCTGCGCGCCCAGCGTTCGGCTTCGGCCGGCGCTTCCCAGGGATCCTCCGCTCCCCACAGCATCCGCACCGGCACGGTCAGTTCGGCAAGCAGCTCCGGGGCCAGGTGGTCGTCGAACAGGTTGACGAAGCCGCGGAAGCTCTCGGAGGCGCCTGTATCGGTGCTGGGCCGATGCAGCAGCTCCACCAGGGCGTCGTCGATGTTGGCGCCGCTGGGGTAGGCCCGCCCCAGCACCTGACGAATGAAGGCGGGCCGGGCCAGCGTGCGGAACAGGGGGGCCACCAGCCAGCGCTGACGCACTAGCTGCTTCACCAGCGGCCGGCTCCAGCGCTCCAGCAGCGGCAGATCCGCCACGCGCTTTTCATCGAGTGTGCGCTGGGCGCAGTCGATCAGGATCACCTGGGCGAGCGGAACGCCGCGGGCCACCAGCAGCTGGGCCGCTCGCAAGGCCACCACGCCACCGATGGAGTTGCCGACCAAGTGCACGCGGGCGGAGGGGGCGTGCTGCAGGGCCACTTGCTGCACGAAATCTGCCACCTGCTCCGCCCATAGATCGAAGCAGTAGCGCACCGCACCGGGCTGTTCGGCTTCATCGGCCAGGCGGGAGCGGGGTTTGTCGCTGCCGCCGAATCCGAGCAGATCGATGGCACAGGCCGAGAAGCGGCTGGCGATCGCCGGCAGGTTGTGGCGCCAGTGGCCCAGGCTCGCGCCGAAACCGTGGATCAGCACCACACGTTGAAGCCCCGCCGGTTCGGGGCCGGCGAGGCAGCGGTAGCGGATGGTGCGCCCCTGCCAGGTCCAGCAGGACGAGGTGGAAACGCTGGTGGAGGACGCCGGCGGTTGGGTCAAGGCAGCATCGCCGCCGACCGGCGGCATAAGGCGCTGGCTCAGACCGTGGTGGCTGTCTGGTTGGCCAGCAGGGATTTCAGTTTGGCGAGTTCACCAGCCCAGCGCGGATCGGGGGCGCCTTCGGTGATGGTGTCGCTGTGCACGACTTTGTTGACGGCCTTGCGGGCGGCCACAGGGGCAGCACCGGCGGCGGCGGGCCGGCGATCGCCGGTGCCGGGGCGGCTGTCACGACGCTCGGAGCGCTCAATGCGCAGGCTGTTGCCGCCAAAGGCGTGGCCGTTGAGCTGCTCGATCACGGTGTCGGCCAGCTTTTCATCCTCGACATTGGCGAAACCAAAACCCCGGCAGGCACCCGTTTCCCGGTCTTGAACGGTTTTAAAGCGCACGCCCTCGCCGATGGAAGTGAACAGAGCATCGAGCTCGGCGGCATCGAAAGTCTGCGGCAGATTGCCGACGTAGAGACGAACACTCATGGGAGGAGAGGGGAGAAAAGGAAGGTGGCGGCCTGCGCCATCGGGTGAACGCACCGGCGAAACGCAGGGCAGCGCAGGAGGCGCCAAAGAGCGATCGGGGAGGTGTTTCTGATGTTCAGGAACTGAACGTCAACCGTTGCCGTTCGGGCTTCGATGAAGCAATCGAAGATGCCTGTACGCCTAGCAGTCAATCACGGCGCCTGTCCTTTGAGCCAGCGGCGCGCTTCCCCCAGTGCCTCCTCGCTGCTTTCCAGGCGGCCGAAGGCGCGCTCGATCGTCAGGTGGGCGAGCAGTTCACCCAGCCGCCGCGACGGGGCCAGCCCCAGCCGCTCCTGCAGTTCCATGCCGTCGAGCGGCGGCCTCGGGTGAAAGAGCGGGTCACCCGGCTCGCGCCAGCGCGGCAGCCATTCCCGCGCAAACGGCAGTGGCAGCATCAGCAGTAAGGCGGGCAGGTCGTGCTCCAGTTCGCGGTGAAAGTGCACCTGCTCCCGTTCCGTGGCGAACGGCTTGGCGGCATCCCATGTCTCGCCTGCCCCCTGCAGCTGCGCCCGCCAGCTGCGCAGCAACCCGCAGCGCCGCTGCAGCGCGCGGCTGGCGTGCAGCCGACCCCAGCTGGCGGCATCGAGCAGCGTGGCCAGGCGCGCCAGGGGCAGGGCCGTGAGAACTTCGTCTTCGTTCAGGCCCCAGGCTTCTGCTGCCGCTGGGGTGAGCTGCCTCAGCGCTTCACCGCCTGCTGCCTTGACGGCGGCGGCTCCCTCGCCAACCGGCGCAGGCCGGCGCCAGGCGTCCAGTAGGCCGATCGCCTGCACCCGGGCCAACCCCTCGCCTCCGCCTGCGCACGCCGCCAGCTTCTCCAGCTCCACCCGCACGCGCTCCGGTGCCACCTGATCGATCCGGCGGCTGTGGCACCGGATCCAGGTGTCGCTGGTGGCATCGAGGCGAAATCCCAACTCAGCAGCCAGCCGCTCGCCCCGCAGCAGCCGCAGCGGATCGTCCAGCAGGTTCTGCTCGCTCACGGCCCGGATCAGCCCTGCCGCCAGGTCGGCCAGGCCGCCGCTCGGGTCGAGCAGCTCGCTGCCCGCCGGCAGGGGCAGGGCCAGGGCATTGAGGCGGAAGTCACGGCGCAGCAGATCGGTGGCCAGATCCGCACCGGCCTGGCGGGCCAGATCCACACTCCAGCCGCGGATCACCAGACGGGCGATCGAGCGCTCCTGATCCAGCACCACGCAGCGTCCGCCGTGCTCCCGGCTCAGCCGCTCGCCCAGGGCGATGGCTTCCACCGGCACCACCAGATCCAGGTCGGGCCGCTCCCCCAGCCGCCCGAGCAGGCCATCGCGCACGGCGCCACCCACCAGGGCGGTGCCTGCCGGGAAGGCCGCCGCCGGCACCGGCCAGCGTTCCATCGCCAGGCGGCTGCGCAGCAGAGCTGTGGCGGCGGCCAGATCCGCAGGCACGTTGGCGTGGCCCGCCAGAATGGGGGGAGTCGGAGACCACTCAGGCATGTGCATCTGCGTGGATTGCCACTGGGTGGACCGCTGCCAGGCCTATCACGCGGTGGAGCGCCAGCACGGTGTGGAGCACCTTGCCGCTGCCCCCGACTTCCGCCCGATCGAACCACGCATCCACGTGCAGGTGATGGACCTGCCGGAGAACCGCGTGGGCGTGGAATGGGATGTGCGTGCCTGCGCCAGCTTCGCGGCCGAGCCGGGCCGTTGGCAACGGCTGCGTCCCCTGGCGTCGGTACCGCGGTGACAGGAGATCCTGCATGGGGGCTGGCCTTGCACAGCAGCAGCGAGGTTCTGGGGGTGGCGCTGCAGTCGCTGCTGGAGCCGGAGGCGCCGCCCTTGATCCGCACGTTCCCACTGGGCCGCCGGCTCTCCAACGATCTGTTCGCCTGCGTGGAGGAGGTGCTGCCGGCCTCCAGCTGGCCGCGGCTGGCTCGGTTGGCGGTGGCCACCGGCCCCGGTGGCTTCACCGGCACCCGGCTCACCGTGGTGATGGCCCGCACGCTGGCCCAGCAGCTGGCCCTTCCCCTTGATGGTGTCAGCAGTTTTCTGCTGGTGGCGAGGCGCCTCTGGCAGGCCGGGGAGCCGCTGACGACCGCTGATCCGTTCTGGCTGCTGCAGGATCTGCCACGCCGAGGTGTGGTGGCGGGGGCTTACGCCCTTGATGCCCACGCTCCCGGGGGGGTGGTGGAGCGCCAGCCGCCGCGGCTGTTTGCCGCTGCCGCTGCCGTGCCTCCTGGCCCGCAGCTGCTGGCGGTGGTGGAGGCCGGCGCCGATGTGGCCCAGTTGCTCGCCTTCAGCCAGGCGGCAGCGGCGGTCGGCGGGCCGGCGCCCTGGGCCACCGTGCTGCCTCTTTACCCCACCAGTCCTGTGGGGGCCGAGGGTTGAAGCGCCGCCTGCTGCTGCTGCTGACGCTGCTGGCTGCCGGCACCCTCTGGCTGGGGCGCTCCCTGCTGGCATCGCCCGTCTCGCCCCCCCAGCTGATCCTCGTGCTGGGAGGCGATGTGAAGCGCGAGAAGGCGGCCGGGCGGTTGGCGGCCCAGTACAGCCTGCCGGTGGTGGTCAGCGGCGGCAGCAACCCGGAATACGCCCGCTGGCTGTTCGACCAGGAAGGTCTGCGGCAGCAGCAATACCGGCTGGATTACCGCGCCCACGACACGCTCACCAACTTCACCACCGTGGTGGATGATCTGCGCCGCGGCGGCATCCGCCACGTGCTGCTGGTCACCAGCAGCGATCACATGGACCGGGCGCTGCTGGTGGGCCGGGTGGTGGCCGGCAGCCGCGGCATCCAGCTGACGCCCGTGGCGGTGCCCTGTGGGCAGCACTGCTTTCCAGAGAGCCTGCCCAAGCGTTGGGGCGATGGCCTGCGGGCGGTGGTGTGGGTGCTCAGTGGGCGGGATCTGAAGAACTGGGCGCAAGCGCGGCTCGCTCAGGGCCGGGACTGATCAGGCCCTCGTTCAGCAAGGCATTGATCTGGTCCTGGCAGGCCTGGGTGGTGGCCAGCAGGTCTTCGCGGCGGCGCGAGGCGGGTGGCGGAATCGGCTGGCCGATGCGGAGATGAATCGGCACCAGGCGCGGCCAGCTGCGGCCTACCCCCATGGCCCGGTGGCTGTTGACGATCGCCACCGGCAACAGCGGCACCCCGGCCCGTGCCGCCAGCAGGGCCGCGCCTGCCTGGGGCTGGTTCACGCGGCCGTTCTGCTGGCGGGTGCCATCAATAAACACGCCGGTGGCCCATCCCTGGGCCAGCCGTGCCGTGGCAACCCGAATGGCTTCGCGATCGCTGGCGCCCCGCTGCACCGGGTAGGCCCCGCAAGCGCGGATGATCGGGCCGAGCAGGGGAACCCGGAACAGCTCCGCCTTCGCCATGAAGGCCACCGGACGGCCCAGGGCATGGCCCAGCAGCGGCGGGTCGAAGTGGGAGCCGTGGTTGGCCACCACCACCAGGGCCCCCTCCATGGGCACGTTGCGATTGCCGCTGGTGCGCCCGCGAAACAGGATCCGGTAGAGCGGAAACACCAGCAGATAGCTGATCACCCGGTAGGTGAGGCTGGGGCGGGGGGTCAGCAGCGCCAGCGAATCAGAGGGGGCCAGCGCCACGGATTCGCTCAAAGCGCCAGGTCCGCCGCCGTGCCGATCTGGGCGGTGGTGAGGTCGGGGACTGCCCGGCGCAGCAGGCCGCTGAGCACGTTGCCTGGGCCGATCTCCACCACGGTGTCGATCGCCAGCTGCGGAAACTGATTCATGGTTTCGCGCCAGCGCACCCCTGTGACCATCTGCTCGCTCAGGCGCTCCTTGAGCAGAGCGCCATCGGTGGCCGGCGTGGGATCGGTGTTGCTCAACACTGGAATCGCCGCATCGGCGAACGGTACCTGCTCCAGCAGCTGACGGAAGGCGGCGGCGGCCTCGGCCATGAAAGGGGAATGGAAGGCCCCTGACACAGCCAGGGGGATTGCCCGCTTGCAACTGATGCTCTGGCACAGGGTCTGCACCGCCTCGGAGCTGCCGGAGAGCACCACCTGGGAGGCGCTGTTGTCGTTGGCGATCACCACCCCTTCGCTGGCAGCGATGCGCTCGTCCAGCTCTGCCCGGTTGAAGCCGATCACGGCGGTCATCGAGCCGCCGGCGGCGGCGGCCATCAGTTCACTGCGCTGCTGCATCAGGGCCAGGCCCGCTTCAAGGTCGAAGACATCGGCGGCGTAGAGCGCCACCAGCTCCCCGAGGCTGTGGCCGGCCACCAGGTGGGCGCTGCGGCCCATCTCCTTGAGCGCATCCACCAGCAGGCTCTCCAGTACGAACAGGGCCAGCTGGCTGTTGCGGGTGTCGTTCAGGTCGGCGGGCGCATTGGGATCACTGAGCGGTTCACCGGCGCAGATCGCCAGCAGATCCCTGCCCAGCAGCTCGGAGGCGGCAGCAAATCGCGCGCGCGCCCCGCGCAGATCGAGCAGATCCCCCACCATTCCCAACTTCTGCGATCCCTGGCCGGGAAACACCCAGGCAATGCCCATCCTGTTCACCTTGAACCGCAGCCGAGATTACGGCGACGCCTTGCGCCACCCAGGCCGCCCCCAGGCTGGTTCTGCTCAGCTGGCGGGGCCGCTCCAGCGGAGCAGCGCGGCGCCCCAGCTCAGCCCGGCACCGAAGCCACTGCTGGCGATCAGATGGCCGGGCTGGATGCGGCCATCACGCACCGCCTCATCGAGCATCAGCGGGATCGTGGCGGCAGAGGTGTTTCCGTAGGCCGACAGGTTGCTGAGCACCTGCGCGTTGGGGATGGCGAAGCGCTGGGCCACCGCATCAAGGATGCGCTGGTTGGCCTGGTGCAGCAGCAGCCAGTCGAGTTCGGCAGCGGCGGTGCCGGTGGCGGCCAGCAGCTCCTGCAGCACGGCCGGCACTTCCTTGACGGCGAACTTGTAGACCTCCTGGCCGTTCATGTGGATCGGCGCGAAGCCTCCGCGCTGGGCGGTGTGGCCGTCGAGCAGCACTTGGCGCTCCTCCCGTTGCGCCAGGGTCAGGCAGGCGGCCCGCCGGCCGTCAGAACGCATGCGGAAGCCCAGCAGGCCATCGCGCTCGCCGTCGCAGGCTTCCACGGCGACGGCGGCGGCGGCGTCGCCGAACAGCACGCAGGTGCGCCGGTCGTCCCAGTCGACCCAGCGGCTGAGCTGGTCGGCCCCGATCACCAGCACCTTGCGCGCACTGCCGGCGCGGATGTACTGCGCTGCGGTGATCAGGGCGAAGAGAAAGCCGCTGCAGGCGGCCGTGAGATCGAAGGCCACGGCGTTGGTGGCCCCCAGGCCCGCCTGCACCCGCGGGGCGGTGCCGAACAGGTCGTCGGGGCTGGAGGTGGCCAGCAGGATCAGATCCACTGAATCCGCCGACCAGCCGGCGTGATCAAGGGCGGAGCGGGCCGCAGCGGTGGCCATCGACGTAACCGTTTCCGAGGGCCCGGCCACCCGTCGCGCGGCGATGCCGGTGCGGCTGCGGATCCATTCGTCATTGGTGTCGACGCGCTGGCTCAGCGCGTCATTGCTGACGATCAGAGCGGGGAGCGAACTGCCGCATCCCACCAGCGCCATGCCTGTGCCCATCCGGCCAAGCGCCACCGACTCACCCATGGTTCGGCTCAGTCAACCACAGGCAGGAACGGACCTCTCTTCGCTGCTGAGCTTGTGCAGATCGTCCATCACCCCATGGCTGGCGGCCAGGTGTGCCAGCCGCAGCGCGCTGACCACCGACAGCGCCTTGCTGCTGCCGTGGCCGATCACGCAGACCCCATTGACGCCGAGCAGCAGGGCGCCGCCGTGCTCGGCATGGTCGAGGCGTTTCTTGATCCGTACCAGGTTGCTGCGCAGGAAGGCGGAACCCACCTTGCCGCGCCTGCCCCGGGGCAGTTCCGCCCGCAGCACGTCGAGCAGCACGCTGCCCACCGATTCCAGAAACTTGAGCAGCACGTTGCCGGTGTAGCCGTCGCAGACCACCACATCGAAGCGGCCGGAGAGGACGTCGCGGCCTTCGCAGTTACCGGCGAAGCGCAGCCGTTTCTCGGCGGCGAGCAGGGCGTAGGCCTTGAGGGTGAGCTCATTGCCCTTGCAGGCTTCCTCGCCGATGTTCAGCAGACCGATGCGGGGCTGGGGGATGCCAAGCACGTCGCGGCTGTAGATGCTGCCCAGCAGGGCGAACTGTTGCAGATAAGCCGGCTTGCAATCCATGTTGGCGCCCACATCGAGCACCAGCACCTGCCGGCCCGGATCCTTGGTGGGGAAGAGAGCACCGATGGCGGGGCGGTCGATGCCCTTGAGGCGGCTGAGCCGGAAGATCGCCGAGGCCATCACGGCACCGGAGTTACCGGCGGAATACACCGCCGCCGCCTCACCGCTTTTGACCAGGTCCATGGCCATGTTGATGCTGGCGTCGCGCTTGCGGCGCACCACCGTGGCCTCCTCGTCCATGCCCACCGAAGGGCCGCTGGCCACGAGCTGGAGCAGCCCGGTCTGGAGGCTCTCGCGCAGGTCGTCTTCCAGGTTCAAGGCGGCCGCGGCCTGCTGCACCGCCGCGGCTTCGGCCACGAAGCGGATCTTCACCGGCAGGCAGCGCACGGCCGCCAGGCAGCCTTCGAGGATCGGGCCGGGGGCGTGATCCCCCCCCATGCCGTCGACCGCCATCCAGATGCGGTCACGGTCGCGGATCGGAGCGGAGCCATCGCCACCAGCCTGCAGGCGGCGGCGGGGGTAGCTCATCAGCGGGTGCAGCACCGTGCCGGCCACCGATCCCGCCATGGTGCCGGCGGAAGAAGCCACCGAACCGGCGGCGGAGGCCATGGAGCCGGCCACCGAGGCGGCGGCGGAAGCGGCGGAAGCGGCGGTGCTGGCTGAGGAAGTGGCTGTGTCCACCAGGCTTGTGACCGTCGCATTGCGGCGATACCAGACCACCAGCCGGCGGATCGCGCGGCTGGGTTTGGGACGGCGTTGTCTCAGTTCTGAATCAGAGTCCTTCGGAGGCAACGGCTTCCACGATGCGCTGGAACAGGTAACCCGTACCCCGTGCGGTGAGGATCAGCTCGGGGTTGGCTGGATCATCTTCCAGTTTGGAACGCAGCCGCGAAATGTGGACATCCACCACTCGGGTATCCACGTGACGCTCGGGGGTATAGCCCCAGACCTCCTTGAGGATCTCGCCGCGGCTGAAGGGCTCGCCCGAACGGCTGACCAGCAGCTCGAGCAGGCTGAACTCCATGCCGGTGAGGCGGATGCGCTCTTCGCCCCGGTACACCTGGCGCTTGTTGGTGTCGATGCGCAGCTCGTTGACCTGGATCACCCCGGAGTTGGGGATGCCCACCACCTGCTCCTTCTCCACCCGGCGCAGCACGCAGCGGATGCGGGCCTCCAGCTCCTTCGGGCTGAAGGGCTTCACCACGTAATCGTCGGCGCCGAGTTCCAGGCCGGTGATGCGGTCGGCCACATCGCCCAGGGCGGTGAGCATCACGATCGGCACATCGGATTCCTTGCGGAGCTCCTGGCAGACGCCGTAGCCGTCGAGCTTGGGCATCATCACGTCGAGCACCACCAGATCCGGGTTGGAGTGGCGGAAGGCTTCAAGCGCTTCCACGCCGTCACAGGCGGTGACGACGTCGTAGCCGATCATCGTGAGGCGGGTTTCGAGAATCCTGCGGATACTGGCCTCGTCGTCAACGACCAGGATGGTTTCCTTGGCGGAGGAGGAAGCCGTCATGGTTGAGCTGGCCCGGGTACACAAGTCCTGACCACTGAACTGGTCAGAGGGGCAGCAAATTCACCCAACGCCACCATTCTTCACACACCACCGTGGCTCGATCCGCACCGACGTTCATCTGCCAGGCCTGCGGAGCCCAGACCCGCCAGTTCTTTGGCCGCTGCCACGGCTGCGGGGGCTGGAACACCCTGGTGGAGCAGAGCGGCCCTGCCGCGGATGGCCGCCGCCGCCGCGCCGCCCCTGAGGCCCCTGCCGTCCGTGCCGGTGCTGGCGAGCAGCCGGCCTTGGCACCAGGACGTCCCCGGCGCTCGGAATCCATCCTGACGTCGGTGGAGCGGCCGCTCCAGCGGTTGGCCAGCGGCTTCGCTGAGTTCGATCGGGTGCTGGGCGGCGGGCTGGTGCCGGGGGCGCTGGTGCTGGTGGGGGGCGATCCCGGCATCGGGAAATCCACCCTGTTGCTGCAGAGCGCCCAGGCACTGGCCGCCACTAACTCGGTGCTTTATGTGAGCGCCGAGGAATCGGCGCAGCAGGTGCGGCTGCGCTGGAGCCGGCTCGCCCCGCCAGGTGGGGCTGGGCCGGCGGGCGCTGGGCTGCAGCTGCTGGCAGAAACCGATCTCGAACTGGTGCTGCAGGAGCTTGAGGCGCTGCGGCCGGCGGTGGCGATCATCGACAGCATCCAGGCCCTGCACGACGATCAGCTCAGCAGTGCGCCCGGCTCGGTCGCCCAGGTGCGTGAGTGCGCCGGCGCCCTGCAACGCCTGGCCAAGCGCCAGGACACCGCCCTGCTGCTGGTGGGTCACGTCACCAAGGAGGGAATGCTGGCCGGGCCCAAGGTGCTCGAACACCTTGTCGATGCGGTGCTCACCTTCGAGGGCGACCGCTTCGCCAGCCACCGGCTGCTGCGGGCGGTGAAGAACCGCTTCGGCGCCACCCACGAGCTGGGCCTGTTTGAGATGCGCGACCGCGGGCTGGCGGAAGTCACCAATCCCAGCGAGTTGTTCCTCGGCCATGACGGACCCGCCGCCGGCACGGCCACGATCGTGGCCTGCGAAGGCACCCGCTCACTGGTGGTGGAGCTGCAGGCGCTGGTGAGCACCACCAGCTACGCCAGCCCGCGCCGCACGGCCACCGGCATCGGCATCAACCGGCTGCACCAGATCCTGGCGGTGCTCGAAAAGCACATGGGGTTGCCGCTCTCACGCTTCGATTGCTACTTGGCGGTGGCCGGTGGCCTCGACGTGGAGGAGCCGGCGGCCGATCTGGGCGTGGCCGCGGCGGTGGTGGCCAGCTACCGCGATCTCACCCTGCCGGCCGGCACGGTGCTGGTGGGGGAGCTGGGGCTGGGGGGGCAGCTGCGGCCGGTGGGTCAGCTGGAGCTGCGCCTCCAGGAGGCGGCGCGGCTGGGGTTCCGCCGGGCGGTGGTGCCGCGGGGCAGTGGCCTCGGGGGGATTGCAGCCGGGCTTGATCTGCAGCTGTTGGAGGCCGGCACCGTGGCGGAGGCCCTGGTGGCCGGGCTGGGGTTTGACCCTGCTGCCGACTGACCCCTGCTGCCGAGTGAACCTGTCCAGTTGGCCCCGGCGGGTTCAGAAGTAGACGTCGACGTTGCCGCGTCCGCTGGTTTTGAGCCAGTTCTGGGCTTCGATGTAGTTGTTCGGTGCCATGCGAATCGCCTTGGTCCAGTGGTCAGCGGCGCGGGAGAAGCAGCGGTCTGACTCATCGGTGTCGCCCCGTTCTTCCGCCAGGGAGCCGAGATGGTGGTGAATCACCGCGATGTTGTTGAGGGCCTGCGGCATGTGCTGGTTGAGATCCAGCGCCTGCTCGTAGAACTCCAGCGCCTTCTGGTGATCGCCGTTGCTGGCGAACACCAGCGCCATGTTGTAAAGGATGAAGGCCTTGTCGTTGGGGTCGTCCTCCAGCTTCAGCGCTTCTTCATAGTTTTCCAGCGCTTCGGCATATTCCCCGTCGCCCTGGGCGCTCATGCCGTCGCGGTAGTACGCGAAGGCTTCCTTTGCCCGCCGGTTGGTGGGAATCACCTTGAGGATCAGGTCTGCCATGACCGTGAAGCTCTTGTCGATGAAGTTGTCGTTGCGTTGGCTGCGGGGCACGGGAGCCGTCTGAATTTTGTGGCCCCATCCTGACGCCTGCGCGGCGAGGCGGCTTCTGCCAGAGGCCATCCCTAGCCTGAAACCCATCTGCCGATGCCCGTGGTTCAGGTTTCCCCCAGCCCCGTCGCCACGCCCCTTCCGGTTCCCCCGCCGCCTCAGGCCCTGGTGCCGGTGCTGCTTGAGGTGGATGGCATGAAGTGCGGGGGCTGCGTGCGTGCCGTGGAGAAACGCCTGCTGGCCGTGCCTGGTGTGCACCAGGCAAGCGTGAACCTGCTCACCCACACCGCCTGGGTGGGGCTGGCCGCTCCCGTGGAGGCTGCGCAGCCGAGCCTCCACGCCCAGGTGGCGGCCCTGCTGGCCAGCCTGGAGGGCCTCGGCTTTGCGGCGCGCCTGCGGGATCAGTCGTTGCCGGCGCCGACGGCGGCCGAGCTGGCCCAGCGCCACCGCTGGTGGTTGGAGTGGCGCCAGCTGATCGTGGCGCTGGCGCTGCTGGTGGTGTCGGTGCTGGGCCATCTTGCGGAGTCGGGCAGCCTGCCGGCACCGCTGCTGGCCTCCCCACTCGGGGCCTTGCTGGCGGCGCTCTGGTTCCACGCCCTTGTGGCCACCCTGGCCCTGGCCCTCCCGGGCCGTTTGATCCTGGTGCGCGGCGCCCTGAGCGCCTGGCACCGCATGCCCAGCATGGACACATTGGTGGGCCTGGGCATGGGCAGTGCCTACCTGGCCAGTCTGGCGGCCCTGCTCTGGCCGGCGGCGGGCTGGCCTTGCTTTTTCAACGAGCCGGTGATGCTGCTCGGCTTCGTGCTGCTGGGCCGTTTCCTGGAAGAACGGGCCCGTTTCCGCACCGGTCGGGCGCTGGAGCAACTGGCACAACTCCAACCCGAAACAGCGTTGCTGCTGGTGGGTGAAGGCCCCCCCCGCGAGGTGCGGGTGGGGGGGCTGCGGCCTGCCGATCGGTTGCAGCTGCTGCCAGGCGATCGGGTGCCGGTGGATGGGGTGGTGCTGGAGGGTTGCTCGGCGGTGGATGTGTCGAGCCTCACCGGCGAACCCCTGCCGCTGGAGGCCCGCCCGGGCAGTGAGCTGGCCGCCGGCATGCTCAACCTGCAGGCGCCGCTGGTGCTGGAGGTGACCCGGGCCGGCGCGGAAACGGCCCTGGCCCGGATCATTGCGCTGGTGGAGCAGGCCCAGGCCCGCAAGGCGCCGATTCAGCGCCTGGTCGACCGAGTGGCCGGCCGTTTCACTGTGCTGGTGTTGGTGCTGGCCCTGGCCACCTTCCTGTTCTGGTGGCTGTGGGGCACCCGCCTCTGGCCAGACGTGCTGACGGTGGCCCCGCAGCTAGGCCACGGGGCTGCGGCGGCTCATGCTCTGGGCGAGCACGGCCTCCATGAGCAGGGCCATGGGATCGCGGGAGCCGCCGTCGAGACCCCGTTCGGCCTGGCCCTGCAGCTGGCGATTTCGGTGCTGGTGGTGGCCTGCCCCTGTGCCCTGGGCCTGGCCACCCCCACGGCGATCACCGTCGGCTCAGGCCTGGCGGCTCGCGCAGGTGTGTTGTTCCGGGGCGGCGATGCGATCGAGACCGCCGCGCGCCTGCAAGCGGTGCTGTTCGACAAGACCGGCACGCTCACCCTCGGTCGCCCATTGGTGGTGGCGATCGCACTGTCCCCCAGCGATCCCGCCCACCAGCTGGCGGGCGAGGCGGTCGATGCCGACGCCCTGATCAAGGTGGCGGCCAGCCTGGAGCAGCAGACCCGCCACCCGCTGGCCCATGCCCTGCTGCAGGAGGCGGAACGCCGCCAGCTGGCCCTCTGGCCGGTACGCTCCTGCGCCACCTTCGCCGGAGCCGGTGTGGAAGGCGAACTGGAGGGGGTGAGCGGCCCCTGCCAGGTGGGCCGCCTCGATTGGCTGGAGCAGCGCGGGGTGGGCCTCGACGGCCCCCTCCGTCAGCGGCTCAGCGCGCTGGAAGCCGACGGCGCCTCGGTGCTGGCGGTGGCGGTTGGCGGCCGCTTGCTCGGCCTGGTGGCGGTGCACGACCAGCCGCGGAGCGATGCGGCCGCCACCGTGCAGGAGCTGGCGGCCATGGGGCTGAACCTCGGCGTACTCAGCGGCGACCGGCAGCCAGCCGTGCAACGGCTGGGCGAGCGGCTGGGCCTGCCGGACGGCGCCCTTGCCTGGGAGCTGCGCCCTGAGCAGAAGCTCGACCACATCGTGCGTTGGCAGCAGCAGGGGCCGGTGGCGATGGTGGGCGATGGCATCAACGATGCGCCCGCTCTGGCGGCGGCCGATCTCGGCATCGCTGTGGGCACCGGCACCCAGATCGCCCAAGACACCGCCGATCTGGTGATCCTCGGCGACCGGTTGTCCTCGCTGGTGCTGGCGCTGCAGCTGGCGCGGCGCACCCTGGCCAAGGTGCGCCAGAACCTCTTCTGGGCCTTCGGCTACAACCTTGTGGTGCTGCCGATCGCCGCAGGAGCCCTGCTGCCAGGCTTCGGTGTGTTGCTCTCCCCGCCGCTGGCGGCACTGCTGATGGCGATGAGCTCGATCACCGTGGTGGTGAACGCGCTGCTGCTGCATGGTCCGGCCTGACCCCGATCGCCCCAGGGGGCGCTTCCTGGTGCTGGAGGGCATCGATGGCTGTGGCAAGACCACCCAGCTCGCGCGCCTGCAGGCCTGGCTGCCCACCAGCGGCCTGCTGGCGCCGGGGGCGGAGCTGGTGCTGTGCCGTGAGCCGGGGGGGACACCGCTGGGCCAGGCGCTGCGTCAGTTGCTACTGCACCCGCCGGAGGCGGCCAGCCCCTGTCCCACGGCGGAACTGCTGCTCTACGCGGCCGATCGCGCCCAGCATGTGGAGACCCGCATCGCGCCCGCTCTGGCGGCGGGCCACTGGGTGATCAGCGACCGCTTCGCCGGCTCCACGGCCGCCTACCAGGGCTATGGCCGTGGCCTGGATCTGGCCCTGATCGGCGAGCTGGAGGCCATCGCCACCGCCGGCCTGACGGCTGACCTCACGCTCTGGCTGGATCTGCCCCTGCCGCTCTCGCTGGAGCGCCGCGGGCACCGGTCTGCCGATCGGATCGAGGCGGCTGGACTGCCGTTCCTGGAGCGGGTGGCCGGCGGTTTCGCCCAGCTGGCGGCGCAGCGGGGCTGGGCCCGGGTGGAGGCTGCCGCTGCGCCTGAGCGGGTGGCGGCAGCGATTGCGGCGCTGCTGCAGAGCCGCTTCGCTGCTGCCGGTGGCGGCGATGGCTGATCTCTTCGGCGACCTGATCGGCCAGCCCCAGGCCGTGGCCCTGCTCACTGCTTCCCTGCAGCGGCAGCGGCTGGCACCGGCCTACCTGTTCAGTGGGCCGGACGGAGTGGGGCGGCGCCTGGCGGCTCTGCGCTTCCTCGAGGGCATCCTGGCCGGCCTTGCTGGATCGGCCCCGCTGCGGCGCCGGCTGGAGGAGGGCAACCACCCTGACCTGCTCTGGGTGGAGCCCACCTACCAGCACCAGGGCCAGCTGATTCCCCGCTCAGAGGCGATCGCGCAGGGGGTGGCGAAGCGCTCGCTGCCCCAGCTGCGCCTGGAGCAGGTGCGGGCGATCAGCCGCTTCCTGGCCCGCCGGCCGTTGGAGGGTGAGCACTGCCTGGTGGTGATTGAGGCGGTGGAAATGATGGCGGAGGGGGCGGCCAATGCCTTGCTCAAAACCCTTGAAGAGCCTGGCAACGGGCTGCTCGTGCTGCTGACCAGTGCGCCGGAGCGCCTGCTGAGCACGATTCGCTCCCGCTGTCAGCAGATCGTGTTCGGCCGGCTGGATCCGGCCTCCCTGCAGGCGGTGCTGCACCGCCAGGCGGATCTCCAACCCGTGGCTGATGGGCCAGAGGCCGCTGGCCTGATCGCGCTGGCGGCCGGCTCGCCGGGTGCCTTGTTGCATCACCGGGAGCAATGGCAGCTCCTGCCGCCGGGGCTGGCGGAGCGGCTGCTGGAGCGGCCGGGCCAACCGCTGGAGGCGCTGACCCTGGCCCGCGAGCTCACCGAAACACTGGATCTCGATCTTCAGTTGTGGTTGCTGGATTGGTGGCAGCTGCAGAGCTGGCGCCGCGATCTCTGCGCGCCCGATCAGCAGCGCATTGAGCAGCTCAGGCGCCAGTTGCAGGGCGCTGTGCAACCGCGTCTGGCCTGGGAGGTGGCACTGCTGGAACTGGCGCCTCAGCATTGAATGACGCCGGCAGGATCAGGCGGATTCGAGCGAGCGCACCGGCTCCCGCGCGTGCTGCCGGAGTTCCTGCACCAACCGCTCCTGCTGTTCCAGCTGGGGCCCGGTGGGCAGTTCCAGGCAATAACCGGCTCCATAGACCGTTTTGATGAAGCGGGGTTTGCGAGGCTCGGGCTCCAGCTTGGTGCGCAGGTGGCGCACATGCACCCGGATGGTCTCGATGTCGTCGTCGGGCTCGTAGCCCCACACTTCCTTGAGGATGAGTGAGGGAGCCACGGTCTGACCGTGGCGTTGCAGCAGGCAGTGAAGCAGTTCAAACTCCAGGTGGGTGAGCCGCACGGCTTCATCGAACCAGATGGCCTCGAACCGCTCCGGTACCAGGGTGAGCGGCCCGAAGTTGAGAATCTCGTTGTGTTTGCCGGCGAGCGGGGCGCGATCGATGCGCCGCAGCAGCGCTTTCACCCGCACGAGCAGTTCTTCGAGATCGAAGGGCTTGGTGAGGTAGTCGTCGGCGCCGGAGTTGAAGCCGCTCACTTTGTCTTTGGTGCCGCCAAGCGCCGTGATCATCATGATCGGAATGCCGGCGGTGCGTTCATCGCGGCGCAGGCGCTGGCAGAGGGTGAGGCCATCCACCTTCGGCAGCATCAGGTCGAGCAGGATCAGATCAGGATGGGCCTGCAGCGCCAAGGCTTGCCCCTTGATGCCGTCTTCGGCGCATTCCACCTGGAAACCGCCGTGCATCAAATGGCCGGCCACCAGCTCACGCATGTCCCTGTCGTCTTCGATCAGCAGGATGCAGGGCTTCATGGGCGGCGCGGGTGACAGCGGCAATCCGTTGGATTCGAAGAGGCCGTATGAGCAGCTTGTGGAAGAAGTATGGGACACGATCCCAGCAACCGCGCCATCGGGCGGCGAACCACCTGGAGGCCGCTGCGGAGAGGCAATCAGAAACTCCCCGGGCAGGATTCGAACCTGCGACCAATCGGTTAACAGCCGACCGCTCTACCGCTGAGCTACCGAGGATGGCAACCCCTCGAACCTACCCCTCGGCCGCGCCGCCAGGCAAGGGGGAGACCCTGCTGCGCAGGCGCTGGCACAGCGCCGGCCCGTCTTGCCAGCTGCCCATGCGGCCGCTTTCCATCAGCACAGCCCCATCGCAGCGTTCGAGTTCCTCGAGCCGGTGGGTGATCCAGAGGGCGGTCAGGGGTTCCTGCTGGTGGCAGAGGCGATGGATCAGCTCCAGCACCTCCGTCTGGCTGACCGGATCGAGCAGGGCGGTGGGCTCGTCGAGCAGCAGCAGGTCGGCGCCGCTGGCGAGGGCACCGGCGATTGCCAGCCGCTGCTTCTGGCCGCCGCTGAGGGTGTGGATCGGGCGCCCTTCAAGGCCGCTCAGGCCCACCTGGGCCAGGGCTTCGGCCACCCGCCGCCGGCGCTGCTCGCGGCTGAGCCCTTCCGCCAGGGAGAGCTGGAGATCGGTGCCGCAGCTGGGCAGCAGCAGCTGGTGGTCGGGGTTCTGAAACACCAGGGCCGGCGTGCGCTGACGGTGAATCCGCCCCCGCTGCGGATCGAGCAGCCCGGCGATCAGCCGCAGCAGGGTGCTTTTGCCGCTGCCGTTGCCGCCCACGAGCATCCACAGCCCGGGGCTGGGCACCTCGAGGTTGATGTGGTCAAGGGCGAGGCTGCCGTTGGGCCAGCGAAACCCCAGACCCTCCACCACCAGGGGAGGATCCAAGGCGGAGAAACCGGTGCTGATGTGGGCTGGTGGCGAGCTGGTCAACTGTCAACGCTGAAGCCAGGACGTTTGGTGCCGGTGCCACCAGCGGCCGACCGCTCGTAGAGCTGAACGGCCACCAGTTCACTGCTGAGCAGGCTGACCCGTTTCTCCTCGGCTTTCTCGCAGCTGAGTTCGAGCACGCGCGGGTGGCCGCTCTCGAGGATCGCCATGATCTGGCTGTAGAGGGCCTGGGCGTCTGCCAGCTCCTTGCGCTGGACCGATACGGGCATAGTGCTGAGCTTGAGCGAGAGCTCGACGACGTACATGGCAGTTCGGTGCGGGCAGCCGCCACTCTGGCGAATGGCGCGGCGCTGAGTGCAATTACTCATTCGCCTGGACTGGTGGTGGCGAAAGCCTCCGCCACCAGCCGATTTGCGTACAGTGCCCTTGTAAAGCTTCATGAAGCCTCTTCATCATGACGATTGCTGTAGGGCGCGCGCCTTCGGCTCGGGGATGGTTCGACGTCCTC
>ERZ888423.407-NODE-407-length-44290-cov-32.739934_pt1 | contig 44290 bp, 41 predicted proteins | sample MGYA00520523_ERZ888423 | MGnify/ENA primary metagenome ERZ888423 (study PRJEB32303, sample SAMEA104408611) | aquatic metagenome | biome: Brackish water; feature: Pelagic; material: water | place: Baltic Sea | collected 2014-06-08T10:24:00 | depth 30,27 m ... | reverse complement strand
GGGCGCCCGCCAGCTCCGTCAGCACGCGCCGATGGCGCTGCTCCTGGCTGGCATGGGTGTCGTAGCCGCCCTGCGCCATCTGAATCACGGCTGGCGCCGCCCCGGAACCGATCAGCCGCAACGCCAGAGCCACCTGCTGACCAAGCTCCCCCCGCGGCACCGCCACCCCACCGGGCAAGGGTCGCAGGGCCTTGCGCAGGCGGATCAACACCCTGCGGCCGTCCGCTTCCAGTTCCAGCATGTGGCGCAACAGGGTGTGGCGGCCGGCCAGGGCCGGGTTCAGCCGCGTCGAGAGCCCTCCGTTCCGGAGGGCAGGCGCCATCTGCAGAGCCAGGGCCTGGCCTCCCTCCGCTTGCATGCCACGGGACGCTTGGGCGTGCCGATCGGGGGGCAGACGCTCATCGCAGCAGCCAGAACTCAGATGGGACGTGGCAGCGGAGGCCATCCCTTGGTCAGTACTTTCCACAGGAATTCGCACTTGTCGCCTCTGGACCACTGCCTCTGGACCACGGCCTTGCCGGAGGCTCCGCGTCAGCTGCGCACCCAGTCGGTCACACCGCCCGGTCGGTCGATCAGGGCGATCCCTTCGGCGGCCAGTTCGGCCCGGATGCGGTCGGCGCTGGCGAAATCCCGGGCGGCCTTGGCGGTCCGCCGCGCTTCGATCCGTTCCTGAATCGCTTCCCCATCCGCTGGGGTAGCCGCCGGCTGCGTGGCCTTCTCCGCTTCCAGCCCCAGCACGCCGGCCAGCTCCCGCAGCAGCCGCCAACGCGGCACGAGCTCGGCAGCTTCTGCGGCGGCGCCCGCTTCCCGCTCACCCCGCTCCAGCCGGTTGGCCAGGGCCCGCAGCGGCCGGGCCAGCTCGAACAGCACCGCCACGGCCGCCGAGCTGTTGAAGTCGTCGTCCATGGCGGCGGCGAAGCGCCCGCGGACCTCGGCCAGCGCCTCGCTGCGCTCCAGGCTGGCGGTCGCCGGCTCGGCCCCCCAGCCCAGGGCGGCCCCGTGGCGCTCCCCCAGGCCCAGGGCGCCATCGAGGCCCTTCCAGCCGGTGGCGGCGGCCGCCAGTGCCTCGGCGGTGAAATCCAGCGGCTTGCGGTAGTGGGCCTGCAGCACGAACAACCGCAGCGTCATCGGGCTGACACCGCTCTCCAGCAGCGCCCGGATCGTGGTGAAGTTGCCCAGGGATTTGGACATCTTCACGCCACCCACATTCACCATGCCGTTGTGCAGCCAGTAGCGCGCCAGGGGCTGGCCGCTGGCCGCCTCCGACTGGGCGATCTCGTTCTCGTGGTGGGGAAAGATCAGGTCGGCGCCGCCCAAGTGGATGTCGATCGTGGTGCCCAGTTCCTGGCGCACCATCGCCGAGCATTCGATGTGCCAGCCGGGACGCCCCGGACCCCAGGGGGAGGGAAAACTGGGCTCCTCCGGTTTGGCCCCTTTCCAGAGGGCGAAGTCGAAGGGGTGCCGCTTGCGGGCCTCTTCCGCCTCACCCATGCGGCCGCTGGCCCCCTCCTGCTGTTCCTCGAGGCTGCGGCCGCTGAGCTTGCCGTAATCGGCTTTTTTCAGCACGGAGAAATACACATCACCATCGGCGGAATAGGCCGCGCCGCTGGCTTCGAGCTCGGCGATCATCTGGCGAATGCCGTCGAGGCAACGGGTGGCCCGCGGCAGGCGATCGGGCGGCAGGATCCCCAGGGCGGCCATGTCCGCCTGGAATTCGCGGATGTTGCGCTCGCTCACCGCTTCCATCGAGCTGCCTTCGGCGGCGGCGCGGGCCAGGATCTTGTCGTCGATGTCGGTCACGTTCTGCACGAAGGTGACCGCATATCCCTGCCACTGCAGATACCGGCGCAGCACGTCCCAGGCGATGTAGCTGCGGGCATGGCCCAGGTGGCAGAGGTCGTACACCGTGACCCCACAGCAGTAGATCGACACCTGGCCGGGCACCAGGGGCTCGAAGACCTCAAGGCGGCGGGTGAGGGTGTTGGTGAGCCTGAGGGTCAAGGGGCGCAAAGGTGTCCGTCCCGGCACCGTAGGCGTGACCTTTGCTGCTACGTAAGATCCGACCCCGTTGAAGGCGCCTGCGTATGCACAAAGCCTTCACCAACCTCTGAGCAGGTCAACTGGTTTCGAACATCGACACCCAGACCAGCCTTTACGCCCTGGGCCTGTGGTTGTGGGAATCGGCGGACTGGCCTGGTAGTCGGCGCTCGAAGGTGGCACCTGCCTGTGAGCTCAGATCAGCGTGGGGCTGGTCCGATGGCCGCGGGCTGTTCTGTCTCCGCTGCAGCCGCGCCAGGCCTGGGTGCCTGGTCTGCGGGCCGGAGTGGCCGAGCTCTGGGCCGGGTCTTTCAGCCAGCCCTTGCTGCCGGGCATCATGACGACCTCCCCACAGGCTTCCAGAAAGCCGCCGATTCTCCTTACCGGCAACCACCCATGCCGCCCCGGTGCCATTGACATCTTTGAGCCCTTCGCTCCGCTGGATGAACCGCTCCGCCGACTGGTTGCATCAGGCTTTGGCAGACCTTGAGCTGGCCAAAATCAGCGCCGAAGCCGGCCATCACCAATGGGCCTGTTTTGCCTGCCACCAGGCTGTGGAAAAAGCCCTCAATGTCCTGTATTTCCCCATGTGCTGTCCCGATAGCCTTCCCGATGGTGCGCCAACCGACCATCACTGCTGCGCAGAAAGAAGCCTGACGGCTTCGGTCGTCTCCAAAGCAACGACGCCTTTTGCCATGCCCGTGCGCTTGTTGACGCAATCCGTGATGCGCTGGGCTGAAGCAGGCCAGGTGCTGGCTGAGGTGTCCGCTTGAGCAGCGATGGACGCGGCACCGCGGGGTGGGCAGTGATCTGGATCTGCTGCAGCTGGATGCCGCGGCCGTTGGTCCCCAATACGGCAGGTTGGTGCGTTGGCCGCTGGAGCACCTTCCCCTCAGCTGCGATGCCCTGGAGCTCACCCCGGAGGAGCTGCAAACCCTGCTGGCCTTCGATCAGCGCCTGGGCCGCGACCTGAACAGCGATCTGCGCTGGCTCTGGGAGCGCTCACGCCCGCCGCTTACTTCGTCACCGCCACGCACAGATCCGCCACTCACTTCGCCTCCATCCAGTTCGGCCCCACCCCCGTCTCCACCAGCAGCGGCACAGTGAGCTGCACAGCGCTCTCCATCACCGCCTTCACCCGTGCGCCCACCGCTTCGGTGGCCTCAGGGGCGGCTTCCAGCACCAGTTCATCGTGCACCTGCAGCAGCAGCCGCGCCGGTAGACCCTCTGCGGCCAGCTCGTGGTGCAGACGCACCATCGCCAGCTTGATGATGTCGGCGCTGGATCCCTGGATCGGTGCGTTTGCCGCCGCCCGCAGCTGCTGCGCCTCCATGCCCGCCCGCCGCGCCACCTCCAGCTCGATCGCCAGGGGATCTTTGCCGAGCAGCCGGCCCAGCCCATTGGCATCGAAGGGGAACGGGCGCCGCCGCCCCAGGATTGTTTCCACATAGCCCCGGCTGAGCGCCAGCCGCTCCTGCAGCTCCAGGAACGCGAACACCTTCGGGTAGCGCTGCTTGTAGCGCATCAGGAATTCCTTCGCCTGCGCCTGGCTCAGCTCGGTTTCGCGTGCCAGCCGCTGCGCGCCCATGCCGTAGATCACGCCGAAGTTGATCGTTTTGCCGAGCCGTCGCTCCTCCGCGCTCACCACGTCTTTCTCCAGCAGCAGCCGTGCGGTGAGCGCATGCACGTCGTCGCCGTCGTTGTAGGCCTGCACCAGCACCTCCTCGCCCGAGAGGTGCGTGAGGATGCGCAGCTCGATCTGGGAGTAGTCGGCGCTGATCAGGTTCCAGCCCTCCTGCGGCAGGAACGCCTTGCGGATCCGCCGGCTGAACACCGTGCGGATCGGGATGTTCTGCAGGTTGGGGTTGCTGCTCGACAGCCGCCCGGTGGCGGTCACCGCCTGGTTGAAATCGGTGTGCACCCGGCCCGTTTCCGGCTCCACCAGCAGCGGCAGGGCATCCACGTAGGTGCTCTTGAGCTTGCTCAAGACGCGGTGCTCCAGCACCAGCGGCACCAACGGATGGTCGTCTTCCAGCTTCTCCAGCACCGCCGCATCGGTGCTCCAGCCGGTCTTGGTCTTCCTTGATTTCTTGCGGTCCAGCCCCAACGTGTCGAACAGCAGCTCCCCCAGCTGCTTCGGCGACGCCAGGTTGAAGTCCACCCCGGCGGCCGCCTTGGCCTGCTGATCCAGCAGCAGCAACTGGTCGCCCAGCTCCACGCTCAGCTCCGCCAGGTAGGCGGTGTCGATGCGGATGCCCGTGGCCTCCATCAGCGCCAGCACCGGCTCCAGCGGCAGCTCCACCTGCTTCAGCAGTGCGTTCAGCTGCGGCCCCAGCGCTGCCAGCTGCGCCGTCAGCCGTGCCGCGAGCCTGCGGGTGAGGTGCACATCCATGCCGCAGTAGAGCGCCGCCGCCTCGATCGGCACCGAGCCAAAGGTCTGGCCCTTGCCCACCAGGTCGCTGAAGCCCGTGGGCGTGAAGCCGAACTCCCGCTCCGCCATCGCCTCCAGGCTGTGCTTGGCATTGGCGTCGCGCAGGTAATCCGCCAGCAGCGTGTCGATCACCACGCCGCCGAGGCTGAGGCCATGGCGCAGCAGGATCAGCCGGTCGAATTTGGCGTTCTGCAGCGCCTTGGGGTGGGCGTCGCTGGCCAGCCACGGGGCCAGCGCCGAAAGCACCGCCTCCAGCGGTAGCTGCTCCGGTGCCACCGGCGGCTCACTGAGCAGATCGGCCGCCACCGGCGGCTGATGCCCGAGCGGGATGTAGGCCAGATCCGCCAGCCCTTCCCCCCAACAGAAGCCGAGCCCCACCAGTTCGGCCTTGAACGGGTTGAGCGCGGTGGTTTCGCTGTCGAGCGCCACCGGCTCCGCCGCCTCCGTGGCGGCCCACAGCCGTGCCACCAGGGCTTCCAGCTGGGCCGCCGTGCTGATGATCTCCGGCTGCAGGGCGGGCAACCCCGCTGCCGCCGCCCCCGCTGGAGCCGGTTCGGCCTCGCCCGGGATCTCAGCTGGCGGGGAGCTGGCAGGCGCTTCCGCTGCTGCTGGTTCCGCAGGCAGCTCGGCCGAGAAGGCCCGCTCGAACGCCCCCAGCTGCCGCACCAGGCTGTGCAGTTCCAACTCCTCCAGCCGCTGGGCCAGCGCCGCGCCGTTCACCTCCCCCAGCGCCAGCCGCGGCGCGCTCGGCAGCGGGATGTCGATCAGGATTTCCGCCAGCTGCCGCGACAGGTAGGCCTTCTCCTTGTCCACCGTCAGCTTTGTTTTCAGCGCTCCCTTCAGCGCCCCCTTGCTGTCTTTCGCGTCGGCCAGGCTTTCGAGCGCGGCATACACCCCATCGAGGCTGCCGTTCTCCTGCAGCAGCACGATCGCCGTCTTCGGTCCCACCCCCTTCACCCCCGGGATGTTGTCGCTGGCATCGCCCGTCAGCGCCTTGAGATCCACCACCTCTTCCGGCGTCACGCCGAGCTTGCTGATCACCCCCTCACGGCGGATCAGCGTTGGCCCGGCGTTTTTGGCGTACGGACCGCCGCCCATGTAAAGGACGGCGATGTCCCGCACGTCATCCACCAGCTGGAACAGGTCGCGGTCGCCGCTCAGGATCCGCACCCGCCAGCCGTCGTTCGCGGCTCGATTGGCGAGGGTGCCGAGCACGTCGTCGGCTTCGTAGCCCGGCGCCATGCACAACGGCAGATCCATGGCGCCAGCCAGAATCTCCTGCAGGTTGGCCAGGTCACTGAAGAAGTGTTCAGGCGCTTCGTCGCGGTGCGCCTTGTAGCTGGCATCCGCCACATGGCGAAAGGTGGGTTCGGCGGTGTCGAAGGCGATCACCACCCCCTGGGGGCAGAGGCCCTTCACGTTGTCGAGCAGCGCCTTGAGGAAGCCATAGGTGACGCTGGTGGGCACCCCCTCGCGGGTGGCCAGGCCGCCTTCGCCGCCTTTGGCGAAGGCATAGAAGCTGCGGAACGCCAGCGAGTGGCCGTCCACGAGCAGCAGCAGGGGCCGCTCCTCCCCCACCGGTCGCTGATCCGCCACCGGTCGTTGATCCGCCGGAGAGCGCTCAGCCGCTCTGTTCGTTGCCTTGGCCACGGCCTGCCCCACCCTCAGCTGCGCCTCAGCCTGCCATCTGGCACCCACCGAGCGCCGTAGATTTCCGCCAGCCTCCGCGGCTGGGGCCCACGGCCGCCTCCTGCGGCGCCACCGGCTGCTTCCCGCACGCGCACGCCATGGATTCCCAGCCCCAACGCCCACCCCGCCGCTACACCATTCATCTGCTGCTCCTCGGCGGCCATCAGCAGCTCATCCATTTCGCCACCCTCGAGGCGTTCCAGCAGTGGTACGGCGGCGTGCTCAACGGCGGCAGCGGCGATGCCTTCGTCAATGTGCCGATCAACGACCTCGAAGGCGAATACCTGGTGCTGCGCCCCAGCTCCGTGGTCGGCATCCGCATCGTGCCGGAATTCGCCTCCCGATGACCCCACCGGCTGTTGTGCCTCAGGCGCCCGGGGCCGCTTGAGCAGGCTGGAGCTGATCTGGGGGGAGGCGTTCTTCGCCGGCGCCATGGCCCAGCTGCTCGCCCAGCTCAGCCGCCTGCCAGCCGTGGTGCTGCTGCTGGGGGTGGGTCTGTTGATCGGCAGGGCCGGCTTCGACATCGTCGACACCGAGTCGCTCGGGCCGGTGCTCGAACCGTTGGTGAGCCTGTTGGTGGGCCTGATCCTGTTCGATGGCGGCCTCAATCTCAGGTTGGCCGGCCGCGACCTGAAACGCACTGTCGTGCAGGTGGTGCTGGTGCGGGCCGTGCTGGGCTTCCTGGCGGCGGTGCTGCTGGCCCATCTGCTGGCCGGTCTGCCCTGGCCGCTGGCCCTGGTGTTCGGTGCGATTGCGCTCGCCACCGGCCCCACGGTGGTCACCCCGATGGTGCAGCAGATGCGCCTGCGGCCCTCCCTGGCCAATGTGCTCGAAGCCGAAGGGCTCGCGCTCGAACCGCTCGGGGCGGTGCTGGCGCTGTTGCTGCTGCAGCTTGCCATCGGTGATCTCGGCAGCTGGCAGGAGGTGGCCGGCCGCCTGGTGCTGCGGCTGGGCGGCGGCGTGCTGATCGGCAGCCTGGCGGGCTGGTTGCTCTCCGAGCTGTTGCGCCGCCTGCTGCAGGGCTCCGAGCGGCTGGATGCCCTGGCGCTGCAGCTCAGCCTCGGCGTGCTGTTCCTGTTGGTGGGTGGCTGCGAAACCCTGCTGCCCGAATCCGGCTTGCCGGCCGCGGTGAGTGCCGGGGTGGTGGTGGGGCTGCGGCTGAAGAGCGGGGCCAGCCAGCTCGATGACCTGATCCGGCAACTCGCCTTGCTGGCCATCACCGTGTTGTTTCCGCTGCTGGCCGCCGATCTCTCCTGGTCGGAGCTGAGCCCGCTGGGCTTCGGTGGTGTGGCCTGCGTGCTGGTGCTGATGCTCTGCCGCTGGCCGGTGATTCAGGTGGCGGGCCTGGGCCTGCCCGGGCTTGGCTGGCGCGAAAAGCTGATGCTCAGCTGGATTGCTCCGCGCGGCATCGTCACCGCCGCCGTGGCCAGCCTGTTCGCCCTGCGCCTCGACGAAGCGGAGGTGCCAGGTGGCGGTGCCCTCAAGGGCCTGGTCTTTCTCACGATCCTGCTCACCGTGGGCTTGCAGGGGTTCACCGCCGCTCCCCTGGCGCGCCGGCTGGGCCTGGTGGAACCCCCCGCCGCTGAGGTTGAGGGCAGCAGCTGAGGGCAGCGCCAGGCTCAGAGGCAGCGCTGTAGCCGGGCGATCGCCTCGCCGCTGGGCTGAAGCAGCAGCAGGGTGGCCACAAGATCTGGGCCCTGCAGGCTGCCGAGCAGGGCCGCCCGCAGACTCTTCATCACCACTCCCTTCTTCATGCCCGCCGTCTTGGCGGCCTCCCCCAGCAGCGCCCGGGCCTGATCGGCAGCAAGGCTGTTACTGGCAGGCAGGCTGTTGCCGGCAGGCTGGCCGGGATCTGCCTGCTCCAGTGCCTGAAGCACCGCCGCCAGGGCTGGCTTGGCCCCTTCGCTCTCGATCTGCAGGCGGGCTTCATCGTTGAGGCTGGGCCGCTCGAAGAAGGGCCGTGCCTGCTCCACGCCGTCTTGCAGTGTCACCAGGGAGGGGCCCAGCAGAGCGGTCAGCTCCAGCTCCCAAGTGACGTCCCCTGACGGGGAGCTCCAGCCCTGGGCCTGCCAACGCGGCGCCAGCAGGGCCAGCAGTTGTTCGGCTGGCAGGCCATGCAGCACCTGGGCATTCAGCCAGTTGAGTTTGTCCCAGTCGAAGCGGGCACCGGCGCGGTTGACCCGCTCAAAGCTGAACACCGCTGCCGCCTCGGCCAGGCAGAAGCGTTCGCCCATGCCCTCCGGCGGCGACCAGCCCAGCAGGGTCATGTAGTTGGCCAGGGCGTCGGCGGTGTAGCCCAGGTCGCGGAAGTCGCTGAGCGAGGTGACCCCATCGCGCTTTGAGAGCTTGCGCCCTTCGCCATTGAGGATCAGCGGCGTGTGGGCGAACACCGGCGCAGGCAGCCCCAGCGCGCCATAAAGCAGCAATTGCTTGGCGGTGTTGGCGATGTGGTCTTCGCCGCGGATCACATGGCTGATCGCCATGGCCGCGTCGTCGACCACCACCACCAGGTTGTAGAGGGGGTCGCCGATGGCAGCGGCGTCGGCGCGCCGGGCGATCACCATGTCGCCGCCCAGATCGCTGCCGCTCCAGCGCATCTCCCCCCGCACCAGATCGTTCCACACGATCGTGGCGCCGTCATCGATGCGGAAGCGGACCACCGCCTCACGGCCTTCAGCAAGGAAGGCCTGCTCCTGCTCGGCGCTGAGGTTGCGGTGACGGTTGTCGTAGCGGGGGGCCTCCTTGGCGGCGGCCTGGGCCTCGCGCATCTCGGCGAGCTCCGCCTCGCTGGCATAGCAGCGATAAGCGTGACGACTGGCAAGCAACTGCTGGATCGCGGCACGATGCGCCTCGATGCGCTCGCTCTGGATCACCGGCGGCTCGTCCCATTCCAGGCCCAGCCAGCGCAGGCCGTCGAGGATGTTGGCGGTGTATTCAGGCTTGGAGCGCTCGCGATCCGTGTCTTCGATGCGGATCAGGAACGCCCCACCCAGGTGGCGGGCGAACAGCCAGTTGAACACCGCCGTGCGAGCGGTGCCGATATGAAGCGTGCCGGTAGGGCTGGGAGCCAGGCGAACCCTCACCGTCAATGCGTTCACTCCTGGAGGATGGGATGGATTGAAAACGGGACTGACGGGGCTCGAACCCGCAACTTCCGCCGTGACAGGGCGGTGCTCTAACCGATTGAACTACAGTCCCAGTTCATCCGTACTGGTGGCTCGGCTTGGCCGGGCTCCCGTGCGGGTTGCGCTGTCGCGTCGGCGACTTTGGCAGTATCAGTTGCCGCCGGTCCCGTCGTCAACCAGGCGGTGCAACGGCAGGCGCCAGCCGGTGCAGCTCCGCCACCATCGCGGTGATGGAGGCAGGATTCGCAGGCTTCTGGCTGCTGCTGAGCAGCTCCCGGCCCAGCACGGAACAGCCGAGATGGGCGAACTGAAGGCGCATGGCACTCAACACCTTCTGGCCGCCGCCACCGCTGTGGCTGGACAGGGCCACGGGTAGACCGCTGAACAGCTCACGAAAATCCGCACTGCCCCGCGACAGCCAGGCCAGTGCGTTGTTGAGCGTGGGTGGCAGGGAGCCGTTGTATTCGGGCGCGCACACCCAGAGACGCCCTAAGGCGCGCAGCTGGTGGGCCAGTTCCTCCACGCCGGGGTGGCCACCGCCGCCAGCTGCCTCGGCCGCAGGGGTGTAAAGCGGCAGGCCGAGGGCCACCAGGTCCAGCACATGACAAACGTGGCCCTGAAGCTGAGCTTCCTGGGCCACGCGCGCAGCAAGAGTGAGATTGTGGCCATTGCTGGCCGCAAGAATCAGCATGAGGGGCTGTGCCCTCAGGGGCGAAAGCCAGCCGGTTCAATCAGGCGCACCTGGTTGCCCCGGGCGGTGAATTCCCGACCTTGATCGCTCTGAACCACCACACGGCCACCGGATTTGACCCGGATCACCCGGGCCCGGACCCAGCCAAGTGCGGCCGACTCCAGAACCTTGACCACATCACCGGGTTGTAGATCCAACTCCATATCCGGAACCAGAAAAGTGCAGGAAGGGCCATCGAGCGCGCCGTGGAGGACTTGAACCCCCGACATCAGGTTTTGGAGACCTGCGTTCTACCAACTGAACTAACGGCGCAAGGCGATGACCCTCAGAAGGTGCCGCAGAGCGGCACCGGAATCGACGACGAGAAGCGGGGGATCAGCGGTCGAAGCGCTGCTTAACCCGGGTGGCCTTGCCCACCCGATCGCGCAGGTAGAAGAGCTTGGCACGACGCACCTTACCCCGGCGTTCCACTTTGATCGTGGCCACCTGAGGGCTGTGCAGCATGAACACCCGCTCCACGCCGATGCCCTGGAAGATCCGGCGCACAGTGATGGTTTCGTTGAGGCCGCCGTGGCGCTTGGCGATCACCACGCCCTCGTAGGGCTGGATGCGTTCCTTGTTGCCCTCGCTGATCCGCACGCCCACGCGGACGGTGTCGCCCACGTAGATCTCGGGAAGGTCGCTCTTGAGCTGCTCCGACTCGAACGCCCGCACCAGCTCGTAAGCGCTGAGCTTGCCGGTGCGCACGGCAGGCGCTGCTGCAGCGGTGCTCGCCTCAGCTGTGCCCACTGCGGGAGTGCTGCTTGTGCTGGTGCTGTCTTCGATGAGTTCCGCTGCCATCCCGGCTTCCTTCACGCCTGAGCAAACAACGACTTTACCGGGTCATCCGCCCCCCCCTGGTGCGTCGCCGCCGGTGCGGCTGGTGGCAGCGGCCTCGGCGGGGCGCCGGGCGGCGGCAGCGCGCTGCCATTTGCCGGCCACCATGGCGCCGCCGCTCACCAGCATCCACAGCAGCCCCAAACCATTCAGAGCCACATAAAAGGTCTTGCCAGTGGTGCCCAGCCATTCGCCTTCGTGCAGCACCATCAACAGATGGGCCTGATCGCGGCTGAGGCCGCCCCAGTCACGCAGCAGCCGGTAGCCCATGCCGGTGGCCACAGTGAGCAGCATCGGTGCGAGCACGAACGGGGCCACCTGCGCATGCCAGCGCCGCAACGCCGCCAGGTTCTGCATGGGTGCCTGGTTGAAATTGGTAGCTTGGAGTCTGATCTGTCAAGGACCCGTCGATGAATCTGTTCGCCGATCTGCTGGCCGCCACCCAAGGATCCAGCGCACGGGGCGGCAGCGGCGTGAGTCCAGCCGTTCGCCCCAGCGGCGGTGCGGCCGTTGGCATGGCGTCGGATTCCACTTCCACTGTGGTCACCCAGGCTGGGCCGCGCATTCAGAAAAGCCGCCGTGGCGTGGAGATCAAGTCGGCGCGCGAGATCGGCATCATGCGGCGCTCCAGCCGCATCGTGGCCACCGTGCTGCGTGAGCTGCTGGAACTGGCCGCCCCCGGCATGACCACCGCCGACCTCGACCGCCACGCCGAACGGCGCATCCGCGAACTGGGTGCCACCCCCAGCTTCAAGGGCTACCACGGCTTTCCCGCCAGCATCTGCGCCAGCATCAACAACGAAGTGGTGCACGGCATCCCCAGCAGCAAGCGGGTGATCCGCGAGGGCGATCTGCTCAAGATCGACACAGGCGCCTACTTCGAGGGCTACCACGGTGATAGCTGCGTGAGCCTGTGCGTCGGCGCCAGCAGCGACGACGCCTGCCGGCTCAGCCGCGTGGCCCAGGAGTCGCTGATGCAGGGCCTGGCCAAGGTGAAGGCGGGCAACACCCTGCTCGACATCGCCGGTGCGGTGCAGGATCACGTCGAAGCCCACGGCTACAGCGTGGTGGAGGACTACACGGGCCACGGCGTGGGCCGCAACCTGCACGAAGAACCCTCGGTGTTCAACTTCCGCACCAACGATCTGCCCAACGTGAAGCTCCGCCCCGGCATGACCCTCGCCGTGGAGCCGATCCTCAACGGGGGCAGCAAGCAGTGCCGCACCCTGCGCGACCGCTGGACCGTGGTGACGGTGGACGGCAGCCTTTCGGCCCAGTGGGAACACACGATCGCCGTCACCTCCGACGGCTGCGAGATCCTCACCGACCGCAACTTCTGAACGGCCCGGCCGCTCAGTGGCTGCGGCTGGTGAGCCCGAAGTAGAGCCGCCGCATCAGCACCGCCAGCGGGAACAGCAGATAGGTGAGTGGGTTGGGGGTCACGATCACGAGCCCCACACCCCGGCGCACCTGCGCAATCACCTGGCCGGCCACGAAGTCGGCGCCCATCACGCCGTAGGGATTGAGGGCCGAGCGGAACGGGCCGAGCACCAGCCGGCGGATCCGGCAGGCCTGAGGTCCTTGCTGATCAAGGCTGCGCAGGCTGAGCAGCTGACCGAGCAACCGCTTGCTGATCTCATAGAGCGGGCTCACCGCCGGCATCAGCTCGGCTTCCGAGGTGTTCACCCACAGCTCGCGGCGCGGGCGATCAGGTGCTGGATCGGGCAGCGACAGATACAGCTCCACCAGGCGCCAGCTGCTCAGGGCGTTCACCTCAAGGCTGCGCTCCACAGCAGCAGGGCTGCGATCGCCCTGCACGTTCACGCCGTGGTTGATCACCAGGATGTCGACCGCCAGCAGCTGATCGCGCAGCGCTGCTTCCGCGCCGCAGCACCAGCACACACTGGACAACGGCACCGGCTGCCCCATGGCATCGCTGAGTTCCACCGCCGTGGGCTGGGAGGTGAGCGCCATCAATTGAGCGCCCTGGCCATGCAGGCGGCGCAGCAGGGCGCTGCCGAAGGCACCGGCAGCGCCGGTGACTGCCACATGCCGGCCCTGCAGTGGCAGAAGTCCGGAAGCCATAGCCGTCATCGTGGGTCGGTGGTGGTCTACCCACCGTGGCAGCCGTTACGATCGCAGTGAGCCGTTCTTTGTGTTCTGAGGACAGGCACCTTCCAACGTGTTCAGTGAGGGCACAGCACAGGGATCGACCACCCTGCCCCAGGAAGCCGCTCAGGTGGCCCTGTTCGCCCCTTACTGCGGGGGGCTGAGCCGTGAAGGTTGGCTGCAGCGCGCCCTTGATCAGCTCCCTCTCAACCGGGTCAATGGGCTGCGCCCGCTGCATCCGAACGGGGCCCACCGCTTCGAACTGAGCTGGACCGCCGGCGCCGCCCCCCAGCAGCCGAGTGCGTGCGTGCTCGCCTTCCCTGATCAGCCCGAGATTTTCTACAACTTCACGGTTCCCACCCACCACCTCGTGGGCTGGTTGATGGATCTGCTCGAAGACCGGGCCGTCAGCGGCGGCGGCGACCTCCCCGAAACCTTCTGGCGCTGGCTGATCCTCGGCGAGCTGCCGCCACCGGTCTCCTCGTAGGCTGCTGCCCACCCTGGCCGCGGCGAACCTTTCCCATGAGCAGCACTCTGCTGATCGGTTCGTGCCACCCCTTCAGCGGAAAATCAGCGCTGGTGCTCGGCCTCGCGAGGCAGGCTGCCCGCAAGGGCGTGCCGGTGCGGTTCGGCAAGCCCCTGGCCACCAGCCTGCGGCTCGATCGCAGGCCTTCCCCAGGCGGCGTTGGTCCAACCCCTCCCCTGATCGACGACGACGTGCGTTTCGTCGGCGGCATCCTCGGCCTGGCGCCGGAATGCCTGCTGCCTTCGCTGCAGCTGCTGGAGCCGGCCGCCGCGCGGCAGCGCCTGCTGCAGGGTGATCTGGGCTCAGGCGCAGGATTCGAGGCACTGCGCGATCACCTCAACACCCCCAGTGAGGGGCTCACGCTGCTGGAGGCCTCCGGCAGCCTCAGTGAAGGCCTGCTCTATGGGCTGAGCCTGGTGCAGTTGGCGCACGGGCTGGATGCCCCGGTGGTGCTGGTGCATCACTGGCTCGACAGCTGCAGCATCGATCCCCTGCTGCAGGCTCGCGACCTGCTCGGCGAGCGCCTGGCCGGCGTGGTGCTCAATGCCGTGAATCCTGATGCCGTCGAGACCCTCCTGCAGGAGGAGGTGCCCGCCATGGAGCGTCTGGGGCTGCCGGTCTTCGGCGTGCTGCCGCGCAGCCCGTTGCTGCGCAGCGTCACCGTGGAAGAGCTGGTCGAGCGGCTGGGCGCCAGGGTGCTCTGCTGCCCCGAACGGCTCGATCTGCTGGTGGAAACACTCTCGATCGGAGCGATGAATGTCAACTCCGCCATGGAATTCTTCCGGCGGCGGCGCAACATGGCCGTGGTCACCGGTGCCGACCGCACCGACATTCAGCTGGCCGCCCTGGAGGCTTCTACCCAGTGTCTGATCCTCACCGGCGCAGGCGATCCGCTCTCCCAGCTGATCAACCGCGCGGAAGAACTCGACGTGCCCTTGCTCAAGGTGGAGCAGGACACCCTCACCACCGTGGAGGTGATTGAGCGGGCCTTCGGCAACGTGCGCCTGCACGAATCCGTCAAGGCCACCTACGCCATCCGGCTGGTGGAGGAACACTGCCGCTTCGAGCGTCTGTTCGAACGCCTGCAGCTGCCGATCAGCGCCTGAAGCCCCTGCAGGGGCGCTGCTAGTTTCGTGCAATCGGCTGCACATACTCGGTGACCCGGTCCCTTGATCTGCCCCCTCTGGACCGGATTGACACCCTGGCTCAGGAACTGGCCCTGCTACAGGACACGGGCAAGCGACGCATCGCCATCCTCGGCAGTCGCCATGTCCCGGTGGTGTCGATCCATCTGGTCGAGCTGGTGGCCCGCTCCCTGGCCCAGGAGGGCCACAGCCTCGTCACCTCCGGATCCCAGGGGGTCAATGCCGCTGTGATCCGCGGCGTGCTCGGTGTGGATGCCTCGCGCCTCACCGTGCTGCTGCCCCAGAGCCTTGAGCGTCAGCCGCTGGAGTCCCGTCAGCAGCTGGAGAAGGTGCTGCACCTGGTGGAAAAGCCTGACCACGACGACCTGACCCTGCCGATGGCCAGCACCCTCTGCAACCAGGAGATCATCGGCCGCTGCGATCAGCTGATCTGCTTTGCCTTCCACGACAGCGAAACCCTGCTGGCCAGCTGCCGCACCGCTGAAGACATGGGCAAGGTGGTCACCCTGCTCTTCTTTGACTGATCGTTGACTGATCGTTGACTGAGCGCTGCGGGGCCAGCAGCGGAGTGCTGCGAGGGGCCAGCGGCGGCTTCAACGGCCGTCGGCCAGCACCTCCAGCTTCGTGCCCACACGGCGCATCACCACCACCGCAGCGCCCGGCAACAGCCGCTCCCCTTCCAGGCTTTCCGCCGCCCAGCTCTGACCCTGCCAGCGCACGCGGCCGCGCCCCTGGGCATCAAAGCCAGCGATCACCACGGCCCGGTCGCTGGCTTCGATCCGGTCGCGGCCCGGCCGTTGCCGCTTCGACCACACCCAGATCGCCACTCCCCCCGCCAGGCTCAGCAGCGCGAACAGCCCCACCTGCAGAGGCAGCGCCAGCCCCAGCAGTGCCGTCAGCGCCGACACCACCAACGCCGCCGTGGCCGCCACCAGAAAGCCGCCGAAGTCCGGCACCGTGACTTCCACCAGGAACAGCACGGCCGCCACCGCCAGCCAGATCAGGGATGCCATGACGGGGAGTCTCGAATCGATCCCAGTCTGCTGGCTGGGCCTGGGCAGCTTGCCTACTGTGAGGGCATCTCGCTTGCTGCCGCCTTTATGGAGGTTCTCTTTTCCTTGCCCGCCCTGGCGCTGCTGGCGGTGCTGGGCGTCAGCAGCGTCAAGATCACCAATGGGGGCCGCTCGATGCTGGTGGAGCGGCTCGGCAAGTACGACCGCCAGCTCACCCCCGGCCTGTCGCTGGTGCTGCCGATGGTGGAGCGGATCGTCAGCAACGAGTCGTTGAAGGAGCGGGTGCTGGACATCCCCCCGCAGCAGTGCATCACCCGGGACAACGTCTCGATCGAGGTGGATGCGGTGGTGTATTGGCAGCTGCTGGAGCATGCGAAGGCCTATTACGCCCTCGACAACCTCAAGTCGGCGATGGTGAACCTGGTGCTCACCCAGATCCGCTCGGAGATGGGCAAGCTCGACCTCGATCAAACCTTCTCCACCCGCTCTGAGGTGAACGAGGTGCTGCTGCGGGAGCTCGATCAGGCCACCGATCCCTGGGGCGTGAAGGTCACCCGCGTGGAGCTGCGCGACATTCAGCCCTCCAAGGGGGTGCAGCAGGCGATGGAGATGCAGATGAGTGCTGAGCGCGAGAAGCGGGCGGCCGTGCTGCGCTCCGAGGGCGAGCGTGAGTCGCAGGTGAATGCCGCCAAAGGGCGGGCCGAAGCGCTGGTGCTGGATGCCAAGGCCAAGCAGGAAGCTGTGATGCTCGATGCCGATGCCCAGGCCAAGCAGCAGCTGCTGCTGGCCAAGGCCAGGGCCGACTCCGCCGCCCAGCTGGCCGCCGTGATCGATTCTCATCCCGCTGCCGCCGAGGGCCTGCGGCTGCTGCTCGCCAAAGACTGGATGGCGATGGGTCAGGCGATGGCAGCGAGCAAAGGGGGATCGGTGCTGATGGTGGATCCCCAGAGCCCCGCCTCTCTGCTGGCGGCGCTCAAGGGGCTGCAGGAAAAGGGCGGCAGCTGAGCGTTGCCCAGGCGCGCCGGTTTCAGGCGCGCAGCAGCGCTTTAAGTGCTTCGCTGTAAAGCAGGGCGGTGCAGAGCAGGGCGCTGATCCAGCTGAAGCTGCGCAGCAGGGGCTGGTTGGCCACATAGGCGCCGACGTAGGTCAGCCGCAGCGCCGGGTGCAGCAGGGCCGCCAGCGTCAGCAATGGCGACGCTGCCAGCCCCGCCGGCACCGCCAGCAGGCAGAGCAGGCAGGCGGGTGCATGCAGCGTGAAGGCCTCGAAGCTGTTCTGGTGCGCCCAGCTGGCCCGCTGGCCCCAGGCCGGCAGCCGCTCGAACATCGCCCGGGGGGCGGCCAGGTCGGCGGGGGTGAAATCCGCCTTGGCGCGGCCCGCCCCCAGGGGCACCAGGCTCAGCATCACCACCGCCCCTGCCAGCACCAGCGACCAGGCGAAGGGCGCGGCCGCATTGCCCGTGAACAGCAACGGCAGTGGGAGGTCCATCGGGGGGCGGAATGGGGGTTGATCTGTTCTACCGGGTGGCTCAGCGCCCGAAGCAGCCTCCTGCGGTCTGAAGGATCGCGGCGACTGTGTCGACGAAGGTCTGCACCGTGGCTTTGGCGGCGGCGGGATCGGTGTCCTGCCAGTTCTGCCCCGCCCATCCTCATTCCTGGGTACGGGACCCTCAGGAGCGTTTTCCTAAAGTCAGGCCTTCAGCGCCGAGCACTTAAACCATGGCCGACACCTATTCCTTCGACGTGGTGTCGGAGTTCGATCGGCAGGAGCTGGTGAATGCGCTCGACCAGGTGCGCCGTGAGGTGGGCCAGCGCTACGACCTCAAGGACTCCAAAACGGAGATCGATCTGGAGGAAGACAGCCTCACGATCACCACCGCCAGCGACATGACCCTGGAAGCCGTGGCCGATGTGCTGCGTCAGAAGGCTGTCAAGCGCGAGCTTTCGCTCAAGATCTTCGATTTCCAGCCGGCGGAGCCGGTGGGCGGCAACCGCGTGCAGCAGGTGGTGACGTTGCGCAAGGGCCTCAGCCAGGAGCTGGCCAAGCGGCTCAGCAAAACGGTGCGCGATCAGATCAAGAAGGTGACCGTGGCGATTCAGGGCGAGAGCCTGCGAGTCACCGGCAAGAACAAGGACGATCTGCAGCAGGTGATCCAGCTGCTGCGCGCTGAGGATCTGGAGCTGCCGCTGCAGTTCGAGAACTTCCGCTGAGCGGTGCAGCAGGAGCGTCCGCCGGTGAGCGCCATCCCCCCTAGCGGCCTCCCCGGCAGAGATCTCCCCGGCTGGCGCTTCTGGATCGATCGCGGCGGCACCTTCACCGACCTGGTGGCCCTCAGCCCCAGCGGCATCACCACGGTGCGCAAGCTGCTTTCGCACCCGGCGCAGAGCTGCGCCGGCTCCGGCCCCGGCTGCGCCAGCGTTGGCCTGGATCCTGCCGTGGTTGCCATCCGCGGGTTGCTGAACCTGACGGCAGAGCAACCGATCCCCGCCGGCCTGATCGCTGAGGTGCGCGTGGGCACCACGGTGGCCACCAACGCCCTGCTGGAGCGTCGTGGTGCTCCCACCCTGCTGCTGCTCAGCCGCGGCTTTGGCGACGCGCTACGCATCGGCGATCAGCACCGCCCTGATCTGTTTGCGCTCAAGATCCGCCGCCCCGAGCCGCTGCACGCCCGGGCGCTGGAGGTGACGGGCCGCCTGGCGGCCGATGGCCACGAGCTTGAGCCGCTCTTGCTGGATGCCCCTCTGGCCGCAGCCCTGGCCCAGGCGCGCGCCGATGGTCTGCGCAGTTGTGCCGTGGCGTTGCTGCATGCCGCCCGCCATCCCCGCCATGAGCAGCAGCTGGGGGCCTGGCTGGAGCGCTTCGGTTTCGAGCAGGTGGCGCTGTCCCACGCGGTGGCGCCGCGGCCGCGCCTGATCGCCCGCGCCCAGACCGCTGTGGTGGAGGCTTATGTGGGGCCGGCGCTGCAGGCCTACCTGGCCGGGTTGCGGCGCGCCCTCGGTGCCGGCACCCCGCTGCAGGTGATGCAATCGAGCGGCGGCCTGCTCGCTCCCGAGCTGATCCGGGCCAAGGACACGATCCTCTCTGGGCCGGCGGGAGGCATGGTGGGCGCGCTGAAGGCGGCGGCTGGGGCGGCCCGCGCCGGGGAGCCGGGTGCTGGGGCTCTTTGTGCCGGGGCGATCGTGGGCTTCGACATGGGGGGCACCTCCACCGATGTGTTCCATGTGGCGGCAAAAGAGCCGCCCCCCAGTGGCCCGCCGCACGAGGCTGCCGGCGAACGCTGGGAGCGCAGTGACAGCGCTGTGGTGGCCGGCCTGCAGCTGGAGGCGGCGATGCTGCCGATCCACACCGTGGCCGCCGGCGGTGGTTCCGTGCTGCATTTCGACGGCGAGCGGCTGCAGGTGGGGCCTGCTTCCGCCGGCGCCCAGCCGGGTCCGGCCTGCTACGGCCGCGGCGGCCCGCTCACGATCACCGATGCCAACCTGCTGCTGGGCCGGCTGCAGCCTGCTGGCTTCCCGGCCGTGTTCGGTGCCACCGGCGACCAGCCGCTCGATCCGGAGCCCGTCCGCGCTGGCTTCGCGGCGCTGGCCGCCCGCATGGCTGCCGCCGTGGGGCGCCCGCAGCAGCCGGAAGCCCTGGCGGAAGGCGCGTTGGCGATCGCCATCGACCACATGGCGGCGGCGATCCGGCGCATCTCGATCCAGCAGGGCCACGACATCCGCGCCGCCACCTTGGTGTGCTTCGGCGGGGCCGGCGGTCAGCACGCCTGCGCACTCGCCGAAACCCTGGAGATCGACACCATCCTTCTGCACCCCCTGGCCGGAGTGCTCTCCGCCTTTGGCCTGGGCCAGGCCGATCAACGGCTGCTGCGCGAGCAGGCGGTGCGCGAGCCGCTCACGGCGTCGCTGCTGCCGCGCCTGGCGGCCTGGGCCGAGGCGCTCACGGCCGCCGGCGCCCAGGCCCTTGGTGCCGCTGATGGTGCTCCGGCGTCAACCCTGCGGCGGCAGGTGCGGGTGGCCCTGCGTTACGCCGCCAGCGAGGTGAGCCTGCTGGTGCCCCTGGCGGACATCGAGGCCATGGAAGCGGCCTTCAGCGCGAGCCATCGCCGCCATTTCGGCCACGCGGACGCGGCCCGGACGGACGCGGCGCCAGCCCTGGTGGTGGAACGCCTGGAGGTGGAGCTCGTCTGGCCGGCAGCAGCGGCCAGTGGCAGGCCGTTGCGGATGGCCACTGCTGCTGCCACTGCTGCTGCCACGACTGCCTCCGGCGCCGCACCTGCCTCCCCCTTCCCCACGGTGCCGCTGCATGCCGCGGGGCGCTGGCAGATGGTGCCGCTGCTGCGCCGGGAGCAGCTGGCGGCCGGCCAGACCCTGCAGGGACCGGCGCTGCTGCTGGAGGCGATCGGCAGCCTGGTGCTGGCGGTGGGTTGGCGGGCCGAGGTGCTCCCGCAGGGGGAGTTGCTGCTGCGGCGCACCGCCAGCGACAAGCCCACAGCCGCTGCTCCAGCCGCCATCGACCCGGTACGCCTGGAGCTGTTTCATCACCGCTTCGCCGCGATTGCCGAGCAGATGGGGGAACGGCTGCGCCAGAGCGCCCGCTCCGTGAACATCCGCGAGCGGCTGGATTTCTCCTGCGCGCTCTTCGATGCCGCCGGGGCTCTGGTGGCCAACGCGCCCCACATCCCGGTGCATCTCGGCTCGATGGGCGAAAGCGTCGCCAGCCTGCTGGACATGGTGGGACGCGGGGAACGGCCACCTCTGCGCCCCGGCGATGTGATCGCCACCAACGATCCCTACAACGGCGGCACCCATCTGCCCGACATCACTGTGATCAGCCCGGTGTTCGCCAGCGCGGATCGGCCCTGTTTCTTTGTGGCCTGCCGCGGCCACCACGCCGATGTGGGCGGCCTCACCCCCGGCTCGATGCCGCCCCACAGCCGCTCGATCGCCGAGGAAGGCCTGCTGCTCACCAATGTGCCGGTGTTGCGTGAGGGGGTGTTCGAGGCAGTGGCCTGGCAGCAGCGCCTGCAGGCCGGTCCGTGGCCGGTGCGCAATCCCGATCAGTTCCTCGCCGATCTGCAGGCCCAGATGGCGGCCAACCAGCTCGGGGCTGCGGAGCTGGAGCGCCTCTGCCGCCGCGAGGGGCTGGCGGAGGTCACCGCCTACATGGCCCACGTTCAAGCCAATGCCGCGGCGGCCGTGCGGCGGGTGATCGGCACGCTGAAGGGTGGCCAATGGAGCGTGGAGCTCGACGGCGGCGCCCGCATCGCCGTGGCGGTGACGATCGATGGCAGTGCCCGCACGGCCTGCATCGACTTCAGCGGCACCTCCCCCCAGCAACCCGGCAACCTCAACGCCCCCCTGGCGATCACCAAGGCCGTGGTGCTCTACGTGTTTCGCTGCCTGGTGGCGGAGCCGATCCCCCTCAATGCCGGCTGTTTCCGGCCGCTGCAGCTGGTGGTCCCCGAGGGCTGCCTGCTGCGGCCAAGGCCGCCGGCGGCGGTGGTGGCGGGCAATGTGGAAACCTCCCAGGCGGTGGCCAATGCCCTGTTCGGGGCCCTCGGGGTGATGGCGGCGGCGCAGGGCACGATGAACAATCTCACCTTCGGCGATGCCGCTTGCCAGTACTACGAAACGATCTGTGGCGGCAGCGGCGCCGGCCTGGGATTCGCGGGTGCCGATGCGGTGCAGAGCCACATGACCAACTCCCGCCTCACCGATCCGGAAGTGCTGGAGCAGCGCTTTCCGGTGCAGCTGGAGAGCTTTCGCGTGCGCCAGGGCAGCGGCGGCGCGGGCCGCTGGCGCGGCGGGGAAGGGGTGGAGCGGCGCCTTCGTTTCCTGCAGCCGATGACGGTGTCGCTGCTGACGGGATCGCGCCGAGTGCCCCCCTTCGGCATGGCCGGTGGCAAACCGGGGGCACCGGGCCGCAACCGCCTGGAACGCAGAGGCCAGCCTGTGCTGCTGCTGGAGGGGGCCGCAGAGTTGCAGGTCCAGCAGGGTGACCTGCTGGAGATCTGCACCCCGGGGGGCGGCGGTTATGGCGAGAGCTGAGCAGGGGCGGCACCAACTGCTGCGGTTACGGCTACGGCTGCGGCGGCTGGTGATGGCGACGGCTGGAGTGCTGTTTCTGCCCGTGCCGCTGCTGGCGCCGGGGCGGGCCCAGGTGCTCCCGATTCGAGCGGCGGTACCGGCGGCAGCAGAGCTGGCACCCAGCAATGTGCTGCAGGAGGCCGGCCAGCGCTTCCATCCCGTCGTCTCGGCGGGGGGCATGGTGGCCACCCAGGAGGAGCACGCCAGCCGGGTGGGGCGTGACGTGCTGCGCCAAGGCGGCAATGCGGTGGATGCGGCGGTGGCGGCCTCCTTCGCCCTGGCAGTGACCCTGCCCCAGGCCGGCAACCTCGGCGGTGGTGGCTTTCTTGTGCTCTGGCGCCCGGAACCGGCGGCGAGCACGCCGCTGCTGGAGGGGGAGCGGCGGGTGGGCCGTGGCCGGGCGGTCACGATCAACTTCCGCGAATCCGCGCCCGCTGCCGCCCGCGCCGATCTCTTTCTCGATGCCAGCGGCCAGGTGGATCGTCAGCGGGCCACCCGCAGCTTGCAGAGCACGGGCGTGCCGGGCACGGTGGCGGGCCTGCTGCTGGCCCAGCGACGCTACGGCCGCTGGCCGCTGGCGCGGGTGATGGCGCCGGCGATCCGCCTGGCGGCGGAGGGGTTTCCGGTGAGCTGGGAGCTGGCCCGCTCCCTGGAGAGTGCCGCTCCCCTGCTGCGCGCCGATCCCAGTTCCGCGGCGCTGTTCTTCCGCCCGGACAGGCAGCCCTATCGCCCCGGCGAGCGCTGGCGTCAGCCCCAGCTGGCTGCCACCTTGACGGGCATTGCCCGTCAAGGTGAGGCGGGCTTCTACCAAGGGCCGGTGGCGGAGAGCCTGGCCGCGCTGATGGGCCGCCAAGGCGGGCTGATCACCCTCGTCGACCTGGCCGCCTACCGCGCCCGGCCCCTGCCGCCCTTGATCGGCAGCTGGCGGGGCCAGCCGGTGATCACCATGCCGCCGCCCAGCTCCGGCGGCGTCACATTGATTCAGCTGCTCGGGGTGCTGGAGGGGTTCCCCTTAGCGGCGATGGGGCTCAACAGCGCGGCCACGATCCACGTGATGACCGAAGCCATGAACCTGGCCTACCGGGATCGGAACACTTATTTGGGTGACCCTCGCTTCGTGGCGATGCCGCTGCAGCGCCTGCTCAGCCCGGCCTATGCGGCCGCCCAGCGCCGCCGTCTCCGCACCGACCGCCACACGCCCGCCGCCGAACTGGCGCCGCCGCCGCCGGGCCGGCCGGAGGGTCCCAACACCACCCACCTTTCGGTGCTCGACCGCGACGGCCTGATGGTGGCCACCACCACCACGCTCAACTTCGCCTACGGCAACGGCGTGAGCGTGCCGGGTGCGGGCTTCCTGCTCAACAATGAGATGGATGATTTCACTGCCAGGCCGGGCGTCCCGAACGCGCATGGGTTGGTGCAAGGGCAAGCCAACGCCATCGCGCCTGGCAAGCAGCCGCTCAGTTCGATGAGCCCCACCCTGGTGCTGGATCGCAGCGGCGGCCCCTTGCTGGCCACCGGCAGCCCGGGCGGCAGCCGCATCATCACCACCGTGCTGCAGGTGCTGCTCAATCGGCTGGAACATGGCCTCAACCTGGCCGCGGCCGTGAATGCGCCCCGCTTTCACAGCCAGCTGTGGCCCGATGAAGTGGCGATCGAGCAGGGCTTCAGCCCCGACACACTCGCCCTGCTCCAGGCACTGGGCCACCGGCTCCAGCCGGCCCGGGCCATGGGCTCGGCCCAGTCGGTGGAAGCCCTGCCGGGGGGGGGCAGCCTCGGGGTCGCCGATCCGCGCCGCCCTGATGCCCTCGCTGCCGGGGAGTGACTGCTCGCCCTGCCCCACGGCAGCAGGCGCGCTGAAGCCCCACAATCAGGCCCGACCGCCGCTGACCGGCCGAAGCCGGTGAACCCCCATGGCTCCGTTGCTTCCGGTTCCGTTTGCCCCTGCGGTGTTCACCATCCGCGACTGGCTCTGGAGTGGCGGCCTGATTGAGATTTCGCTGGTGATGGTGGCGTTTCTGGTGGCCGCCTGGTTCGTCAATCGTTCGCGCTGAGGCTGCTGGGATCAGGGGCGGTGAGCAGATTGACGCCGGAGAAGGCCAGAGCCACGCCAAACAACGTGCCAATCACCCAGAGGCTGTCGCTGGGCCATTCCGCGATCAGCAGCCCGCCCAGGATGGCGGTCACCAGACCGTCGGCGATCACCAGGCCCCGGGCCGGCACCTTGGCTGCGGCGCCGGCGGCCAGCTCCATCACCCCTTCGAAGGCCATCAGCAGGCCCACCAACAGGGTGAGGCTCACCTCGCTGCTCACCGGAAACACCAGGATCCAGAGGCCGCCGCCCACGTAGAGCAGCCCGCTGAGGGCGCGAAACAACTTGGTGCTGAGGTCGCCACCACCGGTGAGCCGTAGCAGCTGGGAAATGCCCCCGGCCACCGCCACCCCGCCCAGCACGATCGTCAGCAGCGTGGCGGACACGAACGGCAGGGCGATCGACAGACCGGCGGCCGCGAAGACCAGGGCAGCAGCCAGCTGGCGCAACGGCTTGGAAGCAGGAATCGACATCGGGCACGGTCTCGCGAGAACAAACGCTAAGGGCAAGAAGGGGGCGGACTTCCTCTCTGTCCGCCGCCTGCACACGGCGATGTGTCGGGTTGCACAAACGCACTAGCTTTATTTCTTGATAATGGCGCACTCGCCTGAAGCAACGCTTCATGGTGGAGACAGACATTCCCCGTTCGCGGCCATGCTCGAGCTGCTTCCTCAGCTCAACGATCGCAACCTCCCCTGGTTGGACACGATCCATCCGATCGTCGTGCACTTCGTGATCGCCATGGCCCTGATCGCGTTCGTGTTCGACGTGATCGGCCGCCTGGCCGGCAAACCGGAGCTCTATGAGGTGAGCTTCTGGAACCTGCTGTTCGCCACCGCGGCGATCTTCGTGGCGATCATCTTCGGCCAGGTGGAAGCGGGTCTGGCCAACCCCTACGGCGAGTCCCGCGACATTCTCAACCTGCACAGCACGATCGGCTGGGCGCTGGCCGGCATCCTCTCGGTGCTCACGGCCTGGCGGTATGTGATCCGCAGCAAGGATCCGCGCCGCGTGCCACTGGCCTTTCTCGGCGCTGGTTCGGTGCTGAGCGTGCTGGTGGTGGTGCAGGTGCTGCTTGGCAGCGAGCTGGTCTGGATCTACGGCCTTCACACCGTCAAGGTGGTGGAAGCGATGCGCGAGGGCCTGGTGTGATGGCCCTCGGTCCGAATGATCTCCCTTACATCCTGCCGATTCACCCGAACCTGGTGCATCTCACCATCGGGCTGTTCATCATCGCCATCGCCTTCGACATCGCCGGAGCCCTGTTCCCGCTGGAGCGGCGTGTGTTCCGCTTCCTGGCCCTGCCGGTGACCCGCTCCGCCCTGCACGATGTGGGCTGGTACAACCTGCTGGCCTGCAGTGTGGTGAGCTTTTTCACCGTCACTGCCGGCTTCTACGAGATGCAGCTGGCTGTGCCCCTGCCCGGCATCACCAGCAGCTTCGGCCTCAGCAGCACCGGCAGCATGCTCTGGCACGGTGCCGGCGGCCTGCTGCTGCTGATGGTGATCGTGCTGATGGCCGTCTGGCGGGGCTTTCAGCGCTACCTATGGCGCCGCGACATGGGGCGCCAGGTGCAGTGGAGCTACCTGGCGCTCGGCGTCGTGATGTTCGCGCTGCTGGGGGTGCACGGCACCATCGGCGCCCAGCTGGCCGTCGAATTCGGCGTGCATGTCACCGCCAACCAGCTGCTGGCCGCCGGCGCCGATCTCCGTGAGGCCCTGCCATGACCAGCTCCGCACCCATCCGTTTCAACCGGGCCGCGGTGGCCGCCGTCAGCGCCTGGGTGGGGGTGCTGGTGCTGCTGTCGCACTGGCTGGGCCAGCAGGCCTACCGCTGGCTGCCGGTGCAGGCCTCCAGCGCGGCGCCCCTTGTCGACGACCTGTTCAGCCTGGAAACCGCGATCGCCTGCTTCGTGTTCGTTGGTGTGGTGTCGGTGATGGCCTACGTGCTGCTGTTCAACCGCGCTGAGAAATACGACATGGACGACGCCGCTCCGGTGGAGGGCAACACCCTGCTGGAGATCATCTGGACGGTGATTCCTCTGGTGCTGGTGATGGCGATCGCCTGGACCACCATCGGCGTGAATCGGGAGATCGGTTCCATCGGTCCGATGGACCACAGCCACGGTGCCACCAGCGAGGCGATCGCGGGCGCCCCCACAGCTGAGATCCAGGTGATCGCCCGCCAGTGGTCGTGGGAGTTCCGCTACCCGGATGCCGCTGTCTCCAGCACGGAGCTGCACCTGCCGGCCGGTCGCCGCGTGGGCTTGCAGTTGGAGAGCGCCGATGTGATCCACGGCTTCTACGTGCCGGCCTTCCGGCTCAAGCAGCAGGTGATCCCCGGCCGCTCGATCGCCTTCTTCATCACCCCCACCCGCGAGGGCCGCTACCGCCTGCGCGATTCCGAATACAGCGGCACCTGGTTCGCGGCCAACCAGGTTGATGTGGTGGTGCAGAGCGAAGACGCCTACCAGGACTGGCTCACCCGCGCCGCGACCCAGCCCCTGCGGCCCGGCATCAGCGATGCCTCCCGCGAGTACGCCCAGCAGCAATCCCGGCTGCGCTCCTCCGGCTACCCCACCGTGCCCCCGGCTCCCCCCCCGATGGTCAACGTGCCCGGCTCGAACACCCTTCCCCACGCAGGTTGACCCCCATGACCCTTACCTCTCTTGATCCCGGCATTCTCAAGGCTGCCCACCCGGTGCCGGGGGCACCGAACAACTGGAAGCGCTTCTTCAGCTTCAACACCGATGCCAAGGTGATCGGCATCCAATACATCGTGACCTCCCTGTTCTTCCTGTTGGTGGGAGGTCTGTTGGCGATGATCATGCGTGGGGAATTGATCACTCCAGAGGCGGATCTGGTGGATCGCACAGTATATAACGCGCTCTACACGATGCATGGCACGATCATGCTGTTTCTGTTCATGTTTCCGGTGCTCAACGGCCTCAACAATCTGTTGATCCCCTGCATGATCGGCGCCCCCGACATGGCCTTTCCGCGCCTCAATGCCGCCGCCTTCTGGCTGGTGCCGGTGTTCGGCGTGATCCTGATGGCCAGCTTCCTGGTGCCCGGTGGGCCGGCGGCCTCGGGCTGGTGGTCTTATCCACCGGTGAGCCTGCAGAACCCCCTGGGCCATCTGATCAATGGCGAAGCGCTGTGGATCACGGCGGTGGCGCTTTCCGGCGTGTCGTCGATCATGGGGGCGGTGAACTTCGTGACCACGATCCTGCGCATGCGCGCCCCCGGCATGACGTTCTTCCGGATGCCGATCTTCTGCTGGACCGCCCTCTCCGCCCAGACGATCCAACTGATCGGCCTGCCCGCGCTCACCGGCGGCGCCGTGATGCTGCTGTTCGATCTGGTGGCGGGCACCTCCTTCTATCGCCCGGAAGGGGGCGGCGACCCTGTGCTTTATCAGCACTTCTTCTGGTTCTATTCCCACCCGGCGGTGTATGTGATCATCCTGCCGGTGTTTGGCATCTTCTCCGAACTGTTTCCCGTTCATGCCCGCAAGCCCCTGTTCGGCTACGTGTTCGTGGCGATCGCTTCGCTGGTGATCGTGGGCCTCAGCTTGGTGGTATGGGTGCACCACATGTTCCCCAGCGGGGTGCCCCAGTGGATGCGGGATCTGTTCATGGTGTCCACCATGCTGATCGCCGTCCCCACCGGCATCAAGGTGTTCGCCTGGCTTGGCACCTTATGGGGCGGCAAGATTCAGCTGAACACACCGATGCTGTTTTCCCTCGGTGGCTTGTTCAACTTCGTGTTCGCCGGCGTCACCGGCATCATGCTGGCCACGGTTCCGGTGGATATTCACGTCAACAACACCTACTTCGTGGTGGGCCACTTTCACTATGTGATCTATGGCGCCGCCACCATGGGCGTGTACGCGGCGATCTATCACTGGTTTCCTAAATTCACTGGCCATATGTATTTCGAGGGGCTGGGGAAACTGCATTTCCTGCTCACTTTCGTGGGCACCAATCTCAACTTCTTCCCGATGCATCCACTCGGGCTGATGGGCATGCCCCGGCGCGTGTCCTCCTACGACCCTGAATTCGCCTTCTGGAATGTGATCGCCAGCCTCGGCGGCTTTCTGCTGGGGGTGTCGATCATTCCTTTCCTGCTCAACCTGGTGAGCTCCTGGGTGTGGGGGCCCAAGGCGCCGGCCAACCCTTGGAAGGCCATCGGCCTGGAGTGGCTGCTGCCCTCCCCTCCTCCAGCGGAAAACTTCGAAGACAATGTTCCCACTGTGATCAGCGGCCCCTACGGCTATGGCACGGGCAAACCCCTGGTGGAGCACCAGGAGGCCTATGAACGCGCCCTGCAGGAGGCCTGAACCATGACCACCCTTCCCCCGGCGCCCGCTGGCCCCACCCCGGCTCATGGCGAGGGCCATGCCAGCCATCCCAGCTACACGCTCACCGGTTTCATCATTTTTCTGTGCTCCGAGAGCGTCATCTTTCTGGCGTTCTTCGCCGCCTATGCCCTGCTGAAATCCACGGCCACCAGCTGGTTGCCGCCTGGTGTGGAAGGGCTGGAGTGGCGCACGCCGCTGCAGTTCACCGTGGTGCTGGTGTCGAGCAGCGGCACGATTGCGGTGGCGGAGCATTTCCTTGGCAAAAAGCGCCTGTGGGCGTTCCGCGGCTTCCTGCTGCTCACGATGGCCATGGGCGCCCTGTTCCTCTATGGCCAGGCGAGCGAATGGAGCGGCCTTTCGTTCGGCTTCACCACAGGCACCTTCGGCAGTCTGTTCTATCTGCTCACTGGCTTTCACGGCCTGCATGTGGCCACCGGCATCCTGCTGATGGGGCTGATGTTGGGGCGCTCGTTTTACCCAGGCAACTATGAGGAAGGCGAACAGGGTGTCATCGCTGTCTCCCTGTTCTGGCACTTCGTTGATGTGATCTGGGTTCTGCTCTTTCTGCTGCTCTACGCCTGGCAAGCATGATCATTGATGACACCCACTACGACGTGATCGTCGTCGGCAGCGGCGCTGGTGGCGCCACCCTGGCCAGCGCTCTGGCGGCGAAGGGCCGCTCGGTGCTGCTGCTGGAGCGCGGCGGTACCCTGCCTCGCGCAGACCAGAACGTGGCCGATGTGGACCTGTTCCGCAAAGAACGCTACCACCCCGGTGAGCAGTGGTTCGGCACCGACGGCGATCCTTTCTCACCCCAGGCGGTGTATGCCCTGGGTGGCAACACCAAGATCTGGGGGGCGGTGCTGGAGCGCATGCGGGAGCAGGAGTTCGGCCCACTCCGCTATCAAGAAGCCACTGCCCCCTCCTGGGGCCTCACCTACCAGCACTTCGCCCCTTGGTACGACCGGGCCGAAGCCCTCTACCGCGTGCATGGCCGCCAGGGCGTGGATCCCACCGAACCCAGCCGCTTCGCTGCCTACACCCGGGCGCCACGGCCGCTGGATCCGTTGCTGGAAGAGCTGCGCGAAGGCATCCGCCGCCAGTCGTGCCATCCCTACGACCTGCCGCTCAGCTGGTCGGAGGATCCGGTCGACCCCAGCGGCGACGCGGAGCTGTTCGGCGTCACCCCCGCGCTGGCGGGCGAGGCCACCAGCCTGCGCACCAAGGCCAGGGTGCACCGCCTGCACGTGAACCCCAGCGGCACGGAGGTGCGTGGGGTGGAGGCGGAGATCGACGGCCAGAACTGGCTCTTTCGTGGCGATCAGGTGGTGCTGGCCGCCGGAGCGGTGAACACGGCGGTGATCCTGCTGCGCTCCGTCTCGGATCGCCATCCCGCCGGCCTGGCCAATGGCTCCGGCCAGGTGGGCCGCAACCTGATGAAGCCCCAGCTCACGGCGATCCTGCAGTTGGCGGCCCGCGCCAACTCCGGTGCTTACCCGCGCAGCCTCGGCGTCAACGACTACTACTGGGGTGACAAGAATGTGAGCTTCCCGCTGGGCCACATCGAGAGCGGCGGCGGCGTGCTGCAGGACACCCTGTTCGCCGAATCCCCCCCCGTGCTCTCGCTGGTGACCCGGCTGCTGCCCAATGCGGCGCTGCGGCAGCTGGCGGCCCGATCGGTGTGCTGGTGGGCGATGAGTGCGGTGCTGCCCGATCCAGCCAATGCGATCAGCCTGCGGCGTGACCGCATCCGTATCCACTACCTCCCCAACAACCTCGAAGCCCACGACCGGCTCGTGTACCGCTGGATCGACACCCTGCGGCGCACCGAGAAAGACCCGCTCACCCAGGTGGTGCGTCCCTCGCCGGTGCACCCCCGCGGCGAAGCCCCGCTGGCGGTGATGGGCTACGCCTGCGGCACCTGCCGCATGGGCAGTGACCCGGCCACCTCCGTGGTGGATCTGGAGGGGCGCAGCCATCAGGTGACCAACCTCTGGTTGGCCGATGCCAGCGTTTTCCCCAGCTGCCCGTCGGTGTCGCCCGGCCTCACGGTGATCGCCAATGCCCTGCGCGTGGCGGAAACTCTGGCGCACGCCTCCTAGGCTGGGTCACTGGGCTTTTGGAGTGGAGCCAGCTGATGGCAGAGCAGAACGGGTCTTCGCGCGGCGGCAGCAGCATCCTGGCCAGCGCCATTGCCGGCGCTGTGGTGGGGGCGGCCGGGCTGGCTTGGTGGCTGCTCAACGCCGCCGAACGCCGGCGGCTGGCCGAGCGCCAGCGCCGCCGCCTCACCCTGTCGCGCTTTCAGGATGGCCCCAGTGAAGGTGAGGGGTACGTCCGCCGCCCGCTGCTCGAAAATGAGCTGCAGCACAAGGTGCAGGAGCTCAACCAGGCGATCGAAGACGTGCGCCGCCAGCTCGAGTGCCTCACCCCCGACAGCTGAGCTGACGGCCGCCGCAGAGCCAGCGGCCAAGCTCAGGCAGCAAGCCAGATGGCAGCGAGCGATCCCAGTTGCCGGCCGTGCCAACCGCCTGCCGCCTCCCCCCTTGAACCCTTTTCCTGCGGATCGGTAGGTTGCTCTCCGGTGTCCCCCTGGCTTCCATGCTCCGTTCCGCCGCCATCACCGCAGGTGTCCAGCGTTCCCCCAACCGCGCCATGTTGCGGGCGGTGGGCTTTGGCGACGGCGACTTTGAGAAGCCGATCATCGGCATCGCCAACGGCTACAGCACGATCACGCCCTGCAACATCGGCCTGAACGACCTGGCCCGGCGCGCCGAGGAGGCCGCACGCAGCGCCGGTGCCATGCCCCAGATGTTCGGCACCATCACCGTCAGCGACGGCATCTCGATGGGCACCGAAGGGATGAAGTATTCGCTTGTGTCGCGGGAGGTGATCGCCGACTCGATCGAAACCGCCTGCAACGCCCAGAGCATGGACGGCCTGCTGGCGATCGGCGGCTGCGACAAGAACATGCCCGGTGCCATGCTCGCCATGGCCCGCATGAACATCCCGGCGATCTTCGTGTATGGCGGCACGATCAAGCCCGGCCGGCTCGGCCTCTGTGATCTCACCGTGGTGAGCGCCTTTGAGGCGGTGGGTCAGTTTTCCGGCGGCCGTATTGATGCGGCGGAGCTGCTGGCGATTGAGAAGAACGCCTGCCCCGGCGCCGGCAGCTGCGGCGGCATGTTCACTGCCAACACGATGAGCTCGGCTTTCGAAGCGATGGGCCTGAGCCTGCCGGGCAGTTCCACCATGGCGGCGGAAGATCCGGAGAAGGCGGAGAGTGCCGCCCGTTCGGCCGAGGTGCTGGTGCGCGCCATCGAGGCGAACATCTGCCCCCGTGACCTGATCACCCGCGAGGCGATCGAAAACGCGATCAGCGTGATCATGGCCGTCGGCGGCTCCACCAACTCGGTGCTGCACCTGCTGGCGATCGCCCGCACCGCCGAGGTGCCGCTCAACATCGATGACTTCGAAACCATCCGTCAGCGGGTGCCGGTGATCTGCGACCTCAAGCCCAGCGGCCGCTACGTGACCGTGGATCTGCACAACGCCGGTGGCATCCCGCAGGTGATGAAGCTGCTGCTTGATGCCGGCCTGCTGCATGGCGATTGCGGCACGATCGAAGGGCGCACCCTGCGCGAGGTGCTGGCTGATGTGCCCAGCGAGCCCCCGGCCGATCAGGACGTGATCCGGCCCCTCTCCAATCCGCTCTATGCCAAGGGCCACCTGGCCATCCTTAAGGGAAACCTGGCGGAAGAGGGGGCGGTGGCCAAGATCAGCGGCGTGAAGACCCCCGTGATCACCGGCCCAGCCCGGGTGTTCGAGAGTGAGGAAAGTGCCCTGGAGGCGATCCTGGCTGGATCGGTGGGCGCCGGTGATGTGGTGGTGGTGCGTTACGAGGGCCCCGTGGGCGGCCCCGGCATGCGTGAGATGCTCTCCCCCACTGCCGCGATCGTGGGTCAGGGGCTGGGCGAATCGGTGGCGTTGATCACTGATGGCCGCTTCAGCGGCGGCTCCTACGGCCTGGTGGTGGGCCATGTGGCGCCTGAGGCGGCCGTGGGCGGCACGATCGCCCTGGTGGAAGAAGGCGACAGCATCACCGTCGATGCCCACCAACTGCTGATCCAGCTGAACGTGGATGCTGCCGAACTGCAGCGCCGCCGCTCTGCCTGGGTGGCCCCTGCCCCCCGCTACCGCACCGGCGTGCTGGGTAAGTACGCCCGCCTGGTGAGCAGCAGCAGCCTGGGCGCCGTCACCGATCCTGTCTAGGCCTGCCAGGTCTGCCCGTTGGCAGGGTCCCCGGCGTCTGCGGGCCCCGCAACGTCTGCAGGCCCAGGAGCGTTTGCGGAGGAAGGGAGGCTGAGCACAGCGCGCAGGCGCCGGGCCAGGGCCTCCAGGGATGCACCGGCCGGCGGCCGCTCGCTGCGTAGCCCCGTGTCTCCGTCCATCCAGACGGAGTGCTGGCCGTGCCAGAGCATCGGTTGCTCCGGTTGCTCCGGCCAGCTGAGCATCATGTGAAGGTCGTTGCCGCTGCGGTAGAGCTCCAGCTCAATGTCGTGCAGTGGCAGGCGTTCTCCGTTGATCCCCCGCGTCTGAAGGCGCAGGCAGCAGTCGCCGGGGTCGCCGGACTCTTGAAAGACGGATCCATCATTGCTGGAGCCACCGCTGGCAATGGCGCCCACCACCGCATGGCGGTGCGGTTTGAGGCAGAGATCGGCGGCGGCGGCGATTCGCCGGCTGAGCGCATCCGTTGCGCTCAAGGCACCGCTCGCACCGCCACCAGAGCCAACTGCAGCGGGCCGGCCCGGAAGCCCGCATTGAGCTGGCCGTCGTCGCCGAACTTGGAGTGCAACACCTGCAGGCGCGTGACCTTGGCGGGATCAAAGCGCAGCGGCAGGTTCAGCGGGCGGGCCCGCACCGAGGCGCGCAGCTGAGCAAAGGGAATCTCCACCAGCTGGGGCGGCTGGTCGGGGCTGCTGACGCTGGTGTCGAACTCCGCCACCCAGCGCAGCCCGCCGGGGATCAGCTCGGTGAGGCCGGCCACGCCATCGGCGCAGGCCACGGCCAGCTTGTAGCGGCGGCCGTCGCCGCGCAGCTCCAGCTGCAGGGCGCGGTAGGCGCCCAGGTTCAACGGCGGGGAGAACAGCGGCGAGCGGCAACTCACGAAGCCACCGCCCTGCTCCACCACATCGGCCTCCAGCACCAGCCCCTCCGGCCCGACGCGGCAGACGCCGCTGCTGCGGCCGCCCATGATCGTGTCGTTCAGGGCCAGCCAGCCGCTGAACCCATCGCCGCTCACCACCAGCAACGGTGCCACCATGCCAGCCGGCTCGATCACGGCTCCAAGCCTGCCGCAGCGGCGGGATCCGCGAGGATCAGCACGGTGCTGCGGGGTTTCACCAGGCGGGCAGGGGTGCGCACGGCCGGCTCGTTCGGATCAAGCAGGCGCTGCAGGGCCTGCTGCTTGCCGGCGCCGCTCACCAGAAACACCACCAGGCGCGCGGCACTCAGCACCGGTGCCGTGAGGGTCACGCGGGGCAGGCCCTTGCCTTCGCTGATCGTCACCGGGCGATCCACCACCGTGGTGGCGGCGGTGCCTGGAAACAGCGAGGCGGTGTGGCCGTCTTCGCCCAGACCCAGCAGCACCACATCCAGCACCGGCGGATCGCCGGGGCAGAGGCGGGCCAGCACGGCCGCGAAGGCGGCGGCGCTGGCTTCCGGCGTGTCGTGCTCGGTGGGCACGGGATGGAAGCAGGCCTGCCGGCCGGGGCCGGTAGCCAGCAGTGAGCGGCTCAGCAGCAGCGCATTGCTGGATGGATCATCGGCGGGCACCCAGCGTTCATCCCCCAGCAGCACATCCACCCGGTTCCAGGGCAGATGGGCCGCGCCGAGATGGCGGTAGGCGGCCTCCGGCGTGGTGCCGCCGGCGAGGGCAATCTGGGCCCGCTCCCGCTCCGCCAGGGCCAGATCAATGGCACTGGCGATCGTGGTGGCGGCGCACTCGGCCAGTTGCTCCTGCCCCCCGGGCACCACCTTGAGCTGATAAGTGGCCGCTGGGGTGTCCCCCATCAGAGCCACTCGGTGTGGAAGGCCCCGTCGCGATCCACCCGTTGATACGTGTGGGCGCCGAAGCAATCGCGCATGGCCTGCAGCAGGTTCTGGGGCAGGCGGGCGGTGCGGTAGCTGTCGATGTAATCGAGCGTGCTGCTCAGGCAGGGCACGGGAATGCCGGCCTGGGCGGCATCCGCCACCACCTGGCGCAGGCCGGGCAGGCGGCGGTTGATCTGCTCGGCGAACCAGGGGTCCACCATCAGGTTCACCAGGCCCGGGTTGGCGTCGTAGGCGTCCTGGATGCGTTGCAGCAGGCGGGCGCGGATGATGCAACCCCCCTTCCAGATCTGGGCGATCGCGGAGAGGTTGAGGTTGTAGTTGTGCAGCTTGGAGGCTTCCACCAGCAGGGCCATGCCCTGGGCGTAGCTGGCGATGCAGGCAAGGATCACCGCATCGCGCAGCGGCGGCAGGCCATCGGCGGGTTCGCCCAGATCAACGGGATGGGGCGCCGGACCCGGCAGCACCGGTTCAGCGACCACCCGTTCCGCCTTCATCGAGCTCATCACCCGACCGTTGAGGGAGGCATAGATGGTGGGCACGGGCACGCCCATCTCCAGGGCGCTGATCACGGTCCAGAGGCCTGTGCCTTTCTGGCCGGCCACATCGAGGATCTTCTCGACCAGATCACCGCCATCCTCAGGATCGCGGGTGCGCAGGCACACCTCGGTGATCTCCACCAGATAGGAGGAGAGCTCCTCCAGCTGGTTCCAGCCGTCGAACACATCGGCCATGGCGAGGCCATCGAGGCCGGCGCCCCGCTTCATCAGGTCGTAGGCCTCCACCAGGATCTGCTCGATCCCGTACTCGATGCCGTTGTGCACCGTCTTGACGAAATGGCCGGCGCCACCGGGGCCGATGTAGGTGACGCAGGGGCCGTCTTCCACCTGGGCGGCCATCTTGGTCACCAGGCTCTCAATCGCGTCGTAGGCCGCCTTGGTGCCGCCGGGCATCATGCTCGGCCCCTCCAAGGCGCCCTTGGCGCCACCGGACACGCCCATGCCGATGTAGCCGAAGCTCTTGCTTTCCAGCTCCTTCACCCGCCGCTCGGTGTCGGCGTAAAGGGAGTTGCCGCCATCGATCAGCAGATCGCCGTCCTCCAGATAGGGGGAGATGGCGGCGATGGTGTCGTCGATCGGCTGGCCCGCCTTGATCATCATCAGGATGCGGCGAGGGCGCTCCAGGCTGGCCACAAACTCCTCAAGGGAGTGGGCTCCGATGATCTGAAGGCCGGCGCCGCGGCCGTTGAGGAACTCTTCCGTCTTCGCCCAGGTGCGGTTGTAGACGACGCTGGAGAAGCCGTTGCGTTCAGCGTTGAGGACCAGATTTTCGCCCATCACGCCCAGGCCGATCAGGCCGAAGTGCGCTTTGCTCATGTGGGTTGGGCTGCAAACCTTTCCGAGCCAGTGTGCCCCTGCGACCTGCCTGCCGCTGCCGCCTGCGCAGCTGTGTCAGCAACCGCTCAGATCACGGTGCCGTCGGCGATGGTGGCGTTCTTCTCCACCACCACGATGCCGTTGCGGATGTAGAAGCCCAGCTCCGGCTGGTCGGCTTCTTCGATGTGGTCCTTGTTCACGATCGTGACATTGCGACCGATGCGCACGTTCTTGTCGAGGATCGCGCGCCGCACGGTGGTGCCATTGCCCACCCCCAGCGGGATCCCGCCCCGCTCGCGCAGCACGGCCCGCTCTTCTGCTGATTCGAAGTAGTCGGCGCCCATCACCAGGGTGTCCTGCAGCACCACCTCGGCCTCGATGCGCGAGCGCACGCCAAGCACGCAGTGGTGGATGCTGCAGGCCTGCAGCAGAGAGCCTTCGCCGATGATCGACTGGGTGACCTGGGTGTCGAGCAGTTTGCTGGGGGGCAGATAACGCGGCCGCGTGTAGATGGGGAATTTCTCGTCGTAGAAGGAGAAGGCGGGGCTGGGCTGGTCGGTGAGCGCCAGGTTGGCCTCATAGAACGCCCCGATCGTGCCGATGTCCTCCCAGTAGTCGTTGAAGACGAAGCTGCTGAGCTTGTCGCCGCGTGCCAGCGAGGTGGGAATGATCTCCTTGCCGAAGTCGGTGGATTCCGGATTGCTGGCCAGGAGGTCGAACAGGGTGTCGCGGCTGAACACGTAGATGCCCATCGACGCCAGGTAGGGGCGCTTGAGGGCATCGTCGGCCGAGAGGCCATGGCGGGCGGTGTCGACCGCCATCGCCTCCAGTGCTGCGCCCTTCGGCTTTTCGCTGAACTCGCGGATCCAACCCTGGGGATCGGTGCGCATCAGGCCGAAGCCCTCGGCCTGGGCCGCATCCACCGGCAGCGCCGCCACGCTCAGGTCGGAGCCGGTTTCGATGTGGTGGTGCACGAAGCTGCTGTAATCCATCCGGTAGAGCTGGTCGCCGGAAAGGATCAGGTAGTGGTCCACGTCCCATTCGTGGAACAGCCACTGGTATTTGCGCACCGCGTCGGCGGTGCCTTCAAACCAGCTGGGGCTGTCCGGTGTCTGCTGGGCCGCCAGCACCTCCACGAACCCCTGCCCGAAGCCGGCGGAGAGGTTGTAGGTCTGGGTGAGGTGGCGGTTGAGTGACGCGCTGTTGAACTGGGTCAGCACGTAGATCTTGTTGACCCCGGAGTTGATGCAGTTGCTCACCGGGATGTCGATGAGCCGGTATTTACCGGCCAGCGGCACCGCCGGCTTGGCCCGCATCTTTGTGAGCGGAAAGAGCCGGGTGCCCGCTCCGCCGCCGAGGATGATCGCCAGAACCCGCTTCATCACTGCCCCCAAAGACTGCTGTTGTCAGCATTCGAGCACCGTACCGGAGCACGTGACCCCCAGTCGGTGATCTGGAACTCAGCCTTCTCCGCTGGGCTCATCAAGCGCGAACAGCTCATGGAGCACCTTCATGGATTGGTGGCGTTGCTGCCGTGGCTGGGGGGCCCGCAGATGGGTGACCGGGCTGTGCAAAATCTTGTTGACGATGCCCTTGGTGAGGGCTTCCACCACCTTGCGTTCCCGTGCCGAGAGATCGGGGCCCATGCGGCTGAGCGCTTTCTGCAGCTCCTGCTCGCGAATCAGTTCCAGCTGCTGGCGGAGCCTGTTGAGGGTGGGCACCGCTTCCAGGCCATCCCACCAGTCGAGGAACTGGCGGGCTTCCTCCTGCAGGAGCCCTTCGGCTTCGGCGGCGATCTCACGGCGGGCCTCCTGGTTGCGGGCCACCACCTCCTGCAGATCGTCCACATCGAAGGCCTCCACCCCAACCAGCCCGGCGACGTCGGAGCTGATGTTGCGCGGCACGCCGATGTCGATCAGCTTCAGCGAGGAGCGGCGGTTGAGCCCTTCCAGCCGGGCGGCGTCGATGATCGGCTCTTCGGCGGCTGTGCTGGTGAACACCAGCGAGCAGGTGCTGAGGCAATGGTCCAGGTCTTCGAGCGGCCGGCATTGCACCGGCAGCTCGGGAAAATCCGCCGCCAGAGCTTCCGCCCGTGACACGGTGCGATTGAGCAGCACCAGCGCGCGGCAGCCCTTGGCCTGCAGGTGCTGCAGCAGCAGCCGGGACATGCGCCCCGCTCCCACCACCGCCACCTGCTCGCCTTCAAGGGACACAAGGTCGTCGAGGCCGCGGCTCTGGCCCACCTTGAGCTGGGCCAGCTCCACCGCCGCCGAGCTGATCGATACGGCGCCGGTGCCGAGATTGGTTTCGGTGCGCACCCGCTTGCCGGTGCTCACCGCCTGGGTGAGCAGCCGGTTGAGGATCGGGCCGATCGAGCCGTGCTCCTGGCCCAGCCGCACCATCTTTTTCACTTGGGACAAGATCTGCCCCTCCCCCAACACCAGGCTGTCGAGCCCTGAAGCCACCCGCAGCAGGTGACCCACCGCCTCTTCATGGTGATAAGTGAAGAGGTGGGGGGTGAGTTCGCCGAAATCAAGGCCCGAGTGCTGGCTCAGGAAGGAGCCCACGGCCGTGATGCCCTGCTCGGGGTGGCGCAGCAGGGTGTAGATCTCAAGCCGGTTGCAGGTGCTGAGGATGGACGCCTCAAGCACCTGGGCATCGCCGCGCAGGATGTGGAGGGATTCCTCCATCGTCTGCTCCGGGATGCTGAGGCGCTCCCGGATTTCGACTGGAGCCGTGCGATGGCTGAGCCCGACGACGGCGATGTGCATGGGGTGGGGTCAGCGCAGCGCGACGCTTTGAGCGCCGGGCTTGATGTGGATGGTGTCCGTGAAGCGGGCGCTGGAATCGAGCGAGGAAATGATCAGGCTGCTGGTGCGGGTGCAGTCACGCTCGAACTTCACGCCCTTGAACAGCAGGCCATCGGTGATGCCGCTGCCGGCGAAGACCACGTTCTCGCCGGAGGCCAGCTCTTCGGCCTCGTACACCTTGTCGATGTCGGTGATGCCCATCTCATTGAGGCGGGCAATGTTGCCTTCCTTGGTGTAATCGGCCCATTCGGAGGTCTGGGCAACCGCCGGGTCGTACACGAGCTGGCCCTGGAAGTGGCCACCCAGGCAGCGCAGGGCGGCGGCGGAGATCACCCCTTCCGGAGCGGCGCCAATGCCCATCAGGCAATGGGTGCCGGTGCCGGAGAAGCCACAGGCGATGGCCGCCTGCACGTCACCGTCGCTGATGGGCTTCACCCGGGCGCCGGTGGTGCGGATCTCGGCGATCAGATCCTTGTGGCGGGCGCGGTCCATCACCACGATCACCAGCTCGTCGGCAGGCAGGCCGAGGCAGGCGCTGAGAATGGCGATGTTTTCAGTGGCGCTCTTGCGGATGTCCACCTTGCCCTTGGCCGCCGGCGGTGCCGCCAGCTTCTTCATATAGAAGTCGGGGGCGTTGAACAGGCCGCCGCGGTCGGAGGCGGCCAGCACCGCCATCGAACCGTCCTGGGCGTTGGCGCAGAGGTTGGTGCCTTCGCAGGGATCCACGGCGAAATCCACGCCGGGGCCGGTGCCGCTGCCCACTTCTTCGCCGATGTACAGCATCGGGGCTTCGTCGCGCTCCCCTTCGCCGATCACGATCCGGCCCTGCATGGCGATGCTGCCCATCCGCAGGCGCATGGCCTCCACGGCAGCAGCATCGGCTTCATCTTTCTTGCCGAGGCCGGTCAGGTGCGCAGAGGCAATGGCGGCCTGCTCGACAACTTCGAGCAGTTCCTGAATGAGGGTGCGATCCACAAAAGTCCGGCAGGGGGGGGAGCGGCGGTGCCGAAGCAAGAACCGGCAGACCAGCTGCAGCAGGTTTGTTTCGGTATCTGGCCGTGGCGACTGTATCAGTGCCCCATGGGGCAAACCGGCGGCTGGGGAAACGGTGCCGTCCTCTTCCTACAATGGGAGCGATCTCTTGCCCCGGTGGCCCCAGCCATGAGCACGAAGCCTCTGGTGATCGCCCCGTCGATCCTGTCTGCAGATTTTGCCCGTCTCGGCGACGAGGTGCGGGCCGTTGACGAGGCGGGGGCCGATTGGATCCATGTGGATGTGATGGACGGACGCTTTGTCCCCAACATCACCATCGGCCCACTGATCGTCGAAGCGCTGCGCCCTGTCACGCAGAAGCCGCTCGATGTGCACCTGATGATCGTGGAGCCCGAGCGATATGTGGGCGATTTCGCCAAGGCGGGCGCCGATCACATCTATGTGCAGGTGGAAGCCTGCCCTCACCTGCACCGCAACCTTGGCCAGATCAAGGATCTCGGCAAGAAGGCCGGCGCGGTGCTCAACCCCGGCACACCGCTGGAAACTCTCGAATACTGCCTCGAGCTTTGCGATCTGGTGCTCATCATGAGTGTCAACCCCGGCTTCGGTGGCCAGAGCTTTATCCCCTCGGCGGTGGAGAAGGTGCGCCGGCTGCGTCGCCTGTGCGATGAGCGGGGCCTCGATCCCTGGATCGAAGTGGATGGCGGCCTCAAGGCCAACAACACCTGGCAGGTGGTGGAAGCCGGAGCCAACGCGATCGTGGCCGGTTCGGCCGTGTTCAACGCGCCCGACTACCGCGAAGCGATCGCTGGCATCCGCAACAGCCGTCGCCCCGAAGCAATCCTGGTCTGATCGGCGTCTAGATCGGCTAGGTGCATCCCCCGAGCGGCCTCAGGTCGTTCGGGGGATGCTGCCATTCAGGAGTAGGCCCTTCAGGGGTAGGCCATTGGAAGCAGGCTAAGAGTGGGCCGTTGGCTGAAAGGCTTGTGGCGGCCTGAGCTTGCCTGCCATTCTCAGTCAGCTCTTGGGTTGCTCTTTGGCTGCTCCAGAACTTCTTGCTTGCTCGAACCGCCTGGGCTCAGGCGCCCAGGAACCAGCCGTAGCTGTGCAGGCCGATGCCGAGCAGATTCACGCCGATGTAGCAGACGACGATCACCACCAGACCGGCGGAGGCCACCAGGGCCGGTCGCCTGCCCTGCCAGCCGCGGCTCAGCCGGGTGTGCAGATAGGCGGCATAGACAAGCCAGCAGATCAGGGCCCAGGTTTCCTTGGGGTCCCAGCTCCACCAGCTGCCCCAGGCCTCATTGGCCCATACGGCGCCGCTCACCAGGCCCACCGACAGCAACAGAAAGCCCACGGTGATGGTGCGGTAGCTGAGGCTGTCGAGCTGTTCGCTCACGCCGATCGCCACGCTGCTGAGCTCAAGGCCCTGGCCGCTGGTGGTGTCGGCATCGGTGCCCGCGGGCACCCCTGCCAGCTGGGCCCGGCGGAAGCCGCCACTGCCGATCGAACTGCTGCGCAGCTCCAGCTGGCGGCCCCGCTCGGTGAACAGCACCGCCACCGACAGCAGCGAGCCCACCAGCAAGGCGGCATAGCTGACCATGATCACGCTCACGTGCATCACCAGCCAGCTGGAGCGCAGGGCTGGCACCAGAGGCGAAGCCGCCTGCAGGCGATCGGGCAGGGCGAAGCTGGCGAAGGCCACACAGCCCAGACCCATCGGTGTGGCTGCCGCCGCCACCAGCGGGGACGACCAGGAGCGCTCCACCAGCAGCTGAGTGAGCGTGCAGGCCCAGGCCAGGAAGCAGAGCGATTCGTAAAGGTTGCTGATTGGGAAGTGCCCCGACTCCCACCAGCGCAGAGTGAGCTGGGCGGTGAGGCTCACGTTGGCGCCGGCCACCAGCAGGCGCACCACCGTGCTCGAACGGCCACCGCTCAAACTCCAGAAGGCCAGCGGCAAGGCGATCAGCAGCAAGCCGAAGGCGATCAGGGCAAGGGTCAGAACCGGATCGGTCACAGAAGGCACGATTCCCAGGAAGCAGTTTGGTCAGTCTGCCTGGCGGGCAGGGAGATCAGCGGCTGGCCTGACGGAGCAGCACAAGGCCACCCGTCAGACCGATGAACACCGGCATCCAGGCTGCCAGGAAGGGGGCCAGGGTGCCCTTCACCCCCAGCGAACTGAAGATGAAGGACATCAGGTAGTAAGAAAAAATCAGCAGCACACTGATGCCGAACCCCTGGCTGCGGCTGGTACGGGCATCGGGACGCACGCCAAGGCTGCTGCCGATCAGGCCGAACACCAGGCAGATGGTGGGGAAGGCGAACTTCTCCTGGATCCGCACCCGCATCCGGCGTGCCTCTTTCTGGTCGCCGGCCTCCCTGAGCAATTGCTCGGCGCGCAGCGCCTCGCCCACCGACATGCTCGCGGCGTCCTTGGGCAAGGCGGCCAGTTTGAGCGGCCCCTGATCGAGCGGGTACAGGTAGCGGTCGAACCTGGCGGAGGTGGTGGTGCCCTGCTCCGCTCCCACCAGCACCACCTGGCCGTCCCTGAATTCCCACATCCCCTGCTCCACGTTCCAGGTGCCCTTCTTGGCCTGCAGCATCTGGGTGCCGCTTTCGCGGGTGAAATCCAGCACCGTCACATCCTGCATCTCCCCTTTGTTAAATCTGCGGGCGTAAAAGAGTTGGGAGAGATAGCGGTCGGCCCCCGAATCATCCTTGGCAGGCCGCAGGCTGAAGCGCGAGTAAATGATGTTGCTGCCTTTCTCCGTGGCGACCGACCTGCCCAGGGCCTCGTTGAGCGTTTCGGCCGCCTGGAGATTGGCGGCCGGCACGATCAGGTCATTGAACGCGAAGGTGAGCAGGCTCATCAGCACCGCCACTCCCAGAGCCGGCACCACCATGCGGGTGGTGCTCACGCCGATGCTGCGCAGGGCCGTGAGCTCGCTGTTGCCCGACAGCCGGCTGTAGGCCAGCAACGTGGCCATCAAGGTGGCCATCGGAAATGACAACACCAGAAATCCCGGCAGGCGCAGGCCCAGCACCTGCATCGCCGCTGTCACCGGCAAGCCTGATTCCGCCACCCGGCGCACCAGTTCGAACACCACCCCTACCGACAGCGACACCGTGGTGAAGGCGGCCACGCCGAACACCAGCGGACCGAGCAGTTCGCCGCTCAGCCAGCGGTCCATCAGCGGCAGGCGCTCCCAGAGCAGCTGCACGGGCCGGAGCAGCCGCCTTGGTGCCATCAAGGGCTCGTGGGCAAGCGTCACAGCTGGAAGCCCTCCCCCAGGTAGTGCTGGCGCACGAGCGGGTTGCTGGCCACCTCAGCCGACGGCCCGGAGGCCAGCAGGCTGCCTTCGGTGAGGATGTAAGCGCGATCGGTGATGGAAAGGGTCTCCCGGACGTTGTGATCGGTGATCAGCAGACCCATGTTGCGATCCCGCAGGGTGCCGATCAGGGTCTGAAGGTCGGCAACGGCGAGCGGGTCGACGCCGGCGAAAGGTTCATCCAGCAGCAGGTAGCGCGGGCCTGCTGCGCCCACCGCCAGGGCGCGGGCCACTTCGCAACGCCGCCGCTCGCCCCCGGACAGCTGGGAGCCCCGTCGGTGCTGAAAGTTGGTGAGGTGGAACTCCTCCACCAGCTGCTCGACGCGCTCCCGGCGCCCCGCCAGCGGAGCGCCGCTCTGCTGCAGGGCCAGCTGCAGGTTCTGGCGCACGCTGAGCTGCCGGAACACGCTCGGCTCCTGGGGCAGGTAGCCGATGCCCATGCGGGCACGCTCCGGCATGGCAAGCCGCTCCACCCGCTGCCCATCAAGCAGTACGCGGCCCCGGTCCGGTTTCAGCAAGCCGGTGACGAGGTTGAACGTGGTGGTTTTGCCGGCGCCGTTGGGGCCCAGCAGGCCGACCACTTCGCCCGGCTCCAGCGCCAGGCTCACTCCCTTGAGCAGGGGGCGGCCGCCGAGGCTCAGGGCCACCCCTTCCAACACCAGGCTCATGGCGCCGCCGGCCCCACAGGCTGGGGGTTCTGCTGGATCCTCAGCTGGCTGAACACCTGTTTGCCATCGCTGGGTTGGGCCAGCACCCGTTCGGTATCCACCAGGTAGACCACCCGCTCGGCGCGCAGCAGGTTGCCGCCTTCCTGGACCACGTCCACATCGCCGGTGAGCACGATGCGGCCCTCAAGCGTGAAGTACTGGGCCTGGCGGGCGGTGGCGGCCAGGCGGCGGTCGGGATACAGGATCCTCACGTTGCCGGTGGCGGTCACGATGCCGGTGGCGTTGTCGGCGCGCTGAGTGTCCGACTCGATCGTGACCAGCCCGGTGGCCGTGTCCGGTGTCTGCGGGGTGAGCACCGTGCCCTCCGGGACCGGTATTGGCGCTGGTGCTTCTGGTGCTATGCCAGCCGGCCGTGGCAACGCGGGAGCCTCGGGCACCTGGGATCCCAGCGGCAACGCCCGCGCCAGGGAGGGCTGGAGGCTCAAGAGCGCGAGCATCACCGCCGCCCCCGCTGGAGCGAAAGGAGAGCGGCTGCGGCGGCGAATCTCAGGCATGGTTCCAGCAGGGGCAGGAAGGGGGCAGGCGAGGAGCTCCCAGACCTGGCTCAGGGGGAGTGGCTAGGCAACAGGCGATCAGTGGATCAGGAAGCCGGCATCAACACTGGCAGGGGAAGGGCCGTGGGATCGTTCCCCTGTTGCAGGCAGTGCAGCTGGTCGGCCACGCGGGCGCGCAGCAGTGAAAGGTTGAAGCCGAGGGCATCAGGGGGAAACGGTGCCAGTCGGCCCAGCCCTTCGCCCAGCAGCAGCGTGGCTCCGCGCTGGTTGCC
>ERZ888423.405-NODE-405-length-44396-cov-6.844050_pt1 | contig 44396 bp, 40 predicted proteins | sample MGYA00520523_ERZ888423 | MGnify/ENA primary metagenome ERZ888423 (study PRJEB32303, sample SAMEA104408611) | aquatic metagenome | biome: Brackish water; feature: Pelagic; material: water | place: Baltic Sea | collected 2014-06-08T10:24:00 | depth 30,27 m ... | reverse complement strand
ATTAAATATAATAACGGTGTCTTTTTTATAAACTAACAAGAAAAGGCGTATTTTTGAAATTACAAAATGAACCCACCTTAAAGCAATAGACTTAGGTACAAAATCAAAGGGAAATATATCAACAAATAAACCCCGTTGTTGGTACTTCTCATCTAATTTTGCACCATTAGAGGTTCGAGTATCGCGAATCTTTATAAATTCGTGCTGATAGTTGAGTTCAGTTTTTTGCGATTGTAAGAAAAAATGCGCAGGTAATTCAGCGGCTAATGCATGTTGAATTTTTTCAAAGTCAGCCCGCCTCACCCCTACATCAATATCATCATCCCAAGGTATGAAGCCACCATGACGATAAGCACCTAATAGCGTACCACCATCTAACCAGTATTCAATTTTATTGTTTTTACAAATACGATTAATTTCAATCAGCATTTCTAAAAGATTTTGCTTATGTGAGTCATCTATGCTCATTGAGTCAACCTAACATCAATCACAGCGCCCGTATTATTTGACAGCAGCACTTCGATGGCCCTTTCGGCTACTTCAACTGGGTCTAGTAATGTGTCTTCAAGCTCATTGCCAAAGTTTTGCATTCTCATTGGGGTACGGGTACGCTCAGGGTTAATGCAATTTACTCGAATTTCTTTATCAGCCCACTCTTCAGACAATGCCTGACACAAATTAACAACGGCAGCTTTGGAAGCTGAGTAGGTGCTATAAAAAGCGCGACCTCGAGTAAAAGATGACGAGGTGAATAACAAAAGCATACCTTTTGTTTGCATTAAAGCATTAGCAGAAGCCAAAGCAACATTAATAGCACCCGTTACATTAATATCAATAACTTGCTTGATGCTTTCTGTGCTCATATTAAGCAATGGTTGCTTAATCAAAATACCTGCTGTATTGATCACAGCATGAATATGACCCTCTAGTTTTAAAACTGAATCAACAGCAAACTTAACGTCATCTAACGAAGAAATATCAGTATTGGTTTCACTCCGACTAAAAACATGAACTTTACCACCATAATTTTTAACCAGTTTTGCAATTTCAAAACCAATGCCATAAGACCCACCAAATACAACAACAACCATATTAGATAAAATGTTTTGAGTGGTACCTATAGCCATTGCAGAATCGTGCAAACTTTTAAGCTGAAATAAACGGTCAGCAATATAAATATCTTCTTTGTAGGTAATTTTTATATTCGTATTGGATCCTTCAACCACAAAAATAGGTTCAGAAGGTAAGTATTTTTTAATTACGCCACAATCATCAGTTGTTTTAAAATTAGGGTCAACTAACGCGAGGTCGTAAGCAGACTTTATAGTCGACAATTTGAAAGCCTGAGGTGTTTGACCTGACCGCAACCGGTTTCTATTCGGTATATCGATAATAACGTTTCGATCGACTTCGATGATGGTGTCAGAGCAACCTATTGCCACATCAACAGCATCGTACTGATCTAACGCTGTAATGCACCTAGAAATGGTGTCGTGGTCAACAAAAGGTCTTACTGAGTCATGAAATAAAATTTTAGTGTCGTCTGGGTACTTTTGATTATAGGCTTGTATTGCAACTAAACTAGACTCGTATCGTTTGTCACCACCAATTAAAATTTTCATAACTTTAGAATACAAGTTATGAAGAACCGACTTTTCAATTAATTTTATATAGTCTTTGTGCGCAACAATGCACACTTCGTCAATCAATGGGTGTGATTGAAAAATGCTAAGCGTATGCTCAATCACCATTTTGCCAGCGAGTTTAGTGTACTGCTTGGGTACAGAGGTGCCAAAACGGGTCCCATGCCCACCCGACAAAATGACGGCAACTGTTTTCATATGTAAAGCCTACACTCTTAATCTAAAACCTAAGGGATGTCACCATTTAGCTATAGAGTATACTATTTATGATTACATAATTAGTTGTAAGGTAAAAGAGTTATAGGTTTGGGGCGATGGAAAAACTATTTTTCAAAAAAATTGAGCTTTGGGTTGTCCTGTTAATTGTAATGTTAGGCATTGTTTTTTCGGTCATGCTAGCGGGTGCCGTAAGGCACAACATGAAGGGTGGCGATAAGACGGGTAAGTTAGCTTCGGTCGTGAACGAAATTGCATCACTACCTGCAAATATTAATAAATTAATTGCAACTGCTGGTGGTGATAAGGTTGATTTAGAAGCGCAAAGCCACCGATTTAACAGTTTAAAAGGCTTTCAATTTAATTACACAGCTAACACTAGGCCTGATTTGGGTTATGTCTTAGTAAATAGATATGATGGTGACGTTGAGTATTCAGTTTTTGAACTATTTGATCTCAATACTCAAAAAATAGTTCATAAATGGAACGTCACTAAATTAGATTCGGTATGGGCCAGCGCGCTATATGAAGCAGAATATTTAGATGATATGAGTTTAAGAAACCGTTCAAGTCGAGCCAGAGGCTTACACGGCCTATTGACAGAAAATGGTGATTTATATTCGCATTTAACCGATGCACCTTTTCTTAAATTTGATTTATGCTCGAACGTAGACGTTATCAATCAAGATAGAATATATCACCATTCCCTTGAGGAAGATGAAGAGGGTGACTTCTGGATGCCTAATCGCATGATTCCCAAAACTGTACGATTGGGTGATGACAACTTTAAAGACGACGGAATATCTCATATTTCTAAAAACGGCGACGTTTTATTTGAAAAATCAGTGATACAAATTCTTGATGAAAACGACCTTAGTTATTTAATTTATGGGCAAGGAAAGTTTAACAATGATCCCATACATTTAAATGACATTCAACCCGTTTTAACTGATGGAAAATACTGGAATAAAGGTGATGTATTTTTAAGTATTCGTGAGCTATCAATGATATTGTTGTATAGGCCATCTACTAATAAAGTGATTTGGCACCGTCAAGGGCCTTGGTTGCATCAACATGATGTTGATGTTTTAAATGATCACCAAATATTAATCTTTAATAATAATGCCGCTTCATCTGGTATTAGGGGTTTAGAGGTTCGTGGTCATAGTAATGCGCTGTTGTATGATTTTGATACCCAATCCATTCATAGTCATTTCCAAGAAGGGTTTGAAAAGCTTGATATCAGCGCTAAAACGCAGGGGCGAAGTGAGTTGATTGGTGATGAGCTCTTTGTAGAAGATACCACTGCTGGTCGCTTAGTTCAGTTTGACAAAAATGGCAATATAACTTGGCAATATGTCAATACTGCAGGTGACGGTAAGGTTTACACCATGAACCTCTCACGAATAATTCCCCGTGAATTAGGCGACAAAGTATTAGAGAAAGTAAAATTAAATGGAGTGTGCCCATGAAAGTAGTATTCATGATCTTTATTGCTGCATCAGCATTGCCTGCACAAGCTTATATTGGGCCTGGTATGGGTGCCGGTATGATTGCAACTATTTTAGGTATTTTAGGTGCAATTTTTCTAGCTGTTTTTGGGGTTTTGTATTACCCTATCAAGCGCATGATTAAGAAAAATAAAGCAAAAAAAGAACAGTTAGATAATAACAGTTAAAAAAATAAATCTTTCACCACTTATTTTTCGAAAATAATTTATTTTAAATATTGTGTCCTAAATGTCTATTTAATATATACAATTATGGAATCATTTAATTTATTTTGTAAAGACAACTCTGTAAATAATGAACTTCACTTTTTATCAGTTTTTGATTATTGCGACGGGTACGGTAATCAGTAGTGAATTACTACTGCGCACACCTTTTTTTAGAGTGATTAAAAGTGATATTAAATTAATTAAAAAAATAGTTTTTGTTCTATCGTCGTCTAATATTTCAGATCATTGGAAAGAACGTGTGGTGCAAGTTTACGCTCTTAAATTATTAAAGTTTAGCTTACTCATTCCACTCTTACTATTTTTGATTATTACCCCGCTCTGTTTTGCTCTATGGATAGCTAGTCACTCATTAGAAAACTTTTTTTTACTTAGTTTAGATTTATGGTTAATATTTTTTCTAGCAATTGTGTCAATATTATATTTGAAAATACGCAAATACAATAATGACTGATTATTCAACATTAGAACGATTCCTACATAAAATTGCATTGGGTTCACCATCATTGAGTGAAATGTTTTTCGATCTAGAAAAATTGCTTAATCGAACTGGCTTTCAAAGAACCGATAGTGTGTATGTAACGGGCTTAGCTAGAGCCGGCACAACAACAGTTATGAGAGCCCTTTTCGAAAGCGCTCAATTTGCCTCGCTAACTTATAACGATATGCCCTTTGTGTTGGCACCCAACTTATGGTCTAAGGTTTCAGGTTTTAAAGGTAAGACGCGCCATTCTAAAGAGCGTGCTCACAAAGATGGCATACAGGTTAATTACGACTCACCTGAATCGTTTGAAGAGGTTTTTTGGCGGTTGCACTGTGGCGATGATTATATTTTTCCAGCGTCCCTTACTGTGCATGATGTTGACCAACAAACACTAAATGAGCTAAATATTTATCATAATTTGATATGTTTAAAAAATATTAAACATAGATATTTAGCTAAAAATAACAATACTATTTTAAGAATTAAGAGCTTAGCCCAAAGTTATAAAGACTGTACATTTTTAGTGGTGTTTCGTCAGCCATTTAATCAGTCAAAAAGTCTGTTGCAGCAACATATGCAGTTCACAAATAACGATAAATTTACGCATCAGTATATGAATTGGTTGGTGCACCATGAGTTTGGCTCAACGCATAGGCCTTTTGTTTTCAACTCCCCACTCAGTCAAGTTGATCAAATTGCAAGACTTTCGAGCGATTCCAGAACAATTGAGTATTGGTTGCAGCGTTGGGTTGATGCTTACGGTTACCTCTTAACTATTCTTGAAAATGGTATGCCAAATGTAATGCCTATTAGTTATGAAAAAATATGCAATCAGCCGGGTTACTGGTCGCAATTGTGCGATCATTTAAACTTAAATGCCATACCTTATGACTTCAATCGCGCACAGGTGTTAGGCGACATCGATTGCGACCATGCGTTAAAATTAAAGGCGCTTTCCATTTACAACAAACTTAATTTACTTTGTTGTTACTAACGTATTGGTTACGTAAAAAACTTTAGTGCACCTGCTTATGTATGAGTGACTTCACAAAAAATAACTCACTTCTTCGCTATGTCTAACTCGAGTGACCCTCTGCAAAAAATCTTTGCCTCATGGCAGGCTATGCAGCCCAACATGAACATTCCCACCATTGTGTCGTTGGCGTTTGCTCAGAACCTTAGCATGGCCTAAACCTATAACTTTATACCCCGCACCAATTAAATATTTGGACATCGGCGGGCAATAACTTCCAATTTTTTTTCTGGAAATAAAGCCCTCAATTGGCAAGTCTTTGAATTGGGTGTGGATCTTAGGCACTTGCTTTAACAGCAGAAAAATGCACCAAAAGTGAGAATAAGCCCCATCGTTGTGCACGGGTGGCAAGTTAAAGTTGACGTCGTCACGGTGATAATAATTTATATTCAATTTTTAGACATAGCTAAATAACAGAGACTAAACGTGCGGATGTTAATCGTGGCATGAGAATTGCTTAAGTGTTCTTGTATACCGACCTGTATTCGGTAAATCTAGTCACTTTAAAGGAATGCCAAACATGAATCGTCGTCAATTACTCAAAGGGGCAGGTGCTGCAGGTTTAGGCGTTGCCATGCTTCCCTTTCTCAAAACGAATGCCTTTGCAGCGTCTACCGATACAGCCGTTGTGCTGATCGGTAATACGATTAATAGCCTTGATATTCATCGCCCTGGCACCAATCGCCCGAGTTATCAAGTAGCCATTAATTGTTACGATAGATTGGTCAGCTTTGATCTTAAAAAATTATCAAATGGGGCTTTAGCTTACGATTATGAAAAAGTGATTCCAGAGCTTGCCGAGCGCTGGGAAATATCTGATGATCGGAAAGTTCTAACATTCTATTTGCGTAAAAATGCAAATTTCTGGGACGGTAAGCCTGTTACTGCAGCGGATGTGAAGTGGTCTTTTGATCGAGCCCTGGCGCTCGGTGGCTTCCCGAAAGTGCAAATGGCAGCAGGTGGTTTTGTAAGCCCTGATCAGTTTTCAGTGGTTGATGAAAAAACATTTCAAATTAAATTGAACAAACCTTCTAAATTGTCGTTGCCTGACTTGGGGGTGCCAGTTGCTGTTGTTATCAATTCAACTGTTGCCAAAACAAAAGCGACTGCAGATGACCCTTGGGCCACCGAGTATTTACACAAGACCCCATTGGGCAGCGGTGCGTTTAAAGTTGCCCGTTGGGATGCAGGGCAACAATTGGTCTATGAAAGAAATGACCAATGGGCATGTGGCCCTGTGCCATCGTTAAAGCGTGTGGTGGTCAGAGAGGTACCCTCGCAAGCGACGCGTCGAGCTTTAATTGAGCGCGCAGATGCTCAGTTATCTTTTAGTATTCCTAATAAAGACGCCGTAGAGTTAGGCAAAAATGACAAAGTTAAGGTCATCGGAACACCTATTGATAACACCTTATATGTCGCCTGTTTAAATCAAATTTTTGAACCTTTCCGTGACAGCAATGTGCGCAAAGCCATTGCATACGCTATTCCTTATGAGCAAATCTTTCAACAATCAGCATACGGTTTAGGTGCCAAAATGTGGGGCGCTGCTTCTGCAACGCCAACTGAGGCGGTTTGGCCACAACCGTTCCCATATGACACCAATTTAGAAAAAGCCAAAGAACATTTGGCCAAAAGTGGGTTCGCAAATGGCTTTGAGGTGCCGTTGTCATTCGACTTGGGCGTGTCAGATTGGGCCGAACCCTCAGCCTTACTGATTCAAGAAAGTTTGGGGAAGATTGGCATCAAAGTCACGCTTAACAAAGTGCCTGGTGCAAATTGGCGAACCGTTGCGTTAGTTGAGAAAAAACTGCCCTTCTTACTTGATAACTTTGGTGGTTGGCTCAATACACCTGACTACTATTTCTTCTGGTCATATATCAAAGGCAATTTGTTTAATGCTTCGAATTATGACAACCCAAAGATGAAACAGCTTATTGATGAAACGTTGCACATGGAGACCACTGATCCTCAGTACAAACCCAATATTTTGCAGATGATCTCATTGGCTTTTGAAGATTTGCCGCGTATACCTCTGTATCAACCCACGCTTGAATCAGCGATGTCACCTAGCTTGAATGGCTATACAAGCTGGTATCACCGTCAGTTAGACGCCCGTCCATTAAAGATAGGTTGAGTTAAGTCGTATGAACAGATTGCTTGTTATTACAAAGCGCCTGTTGCAGGCCGTGCCAACGGTTTTGGGAATTGTGATCATCACCTTTCTTTTGACCCGGGCACTGCCTGGCGACCCAGCGGCTTTCTTTGCGGGTCCAGCGGCTACGGCTGAATCAATTGCGCAAATTCGCACCCAACTTGGGCTTGATCAACCTTTGCCCGTTCAATTTATGACGTACTTGGGTGACTTGGTGACAGGTAATTTAGGACAGGCCATCACAACAGGTCAACCCGTATTGCAAGAGTTGATTTCTCGTATGCCAGCATCTTTAGAGTTGACTTTATTTGCCTTATTAATTTCGCTTTCCATATCAATTCCATTGGGCATATTGGCAGCGACACATCAAGATACCTGGATAGATCAGTTATGTCGATTCGTGGTGACGGCTGGGGTGAGTTTGCCAACCTTTTTTACAGGTCTGTTGTTGGTATATGTATTTTATTTTTTACTCGGTTGGGCACCTCCACCCTTAGGTCGTTTAGACATCATTAGTATTTCACCCGAGCACATTACAGGTTTTTATTTAATTGATTCGTTATGGGCCCAAGATTTTGAGACTTTTTGGTCTGCCTTAAAGCAACTTATTTTGCCGGCGATCACGCTTGCATTATTTACCCTTGCACCGTTAGCGCGTATGACGAGGGCGGCTATGTTGCAGGCACTCGGCTCCGAATACATTCGAACGGCTCGAGCCTGCGGTTTGTCGAACGGAAAAATTTTACGTACTTACGCCTTGCGTAATGCTTTGTTACCGGTCATCACCACGCTAGGTATGGTGTTCTCTTTCTCATTGGGTGCAAATGTTTTAGTTGAGAAAGTGTTCAGCTGGCCAGGAATTGGATCATTTGCAATAGAAGCTCTGATTGCATCTGATTATGCTGCGGTTCAGGGTTTTGTTCTTGCCATGGCTTTGTTATTTGTTGCACTAAATTTGTGTGTAGACATGCTCTATACCTTCGTAGATCCAAGGGTGAAACTTGATGGCTAGTACGATTAAACCCGCAGGAAACCAGACTTTTTTTGGGCATGCACGATATGTTGTGATGAGTAATCCAGTCACGCTGATTGCCATGTCTTTGTTTTTATTAATTATCATTATTGCCATATTTGGTCCTTACATGGTGCCATATGACCCCTTGGCCAGTTCAGCTGGAAACGCTTTGCAACCACCAAGCTGGCAGCATTGGTTTGGCACAGATCAACTTGGACGAGATGTGTTTTCCAGAGTAATTGTCGCGACTAGGCTTGATTTGATTATTTCAGTGAGTGCGGTTGCGATGTCTTTTGTAGTGGGCGCATCAATAGGCGGTATCGCTGGCTATCAAGGTGGTTGGCTTGATAGCGTTGTGGGCAGATTTCTAGATACCATTATGGCTTTTCCGTTGTTTGTTTTAGCCATGGGTATTGTGGCTGCTTCAGGCAATACGGTGCAAAACGTTGTGATTGCGACGGCGATCATTAATCTACCTTTCTATGCACGGGTTGCGCGAAGTGAAGTGGTCGTTAGGCGTCAAGCCGGTTGGGTGCAGGCCGCTCAACTTGCTGGAAATGGGCCGATGCGCATTTTATTTGGTAGGGTGTTACCCAATGCATTGCCACCGATGATGGTGCAAATATCATTAAACATGGGCTGGGCAATTTTGAATGCTGCGGGCCTTTCATTTATTGGTTTAGGGGTGCGCCCACCGACCGCTGAGTGGGGCATCATGGTGGCTGAAGGTGCTGGTTACATCATCTCAGGCGAATGGTGGTTAGTGCTGTTCCCTGGGGCCGCGTTAATGATTGCCGTCTTTACTTTTAATTTGTTGGGTGATGGGTTACGCGACATGGTTGACCCACAGAGGCGCACATGAAAAAGTCAACGATTTTGCCTTTGTTAGCGGTCAAAAATCTGACCGTACAGTTTAAAACTCGGCTTGGTGAGGTAACGGCAGTTGATGACATCAGTTTGTCACTTAAGTTGGGTGAAACCATGGGTGTTGTGGGTGAATCAGGCTCTGGCAAGTCTGTCACCTCATATGCCATTTTAGGTATATTAGACAAAGCAGGTTTTGTTTCGGGAGGTACTGCAACTTACTCTGGTATTGAGTTGCTACCAACACGTGAAGCTACGATGCGCGACATACGAGGTCGAGAAATCTCCATGATTTTTCAAAACCCTCGGGCGGCATTAAACCCTATTCGTACGGTGGGTGACCAAATTAGTGATGTGTTGCTCGAGCATGCTCAGTGCACGCGCGACACGGCCAGAGCAAAAACCATTCAAGCTCTTAAAAATGTAAAAATTCGAGACCCAGAACAACGCGTCGACGCTTACCCGTTTGAGTTATCGGGTGGTATGTGTCAACGCGTGGTGATTGCCATGGCCTTGGCTTGCAAGCCTAAAATTTTAATTGCTGACGAGCCCACCACGGGCCTTGACGTCACCACGCAACGTGCGGTGATGGATTTAATCGTTGAATTAACGCGCTCAAATGGTATGGCAACGATTTTAATCACACATGATCTGGGGTTAGCTGGCCAATATTGCGATGAAATCACCGTCATGGAAAAGGGAAAAATCGTTGAGTCTGGCTCATCAAAACAGATCTTCACAGCCCCTACACATGCGTATACCAAAAAATTAGTTCGAGCTACGCCGCACGGCGCACTGAATGCTCGCGACTTGTTGCCCGAAGACTTGGCAGCGAAAGCTCTGCCCCTTGATGCTGATGTTGATCGTCTAATAAAAGGCAGGCGTCATGGGCCACTGCTTGAGCTTGAGTCTTTAAAAAAATCATTCAAAGGCCAAAAAAGTTTCTTAGAGTTTGTACGTCGGCAGCCTGCAAAAGCATTTGAGGCCGTCAAAGGTATTGATTTGAAAATTTGGCCTAGCGAAAGCGTAGGCCTTGTGGGTGAATCGGGCTGTGGCAAATCAACGACGTCAGCCATGATTATGCGGTTGTTAGACCCCACCTCGGGTGTCATACGTTTTAAAGGGCAAGACATTAGCCTTGTCAGTCGCGAAGCATTTGTGCGCAGCCCAACAAGGGCTTCATTGCAAATGGTATTTCAAGACCCAAGCGAGAGCTTGAACCCAAGGTTTACAGCGGCTCAGTCAATTGCAGACCCTTTGATTCGATTAATGGGTATGCGCGACTCAGTTGCCATGACTGAGCGTTTGCATGAATTAGCCCAGATGGTAGGCTTACCAGAGTCTTTGCTAGAGCGCTTACCCCATCAGTTATCGGGTGGACAAAAGGCTCGCGTAGGCATTGCACGTGCCATTGCGTCTGAACCTGATTTGCTGGTGCTTGATGAGCCGACTGCAGCACTTGATGTTTCGGTTCAGGCCATCGTTTTAAACCTATTGATTGATCTGCGCATTAAGACAGGCATGGCTTACTTATTTGTGAGCCATGATCTTGAGGTGGTTCGTCTGCTTTGCGACAGAGTTATTGTGATGCGTGCAGGTGAGATTGTTGAACAGGGGGCCACGGCAGACGTGCTCTCAAACCCTTCGCACCCTTACACGCGTGAGCTTTTGGCCGCGGCCCCCAAACCGCCAACCTTTTTATCTGATGATGCCCTGAGTGGTGAGGTAATGTATGAGTAGCCCCCTTTTTACAATTAACGATTTTAAGCATGCTGTGACGTCTGATGAGACCGATATACGGGCCTGGCTTTTAGAAAGGTGGGCTGTTTTAGACGCTGCGGGGGTCGGCCCACAGGGTGATACCGCCTGGATATATCTGCCAAACCAAGCGCAGCGCGAAGAAATTTTGAGCAAGCTTTTCAAGCTGGACCCCAAGGCATGCCCACTTTGGGGGGTGCCTTTTGCCATTAAAGACAACATTGATCATATAGGTTGGCCCACCACTGCTGCTTGCCCGGGTTATGCCTACACTGCACAAGACACGGCCACCGTCGTTCAAGCGCTACAAGACGCGGGTGCAGTACTGATGGGTAAAACCAATTTAGATCAGTTTGCAACCGGCTTAGTGGGTGTGCGTTCGCCTTATGGTTGGGTGCGAAATGCATTCTCTGATGAGCATATTAGTGGGGGGTCAAGCTCAGGTTCAGCCTCGGTGGTGGCAAGAGGTTTAGTGGCTTTTGCATTGGGAACGGACACGGCGGGCTCGGGGCGTATACCCGCAGGTTTCAATAATCTGGTGGGTATGAAGTCAACCCCCGGTGCATTGAGCATTAAGGGGGTGGTGCCGGCTTGTGCAACCCTTGATTGTGTGTCAATTTTGGCGCTCAATGTTGAAGATGCGGCCACAGTATTTCGAGTTGCGCAAAATTTTTCCCTTGAAAACTCACCTTCAGAAACATCGTTTCACGAGGTTGGCACGGCGCCAGTTTTTGATTTTCCAACTCAGTTGCGTGTGGGCATACCAGAAGACCCGTATTTTGAAGATGAGCATTACCGAGTTTTATTTGAGCAAGCTGTGCAATATGCTAAAGAACTTGGCGCACATATCACCACGTTCAACATGAGTGCGCTCTCTCAAATTGCTGAGTTGCTCTATGAAGGTCCATGGGTTGCTGAGCGTTATAGCGCCGCGGGTGCAACCATTGAGGCAAATTTAGAAGGGGTTGATCAGACTGTCGCAACGGTTATTAAAAAAGCGGAAAAATTTTCAGCGGTTGATGCTTTTGAAGCCTTGTACAAGGTTCGCCTCTTAGCGGTGGAAGCGCAAGCTTTATGGCGTGACTTTGATGTGATGCTGTTACCGACTGCACCCTGTTTGCCAACGTATGAGCAGGTTACAAAAGACCCGATTAAACAGAATAGTGCACTGGGTACCTATACTAACTTTGTCAATTTACTTGACTGGGCCGCCATCGCTGTGCCCGCTAGTTTTACGCCCTCTGGCTTACCCTTTGGGGTCACCTTTGTGGGTCCGAAAGGTAAAGATGAAGCGCTTTTGGCGCTCGGTAGTCGTTGGGAAAAGCGTGTTCAACTGCCGATCGGTAAACATTTGCCTCTGGCGCGAACACTCAAAGGTGGGCTGGGATCTGTTGCCATGCCAAAGTCTCTTGCCTTAGCTGTGGTGGGCGCACACTTAACCGGTATGCCTTTAAATCATCAACTTCAAAGTATCGGCGCACGCCTCAGGGAACAAACGACGACGAGTGCAAATTATCGATTATTTGCACTACCCAATACGACGCCGCCTAAACCTGGCCTCACGCGTGTAGAAAATAAAGGCGTCAAAATTGTGGTTGAAGTTTATGATGTGCCGATTCAACAGGTTGGTACGTTTTTAGCCAATATACCGGCGCCGTTGGGCTTAGGCTCAGTTGAGTTAGATTCAGGCCAATGGGAAACCGGTTTTATCTGTGAACCTATCGGCATATTGGGTGCTTTAGATATTAGTCACTTAGGTGGGTGGCGAGCTTATATTGCCAGTTTAAAATGACAGAAACGACAGAACAATCTTTAGCTGACAAAGCTTATTTGCGCATTAAGCAAAGGTTATCAACGCTTGATTTGATGCCGGGCGATCGATTGTCTGAGATGGATCTTGTCAACATTCTTCATATCAGTCGCACCCCAATTCGACAAGCTTTGCAACGATTGTTACATGAGGGCTTGCTGGTGCTGGCGCCTAAGTCTGGCTGGACAGTTGCACCCTTAGACTTCGATAAGATTGACCAGTTGTATGATTTCCGTACATTAATAGAGCGTTATGCCTTAACAGCGTGCTGTCAATATGTCGGGCAACAACCGTTAATTGATGCCTTAGAAAAGGTTTGGCTTGTTACGCCTGATCAATACAGTACAGATATTCAATATGTGAGTGAACTTGACGAGCAGTTTCACATGGCGCTTGTCAGTGCCAGTGGCAACTTAGAGATGGCTAAGGTTCACGCTGATATTACTGAAAAAATTCGTATTGTTCGGCGACTTGACTTTACTAAGCTAGATCGTATCGAAGCAACCTATCAGGAGCATCAGCAGATTTTGCAGTTGATTGCTCAACGGCGTGTCGATCAAGCACTTATTGTGTTGTCAGCCCACATTGAAATCAGCAAAATTGAATCTCGAAAAATAACGTTAGACACGATTTATCGCGCTAGGCGTGAGGTTGACAAGAAGTATGTGTCAAAAGTTGCCGCCCACATAGACCTTTAACGAGAGTAAAAAGGCTGGCTGCCCGCCGCATGGTCAGTTGTATCGATGATTTCTATTACTTCTGAGGCGATTTTTTTAACCATGACTTCAAAGCCTTGTCGCAGAGTCACTTGAGACGAGGCACAGCCTTGACAGCCGCCGCTCATGGCAATGTAGAGTTTGCCTTGATCAAAGTTAACAATCGAAATTTTGCCGCCATGGCTGGCGATCGAAACATTGATGTCTTGGTCAAGCAGTTCTTGAATAATGGCTTCGACTTCTGTGTTGGGTCGAGCTTGTAAGTCGATCGGTACGTAGGTCTCAAGTATGGCGGGCACGCCACTTTGCACTTGCGCCCGAATGGACCCACCAATAGCGGCTTTTAGGTCTGACCATGACGCGGTGGGTTCTTTATTAATCGTCACCACGTTTTCTGCAATCAATACGTTGGCCACACCCGGTAGGGCAAACAGTCGCTCGCCCAGTGGCGAACCCACGGCTTGTGTGCGATGGGCAAAAAAGAAGGTGCCGCCCGGGTGCAACATACAACTCGCTATAAACCGGCACGTATCGGCATCGGCCAGAGAAACCTCTGCCCGAATGCTGACGGGTTGGTTTACGACCGGTGCGTCAGACATCTTCGCTGCCGCTTGCTGCCGCCCGTGCGCCTAAAGCCCGTAGGTCTTTAAATGAATAGATGCCGCTGTTGTGGCCGTCATTCCAATCAAAAAGTATGGCGTAGTTGCCGACGCTGTGAATTTGTTTGGGGCTGATGTCAGCTTTAACTGTTTTGGGGTCTAGCAATTTGCGTCCCGTCATTTCTTCGATACAAATGGCACAGTGGCAGGCTAGGCGCAGTTCGCGCAAATCAAGGTCGTCGCGGTGACCGTCTTCCCAAAGAATAGAGAGGGTGCGGGGGTCGCGTCGCATGAAGCCAATTGGAATCATTTGTGAACCCGTTGGCTTGGCCGCGCTTTCAACCCAAGCAGGGGCGCCTTCGTTGCTGTTCCAATTCCAGTTAAAGGGCTTGAGAACCGTGACGGCTGATTGCATTTGCTCGACCAATGCTTGGGCGATGGTGACATACATTTTGGCGCTAACTGATTTGGGTTGATCGGCCACGATTGGGTTGCCCTCGTCGCCACATGCCACAACGTTGGGGTCAATCGGTAGGGCGCCCAATAAAGGCACGCCCAGCTCTTGGCTCATGCGTTCGCCACCCCCGTTACGGAAAATATCGGTTGTTTCGCCACAATGTGGACACGTGAACGTGCGCATGTTTTCGATAATGCCAAGAATTTTGACTTGTACTTTTTCAAACATGCGTAGACCGCGACGGGCAATTTTGAGGCTGACAGTTTGTGGGGTCGTCACAATCACCACGCCCGATAAGGGCATGCTTTGTGCCAAAGTCAGTTGGGTATCGCCCGTGCCGGGGGGTAGATCAAGAATGAGGTAGTCAAGCTTGCCCCACTCGACACCTTCAATGAACATTTTGAGATATTTGCCCACCATGGGCCCGCGCAAGACAGCTGGCTTGTCGTCTGGCGTCAACATACCCATCGACACCACTTTCAGATCGTAACGTTCAGCTGGAATCAATTTGTTTTCAGTCGTTAACTCAGGTGGTTCACCGGTTGGTATGCCAAGCATGCCAGGAATACTGGGGCCCAAAATATCAGCATCGACAATACCCACTTTTGCACCGAGTTGCTGCAACGCAAGTGCTAGGTTAACGCTGACGGTTGATTTGCCAACGCCGCCTTTGCCGCTACCGACGGCAATAATGTGGCGTATGCCTGGCAATTTGTCTTCGCTTTGAGCCGATTGTTCACTCGTGGTCGCCATGATTTACCTTTAGTAAGATGTTTTGTTTATTTTGTATTGAAACATGTTGTTTGAGGGCTTGGGTGTTGCGCCTGTTGGTCTTGAGGGAAATTTTTTGTAAAGTCATTCCTTTGTTATGATTCATCGTGCATCAGGCTACCCTGTATAAATGTTGCTTTTTGTTTTACATTTACGGGTCTGTCTATAAACTATTAACGACAAAGTGACCGCCCACTTTATGACACTACTGACGATCATTTTGCTGCCGCTTCTAGCAGGCACAACTTTAGCGCTATTGGCCGCTCGTTACAGCCGTAGCGCGTCGGCCTGGGCCGTTGCTGGCGTAACCCTCTGTAGCTTGACCTTGTTATTAGGCTTTAGCGATGCAGTCTTTAGTGGCCAAAAAATTGTATCAAGCACCCCCTGGATGCCGGAACTGGGCATTGACTTCGCCTTTAGGCTAGATGGTCTAGGCTATCTGTTTGCCTTATTAATATTGTGCGTGGGCTTACTGATTATTTTGTATGCCAAGTATTACTTGTCTGAAAAAGATTCAATGGGTAAGTTCTATGCCCTGTTGATGATGTTCATGGCAGCCATGCTGGGCATTGTTTTAACTGAAAACATCTTACTGACCTTTGTTTTTTGGGAACTCACCAGCGTTTCTTCGTTTTTATTGATTGGTTTTTGGAACCACAAAGCTGAGTCAAGGCGCGGCGCCCGTATGGCATTGATCGTGACAGGTGGCGGTGGCTTAGCCATGTTGGCGGGTTTCTTGTTGCTGGGTCATGTGGCGGGCAGTTACGAGTTAACCAAGATTTTTCAAGCCCGTGACGTGGTTCAGGCTAGCCCCTTGTTTTTCCCCATTTTGATTTTGATTTTGTTGGGTGCATTTACCAAGTCAGCGCAGTTTCCGTTTCACTTTTGGTTGCCCCAAGCCATGGCGGCGCCCACCCCCGTTTCGGCTTATTTGCACTCGGCCACTATGGTTAAGGCGGGTGTGTTCATTCTGGCGCGTCTTTACCCCGTATTGGGCGGCACCTACGATTTCGAAATAATCGTTTCGGTTGTTGGCTTAACCACCATGGCATTCGCCGCTTATGTGGCAATTTTTAAGCATGACCTGAAAGGGTTGCTGGCGTATTCAACCATCAGCCATTTGGGTTTAATCGTATTTTTGATCGGCCTCAGCTCGCCGTTGTCGGCGGCAGCGGCTGTATTTCATATTATCAACCACGCTACGTTCAAGGCCTCACTGTTTATGGTCGCCGGCATTATTGATCACGAGTGTGGCACACGTGATATGAGACGCTTGCGTGGTCTCTTCAAATTTATGCCCTATACCGCCACGTTGGCGATGGTGGCCGCCGCCTCTATGGCAGGGGTGCCGTTATTTAACGGTTTTCTCTCTAAAGAAATGTTCTTTGTCGAGTCGCTGTCATTATCTCACTTGGGGTGGTTTGGTGATGTGGCCCCGTTTGTGGTCACCTTTGGCGGTGTGTGCAGCGTGGCTTACTCGGCTCGCTTTGTGCATAACGTGTTTTTTAACGGAACCGCCACCGACTTACCCCGTACGCCACATGAGCCGCCCCGCTTCATGAAAATTCCAGTAGAACTATTAGTGGTGCTCTGTATTTTGGTGGGCGTGTTGCCGGCCCTAACCGTCGCCCCGCTGGTCTTTTTAGCAGCTACCGATGTGTTTGGTGGCACCATTCCTCAATATACGATTGCGATTTGGCATGGTTTTAACCTGCCGTTGCTCATGAGTGCCGTGGCGTTATTTGGTGGCTTAATCTTCTTTTGGTTGTTGCAAAAGCGCTTTAACTTGCATTTGCATGCCCCCAAAGAGCTCAATGGCCATCGTATTTTTGTGCACCTGGTTGAGTCATTACGGGCGTTCGCGCGTTGGCTCACGGCGCTGCTGCAAAACGGTTCATTGCAACGTTATTTGGCCTTGTTGGTTGCCAGTGTGATTGCTCTGGGGGCATGGCCCTTTATTGAATTTGGTTACAACACGGGCGATGCACCCGTTACCGGCTTTAACCCCGTTGCGATAATGGTGTGGGTGATTGCTGTTGTTGCCGCACTGGCCTCGGTTGTGATGCATAGGCAACGTTTAACAGCGGTTATTTTGGTAGGTGTGGTGGGCTTAACCACTGCACTGACATTTGCTTATTTTTCAGCGCCCGACTTGGCTTTGACCCAGTTGTCAGTTGAAGTGGTGAGCACCGCTTTGCTGCTTATGGCCTTAGCACTGTTGCCACAAGTTGGCCCCAAAGAGTCTAGTAATGGTCGACGTGTGCGCGACATCGCCTTGGCCGTGTTGGCAGGTGCTGGTGTTACAGCGCTGATGTGGGCGGTATTGACCCGACCACACGAATCAATTGCGTGGTATTACTTGGCTGAAAGTATGCCCAAAGGTGGTGGTACCAACGTTGTGAACGTTATCTTGGTTGACTTCAGGGGTTTTGATACCTTTGGGGAAATTATAGTGTTGGGCATTGCAGCCATTGGTGCTCTGAGCTTGATGGACGGTCTGAAAATGGACCGTAAATTGTCGACCTCATTTTTGAACCCTGTGCTGCTCAGCGTAGCGGCTCGCATCTTATTGCCGTTTGCCTTGCTTGTCAGCGTTTACATTTTCTTACGTGGTCACAACTTACCGGGTGGGGGTTTTATTGCCGGTCTGGTCACTTCGGTCGCTCTGGTTATGCAGTACATGGCGGGCGGCTTGGTGGCTACTTCTGAAAAGCTTCGTATGAACTTCCCCAAAATCATCGGTAGTGGTGTACTTGTTGCCGGGTTTACGGGGTTGGGTAGCTTTGTATTTGGTTCTGCATTTTTAACGAGCGCTTTTGGTCACCCAATCATACCGTTCATTGGCGAAGTGCCTTTGGCCAGTGCGGCGTCGTTTGACCTAGGTGTGTTTTTGACGGTTGTCGGGGCGACGATGCTAACTATTTCTGCTCTGTCTGGGGCCAGTCGACGAGAGCCTAAGCTCATAGGGGCGGCCCAATAATGGAATTTTTACTTGCATCTGCCTTAGGTATTGTGACGGCTTGCGGTGTGTATTTGATTTTGCGCGGCCGTACGTTTTCAGTGGTTTTGGGCTTGTCTTTGTTAGGCTATGCCGTGAACTTGTTTATTTTTGCGATGGGCCGATTAACCTCAGGCCACCCCCCCGTGATCGTTGATCAGGCAACTTCTTATGCAGACCCTTTGCCGCAAGCGCTTGTACTGACAGCCATTGTGATTGGTTTTGGAATGACCGGGTTTATTGTTGAGTTGGCACTCAGAACGCGAAATGATACAAAATCTGATCACGTCGATGGGCAAGAGCCTGAGCAGTCTTCAGGTTCAATCAGTGCGTCACAAGATGGGAAGGCAACATGAGTCATTTTCTGGTCTTGCCCATTATTTTGCCCGCGTTAACGGGGGCTTTGTTGTTGTTTTTTGGTGGTCGTTTAGCCATTACCCGGGTCATTAGTTTTATGTCATGCCTAGTCTTGTTGGCCATCAGTGTTCATTTGCTTTCTGAAGCGAACTTGGGTGCGATTCAAACCTATGCTTTAGGTAATTGGTCGGCGCCGTTCGGTATCGTGCTGGTGCTTGACCGATTGTCTGGCATGTTGGTTTTGCTGACTTCAGTTGTAGCGGTCGCGGCACTTTACTATTCAATGCAAGGTTGGGACGCTCGCGGCAAGTATTTTCATGCCTTATTTCAGTTCCAGTTGATGGGCATTAATGGTGCCTTTTTAACGGGCGACTTGTTTAACCTGTTTGTGTTTTTTGAAGTCTTACTCATCGCCTCATATTGCTTGTTAATGTACGGTTTTGGTGAGCAACGATTAAAAGCCTCGGTGCATTATGTAGCCATTAATCTGACGGGTTCTGCCATCTTTTTGATTGCAGTCAGTTTGCTCTACAGCGTGACGGGTACGTTAAATATGGCGCATATTGCCGAGCGTGTTGCCACGTCGTCACCTGACGATATTGCGCTGATTCGCTCGGCAGGCCTCATGTTGTTAGGGGTTTTCGGGGTTAAGGCGGCATTATTTCCCCTATATTTTTGGTTGCCGACGGCCTACGCCAGTGCCTCAGCTCCGGTGGCGGCGCTCTTCGCAATCATGACCAAGGTCGGTGTCTATGCCATCTTCCGGTTTACCACTTTGGTTTTTGGTGGCGCTATTGGTGCGTCGGTTGACCTCACATCACCGTGGTTATTGCCAGTGGCACTCATCACGTTGCTACTAGCAGCTTTGGGCGCGATGGCTGCCAAACGTTTGCTTGAGCTGATTGCTTACTTAACCATAGCATCGGTGGGTACCATACTGATTGCTTTTGCGGCAGGTGGCACGGAAGGCCTATCGGCTGCACTTTTCTATATGATTCACAGCACGTTAATCGTTGCCGGTTTGTTTTTGCTAGCTGAAATGATTTCTCAGGCGCGTGGCGATGCACAAGACACGCTGCATGCTGGCCCAACCATTTTGCAGCCGGTCATGTTGGGTATTGCATTTATGGCCGGTGCCGTCATCGTTGGGGGCTTACCGTTGTCTTCTGGCTTTTTGGCTAAGCTCATGATTTTGCAAAGCACGGCTGAAAGTGCAAATATGCCTTGGGTATGGGGTATGGTTTTGGGTACAAGTTTAATAACGATGATTGCGTTGTCGCGTGCGGGCAGTATGTTGTTTTGGAAAACGTCTTATGAGGTGTCTGCCAGCGCCAAAGCACCTGTTACAACTCAGTGGTTGCCCGTCATTTTCTTGTTTGGCTGCAGCTTGCTAATGGTTATCTACGCGGCACCGCTTAAGCAGTTTACCAATGCGACGGCAGAGCAATTGAAGAACCCTGAGCAGTATATTTTCAGTGTGGTGGGCCAAACCTTAGATCGTGCACCGCGTGCGTTACCGAAAGAGGCAAAGTAATGAAAAACTGGCTGCCTTACCCTGTACTGTCTGTCATTTTAGTGGTGGCTTGGTTGATGTTGGCGGCTCAAATTTCAGTCGCTCATGTCTTGCTTGCTCTGTTTTTGGCTTGGGGCATACCTTTGGTTTGTAAACCGTTTTTGGTGAGTACACAAGGTGTACGCAACCCTATAGCCGCTATACGGCTTATATTTTTAGTCATGTATGACATTGTTATGGCTAATATTGCGGTCGCTCGGCTCATACTTGGTCGCCCTGATCGTTTAAACCCCGTGTTTGTGCAAGTGCCGCTTAAACTGACTCAGTCGATGTCAATTTCTTTATTAGCAGGCATCATTACCATGACCCCGGGTACAGTGTCGGCTGATTTATCAGAAGACAACACGCTATTGTTGGTTCATGCCTTAAGTTGTGATGACCCTGAAGCGTTAATTGCTGAAATTAAAGAACGTTACGAAAAACCCCTCATTGAGATTTTCGGATGCTAACCCTTTCTATCAATATCGTTTTTGTGGCGCTCGCCATTGCGATGGCGCTCACCTTATACCGCCTCATTAAAGGGCCAAGTGCGCCAGACCGTATTCTTGCGCTTGACTCTTTGTATGTTTGCGCCGTGGCTTTGCTGGTTGTTTTGGGCATTAAAGATGGCAGCTCTATCTTTTTTGAAGCGGCCCTACTCATTGCCTTGATGGGTTTTGTGGGTACCGTGGCCCTGTCGCGCTATTTGGCGCGTGGCGACGTGATGGATTAAGGGACTAAACATGCTTGAAATCATCACTTCTATTTTTCTGTTAATTGGTGCATTTTTTATTCTGGTGGGTGCCATTGGTTTGGCTCGGCTACCTGATTTTTTTATGCGTTTGCATGCACCCACTAAAGCCTCAACGTTGGGTGTAGGAGGCGTATTGATAGCTTCTATGGTTTATGCCGTCAATGATGCCTTGTTAATTCACGAACTCATCATTACGTTGTTTGTGTTCTTAACGGCCCCTGTTGGTGCTCACTTGCTAGCACAAGCTGCTTTGCGTTTAAAGCTGAAGTCAAAGGCTAAACTGCCTTAAGCATTTTAAAACAAGATCCAACACCCAGCACCAACCAGGTTTGATTCGCGTCCCATAAGAAGGGGGCCAATGCTGGCGATCACGAATTGTTTACATTTGTGGTGGCTCAAGGTCTGGCAAGGGTTGGGCCGATGGCTTTTCACGATGCTCGTTTAAGCGCCCCATTTTGCTTTCAAGCAAGCGTGTCAGTTGTTGAACGGCACCTTGAACAGCCTGTTCTAAGGTCGTGGCGTGGTCTTTTACCGCAACCGGGGGTTGACCTTCGAGTCGGGCTTCTAGCATGCAACGTTTGTCTTTTGGCCCGCTTTTGCCACCATTCTCATCGCCCAGATGAACCTCTACACGCGTCACGTGGTCAGCATAGTGTTTCATACCCTTTTCGATTATGGCATTCACTTTTGCGGTGAGCGACTCACTGCCTTTGATGTTGCTGTCTGTGTTGAGTTGAATTTTCATGTCGTTTCCTTATTTAGTTTCAGGGCTGAAACCAGTGAAAAATTTAACAGGGTGCCTAGAAAAGATAACGCAAACCAAGTAGTTAAGGTATTTCCATCATACACAGTGATCGTGATTGGGTATGAATGACTTTATGCTGAAGGGGTAAATAACCAAAGCCCAAAGAAAGTCTGGCGGGGTGTAGGTTGATCTAAAAATAATTTGAACCGTTTCTTAACTGCCGTATACCAATAAGTGTAGGGCGCTATTAATTTGTTTTTTTTAAACAGATTGAGCGCTGATGACAACGAATCACTTATTTGGGAATAAAAACATGGCAGATGCAAATTCAACAGAATTAGTTGGTAGCGGCGCACAGCTCGACATTCAGTGGGCTTGGGGTCAAAACCTTGACTTAGTCTTTGACCCTGCTAAAGATACATTGAATTTTGGTTGGTTCACGGGTAACAGTTTTACGGTCACCGAGCTTAACGGTTCGGTTGTCATTTCAATTCCCTCAAATAACCAAAGCTATACCTTAACGGGTGTCAGCTTGGCTGATCTCGCGCCAGAGAATATTCTTGCTAAAGATTCGCAAGCGAATATGCAATGGCAGCAGGCGTTGGCAGTTGAAGCGCCTGTGGTAGAAACGCCAGTGGTAGAAACACCTGTGGTGGAAGCACCTGTCGTGGTTGCGCCGACTGTGCCGGTTAACGTAGCGGCTGATATTCAAGGCAGTTTCACTATGAATTGGGCTTGGAATGAGCAAGCTGTTGTGGCCTTTAACCCAGCAACCGATAAAATCGATATGGGTTGGTTTGGTGCAGATAGCTTTACGATCAAAGAAGTAGATGGTTCTGTTGTGATTGGTATTCCAAGTAATCAACAGTCTTATACTTTGCAAGGTGTGCAGTTAGAAGACTTGTCTGCAAATAATATTATTGCGAAAGACGCTGGTGCGGCGAGTAAATGGCAGGTATTGTTTGATGCTGATGGAAGTGCGGTGCTCACACCCGAGCCCACACCTACACCCGAGCCCACACCTACACCAGAGCCCACACCCACACCAACGCCTGAGCCTATACCTGTGCCAGCACCGGAACCCTCGCCTATACCGAATCCAGAGGGTGGTGTAACAGTACCCGTGGCGGCCCAAACCCCTATCGTGGCGGCATACTACCCTGAGTGGGCCATCTACAGTCGCGATTTCAATATTGCCGATATTCCGACTGAAAATTTAACCCATTTGATCTATTCATTTGCCAAAATTGATACGTCAGGTCGAATGAGCCTGTTTGACCCCTACGCGGCAGTTGAGAAAACATTTAACAGCGCCGATAGCGTCGACGGCGTGGGCGACACATGGGACCAAACCTTAGCGGGTAACTTTAATCAATTGGCTGAGCTGAAAGAACTCAACCCAGATCTGTCAAACCTGATCGCGGTGGGCGGCTGGACGCTTTCTGGCCCGTTCTCTGATATTGCATCGACTGCGCAGGGTCGTGAAACGTTTGCCGACTCAGCTTACGATTACTTGAAAACCTACACGATGTTTGACGGCTTAGACTTTGACTGGGAATACCCAGGTGGGGGTGGCTTAGAGTCAAATATTGTGCGACCAGAGGATGGTCAAAATTATGCACTGTTGTTGGAAGCCGTTCGGGGTCGATTGAATGACCTCGAGGCGGAAACAGGCCGTGACTTTCAAATATCAGTTGCCTCACCGGGGGGCCCTGACAAAATTGCAAACTTCAACATTGAAGGGTTAGAGCCTCACGTTGATTTTTTCAACTTGATGACTTATGACTACCACGGTGGTTGGGAAAACATCACGGGTCACCAAGCGCCGATGTATGACACGATTGGTGGCAACTATGACATTGCGACAACGGTTCGCTTGTTTAAAGAAGCTGGGGTTGACGGTAGTAAAATTGTATTGGGCGCCCCCGCTTACACGCGTGCATGGTCTGGCGTTGAAAATGGAGGTGATGGTGGTTTTCAAGAAGTCACCAACCAGTTGGCACCTGGGTCGTTTGAAGGTGGCGTGTACGACTATAAAGATGTTGTTGCCAAAGTGCTTGACCCCCAATCAGACTGGACTATCTATTGGGACGATGAGGCGCAGGCAGCTTATGTATTCAGTGAATCAGAAGGTATATTCTCAAGTTTTGAAACCCCAACATCAATTGCATTGAAATCTGAATGGGCCAAGTCTGAAGGCTTGGGGGGCATCATGTTATGGGACTTGTCCGGTGACGTGTCACAAGGGCCTGAAAGCCTGTCTGGCGCGGCTTACCGCAGTTGGGTAGAAGGCGCCACCGTTGAAGATATTATGCAGGCCTCTGCCTTGAAGGCTGAAGAGGTTATCGGTGGCAATGGCTTGATGGACAGCTTTGTTGACGGTACTGCACCAGCCAGTGAAATGGACCATAATGGTTCCATGCCAGAAAGTGATTCAGGCCAAGGCGGTATGGGTATGGGTATGCCGGGTCATACGCATATTCACTTCATGATCACGTCTGCAACAGCAGCACAAATTGTTGAGGGCTTTGTGCCATCGATGGGTGACATGATTGATATTGGTGCCGACTTGAATGCAGAAGATATTTCTATATTTGAAGAGTCAGGTGACGCGCTCGGTCAGACAGTTCGTATCGAAATTAGCGATGGCAGCACCGTTAGGCAAATCATTTTTAAAGGGTTTGGTTTAGATGATTTAAGTATGGTTAATTTTTCAATTGCCAATCAGTCAGTTAGCAATGAAGTTGCCGCAACATTGGGCGCCACCGTTGTGATGCCTGGTATGCAAGAGTCTTACACGTTGGAAAGTGATACGGATGGTTCAAGCCCAGTAACTTCAACGGGTAATACTGCTAATAATGGTATTAAGTATAGGGCTGACAGCCAAGCAGACGATATCGTTGGTTTCCGGCCAAGCACCGATGAAATAGACTTTGGTAACGCATCGGTTCATGGCTTAATTTTAACGAAATCAATAAACGGTGAAATTGTCATCGATAGCCCTTGGTCACCAGCAGCTCAAATTGTTCAGGGTGTCAGCTTTCAAGATGTGACCTTGAGTGATTTTGGCATAGTCGGTAACGAGCACTTACGGCAAGACATCGGGGGCGTCCTCAGTTGGGAGCAAGGCGTGGGCCCTAGATCTGATGATACGGTTTACATGCGCAGTCACGAGTACGGTAGACATGAAACGATCGAAGACTTTAACCCTGCTGCCATGAAAATTAGTTTCTTGTATTTTGGTACCCGCGAGCGTTTGAGTGTCGAAGACTCTGATGAGGGTATGGTGGTGTCGTCTGAACCGTCAGGCCAGTCGTTTACATTTTTAGGTATTCAAAAAGCCGATTTAATACCTGGCATGGTTGAGTTTCATTTTGATCAAGTGATGGAAGACAACCTAGAAGCCTCTTTTGGTTTTAACCAAAATGATGTGACCTTAGTTGATCGAACCGCCTTGCTCACTCCTTTTGCACCTGAGGGCGCAACGACAGATGGTGCACAAGCGAGCATGGGCGATTTAACGGGTTCAATTTATGAGGCGTTTGTTGATGAACCCAACATCGGTTTAAGTGATGAGCAGATGACTGAGCTGAGTAACACTGAGACTAAGGCAAATGACCCCTTGGGTACTGACTCAAGTGACATCATTGATATTGACTGGTCATGGGGTTCGAACCAATCGGTGTTGTTTGACCCGCAATCAGACAAGCTTGATTTTGGGTGGATCAACGGAGAAGCTTTTGAGTTGTCTGAAGAGCAAGGTTCGGTTGTGATTCGTTTGCCATCAAATCAACAAAGTTATACGCTTGAAGATGTCACAGCAGCTGAGTTGACAATAGACAATATTGTTGCACTTGACGCGACAGCACTTGCAACTTGGAGTGACTTTATAAGCTAAATATCATGTCGGTTTGACGCCTTATGATATGCTCATTGCACTCTTTGATGGATTGCGATGAGCAGTTATGTAAAGCCTAAAATCGACTTAATAATGAATTGAAATCAGGCCTATGATTGATAATGAACTGACTGAACTGCTACAACGTGTCAAAAACGGTGATCGTTTAGCGGTTGAGTCCATTTATCGTCAGTATTATTCGGTAGTTTATGCGTTTGTCTGTATGCAGGTTAACGATGTGGGTGCAGCTGAAGAAATTGTTGACGATGTCTTTATGGTTGTATTTACTTCTGCTAATAGTTTTAGAGGGCAGTCTACTTTTAAAACGTGGGTGCTGGGTATTGCTAAGAATTTGTCTCGTAACTGGATACGCAAAATAGGCCGTGAGCCCTCTAATCAGTTTGATTCAACAGAAGATCAGCTAGCTGGTTTAATTGACCCAGACTGGCCAGCCTTAGAGCAACTTGAGCGAGAAGAACTCAACGTAATCATTCAGTTCTGTATGACGCGTTTACCCCTTTTTCAACGTGAAACCCTTTTCTATGTTTACTTTGAAGACTTATCGCTTGAGCAAGTGGCTCAAACCCTTGGTTGTCCCAGTGGCACGATTAAAAGTCGTTTGTTTCACGCCAAGACAAAAATGGCTGAGTGCGTGAATCGCCGCATGGCCGATGGGGTTGCGTGATGTCAAACCGTCTCAATGAAGATCGTTCTGTTGTGTTTGACCAAGCCTTGCGAGAGGTCGTGCGCACGTTGGCGCCAACTGACGCACCGACGTCTAAACAGGTCAACAGCATGCTTGAACGTTGGTCACAGGCGTCACAGCATCAAATTACTCCCCAACCTAGTATGTCTGTTCCGAAGGGCTTGGGTACGATGTTTCCTAAGTTTATGAGCGCATTTGCATTTGCCGCAACCATTACAGTGGTGGTGTCGTTGCCGATGACGCAACATATGCTTTTTCTGCATCCTGATAAGCTAGATGACCGGGCTGATATTGAATTGGTTTTGGCGCCTGGCAAAAGTCTAGATGACAATATATTTCTAGATTTTGTTGCAAAAACACGTTGCAAGGTGTTAAAACGGTCACAGATCAATGGCCAACATCATTTGTCAATTGATCTTGACGGACGCTCACAATCGCATCAAGATTTAATTCAAGGCATGAAAAACTCGGGCTACCTTTCCACTTACGCTTATTTGCCTGAAAAATAACATTATTTTTTGTATGACTAAATGACTCAAGCACGTTGCATGTATCAGCATTAAATTACAAGTATCATGCTTTGATGCATAACATTCTAAATGATGGTCACATCGTTACTTTGCATGGTTGGAGTGGATTAGGGCACTCGGGCACCATTACGCAGTACATTTAAGACTTTAAGTGAATTGTACAAAGCCCAAAAATTTAATCATGCTGAGCATTTGGTTGTTTTGAGTTTGCTCATTGCTAGCAACCAATTGCCTGTCAAATTTGGTGGTCCTCTGAGTAGATGCCAGCTTACTCAAGCTTGAGTAATGAATGGTGCAAATATTAAAGAACCATTAAAAACTTGAGAAGTAATATGAATCAAGAAAGTAAAGGCATGCTGATCGGTTTTGTGGGTGTTTTTATTTTTAGCTTAACGCTGCCCATCACTAAAATTGCCTTACAAGGTTTTAGTCCCTACTTTATTGCATTTGGTCGAGCTGCTTTAGCAGGTATGGCGGCGGCCACCTACCTTTTGTTGACCAAAGCGTCACGGCCTTCCAAATCAGAGTTTATAAAGCTGGCCATCATTGCCCTAGGGGTGGTGTTTGGTTTTCCAATATTTTCGACGGTTGCAATGACGCAAGGGGCGTCTTCGCATGGCGCGGTAATTCTAGGTTTACTACCGTTGGCTAGCACCGTGTTTGGCGTGATTCGCTTTCGAGAAAGACCTTCGTTAGGCTTTTGGGTGGTGTCGCTTGTTGGTGCAGGTTTGGTCATCTCTTACGCCTTAATTCAGGGGGGTGGTCAATTTTCAAGCTTCGATGGTTTATTGGCAGTTGCGGGCCTGTTTGCCTGTATGGGTTACGTTGAGGGGGGGCATCTCTCTAAAAAAATGAAGCCCGTTTCCGTTATTTCTTGGGCGCTCGTGATTTCCTTGCCAATTAATCTGGTCGCATCAAGCTATTTTTATTCAAATGAGTATCTTGCTGCGAATGCGACAGCTTGGGTAAGTTTTTTATACTTAAGCTTTTTTTCAATGTATGTCAGCTTTTTCTTTTGGTACCGTGGCTTAGCCATGGGGGGTATTTCAAGGGTTAGTCAATTGTTGCTGTTGCAACCTTTTTGCACGCTCGGCGCTTCAAGTATTTTGTTGACTGACCCCCTCACATGGCTGAATGTGTTGTTCGCCGCGCTTGTGGTGTTGACCGTGATGATTGGCAAAAAAATGGTGGTTAATTGAAGTCAATCATACGAACGATTGATCCTTGCTTTAAGTTGGAAGTCATATTTCTCGACCTCACTACTTCAAGTTAACTTTTGCAGGCGCGCCAGTAGTCGGTCGAGTTGGTTGGCAAAGGCTTGCACATCTTTGTTGGTAAACGCACTGGGGCCCCCCGTTTGAACCCCTGACTCGCGTAAGCTTTCCATAAAATTACGCATGGTCAAGCGTGCGTCAATGGTACTTTGATCAATCAACACCCCTCTGGGGTCAATCACCCAAGCCTGTTGCGCAACAATTAACGCTGACAAAGGAATGTCTGCCGTGACGACAATGTCACCGGCATTGACTTCTTCTGCAATGCGTTGGTCTGCCACATCAAAACCTGAGGGTACTTGAAGTGCCTTAATGAAGGGGGAAGGCGGCACCCGTAGCATTTGGTTAGCGATGAGCGTCACCGGTATTTTGGTACGGTTTGCCACTCGGTACAAAACCTCTTTAATGCTGATTGGGCAAGCATCAGCATCGACCCAAATACAGGTCATGACGAGCAGCTGTAATGTGACAACCCACCCATGTGAAATAGCTCAGACGGTTTGAGTTTGTAGTATTTCTCTTGAACAGCTAAGGTTTGTTCAGCGTATGGTTGGGTCATGACGTCTTGCAGTTGTCGAACCGGTTCGTAGTTTCCTAAGGCGGCTTGTTGGTAAGCAGGCACCAAGAATATTTCACGTAATGTGTATTTAGGGTTGACGCTTTTCATTTGCTTAGAAATTGCTTCACGTGTTTTAGGTTGACCCGTTTTTGGGTCGGTCTCACCATCGATCAGTGCACGCCATTTTCCAAACCAATCTGCCCATTGTGGGTCATTCCCGTAAAAACTTTTTTGAAGGGCTTCTATGTTGTCTGGCACGGCCGAGAGTTCGCGAAAGAACATAGAGTAGTCGACCGGGGTCTGTGCCATGAGTGTTTCAAGCTCATTAAATAAAGCTTCGTTAAACCCGGTGAGCCCGAGTTTAGCTGCCCACATGTGCTGCATACGAGTTTGCATCATGCCTGCAAAGCCTTCGAATATGTCTTTGAGTGCTTGCTGTTGATCTTGATTTGAAGCCAGTAACGGTTGAAGTGACTTGCAAAACATGAGGAAGTTGCGCTCTGCCGCGGCAGGTTGGTTCATGAAAGAAAAGTGACGACCCCCGCCCGTCCAGGGTTGGAAAAGGGGGTTGAATGCATCGCAAAACCCGAACGGACCGTAGTCGAGTGTGAAGCCGCCGGCGGCACAGTTGTCGCCGTTGAAGTTACCTTGGCAGTAACCCACACGCACCCAGTTTGCAACGAGTGAGGTCAGACGCCTACGGAACTCGATGGCAAGTTTAAGTATTTTTTCAGGGGTAGAGAGGTTTTTGTCGATGACGTCAGCGTACTCACGATCAATGAGGTGCAACACCAGGCTTTCGAGTTCTTGCATAGCGGTTGGGTATTCGTTTCTGCGCGCACGTCGCGCAAAGAGTTCAAGCTGACCGACCCGAATAAATGAGGGTGCCACACGTGTTGAAATGGCCACTGGGTTTGAGGTCATTATGTCTGGGTCGTCTGAACGTGAGTCTTCTGAATACCAAGGTCGGTCGACCTGTTCTGTTTTTGAAACATATAAGCTTAAGCTGCGCGAAGTGGGAACGCCTAGGGCGTGCATGTGCTCTTGCGCCAAGAATTCTCGTACGCTTGATCGCAACACGGCACGGCCATCTGCGCCACGGCAGTAGGGTGTTTTGCCACCCCCTTTGAGTTGCATTTCCCAGCGTTGACCATTTATCACCGCTTCTAGCACTGATACGGCACGGCCATCGCCGTAGCCATTACCCGTTTGGAAGGGGCATTGTTGGGTGTACTCTGTTCCGTAAATCGATAAAGCGTAACCACAAGCCCAACCGGCGGTTCGCATCGGTTTGGGTACGTGAGAGGTATCACCAGAAAACATTTTTATGAATTCGGGCGATTGTGCCAAGCTGTCAGCAAAACCGAGTTCGTGAAAAAAGTTTTTGCTATGTGTGATGTATTCAGGGTTTTGAATAGGGGTTGGGTTAACTGTGACGTAATGACCACTAAAAACTTGTCGTGGTGTGTGGTCAGCACCGTCTGTTTTCGCATCAGGATCGCGGTTTAATGTGTCAAGTAAAGAGTAGCTGGCCAACTGCGCCAAATCGTTAAGCGTTAACACAGTGGGGGCGCGTGAGTCTGCCGCATTTAGTGGTTGATGTTGATGATGATTATCTTTATTGTCTTGATGGTCTTTTTCACGAGTCGGCATTGCTTTATTCCTTGGGGCATGCTGGTGCCAAATTTGTTTTTCTAAATGTTCAGTTTGTACGGCTGACCTCGCCTTAACCTATAAAGTGCTCAGCCTAAGTTTAATCTAAGGCCAATCTACAACTAATCTAATGCCAGTCTACTTTAGCAACCGTAAAAACGTGGCTAAACCTTTACACAAAGACATGTATTCGGTGGCGACATATGATAATAACGTGTCGCTAAAAATAAAAAATAACGACACGTTTTATAGACATGTCGCTGCTGAGGTTATATCATCAGAACGTGTCGCTAAAAATACATTTTTAAACCATGAAAGAAGCTGAAATGATCTGGAACCCTGAAAAACCTCATAATGAGCTAACATCTTTACCCCCATCGCATACGCTTGAAAGTAGATATGTGCTCAAGGCTTGCATCAATGCAAGAGTTGCTTTAGCTGAATTGAAGCAGGCAGCAAGTTTGATACCGAATCAAACCATGCTAATAAATACGATACCTCTGTTAGAGGCAAAAGACAGTTCAGAGATTGAAAACATTGTCACGACGACAGACAAGCTTTTTCAACATGCTCAGTGGCAAAGCCACGCCGATTCAGCGACTAAAGAGGCGCTTCGCTATCGCTCAGCGCTAAACAAAGGTTTTCAATCATTAAAAGAACGCCCCCTTTGTACAGCTACTGCTGTTGAGATATGCCAAACACTTAAGGGTGTTGACATGAACATCAGAAAGATATCGGGCACTCAGTTGGTTAATGACAAAACGGGCGATATTATTTATACGCCACCTGAAGGAGAAAAAACGCTGCGCAATATGTTGGCTAACTGGGAACGTTTCATGCATAACGAAGAAGATATTGACCCACTTGTACGCATGGCTGTTGGCCATTACCAATTTGAGGCTATTCACCCGTTTATAGATGGTAATGGGCGCACTGGGCGAGTGATAAATATCTTATATTTAATTCAGAAAGATTTACTTCAACTACCCATTCTCTATCTCAGTCGACACATCATCGCGAACAAAAACGATTATTACAAGCTCTTACTAGAAGTGACCCGCGATGGCGCTTGGGAACCTTGGATTTTATTTATCCTTAAAGCGGTTGAGGAGACTTCCCGGTGGACAACAGAAAAAATCGCAGCGATTAAATGTCTTTCAGACCATACTGCAGACTTTGTTCGCGACAAACTGCCTAAAACCTATACACGTGAATTAGTTGATGTCATATTTGAGCAACCTTACTGCCGAATTTCAGATGTGATTAACAAGGGTGTTGCTAAGCGTCAGGCTGCGTCTAGATATCTCAAAAGCCTCGTTGATATTAGGGTTCTGAATGAAATGAGTGTTGGTAAAGAAAAGCTTTTTATTCACCCAAAGCTGATGAGACTTTTAAGTCAAGATGCTAATCGTTTTGAGCCATATATTGTTTAACCGTAATCTGTAACTATTCTCTGTTATAGATTAAATGCCAGTCTACTTTAGCAGCCGTAAAAACGTGGCTAAACCTTTACACAAAGACATGTATTCGGTTGCTGTAGACCTCACTAACGTGTGTAGTAAAAAAAAATAAGGCTTATGTTGAGTCTTTGGTATAGAATCATTTGAAATATGACATGTCACAATCGATTGTCATAAACAATGAAAATAATACCAAGGAGACAAACATGCAAATTAAATCTTGGGTTGCGGCATCATTAATGGTTTTAGGTGCGGGCGCTATGGTGCAATCACCTACCTTTGCTGCCGAATGCACCAATCGTGGCGATCTTGACGCAATATTTTGTGATGCCAATAACGATATGGTGGCCGATACCCCTACTGATCCGTCTAAATTAAAAGACCCGTCAACGATCGTTTTTACTTACACCCCTGTCGAAGACCCTGCGGTGTACGAAGACCTTTTTAACCCTTTCACAAAATACCTTGCTGAGTGCACCAACAAGCGGGTCATGTTTTATCAAGTTCAAAGCAACGCAGCAGAAATTGAAGCCATGCGTTCAGGTCGCCTGCACGTAGGTGGGTTTTCCACAGGGCCAACGGCATTTGCTGTCAACATTGCAGGTGCGGTTCCCTTTGCAGTAAAGGGTACTGAAAGTGGTTTTCAAGGCTATAACTTGCTTGTGATTGCAAAAAAAGACAAGCCTTACAGCAGCTTAAAAGATTTGAAAGGCCAAAAAGTTGCGCATACGTCACCTTCTTCAAACTCAGGTCACATGGCACCTATGGCATTGTTTCCAAATCAGGGTTTGGTGCCCGACAAAGATTACAAAATTCTTTTTTCAGGCAAGCACGACCAATCTGTTATGGGTGTGAATTCCGGCGATTATGATGCCGCAGCCGTGGCCTCTGACGTCTTTTATCGCATGGCAGAGCGCGGTCAGATCAATAAAGACGATTTCAAAATAATTTATACCAGCCCAAAGTTTCCAACTTCTTCGTTTGCTTACGCTCACGATTTAGAGCCAAAGCTTCGCGACAAAATGTTGACGTGTTTCTTTGAATATCGTTTCCCAGATTCAATGCAAAAAGCTTTTGGCGGCGCAGATCGTTTTTACCCGATCTCTTACAAAGAAGATTGGGCTGTGGTGCGTGATGTGTCAGAGGCAGGTGGCAAGAAATTTAACCGCTCTGCATACGATGCAGAAGCCGCAAAAGCCAAGAAAAAGAATTGATGTAAAAGGCCGGTTATGTCAGCACAACTTAGTATTCAAGAGCTCAGTATGTCTTACCAAGCTGGCATACCCGTTCTAAAAGGTATTAACCTTGATATTGCGGGTGAGGGGGTGACAGCCATTATCGGCCCCTCTGGTACAGGTAAAAGTACGCTGTTACGTTGTATTAATCGTTTAGTTGAACCTTCTTCAGGTCGGGTGTTACTTAAAAACGGTGAGTCATCGATTGATCTGGCTCAAGTCAGAGGGGGTGCCCTGCGTCGTGCGCGCCGGCAAGTGGGAATGGTTTTTCAGGAGTACAACTTAGTTGAACGTCTCACGGTCATGGAAAACTTATTGACGGGTCGTTTAGGGTATACGCCCGCATGGAAGGCTTGGTTTCGATTATTTGAAGCATCAGATATTGATCGCGCTTATGATCTGCTTGAAAAGGTAGGGCTAAGTCAGTTAGCGAATCAAAGAGCTGATGCGCTTTCGGGTGGTCAGCGCCAACGGGTTGGTATTGCACGAGCTTTGATGCAAAAACCTGACTTGTTGCTTGCTGATGAGCCGACTTCTTCGCTTGACCCTAAGACTTCAGTTGAAATTATGGAACTGATGACTGAACTGGCACGGGCCGAGCAAATTCCCGTTGTCATCAATATGCACGATGTAGAACTTGCTAAACGATTTGCGAAGCGAATCATTGGCATGTCGGGTGGCAGTATTGTTTTTGATGGGGTGGGTGACCAATTAACGTCAGACCACCTTAAGTCAATTTATGGTGGTGAGACTTGGTTAACCTAAATCAGTCTGGTGCAGTCATACGATACAAACCATTTTCACAGTCACTTAAAGTTAAAGTTGGCTTTTTTGTTCTGTTGATTTATGTTGTCTATGCGAGCTTACAGCTTGATTTCACCTACTCTCGTTTCATCAGCGGTTTAGATCATGCCTCTACATTTTTTGATCGAATGTTTCCGCCTAACTTTGAGCGTTCGCGAATTCTCATAAAAGGCATGGTTGAGAGTCTACAGATTGCTGTGTTGGCGTCACTTTTGGGTATATTAATTTCGCTGCCGATTGGTTTACTTGGAGCGCGTAACTTGATGCCAAGCTGGGCAAGTTGGCCAGCCCGATCATTGGTGGCATTTTGTCGTGCTTTACACCCTGTCATTGTTGCGATTTTGTTTGTGAAGGCAGTCGGCTTTGGTGCATTAGCAGGTATCTTAGCGCTTACAGTTGCATCTATCGGGTTCATTGGTAAGCTGTTTACCGAGGCGATTGAAGAAATTTCAATCAAACAAGTTGAGGCCGTTAGAGCAACGGGTGCATCGTTTGCAAATATCATCATTTTTTCTGTTTTACCTCAAGTATTTGCTCGTTTCGTGGGGTTTGCAACGTATCAGTTTGATTCAAACTTACGTAATTCAACCATGGTGGGTATCGTTGGGGCAGGTGGCATTGGCGGTACGCTGTTTTCTGCGTTTCAACGCTTTGACTATGACTTCGTTGCGGCTATTTTGATCACTATTATTGCGGTGATCATGATCGGTGAAATGTTCGCAGGCTTTATACGTTCAGTATTTTTAGACAATATTGGCCTTTCAGATTTATGGCGTAAGCAAGCCAAGCGCCCACTGGCTTCGAAGGGCGCAGAAAGTGTTTGAAACAGAAGTAAGTTCGCATAAACAAACGTTACCCAAACATTGGCAGCGATATACGCTTGATCAGCGTTTGCTGAGATTTTCCATTTACTTTTTTATAGTCGCTGCAATTGTTCAATCATTACGCAATATCAATATTATTCCTGAATTTTTAATTGATGCACCGGAACAGATGGCTGACTTATTCAACCGCATGTGGCCGGTTGATTGGTCTTATTACCCTCAGAGTGTCAACAGTGCGCTGATTGAAACGATTCATATTGCGACGTTGGGGACGATTATTTCGATTTTTCTCGCGGTACCTATAGGTTTATTGTCAGCTCGTAATTTCACACCGAACCGCTTTCTAAATTTAATAGCCAGACTAATTTTGGTTTCAAGTCGCTCAGTCAATTCATTGGTATGGGCATTATTGTTCATTGCGATTTTTGGACCCGGTGCACTAGCTGGCACATTGGCCATAGCTTTTAGGTCGATTGGCTTCATTGGAAAGTTAACAGGTGAAGCAATAGAGGAAGCCCATGCAGGTTCAATCGAAGCACTGACCGCTGCAGGGGCATCAAAAAGTGCACAACTGAATTACGGATATTGGCCGCAAATTAAACCTGCTTTTTTATCGCTGATATTGTTGCGGTGGGACATCAACATTCGTGAATCAGCTGTTTTAGGTTTAGTGGGTGCTGGCGGTATTGGGATGACGCTTGATACCGCTATGAATTTATTTCAGTGGGACAGAGTAGCTGTTATTTTGGTTGCTATTTTTGCGATTGTTATTGTTACAGAAGTGATCATCACACAAGTGAGAAACCGCTTGCTGTAGCTTTTATAGTGTCGATTATGCCAATGGGTGTGCGTCTTTTAACAGCGGAATACCAGTCGTTCACGGCGGTGAGGGCGTCAATTGAATTCGACCCTCAACATGGGCCGTTACACCACCATTTTTTGTAATGTAATTGATCATAACGCTGGTAATTGAGGGGCCATTGTTTGCGTTCATTAATACCTGGCCTTTGCTCATTGATGCGAACCCGTCGTTGCCTTCTAACAAATAATCACTTGTTGCAACTTTGTAAACTTTTGTGAGGTCGAGGTCAACGCCATTGATTTTTACAGATTTTACGCGCTCACCTGATGGGGCCAAAGGGTTATAGCTGATCCGCATGCCTGAGACTTGTGGGAATCTACCGCTACCTTCATTAATATTGCTAAAGCCGTTTTCAAGAGCCGCCAAAAGGTCAGTACCACTGAGTTGCACCAATACGGCTGAGTTAGCAAAAGGTAGTTCACTTATAATATGACGCTGAGTTAAAAGGGTGCCCGCTTCGTAAACGCGATCGCCACGTATGCCGCCACCATTAATAATGGCAACATCGGCTGAGGTTGCAGCAACCAACGCATCAGCAATTAAATTGCCCATGGCAGATTCTTGGCTACGAACAACATTACGCCGTGTGTCGATGGCGTGAATGGTTCGGCCGATAGGCACTTTTAGATTTTCATCAAGCATCGAAGCGAGTTGTTCAACTTTTTTGAGCGACTCGGGGTCAGCTGCAATATGCGCTGTGTCAATGAATCGAAAGTTAGGCACCCAAGTCACCAATCGTTCCCCATTTTTTTCGCTGATATTGACTGTCAAGTCTAATGGCGATAAGAAGAAACCGTCGACAGATGTCTCGACATAAGCTGTGCGGCCGTCATAGAACGTTCCATACACATGATCATCACCAGACAATATGACATCAAACGCACCACTAGCGATCAATGCTCGATCAGTAACGATGTCGCTTTGTACTAAACCAACAACGATATCAGCGCCTTGGGTGCGTGATAGTTTAGCTGCATCTATAGCTGAAGATAAGGTTGATAAAAATTGAAGATTACCTGTTTGCGAAACATCAGGGCTTGTATCAGATGCTACAGGTATGATTGATAACTTGACGCCTTCAAACTCTTTGTACATGACTCCACTCAGTTGAGTTAGCGACAACCCCTTCGCGTCTTTGATATTGATAGCTGCCCAAGGGTAATTCGATTTCGCCACTTTATCTAAAAAATTTTCAACTCCAAAATCAAACTCATGGTTACCTGGAACCGCAAGGTCAAACGGCTCAAGATTGGTTAGATCTATCATATGTTGCCCTTTGTCTATGCTTGATAGCAAAGAGGGTGACAGTAAGTCTCCGTTAAACAAATAGAGTGTATTTTTATTTTTGGCACGCTCAGACTTTGCCAATGCATTGATTTTTGCAAGGCCACCTCGACCGTTTTTTTCTGTGAAGGTATAAACATCACCTATACCTAATAGCGTAATCTTTACTGTCTCAGCATATACTGGGGTACTTATAATTAGGTATAGCGATACGCTTAAAATTAAAGAAATTTTATTTTTCATATGCGTGTTTCTATTAAAAAATAATGTTAATTTTATTATTTTAGTGATTTATAACTAAACTGCTGTTGATACCGCTATCCATATCGCTAACAACACAGATACCGACATTGAAACCCATACCGCTACCATTGCAGTTTTAGAAAAGTTTTCAGCTATTTTCATGACTTGTATGCATTAGAAAAGTTAACAGAATTTAATTATTTTAGATTTTATGAATGTTAAGACAAAAATAAAATATCAAATAAGTCGTCGTGGGGTTATTTTCGCCGCCATGGCCTATCCCTTGGTTTCGTTGCCTAAGGTAACTTACGCGAGTGAACTCACAGTTCAAGATATGGTGCGATTGTCTGCGATGTTGACCCAAAAGCCTATCAATTTATTTTTTCCTGAAACGGCTGCTACATTGTTAAAGATTTATCAGCAACGCAAATTGACTGAGCGCTTAAAAGCATTATTGATAAAACCTGACTCTGATCCTGAGTTGAGTCAGGAAATTGTCGCTACTTGGTACAGCGGTGTGGCACAAACAATTAAAGGTCAAGTTGTGTTGACTTACAACAATGCCCTGATGTGGCAAACAGCTACCTTTTTAAAACCTTCTGGTCGTTGCGGTGGCATGACAAACTACTGGTCGTTACCCCCTAATGCTTGAGCAAAAGCCTACGTCGTCTGAAGCCATCTCTGCTGATGTAGCCATAATTGGTTCTGGGGTCGCTGGCGCTGTGTTGGCTCATCGCTTAGCTATGCAGGGTATAAAGGTTTTGATCATTGACGCAGGCAAACCAGTCGAGCGTGCAAAAGCTGTTGACACCTTTTGGAAAGCTGTCATTAAAGTGCCTGAGTCAGCCTACACGCAAACCCCCCAGGCCATGTTTCCACGCGTTGATCAACCGAACCAATGGTACGTGCAAGGTGGGCCTGATATATTTAAAAGTACATATCTTAAAGTGGTGGGCGGCACCACTTGGCATTGGTTAGGTACAGCGATACGGCTTTTGCCTAACGACTTCAAAACACAAACATTGTTCGGTCAAGGTGTTGACTGGCCAATAACGTATAGTGACCTTGAGCCATACTATTCTCAAGCTGAATTTGAGCTCGGTGTTGCTGGCCATACTCAATTTGATCAAGCCTCTGGGCAACAAGTCCGTTTTCCTATGCCAGCCATTGGCCAAAGCTATTGCGACCTGAAATATGCAGAAGCATTAGCGCACACGACCTATAAAGTGACGCCAACACCTCAAGCGCGGAACTCAGTTATTTATGACAATAGGCCACCCTGCTGTGGAAGCAGTAGTTGTATACCTGTCTGCCCTATTCAAGCAAAATATGATGCAACAGTACATATTAAGAAAGCCGTGGCTGCTGGCGCGACATTGATGGCCGAATCGACTGCCGTACAGCTGATTGTCGGTGATGATCAAAAGATACTAGCCGTTCAATTTAAGCGTTGGGACAATTCTCAAGGTTTTATTAAGGCAAAACGATTTGTTTTAGCATGTCATGCTATTGAAACGCCGCGGCTTTTGCTGGCTTCCCGCTCTAGTGCGAACCCAACGGGTGTCGCCAATCGATCTGATCAGGTTGGCCGTAATCTGATGGACCATCCTGCGCAGCTCTCTTGGGCCCTCTCTGATGACCCCGTTTACCCATACAGAGGGCCTCTTTCAACATCGGGCATAGAGAATTTGCGTGATGGTAGCTTTCGGCAAAAGCGGGCTGCGTTTCGAATCGAAATCGGGAATGATGGCTGGGGGTGGCCTACTGGTGCGCCTACTTCGACGGCCGAGAAATTCGCGCGATCAGGTTTAACCGGTTCTGCATTAGATGAAGTCATCTCAAATCGTACCTCGCGTCATGTTCGATTGGCCTCATTGCTAGAGCAATTGCCCGACCCAGAAAACCGGGTAACCCTAGACACCTATGAAGTTGATTATTACGGTATTCCCAGGCCTAAATTGAACTACCGTGTTGATGATTACGTTCTAAGGGGATTGGTGGCTGCTCAAACCGCACACGCAGAAATTTTTGGCCATCTAAAAAGTACTGAAGTTCAACATAAGCAGTATTACCAAGGAGCAGGCCATATTATGGGTACGGCTCGCATGGGCCACGATTCAAAAACATCGGTTGTTGATGCTAATTTGGTCTGTCATGATCACAAAAACTTATTAATTGTAGGGTCGAGTGTTTTTCCCACAGGCGGTACGGCAAACCCAACATTAACCATAGCAGCGCTTAGTATTCGAGCTGCAGAGTTCATAATAAAAGATATTCTTTAGAGACCCTCCCTAGTCAATGATTTATGATTCGTTTGTTTCATCTGATTATATGATCCAGGAAAACAGAGGTAAGCTTTCACATGTTTATAAAACTACTTAACAGTCGATTTAGGCTAAGGCCTAGTATGGTCTTCTTGTTTACGGCTTTAGCCTTACCGTTTCTCGCCTTAATTGTTGTCGTAACTTACACGACAACAACTAAAGAGATTGTTAAAACGACCGAAGAGATGGTTGAGCGCTTTAATAATCAAGTTGTACGTGAAGTGCAGTACAAATTTGACCCTGCTATTTCATTGACTCGAAGCATAGCCACGCTAGCTGAACACGATATTGAGTTTTTCAAAAGTGATCGTTCTTGGCCCCAATTAAAAACGCATCTTGAACACTCGCCTAGCATGTTGAGTTCGTATATTGGTTTTGAAGACAAATCAATTCGAGCGATATACCGTGGAACAGCAGTCACTACGTTATTTAATCAGGCAGTACCTGAAGACGCTCAATTCGCTTACATAGACTTTAAGCGTCAAGCAGGAAAAGCCAATTTCGATATGATTTTTTTTAAAGATGATCAACAAAAAGAGTTTGGTCGGTTTAATTCAAAAAATACCTACAACCCTCTCGCACGACCTTGGTATCAGAAAGCCCTTAAAGAAAGAAAATCTATCATTTATGGTCCAATCATCGATGCTCTCACCGGGCATAGTGAGCTAACTTTTGCAACCCCAGTTATTGTGAATGAACGAGTTGTGGCGGTTGCCGCTATGGATATATCACTTGATGCCATTCAAGAGTTTTTAATCGGCAATCGTATCAGTAAAAATGCAATCAGCTTAATAGTTGATGAGAATATGAATGTTGTCTCGTCATCAGAGAGCATTCATACGAATAATAAAACAATTGATGAACAAATTTCAGTCAACGACTTAGATAGTGAGCTTCCTAGGCGAGCCTTTCTCTCATTGCCCTCAAATAATTTCCTGGGCCAGTTTGCCTTTAAGAGCCGTGACGGCGAAACGACCTACATAGCTAGTTTAAGTCAAGTGAACCTTAAAGTGTCTGTCAATTGGCGCGTGTTAAGTATTGCACCCACGCATGACTTCCTAACTGCAATTATTGATAACAATCGATTTATTGTTGGGATTGGGATTTTCGCACTGGTCGCTCAACTGTTTGCTATTTACCTCATGTCTGTGCGAATCGCTCGCCCACTTGAACAACTTGCGATTCAAGTAGATCGAATTGAACAGCTTCAAGTTTTAGATGAAAAACCGCTACCAAAATCTTTCTTTTTTGAAATTGATCGGTTGACGCATTCAATTGAGAGTATGAGAAAGGCAATTTCCGCTTTTGCTGCTTTTGTACCAGTAGACTTGGTGCGTGGTCTTTTAAACTCAAACCAAAAGCTTGAATTAGGTGGCCACAGTAGATTTTTAACAATTATGTTTTGCGACTTAGAATCGTTTTCAACATTAAGTGAAAATAGCCCTTCACAACAATTGTTGTTGCGTGTTTCAAAATATTTAGAAATATCGACAAGGTGCATCAACGAAGAGATGGGTACGGTTGATAAGTTTATTGGTGATGGCGTTATGGCTTTTTGGGGGGCACCGAACACCCTAGAAGATCATACATACCGAGCATGTGCTGCGGCATTAAAGATTCAAGAGCGAATGGACGTAGTCAATCAAGAGTGGGAAAGCCAAGGTTTGCCGCCACTTAAGGTTCGTATTGGAATTCATTCAGATGTGGTTCTGGTTGGTAATATTGGCTCTGCGGAGCGTATGTCTTACACAGTTATGGGCGATGGCGTCAATATAGCGGCACGTTTAGAGGGCGCTAATAAAGAGCTGGGTACCCGTATTTGCGTCAGTAAAGCCGTAGTGCGAGAAGCTGGAGAAAAATTAACCTTAAGAAGGCTTGACGAAATAACGGTAAAAGGGCGTAAATCAACAATTGAGGTCTACGAACTATTGGGTCTGCAGTCTGAGCCTTAAAAAACTGCTTCATGCAAAACTATTCAGCGGTATATTGATACATGCAAAATGATTCAGACTTAAAACAGGTCAGTTCTAATATAAAGGTGCAGCCTTTATACTTAGATCGTCGTTTGGGCGACTGGCGATTATGTTTAGATGATTCACTTCGTTTTTTGTTTCATGCTTGGCAAACAGGTTGGGTTGGCCTGCCCGCTTTAATAGAATCATGTATTAACTTTTTAAAGTTAAATGAACAAGGGCAGACTCAAACGAGTGTGAAATTGTTAGCTGTGGCGCAACAGGTTGCTGTGCAAATAGAAGCTGACTGCAACTCTAATTTCAAAAAGTATGAGCCTCAGTATCACAATCGTCTGCATTTTGCATGCGTGCTCACCACGCTTACGCTTCAAATTGCGATTGAAAGTGAACGCTGTCAACCTGAAGATTCAACATGGCCAGCAGCCCTCATTCTCATCGCATTAACCCACGACCTCAATCACACTGGGCGAGTCAACCAGTTCTCCTCAGAGATTGAGCAGTTATCTTTTAACGCATTACACCCCTATTTACAAGAGCACGATATTCCCATCAAATGGGTTGAACGTATTCAACATGTAATTTTGTTATCTGACTTTTTGTTGGTTAAAGAAAACCATAACCGTATTGCGGGTGTGCAATTTTCTTGGAATATTGATTGGGCTGTTGTGCTACTCAATGAATCAGACATCATGATTAGCGTTAGTGAAGAATTTGGCCCTGGCCTTGGGCTGGCATTAGCCAAAGAATGGAAAAAAAACGCTTTATCTATAGGTGATTTCATTGGAACCCAAGAGGGTCGTAAGGGTTTTTTGAAAAATACAATATTTAGTAGTGACTCAGCTATCGTTCTAGGTGCAGTCGAAGCTCAAAAAAGGCAATTAAACCTTTAGTAGGAAATAGTGGTTCGTCTTCAGAATAAAACGTTGAGTAAAGTTAAATTTTTATACAAACTGACTGAGCTTCTGCATGTACAGATCATGACCATGGTGCATGGTCTCTTTCCATTGATCGCCTGAATCTTCATTGGCATCGTCGCTAATGTATTTAAAAGAATGCCAAGGAATGTTATAGACAAAGGCTGCTGAAGCAATAGCAAACAATTCCATGTCAACCACATCAACTTTTTGTTCGTGCAACCATGGGTCATTCTCAGTCACAAAACTATCGCCCGTGCCGCAAACGTGTTCACCCGCAACTGAAAAATATTCATATGGGCGCGGGCAAAATGGGGTGATGCCTCTTGGCGCTAAGGGCTCAGCAGCCATGTCTCGTTGAATCACTTTATGAATACTTAACAAACCGTTTAGTTCAGGGTTAATTTTACCCACCGTGCCAAAATTAATAATCAGTTTTGGCTCATATGTTTGAATGGCATGGACAGTGCTTAACAGGGCATTAATTTTACCTAAGCCTGTAAAGACAATTTTCACATCTGAGGGTAAGTCAGATTGTTTGAGTTCCGACTCTAAAGCGGTGATGATGAGTAACGGTGTTTTCATATGAATGGGTCGAATAACATTTGAGCCAAGCCAAAAGCAAGTGAAGTTACCTTTTTAAAATATACCGTACTGGTTAAAAACTGTATTCATCTCAGTTTCTCTTTCTTCAGCTGAAAGATTTTTCCAACGCTGAGCTTCTGCTTCAGCGGCGAGTGCATTTGAATGCTGCCAATCTTGAAACATGTCACGAATACGACGCTTTTTAGGGTCCATATCGCCCATGACTTGGTTCATTTGACGTAATCTTAAAACGAGCGTTTTCATGAACTTGATTGCTTGTTCAGGGTTCTCTTGAATCGATGACATGAAATCATCATAAGACGTAACAATACACTCGGTATGGGTCACGGCCTTGACTGTCGCAGAGCGAAGACCGGGTTCTAACAAACTCATTTCACCAAATACGTCACCCTCTTTTAGTGTTGCAACAGCTTTAGCTTTTTTCCCTTCGCCAACGCTAACTTCAACTGAACCACTTTTAATTAAGAACGCAGCGTTGCCTTCTTCACCTTCAGTAATAATGATTTCACCAGGATTAAAGTTGATTGTTTGCATTTGTTTTCCTTTGAGAAGTGAAGAAAATGAGTAAATAAATATACAACTTTAAATGTACAACTTTATTTATGATCTATCATCTATTTTCAACATTGTACTCATTGCTTTGCTCCATTCCTTGCAAGCTTTTGCAAGGAATGGGCTGTAACCCTACGTTAAGTTTACAAATTAATTAATAAGGAAACACCATGCGATTACATAAATATTTTTTAGTTGTTTTGATTTCATTTATTACGATGGCCGCTCAAGCAGCGGAAACATTAACAGTTGTTCACCCGGCTCTTGCAGCGCCTACATTAATTGACAATGGTTTGCCAGGCCCATCTCCTGGTGATGTACGAATTTTTCAATTTGCTGCCCAAACAATTGGTGGTGACAAGATTACGGTCGACTGGATTATGACAACGACTGGTGTTAATCAGTCAAACATGGATGAATATCGAATGAATGCTGCCACATTTTCTTTTGGCTCAACAACCCAAGAGCAAATTGTGATTCAAGGTATTGCTCAATATTCAAGTGCAAGTGAGACTCTCAAAGCAGACGTGTCAACGGTACGAGCCGTAACAGGAGGTACTGGCAAGTATGCCAATGCTAGTGGTTGGATGGAAACAACTCATCTATCTGATGGTACTTGGAAGCACGTTCTTCATTTGAAGTAGATTGAATACGGAAATAAAAAAATTTAAGTGGCGGGTCTTAACTGGTTCGCCAGATTAAGTTTTATTCATTTTTTCATATGTTTAAAAATCAGCTCGCTTTTATCAGGCAGAAGCTGTACTGCTTGAAGGTACTTTGTATCGTATGGACTTTGTGCAGCTAGACCATGGCGACACCAAGTTTATGTTGACCAAGGCTCACCATAAACTGACGAGTCTTGTATGACCCATAATGACGGTTTTGTATGTTCAAGTATCATTTGAACTAAACAATACGAAATAGGGTGATCTAGCTTATGAAAATTATTGCGTGCTACTCAAATAAAGGGGGTGTGGGTAAAACAGCGACGGCGGTAAATATGGCGTATTCGTTCGCTGCGAACGGTCAGCGAACG
>ERZ888423.404-NODE-404-length-44432-cov-52.539942_pt1 | contig 44432 bp, 39 predicted proteins | sample MGYA00520523_ERZ888423 | MGnify/ENA primary metagenome ERZ888423 (study PRJEB32303, sample SAMEA104408611) | aquatic metagenome | biome: Brackish water; feature: Pelagic; material: water | place: Baltic Sea | collected 2014-06-08T10:24:00 | depth 30,27 m ... | reverse complement strand
ATTCGCTGGGTTCGCACGCTGAGGAATCTGGTACCAGGCCGGCTGGCTTGGTTTGACCGACATATCGATTGGCAGGGCAAGGAAGTGCTGGATCTGGCCTGCGCCGGGGGCTTTATGGCTGAAGCGCTGGCCCTGCGAGGGGCGAATGTGACAGGCATCGACCCCGCCGCCGATCTTGGCCGAGGCTCTCCTTTCCCCGGACAGACTTATCCTACGGCCTCTGTGACGGGTATACCGAGCGTGGTGTAGCCGTTCAGGACGGCGATGCGGACCTGAAGCTCGGCGACCTGACGGTCGAAGTCGCGTGCCATGAGCCGCTGACCCAGCAATTTCGCTTCGCGGACCTTCGGTTCACACAATGCATCTTTGTCTCGATGCGGCTTCTTCGGTGGTATCCGCTCCATCGTCGCCAGAACGCGCGGCCCAGGTATTTCGATGATCGCAGTGCCTCGTTTCGGGCGGCCGCGCCAGCGGTGATGGCCTTCCACGGCTTCCCGTTCTTGCGGGGAGGGATAACAGCACATGCGCCACGGTCTGCGATCGCATCGTGACATTTCCGGGTGTCGTAGGCGCCATCTGCCGTGACGCTGCCGATCTCCTGGTCCTCTGGGATCTGACTGAGAAGATCGGGCAGCACCGGTGCATCGCCGATGTGGCTCCCGGTGATTTCGACAGACCGGATCTCCAGCGTTTCCTCATCGATCCCGAGGTGGATCTTGCGCCAGACGCGGCGTTTCGGGCCGCCATGCTTGCGTGCGTGCCACGCGCCTTCCCCTTCGACCTTGATGCCCGTGCTATCAATCAGCAGGTGCAACAGATCCTTGGAGCCGCGATAGGGGATGTTGACGGCCAAGGTTTTCTGACGGCGCTACAGCGTGCTGAAGTCGGGCACCGTCCAGTCGAGGCCAACCAGGCGCAACAGGCTTTCGACGAACCCTGTCGTCTGCCGTAGCGCAATGCCAAACAACACCTTCATCGTCAGGCACGTCTGAATGGCAGTATCGCTGTAGGTCTGCTGGCGACCACGCTTGCCTGTCGCCGCCGCATCCCAGGTCATCTCGGGGTCAAACCAGATCGTCAGCGAACCCCGGCGCTTGAGCGCTTCATTCTAGGCTGGCCAGTTCCTGGTCTTGTAGGTCGGTGGTGTCGGCCTGCTCATGCATCCCAGCTACCACGCTGGATTCACAAGATGAATCCCTCACGGGATTTGTGCAACAAAGCCCTTGGCCAGCCGTCAGGACAGCGCCAGCCCTTCCTTTTCCACGATCGCGCCGCCCGCTTCGGTCGCGCGGAACCGCTCAACCAGCGCCACGGTCGCAGGAAATTGTTGCAGGTCGAAGCCGCGCAGACCGGCCCAGTGAAGAATGACGAAGACGTAGGCGTCCACCGCATCGGGGCGATCGCCGTGGAGGAAGTGCGGTGCGCCGGCGCAAATGGTCTCGATCTCGCCAAGGGCGGCTGCGAAGGTGGTCCGGGCAATCTCGGCCACGCTGGCGGCGCCGGCCTCGCCGCCGAACCGCTCGGGGCGGAAGAGGCGTGTGTGGCTGGGATGCACGGTCGTGTTGAGCCAGAGAAACGTCGACAGCGCCTGCCAGCGCATCGGGCCGGGCGGGGGGAAAAGCTGCGCCTCGGGGAAGGTGTGGTCAAGGTAGTGCAGGATCGCTGCAAGCTGCGTCAGGGGCGTTGTGCCGATCATCAGCGTCGGCACCTGGTGGCGCGGGTTCACGGCGAGGAATTCAGGCGCGAAGTGTTCGCGCTGGGCAAGCACGATCCGCGTGTCGTCATATGCGACGCCAAGCTCGCGCCGCAGCCGCTCGAGCGCGAAATGGGCCACAAAGGAACAGGTCCCCGGTCCCCAGTAAAGCCTCAGCGACGGTGGTGCGGCCCTGAGCATGGCGAAAAACCCCTTTGTTATGAATGCCGATTGCGCTTTTCCCGGTAGCGTCCGGTCCACGTCCTGTCAACGAGGAGGCGGGAAGTTCAGGGCGAATCAAGGCGCCGGATGCGCCGCAACTCGCCGAACCAGCGCATCCAGAGCGCCGCGACCACCAGAGCGCCCAGCCCGCCGATTGCCACGGCCGGCACGGTGCCCACGAAAGCCGCCATCGTTCCGGCGCGGAAGCCGCCGACCTCGTTCGAGGCGCCGATGAAGACCTGATTCACCGAGTTCACGCGGCCGCGCAGCTCGTCGGGCGTCCAGAGCTGGACCAGCGTGCTGCGCACGTAGACGCTGATCATATCGCACCCACCGACGATGGTGAGCGCCACGACCGACAGCCAGAAGATCTCGGACAGGGCAAAGATCAGCGTGAAAAGCCCGAAGCCTGCCACGCTGGCAAAAAGGACAAGGCCCGCATGGTCGCGGATCGGAACAGTCATGAGGTAGAGGCCGACCCCAATCGCGCCAACAGCCGGGGCGGCCCGCAGCACGCCCAATCCGGTGGGCCCGACGTTCAGGATGTCACTGGCGTAGATTGGCAGCAGCGCCGCCGCCCCGCCAAGGATCACGACAAAAAGATCAAGCGACATCGCCCCGAGCACGATCTTGTCCCGCAGGATGTAGCGCAGGCCTGCGCTGAGCGCGGTCCAGCTTGCGCCGACGATCGGCGCGCGGTGTGCTGCCTTGGGAATGCGCAGGACCAGCGCGGCGGACCCCGCAAGCAGCGCCATCGCGACAAGATAGGCGAGGTCGGGGCGGACGGCGTACAGGATGCCGCCCGCCACCGGGCCCGAGATCGTCGCCACGTTGTGGGCGGTCGTGTTGAGCGCGATCGCGTTGGCAAGGTCTCGGGCGGGCACGATGTTGGGCACGATCGACTGGCGCGCGGGATTGTAAAAGGCGCGGACGGTGCCAAAGACCGCAAGCAGCGCGAAGATGAAAAGCACGTCCGACATTCCCGTTCGCGCGATCAGGGCGAACAGCGCCGCGCATCCAGCCATGATGACAAGGCTGATAGCCATCACCCAGCGGCGCGAGAATCGGTCCGCGACGGCCCCGGTGACAAGCATCAGGGCGAGCGCGGGGGCGAACTGCGACAGGCCGACAAGCCCCAGATCGAACGGATCGCGGGTCAGTTCGTAGACCTGCCAACCGATCGCGACGGTCAGGATCTGCACCGCGAAACCGGTCGCCACCAGTGCAATCCAGTAGGCAGTGAAGCCCCTATGCCGAAAGGCGGGCCAGCGCGTCGGACGGTCCTCGGCGTGGATGTTGGTCATTGGACGACCGGCCGGCGGGGCGCCTGCGGGGGATAGAGCGTCTCCGGTGGTTCGAGCATCTTGGTGAGCCGCATAAAATGTCTATGCAATCGATTTCGGTTCATATAGCGTCATCCGTGGAGGAACAAGGGAGGAGCGCAAGATGGGAGTTTCTGCGGGCGGAATCGCTCCGCTACAAGGGGTGGACGCGGGGCAAAGCCCGGCTAGGGAGCCTGTTATTGTCTCCAAGAACCTGACGATCGGCTACAAGCTTCATCGCGAGCGCAAGCTGCTGACGGCGCTGAAAGACATCAACCTGACGATCTACAAAGGCGAGTTCGTCTGTCTGCTTGGCCCGTCGGGGTGCGGCAAGACGACCTTTATCAACGCGATCTCGGGTCTGGTCCCGCCGTGGGAAGGCAGTATCGAGGTCGATGGCCGTCCGGTCACGGGGCCCGGCCCCGACCGCGGGATGGTGTTCCAGGACTACGCGCTGATGCCGTGGCGGACGGTTGAATCGAATGTCCGCATGCCGTTCGAGTTCCAGGACCTCAAGCTTTCGAAGGCGCAGATCGACGAGCGTGTCGCGCGGTATCTGGAACTCGTCGAGCTGACGGGTTTCGAGAAATCGTTTCCCTATGAATTGTCGGGCGGCATGAAACAGCGTGTGGGCATTGCCCGCGCTTTGGCTACCGAGCCAAAGATCTTGCTTGCTGACGAGCCCTTTGCCGCCATCGACGCCATGACGCGCGAGGCCATGCAGAGCGAGCTGGAGCGGTTCGTGACCAAGACCCGGCAGACAGTCGTGTTCATCACCCACTCGATCGACGAGGCCATCACGCTGGGCGACCGGATCGTCGTGATCTCGCGCAGGCCCGGTCGGATCAAGGAGGTGATCGACGTCAACCTGCCACGGCCGCGCTTCGACCAAGAGCTGAAGTCGCTCCCGGAATACGCTGAAATCCGCGAGCACATCTGGCGCCTTGTCAAGGACGAGGCGCTGTCCGGCGCACATGGAGATGACTGATGGCAAAGATTGATTCCAATGCTTCCGGGAGCAAGGGCGCATTTGATGACGCCGACCGCATCCGGTCGATGAAATTCTCCCTTACGGACATGCTGGACAGGTACGGGCCGGTCTGGGTCACTGTCGTCAACCTGACCTGCTTCTTCATAATCTGGGAGCTTTTTGCGCGGTCGGGCGCGATCAACCAGATCTTTCTGCCGACGGCGAGCGGGATGTTCGGGACCATGTTTGAGGGGCTGACGAACTCGGCGCCGCCGACGGCCGCCTACTCCGGTCAGATCATCGATCACCTTACCTACACGCTTCGCAATCTCTCGATTGGTCTCGTGATCGCCTGCGTGATCGGGATCCCTGCGGGACTTCTGATGGGCGGCAACAAGTATATCGAGACGATCCTCGGCCCCTATGTCTGGGCGCTGGCTTCGCTGCCAAGGATTGCTCTGGTGCCGCTGTTCATCTTGTTCATGGGCTTCACGGTCAAGATGCAGATCACGATCATCGTGCTCTCGGCTGTGTTCCCGATCATCATCAACGCCTGGGCCGGAGTGAAGACGACCGAGAAGTCGCTGATCGCCGCCGCCAAGGTCTTCGGCGCTAAGGAACGCGACATCTACTTGCACGTCGTGTTTCCCTACACGCTGCCCTTCATCATTTCGGGCGTGCAGCAAGGGATCGGCCGTGGCCTGATCGGGGTCGTCATCGCAGAAATCTTCGGTGGTTCGATGGGGCTCGGGTTTCTCATCAATCGGGCTGCGGACACGTTCAATTCCGAACTGATGTACGCGGTCCTAATGCTTCTCGTCATCGTGTCGTTGTCGCTGATCAAGCTCACTTCAACGATCGAAAAGCGCGTGGCGCCGTGGCGCCAGCAACTCAAGATGTAGACTTTCGGATCTTCAATAGCCAGTGACGGCACAAAAGGGAGGTAAGTGAATGTCCAAATTTCGTAGTAATGGCCCGATCAGATTGGGCCGCCGTGATGTCCTTATGCGGGGCGGCGCCGGTGTACTTGGCACGCTCATCGCTGCGTCAACGTTCGACATCGCGGGCGCGCAGACGCCCAGTGCCGACGCTGTCATGGCGAACCTTCGCTCGATCAAACTGGGGACCGAGAATCCCAACTACGCGACCCAGTGGACGTTCCGGCTGGTTCAAGCGCTCGGCTACCTCGAAGAGGTCGGCATGGATGAGCTTGAGGTCGTCCTGAGCGAGGAGTACGTCCCCGGTCTCATCGGCGGCAGCCTCGACATCGCCCATGGCGATGTAAGCACGTTCCTCTCGGCGGCGGTGCAGAGTGGCCTGCCGGTCAAGATGATCTCGATCCACCGCGACAGCGAATGGTGGATCATGGGCGTCGCCCCGGGGATCGAAACGGTCGATGACCTGCGTGGCAAGTCCATCACGGGCGGCAACCTTGCCGGCCGCAATACCTACATCATGCGGGAAGTCCTGAAGAAAATGGGCCTGAATCCCGACACCGACGTGCAGATGGTGCCGTCGTCGGGCGGATCGGACTCGCGGCTTGGTGCGCTGCTGGCGGGCCAGGTGCAGGGGGCAAGCCTGTTCCCGCGCCACGAGGCGCCGCTTGTCGCGGCTGGCGGCAAGTTCATCTTCCAGGAACTCCAGAAGTTGCCGCAGGAAGGCTTCGCCGTCATGGGCGACTGGCTTGAGGATAATGCCGATACGGTGCGTGCATGGCTGCGGGCCGACCTGAAGGCGCGGCAGTGGCTCCATGACCCGGCAAACAAGGAACAGGCGTACCAGGTCATGGTCGATCTGGGCTACGAGATCCCGGACTCGTTCCGGGCGCTCTACGAGGTAGAGGTCTCGCAGCTCAGCAAGGACGCCGGGTTCGAAAGCGCCCAGTCGATGGACGACTTCGTCGCCGAACTGATCCAGACCGAAGACGTTCCCGCAGGGACGCAATGGCGTGATCACTTCGACCTCACCTACCTTTGGGAAGCGCAGGACGCGCTGGGGATCGCGCGCCGTCCCGCGGCAATCTGACGGTTTTTTCCTCCGGCGGCCGGTCAACGGCCGCCGGAACCCCTCGGGATGTCCCGGGAAGCACTCTTCGGAATTTGACGGGCTGGTACCCTTGCGGTTTGCGGCAGGCGCGGTGGCCTTGGATGCCCTGTCTGGCCGGGTCAGGTTGAAACCGGCATGCCCCTGACCTTCACCTTAGCCCGATCCCGGCACAAGGCGTGCAGGAAGCAGGTCCGTTCGGCCACAGCGGCGATCCCGCGCGCGGTGTCATCATCGCTGCCCGAGTCCATGAAGACGTGCGTTTCGACCGGATCGGCTGTCCCCGCCTCGCCTGTCCCGCTGGACGCGCCACCTTTGGTAAAATGGATGTCCTGCACCACGCGGTAGCCATCCAGAGGCAGCTTCGCCATGTGCGCATAGCGCCCGATCTGCGTCATGAAGCAGAACGCGACACCGATCGAGAAATGGCTCATCGAATCCGGGGCGATGGCCGCCCTCGCGTCGGGTCGATCGTCGACGACAAAGCGCCACGACGCGGAGGCCTGTGCGTATTGCTCCCTCAGGCAGTCATAGGTGCCGTCAGGACGGACCCGGCAGGTCGTTCTGAGATGCAGCAGCTTCTTCGCACCGTCCAGCACGGGTGCCTCGGGCGGGTTGGCCTGGATCCGCCGCACCATGTCCTCTTCCGACAGGGTTTTTTCCGCCAGGGGGCCGGTCGCGGCGTCGTTCAGGACAGGCGTCAGCCCTGCGATCGGATCGCCCGGATCCGCAAGCGCCGGCCCGGGCAGGGCCGCCAGCGTGACGGGATCGATCTGGCGTCCGTTATGGGTCAGAGTGAACAGGCTGATCTTTTCGTCGCGCACCAGCCCGTTGACCGGCGCAGCCGCGATAGCGTCGATCAGAAGCCGTTGCAGGTCGGCGGGGTCGGCACCACTCCGGCAGGTCAGTGACACCTCCGGCGACAGTGCGCCCGAGATCATCGTGCCCTTTGGGAATGACCCGTCGCGATAGTAAAAGTTCTCGAGCGTCAGCACCGGATCGTCCAGAGTGATGGCCCGCGCTGACGCAAGCGCCCTGAGCTCGGTCATGAAAGACGCGGCCATGCCGACGCTGACATAGCTCAGCGGGTTCGGCGCCGCGTCGTACCCGCCCAGATGGGCCCCTTCGTCCGAGGCGAAACGCCACGCGCGTCCGGTCAGGCCCGAAAGCGTGACACCGTCTTTCTGGATCCCGCCCAGTGACCGCACCCACGCCCGGACCGACTGTCCGTGGCGGTCGGTCGCCGGCTGCAGCCCCGCCGCCTCCAGCCCCGCGGTCGCGTGGATCAGCGGCAGTCCCAACTCGTCCAGCGCATTCTCAGGCATCGGTCGTTTTCTCCCCGTGTCAGCGGCGCGTTTGTGGCCTGAAGCCGGCCAGTCCAGATCCTGCCGCGCCTGCTCTGGCTTGTTGCATCAAGCGTTGCCCGGCGCAGGCGGGCCAATAGTGACGGTCACCTCGCCCAGTCCCTCGATCGAATGGACCAGCACATCGCCAGACTGGACAGGCCCAATGCCCGCAGGCGTTCCGGACATGATCAGATCGCCGGGCAGCAACGCCATCGAGCGCGAAATGATCGAGATGACCTCGGGCACGTTCCAGATCATCTCATCCAGGTTGCCGTCCTGCCGCAGCGCGCCATTGACCGACAGGCGGATGAAGCCCCGCTGCGGATGTCCCACCTCGGCCACGGGCCAAGCCGGGCCCACCATCGCGGAATGATCGAAGGCCTTGCCCCAATCCCACGGGCGCGACGCGTCGCGCAGACGGGCCTGGAGATCGCGCCGCGTGAAGTCGTTGCCGATGGCGTATCCCCACACATGGTCGAGCGCGGTCTGGACGGGGATGTTCCGACCGCCGGTCCCGATGATCGCCACAAGTTCGACCTCATGGCTCAGATCGGCTGTCTCCGGCGGGTAGGGAATGGTCGATCCCGCGTCGACAACCGCGTCTGCGGGCTTGGTGAAAAAGAACGGCGGATCCCGGTCGTTCATCCCCATTTCCCGGGCGTGGGCGGCATAGTTCCGGCCCACGCAAAAGATGCGCCGGACCGGAATGCGCGAGGTGGAATTCGACACCGCGATCGAAGCCTGCGGCTGAGGCGCGAAGACGAAATCCATGGCGCGAAAGACCTTCCTTTGGGGAACGATGACACATTGTATGACAATTTCGGGAAGCACTGGCAAGGGCAACCGGACAGGCCACGGCGGGTCTTGGCGCCGTTCGGCCAACGACTCCTTTGACAAGTGCGGCTGGCCTCGGCTAGTCTACGCAAACGATTGCGAAACCGTTCCGCCGATGCGGAACCAGACCCGGATATGCCCACATGGCGTTGGATCACCAGGCGGATTTCGTCATTGCGGGAGCTGGGCACAACAGCCTTGTGACCGCTTGTTATCTGGCTGCGGCCGGGCAGAGTTGTGTCGTGATCGACGCCCGTGACATCCCGGGCGGCGGTGCTGCGACGGAGGAGATCCTGGGACCAGGGTTCGCGATCGACACATGCTCGACAGGACATACGCTGATCTTGCAGAACCCGATCATCCGGCTGGACGAGCTTGGGCTCGTCGCGCGGCATGGGCTGACCTACATCGACCCCGACCCGGTGGCCCACGTCGCCCTTCCCGATGGCGAACAGATCACCATGCATCTGGATGCCGAGCGGACGATCGCCGAGTTTGCACGCTATTGCGAGGCTGACGCGGAAAGCTACCGGCGCCTTCTGGCCGAGTTTGACGAACTCCGCCCGCTTCTGGCCAAGGCGCGGGCCTTTCCGGTCGGGTACGGGCCGTCGCTCAGGGACCTCCTGAAGGAGCATCCGCGCGGCGGCATCTGGGCGCGACGCATGGCGATGAGCGCACGTGACGTGATCTTGGGGGAATTCGTTTCGCCGCATGTGCGTGCCTTCATGGGATGGATGGCGTTCCAGACTGCCGTCCCGATCGACCAGGCGGGGACGGGGCTTCTGGCCTACCAGATCATCGCGCCCCGACAGGCCCGAAGCTGGTCGATCCCAATGGGCGGGTCGGGGCGGCTTGTCGACGCTCTGGTGGGCTTCCTCAGGGCCCGGGGGACCGAATTCCACCTTGGGACAAAAATCGGCGGACTGATCCTTGAGGACGGGCGTTGCGTTGGCGTCCGCGCGGAAGACGGACGGATCTTCCGGGGCCGCAAGGGCGTCGTCTCGACCATTCATGTCAAGCACCTTGTGGATATGGCACCGCCCGACGTCTGGGGCGAGACGTTCCGATACGGGGTGAAAACCTACAATGTCGGCGTTCCGTTCTTCGCCTCCTATCTCGCGACCACGGCCCCGCCGGTCTTTCAGACGCCGCGGGGCCCGCGCATGGCGGTTTCGGCGGGCTACGCGGGCTGGATCGAGGATCTGGTGCAGTCGGGGCGCAACATCTACGACGGGCGGTTCTCGGACGACATCGCGTGGCTTCTGGTCGCCACGCCGTCGCTTGTCGATCCGGGGCGCGCGCCGGCCGGGCACCACACCGTGAAGCTTCTCACGCACACCATCTACGATCTGCCGGGCGAGGGACCAGCCGGATGGGCCGCCCGGAAAGAGGCCTATACAGACCGGCTTCTGGCCACGCTGCGCCGGTTCTGCCCCGGCTTCACCGACGACGTGATCCTGGCGCGGCTTACCAAGTCGCCCGTCGATATCGAGGCCGCCAATCCGCACATGATCCACGGGGCACCGCATGGCGGCGACCGTTCCGCCACCTTTTCGGGCGAGCAGCGCCCGGTGCCGGGATGGGCCGCCCACCGGATGCCGATCCCGGGGCTCTGGCAGACGGGGGGTACAACCCATCCGGGCGGATCGATCACCGGCTATCCGGGGCGGAACGCAGCCCGCGTGATCCTTGGCGACATCGGGATCGATCCGGCAACGGTCATGGCCACCTGATCTGTCGGCACGCAACGAACAAACGGGAGGAGACCCAGTATGGCACGCAACTTTACCTCGGCCGAGTGGGAGGAAACAAGCAAGCGGCTCGATCACCAGCAGACCTTCGCGCGGATGCGCAACACCCCCTACTACCGCGACGCCGTCTACGCGCAGTTCTCGCGCGCCGAGTACGAGCGGCGGTTCGCAGCGCTCCGCGCAAAGATGGAGCGGCACGATCTTGACGTGGTGATCTGTCCTGGCGGCCCCAGCCACTGGAGCTTTGGCGGCGGGATGCTGTGGCTTTCGGGCCATTGGGAATGGCATTGCGCCGCCGTCTACGTGGTGTTCCCCCGCAAGGGCGAACCGACGCTGATCTACGGGATGGGCGGCACCCATATCGAGGCGGTCCGGCGCGAGGTTTCGGTGGCGATCTCGGACGTGCGGTCGGGCCGGAACGGCAAGTTCGCCGAAGTCATGGCCGAACGCATCCGCGAGGTCGGAGCCGAGCGTGGGCGGATCGGCCTGCTCGAGCTCGATTCCCGGCACAAGGACTACATGCCCGCCAACCAGTACCTGCGGCTCCGGGAAGAATTGCCGCAAGCCGAGATCGTGTTCACCGAGGGCTTCATGCATGAACTCGTCGTGGTGAAAAGCGACGAGGAACTGGAATGCGTGCGCCACGCCGGACGGCTTTGTACGGATGCGATGCGTGCGCTTGCGGAGCGGGCGAAACCGGGCGCGACAGAACAGGACCTGCGCGCCGCGGTCGGGGCCGCCATCCTCGAAGGCGGGGGGGACATCGACTTCATCATCATCGGATCGACGCCAATGGAGGACCCCGCGCTTGTCTTCGGCAACCCGCGCCCGTCGCTGCGGAAGCTGGAAAAGGGGGATATGATCCTCATGGAGCTTGCAGCCGGCTATCGCGGCTATTCTGCCCAGATCGGGCAGCCCATCTGCATCGGCACACCCACCGAGCGGGTCCAGAAGTTCTGGGACGAAATCGCGAAACCGGGCTATGAGCGGGTGACGGCCGCGATCGGGCCGGGCCGTCCGGTGACGGACATGGTCGAGGCCGCGCGGTTCTTCCGCGACAACAACTGCCAGTCCCGCCCCATCGTGACGCATGGCATCGATTTCGTCTCGGACGGGCCGCATGTATACATCGAAGGCGCCAAGACCCATGACTTCGACGAGGTGCTTCGTCCCGGTATGGTCCTGATGCCGGAGCCGAACCCGATTTCGGCGGATGGGCGACTGGGCATGTTCGTCGGTCACACCTTCATCGTGACCGAGACCGACCGGGAATGCGTCGATGACTGGCCGCTGGAACTGACGGTCGTCTGAGCGAGGCGGGCGGTCAGGCGACGATGTTCGACGCCGGCCGCCCGTCGATCAGCACCCGCTCCACATTGTCCCACGCGTCGCGGAACAGGCGCTGGGACGACTGGAGGCTCACCCCCGCAATATGGGGGGTCAGGATAAGGCGCGCGGCAGCAGCATCCGACACGGTGAGAAGTGGATTGTCCGGGGTGGGGGGCTCGGTCGTGTAGACGTCCACCGCCGCGCCGCCAAGGTGCCCGGTCTCGAGCGCGGCGGCGAGCGCGGCTTCGTCCACGATGCCGCCGCGCGCCGCGTTGATCAGGATCGCACCGGGCTTCATGCGGGCAAGCCGAGCGGCGTTTATGAGGTTCCGCGTCGCGTCCATCAGGGGAACGTGGAGGGTGACGACATCGGCTTCGGCCAGAAGTGCGTCGAGGTCCATCCTGCGGGCGCCAATCCGGTCGAGCGCCGCCGCGTCACGGGGCGGGGCCGGGTCGTGATAAACGATCGTCGCGCCCATGGCGCGGAAAGCGCTCGCAACGGCAAGCCCGATCGTGCCCATGCCGACGAGGCCGACAGTCAGGTCGCCCAGCCCCCGAAGGCTGGCCGCGACCATCGCCTGCCGGTGCGCGGCGTAGTGGCCCGCACGAAGCGGGCCCGTGGCGGCGGCGAAGCCGCGCAGAAGCGACAGGGACGTCGCCACGCAGTATTCGGCAAGCGCCCCGTTCGACCCGCCGGGGACATTGGCGAGCGTGATACCTTCTTCGGCCAGCACCGCCCTGTCCAGCCGGTCGAGCCCCGCCCCCGTAACCTGCACAAGACTCAGGCCCGTCCCACGGAAAAGCGCGCCGGGAAGCGCCGGGCCCACCGCAGGGATCACCAGCGCGCGCGCTGCCTTCAGAAGCGACGCAAGCGAAGGGTCGCTGGGCGTGGTGTAGGTGATTGACAAGCCAGCGGGGGGGACGACCCCGATCGCGAGAAAGTCCCGCTCCGGGCGGAGGCAGATGACATCAGGGTCCATTCGCGGGCGTCTCCTCGGTCAGTGTGGTAATCTCGGGAACAGGAAAAAAGCACAACAGAACCAGCGGTGCCGTCCCGGTGTTGCGTGTGACATGCCGTTCGCCGGGCGCCACATGCAGGGTGTCGCCGGGCCGGACCGGAATGTTGGCCCCGTCGACCCAAGTCGTGCCCTCGCCCGAGAGCACGTGGATGCATTCCTCGCTGTCGGGGTGCCAGTGGGGCGGGCGCGGTGCCTCGCCCGGTTTGGGCACCACGATCTCGACCAGTCGGATCGTGCTCATCGCGCCCAAAGCGCCCGACAGCACCTCACGCGAGCGGCGGCCGGCAAGCCCGAGCTCGACCGCGTCCTCGGGTCGCCGGAGCATGGCCATGCGCTATCCTGCCGTCAGATCGCGTGCCCCCGGGCCCTGCACCCGGTCAAGCTGCGCGAAGATCTGTGTGGCTTCTGTCGCGATGGCCTGTGCAATGTCGCCGATCATCCGGCGGCCGCGCTCGGCGGTGGCCGGGGCGGGGTCCCCGTACCAGCCGGTGGGCGCGATCGAACGGATGTCGGTCAGCACCGGAACATAGGCGCGGGTGCGGCGAAGCTTGTCCATCTGAGCGCCCTGCCGCTTCTCGGAGGCTCGCTCGACCCGGTCGAGGTGAACGAGATGGCCGTGGTCCGGCAGGATCGCAAGCGCTTCGATCTCGCCGGCATGGGTCAGGCCGTTGCAGGACGGCCCCCAAAGCTCCTCGGCCACGTAGCAGGCCTGGGCGATCACGACGCTCATGCCATGGGTGCGGTGCAGCGCCTCTGCCGCAATCTGGAGCGAGGCGATGTTGCCTTCATGCCAGTTCACGATCAGCAACTTCTTTGCCCCGTGCGCTGCCGTCGATACGCAGGTTTCGATCACAACCCGCTGGTAGGTTTCGGGGCTGAGCGTGATTGTCGCCTCGAACGGCATGTGCATGGGGGTGACGCCCAAGGGCCCCCCCGGCAACACCACCCCGTCCATCAGCTCAGCCACCGCATGGCTGACGCTGTTGGCGGCAAAGATGTCGGTGCCCGTCGGCAGATGGGCACCGTGCTGTTCAACGCTTCCGCACGGCAGGATCACAAGCGGGTGCCGCGCGAACTGCGCCTTGATCTCGGGCTGGGTCAACTCGATGAAGTAGCGCGACATCGGGTCAGGCCGCGCTCTGGTCTTCGTCGGCGACGCGGGCGCGGGCGTGGTCGATGATTTCGGCCAGCTTCACCGCCTGTCCGGACCGCTCCACCGAGACGAGGGCCGCGTTGACGATGGCAAGCGCCACGACGCCATTGGCGGCCTCGAGTTCCACGGCCTCGTTGGTCCGGCACATCTGGGCGAACATGTCGAGTTCGTCGGTGAACATGTTGGACTGGCCCATGTCCAGCACCTCGCGCTTGCCGTAGCCGTCCTTGCCGCGCTGGATGTAGAGGGTCGAGGTCTCGTGCACGGTGTCAGGATCGTCCCAGCGGCCGAAGTCAAGCTCGAAGTGCATCAGCCCCTTTTGTCCGTAGACGCGGATGAAGTAGATGCCCGGCGCCGTCCAAGATGACCCGACATAGCCGAGCGCGCCAGAAGCGAAGCGGAGCATCGTCATGGATTGGTCGTCGACCTCGGCCCCCACGGGCGAGAGCTTGGACGCGATGGAGGAGACCTCCACGATCTCGCCACCCAGCATGTAGAGGCTGTCAAAGAGGTGGGTAGCCAGTTGCGACAGCGGGCCACCCGGCGCCTTGGCGCGGTACCAGCGCCAGGTGTCGGGGGTAAGTTCCAGCGCGCGTTCGTTCGAGAAGTTCGATTCCATGAAAGAGAGCGTGCCAAGGGCACCGGAATCGATTGCATCCTTCATCATGCGCGCCCCGCGCAAAAGCCGGGCAGAGTGGCCGACCATCGCGCGCACGCCATAGCGGGCCTGAAGCGCCTCAAGCCGGATTCCGTTTTCGAGCGTGTTGGCGATGGGTTTTTCGGTGTAGATGTGCTTGCCGGCGCGGGCGACCGCCTCGGCCACGGGCAGGTGCTCCTCGTTCGGGACGGTCAGGATGCAGCCCTTGATCTCTGGGTCGGACAGCAGTTCCTCGAGGCTGCCGACAGAGGGCACGCCATATTCCGCCTGAAAGGCGTCGCGCTTATCGGCGCTGCGGCTGAAGCCCTTCACGATCTCGATCTGGTCCGATTGCCGCGCCCCGCGCGCAAGTACGCGAGCCCAGCGTCCGAGACCTATGATGCCGACCTTGACCTTGTCTCCCATGCGGTTTCCTTCCGTTTGCGCATTGCCTTTGCCCGGAGCCTACGATTGTCATACAATCCATGTCAACAGGATTGTCTGACAATCTAACGGATGACCGCGCGTCCGAAGCGTGCTAATGTCGAGCGATGGATATCGCGGTGAAACGGAAACCCTCGGCCACGCCCCTGCGGGAGCAGGTGCTTGCGGCCTTGCGTGGCGACATCATGGACGGGCGCCTTGCGCCGGGGCGGCGCGTCACCGAACGCGAGCTGACCGAGCGGCTTGGCGTCTCGCGCACGGTGCTGCGCGAAAGCCTCAGGCAACTCGCGGCAGAGGGCCTCGTCAGCCTGGTTCCGAACAAGGGCGCCGTGATTCGCGACCTGACGGTGACCGAGGCGCGGGAACTCTACCGCATCCGGGAAATGCTGGAGGGCCTGTCGGCGCGGCTGTTCGCCGAAAGCGCCGACACAGCCGCGAAGAGTGCGCTTGAGGTGGCGCTGCAGGCGGTCTGCGCGGCCTACGCGGCCGGTGACCCGAAGGCCATCCTCGAGGCGAAGAACCGCTACTACGCGGTCATCCACGAGGGGATGGAAAGCGCCATCGTCGAGGAGATGCTGTCGATCGTGCTGGACCGCGTGTGGCGATGGCGGGCGCTGGGCCTGAGCCACCCCAAACGGTCTGTGGGCCGGTCAGAGGAGAGCGTCGCGAACCTTGTCGCGTTGACGGAGGCGATCCGCACCGGGGACGGCGACCGCGCGGAAGCCGCAGCGCGCCATGAGGCGCGCAGCGCCGCGGCAGAGGTGATTTTGCTGATTGAAGGCCGTGCAGCCGGAACCTGACGCTCCGCTGAAGACGTCTGCCCCCGACCGGATTTGAGCATCATGATCAACCCGCCACAGGCTTTTGCCGGGCGTGTGATGCGCGGGGCGCATAAGGCGCGCGGGTCGCTCTTGTGCTACGCCGATCTGAAGGCGCGCAACCCGGCGCGGTATCTGCTGTGCCCGATCCGGCAGATGGTCACCGCAGCCATGTTGCTTTGCTGGGTCATGGCGTTGGGGATCAACGATCCAGTCTGAGGGATCGCAACCGAATTCGTCGCCCAATGGACAACCAGCCCCGTGAACGTGCGGCCCGGCTTGTGGTCTCCCCCCATTCCTGAGGCTCGGCACCTGCCAACAGCGCGCAACCCACGAACAGCGCGCAACCCACGAAGGGCGCATGCCGCAAGACGGGCCACCACCTCAATCAGGGCAGAGCCCGATCATGGGGTCTAAAGCCGCAGCAGCCGTTGCGCATTGCCCGACAGGATGGCGCGGCGGCCGTCGTCGTCAATCGGAAACTTGCCGAACCAGTCGGTGGCCTCGATGTTGTTCACATAGGGCCAGTCGATGGCAAACAGGATATGCTCCACGCCCATTTCCTCGATGCAGCAGCGCAGCGCCGGGTCCGAGAAGAAACCGCTCGTGGTGACGTGAAAGTTATTCCGGAACACCTCGGCGAAGCGGGACGGCGCGTTGCCGGGCCGCGAGAGCGATTCGTCGATCCGGGCGAGGAAGAAGGGAATTCCCTCTCCCAGATGACCCAGAATGACCTGCAGGTCGGGGTGGTCGTCGAACACCCCGCCAAGAACGAGGCGGATAGCCTGCGTTCCCGTTTCCACGCCAAAGCCCCAGCCCGAGCGGACGAAGGCCGGATGCGACTGGTCGTAGGGCGCGTAGTAGCGTTCCGTCACGACCTTGTCTGGCAGGCCGGGATGCAGATAGACGGGCACGTTCAACCGGGCCGCGCGAGCAAAGATCGGGCGGAATTCGGGGCCGTCGATGAAGCTGCCGTGACTAAGACCGTGAACAAGCGCGCCCTTCAGGCCCCGCTCCTCGACCGCGCGCTGCAGCTCGTCTGCCGCGGCTTCGGGCAGGATCGTGGGAAGCATGGCGAAGCCCGCGAAGCGGTCTGGCCGTTCCGCCACGATGTCGGCCAGCGCGTCGTTGACGGCGCGGCAGGCGTCCACGGCGATGTCGGCGGGCAGACGCTGGCTGCCCGGCGACTGATGCGAAAGCACCTGCATGTCGACCCCGGCGGCGTCCATCTCGGCGATGCGCACCTCGGCGAAGTCAAAAAGGCGGTCACGGACATGCGCGGGCTGGCTGGCGACGATGTGGCCCAGATGGCGCGACAGCGTCTCGTGCATGAAGTGTTCTTCGATCGCGATGACGCGGTGTCCGTGCAGCATTCCGTCCCTCTTTCTCTGCGTGCGCGGCCGGCTCCTCCGGCTTGCACCCGTTCTTCCAAGTGCCAAGGGTTGCGCGACAGGGCGCCGCGTCGATCAGGCCAGCTTTTCTGCGAGCCAACGGAACGACGCGGGCGCCCACTCGCGGTAATGCTCGAACGCGCAATGACCGGCACCCGGATAGATGCGCGCGGCCCTGCTGCCGATCGGGCCGCTTTCAAGCATGAAATGGATGTTCCCGATCGGTGCCAGATGGTCCTCGGACCCGTTGATCATCAGCACCGGCATATTGATCCGCTCCGCCAGCCCGCGCGCCGACAGCGACCAGCGCGCGAAGATGCCTTCTTCCTTTTCGCGCGACCATGGCGGGAAGGAAGGGGGCCCCCCGGGCTCGCCAAAGACAAAGCGCGAGCGCCGGTTGCGGGCCTCGACAAAGGCGTCAAGTTCGGCGTCGCTCATCCGGTAGCCGAAGGGATGGCCCGCCACCGCGACCACGGCGCGAAGTTTTTCGGGAACGGTGCCGGCAAGTTCCATCACCGAGAAGCCGCCCCGGCTGATGCCGAATGCACCAAGCCGCCCGGCGTCCACCTCTGGCCGCGCGGCAAGCGCATCAAGCGCCGCGACCCAGGCGCGCGCCGATTCGGGCTCCCACGGGAAAGGGTTCTCGCCGGTGCCGGGCGCGTCCATCACCATGGAGGCAAGGCCGTGCTGCGCCGCGAAATCCGACGCCCACCCGCGGTCTTCCTTGAAGACGTCTGACCCGCACATGATCAAAATGGCAGGCACCGGCCGATCAGACTTTGGCGTGCGGAAATGCGTGCGGATCGTCTGCCCGTCCAGGGTCACGTCCACGACCTCCATCGGTGGGTCGAGGTGCAGGCACGCCTTGCGGTAGGCACGCGCGCAGTCGGCGCTGATTTCGGCCTTGACCGGTGTGATCTCTCCGGGGAAGCGGCCGATGGCGTAATAGGTCTTGGCCTGCAGATAAGCCTTCCGCGCCGCTGCATGGTCGCCCGCCGCCTCCAGCCGGTCGCCCTCCGCCTCGTGCCGCTGGCCAGCCTCGCGCCAGCGCGGCACCCAGACGTCATGGGTGGTGCCCTCGAGCCCCGCGACGATGGCGCGAAGTTCGTCAAGATCATCGATCATCGTCAGCCAGCGGCGATAAAAGCCACCTTTCGCGACCACGAAGGGATCTTCGTTCGCGACGAATTGTAGGGTCGATGGGTCCGCGTTCATCCGCATCTTCCTGTTGAGAGTTTTTCCGACAAAACCGAATCGCCGGACTAGACATCCCAAGGCTAGATGTGTAATTCTCCATTTGCAATCGATTGCGTTGCTTCGATCACGGGGCGCGCGCAAGCCGGGATCAACCGGCCTTCAGATGCATTGGGAGGACTATGCCATGATAAGAATGGAACGGTTGACGCCTTTCGCGCACAGTGGTGCGCTGGCCAGCGCCGTAGCTGCACTGCTCACGCTCGGCGTTGCCGTGCCTGCCTTTGCGCAGGCCGCCGGTAACCCCGGGCTGCTTGTCCACGCGGCCGACGATGAACCCTCGACGCTTGACCCCGCGCAGGTGGAACCCGGCGAGGCCGGTGAGACCGTCATCCTGCAGGTCTATGAGCGGCTGCTGGAATTCGCCCCTGATTCGCCAGTGCTGGTGCCTGGGCTGGCCACAGAGGTGCCGTCGCGCGACAACGGCCTGATCTCGGAGGATGGGCTCACCTACACCTTCCCGATCCGGCAGGGTGTCAAGTTTCACGACGGCACGGACCTGACCGCGCATGACGTCAAGTTTTCGTGGGATCGGGTGATGACCATGGCGCTGCCCGAGGGCAACGCAGGCATCCTCTCGGATATGGTCGTCGAAACGGCTGTGGTCGATGATTATACCTTTCAGGTGACCCTGAAGGAGGTCAGCGCAAGCTTCCTGTTCCGCGCCGTCGCCGCCATGGTGGCCTCTGTCGTCAGCCAGGACGCTGTCGAGGCGAACGGAGGGGTCGCCGCCGGGCAGTTCAGCGAGTTCATGTCAACAAACATGGTCGGCACCGGTCCCTACAGGTTCTCTGCGTGGAACCGGGGCGAAAACCTGCAATTGGTTCGGAGCGACTCGTACTGGGGCGAACCCGCCAAGCTGGACGTGCGCATCGAGGTGGGTGGCGATCCTGACGTGCGCGTGCTGGGGCTGCGTGCCGGCGAATACGACACGATCGAGACCGACCCGTCCTTCATCGCCGACCTCGAAGGCGCGGATGGCGTGACGATCTATCAGGAAGGCCTGCTGCTCGAACCGCTGCACATCGGCTTCAACCTCAACATCGTCGACGGCAGCCTGCCCGATACAGACACGATCTCGGCAGACTTCTTCCACGACCGGCGCATCCGGCAGGCGTTCAACTACGCCTTCAACTATGACGGCTTCATCAACGGTCCGCTGTCGGGCTTCGGAGAGCCGATCCCGCACTACATCCCGATCGGCATCTTCGGCTATGACGAGACGGCGCCTGTGTATCAGCAGGACCTCGCCAAGGCCGAGGCGCTCTTCCGTGAGGCGGGCGTGTGGGACGAGGGCTTCGAGGTGTCGGTCATCACCGAGGCCGGCAATCTCTTTGCGCTGATGTCGCTGGTGATGAAGGATTCACTCGAAAAGTTGAACCCCAATTTCCGGATCAACGTGCTTGCCGTGGCTGAGTCGGTTTTCGATGATGCCCATGCTTCCGACCCGATCCCCTATGCGATGTGGGCAAAGAACGCCGATCCGGCCGCCGACCCTGACTCGTTCATGCAGGACTATGTCCATCCGGACGGGGCGTGGGGTCAGGTGCACGGTTTCCGCAACGGCTACGAGAACGCCGACCAGATCGCGGAGCTGATCGACGCGGGGGCCATCGAACTCGACATCGAAAAGCGGGCGGCGATCTATGCTGATCTCCAGCGCCTTCTTTACGAGGATCCGATGTGGCTCATCGGTGCACAGGAAGGCGTGACGCTTGCTCACCGGACCTGGGTGCAGGACTTCCAGATGCAGCCGCTCTGGCCGCGTCCGAGCCTCAAGTTCGCGCTGCTCGGAAAGTAACGCCGAGCGTACAGCACAGTCGGCGCGCGCGGAACCACACGCGCGCGCCGTTCACACAAGCCAGACTTGCGAACGGCCCTGCGCGGGCCGGCAGCACGATCCGGACGGAGGACCAGCATGCAACTCAGGGACTACGTCATCCGGCGGCTTCTGGTCCTGCCATTCCTGATCATCGGCGTGTCGATGATCGTCTTTGCGCTGACGCGGGTCGGCGGGTCACCGATCGGGATCTACCTCTCGCACGAGATGACACCCGCCCAGGTGGCCGAGATCGAAGCACGGTTCCACCTCGATAAATCGCTTCCGGTTCAATATTTCTACTGGGCGCGCGGGGTGCTCCAGGGAGACTTCGGCTGGTCTGGTGTGTCCGTGGCTCCCGTCGCCGAGGTCTTCCCCAAGAAGCTGGCGGCAACGCTGGAGCTTTCTGTCGCCTCCGGGATCGTCGCGGTCGTCATGGGGCTCTGGCTGGGGACCTACGCGGGCGCACGGCGCAATCGCCCCGCCGACCACATCACGCGGGTTGTGGCCGTGACGGGCGCCAGCATGCCGAACTTCTGGCTGGCCATTCTCCTTCTCATCATTTTCTGGGCGCAGCTTGGCTGGATGCCGATCGGCCGAAGCACGCCCGAGATCATCGCTCTCGTGCCGACGCGGACCGGGCTCTACACGATTGACGCGCTTCTTGCCGGCAACCTCGTGGCTTTTGGCGACGCGCTTTGGCACCTGATCCTGCCGGCCATCACCCTGGGCTACGGCGCCACCGCGATCATCGCGCGGATGATGCGCTCGGCGCTGGTCGAGGAACTTCAGCTTGATTACGTCGACGCGGCGCGCGCAAAGGGGCTGCCTGAACGGCTGGTGCTCAAGAAGCACGCCCGCCGGAACGCCCTGATCCCGACTGTCACGGTCATCGGCCTGACCTTCGGCTTCCTTCTTCAGGGCACGGTCTCGGTCGAGATCATCTTCCGCTGGCCGGGCATCGGGAAGTGGATGGCCGACTCCGTCCTGCGCGGCGACCAGGCGACGCTGATGACCTACGTGCTGTTCACCAGCATCGTGTTCCTCGTGCTCAACCTGATCGTCGACGTCATCTACGCAAACCTCGACCGCCGTGTCGAACTGGGGAAATGAGACATGGTTGACCTTCCCTCCCCCTCCCGTGCCGCAGCACCGGTCGTGCGCGACTCTGCCTTCCGTGTCCGGATGCGGCGGGTCCGGGACCTGACCGCTCAGATCCTGTCGAACCCCGCCACGGTCATCGGGTCCGTGATCATTCTTGCGATGTTCGCAATGGCGATCTTTGCGCCGTGGCTGACGGCGCCCAACACGCCCGACCCCTACCAGATGCCGCGCGACTGGGCGGCGACACGGATGCCGCCCGGAACGCCGGGTTATCTCTTGGGGACCACGAACGAGGGCGGCGACGTCCTGTACGGGGTGATCTGGGGCGCACGGATGTCGCTTCAGCTGTCGCTTGTGGTGGTGGGAAGCGTGCTTGTGATCGGCTGCATCATCGGCAGCCTTGCGGGGTTCATCGGCGGTAAGCTGGACGAGATCCTGATGCGGATCGTGGATGTCTTCCTGTCGATCCCCGAGTTGATCTTTGCGCTCGCGATCGCCGCCGTGCTCGGGCCGTCGTTCGGCAATATCATGTTCGCGCTCGCGATGGTGATGTGGGTAAAATACGCGCGCATCATGCGGGCACGTGTCATCCAGATAAAGAACAGCGAATACATCGACGCTGCGCGGATCATCGGTGACAGCAAGCTGAATATCTACCTTCGCGACATTCTGCCGAACTCCTTTACGCCCGTCATGGTGCAGGCGACGCTCGACATGGGCAACGTCGTGCTGATCGCGGCGACGCTTTCCTTCATCGGACTGGGTGAGGCGGGGATCGCCGAATGGGGCGTGCTTGTCTCGGAAGGGCAGGCGGGCATCGCCTCGGGCCGGTGGTGGGCATCAACCTTTCCGGGTCTCATGATCTTCCTCTGGGGACTGGCCTTCAACCTTGTCGGCGACGGACTGCGTGACGCGCTCGACCCGCGGACGGAGAGTTCTCGCTGATGTTGGACATGACGAACAGACCATCGGGATTGGCGAATTCGCCCGCAACGATCGCTTCGGTCAGGGATCTGACCGTCCACTTCCCGTCAAAGCGCGGGATGGTTCACGCCGTCGATCGCGTGAGCTTCGAGATCCGCGACGGCGAGACCCTTGGGCTTGTCGGCGAGACGGGGTGTGGAAAGAGCGTGACGGGACGGTCGTTCCTGCAGCTTCTGCCGATCCCGCCGGGGATCCTTGCGCAGGGGACGGTGACGTTCCACCCCCACGCCCGCTGCGGCGCCTGCGCTGGCACGGGCTGCGACGCGTGCAACAGCACGGGCCGACGCCCGGCCGCCTGTCCGTCCTGCACCGGGGCGGGATGCGCGCAGTGTAACGGCAGCGGTGCCGAGACAGTAGAGCTACTCCGCCTTCCCGAAGACCGGATCCGCCGGATCCGGGGCGACCGGATTGCCATGATCTTCCAGGATCCCGGCAAGGCGCTGAACCCCACGCTGACCATCGGCGACCAGCTGTCCGAAGTCTTTTTGCAGCACAGGACAGAGGAACTGCTGGACGCGGCGGGCATCGGCCCGGAAGACCGGGGTCTTGCCGCGCGCCTGTTGGGGCGGCTGGCCTCGCAGCGCAACGGCAGTATCGACAACCTGCTCCTTTCGCTTCCCCCGCTGCGGGGCAAGCGCAACCTGCTTTTGGACGCGTTGCGCAACAACGTCGCCGCCGCGCTTGCCGAGACCCAGATCGCGAACCCCTACCAGATCATCGACCGCTATCCGCACGAGCTTTCGGGCGGGATGCGCCAGCGGGTCATGATCGCGCAGGCGCTTGCCTGCAATCCCGACCTCCTGATTGCCGACGAGCCGACGACCGCGCTTGACGTTACAGTTCAGGCGCGGATTCTCGAACTCATCAAGGATCTGCAGAAGCGGCGGCAGACGTCGGTCCTGTACATCAGTCACGACCTGTCGCTCGTGCGCCGGATCTGCGACCGGGTCGCCGTGATGTATGCGGGCCGCGTGGTCGAGATCGGTCGCACCGACCGCATCTTCCGCAACCCCAGCCATCCCTACACCCGCGGACTGTTGCATGCCGTGCCCACCGCGGCGACGAAGCGTGGTCAGCTCATGGCGATCAAGGGGACGGTGCCCGAGCTTGTCGATCCGCCCCCCTCCTGCCGCTTCGTCGGGCGGTGCCCGCACGAGAAGGCCCTTTGCCGCAGCAAGAATCCCGAACTGGCGCAGATTGCCGATGAGCATTCGGTATCGTGCTTCATCCATGACGCAGCAGGGGCGGCCGACGCGCCTAGTTTCGACGAGAAGACGCAATGAACGCGATGAACGACGTATCTTCGAAGGTAGACAGGCGCGCAGACGACGTCGTGCTCGCTGTCCGCAATGTCAAGAAGCATTACCCGATCCGCGAGGGCGTCTTTCAGAGCGTGGTCGGCCACGTGAAAGCCGTGGACGGGGTCAGCTTCGACATCCGGCGGGGTGAGACCGTCGGGCTGGTGGGCGAAAGCGGCTGCGGCAAGAGCACGCTGGGCCGCTGCGTGAGCGGCTTGAGCGATCCGACCGGGGGCGGCGTCTACTTCGGCCTGAGCAAGGCCGAGGTCGCCCGGCTTGATACGCTGTTGGCGGACGGATCCGCGGCCGCACAGGCCGAACTTGCCCAGATGGAACGGCGCCACCGCATCGACCGCCTCGAGGGTGCGGCGCAGCGCCACTTCCGCCGGAACTGCCAGATGGTGTTTCAGGATTCCTTCGCCTCGCTGAATCCGCGGCAACTGGTGATTGACATCGTGGGCCGTCCGCTTCGGGTCTACCGCGAGGCATCGGGTGATGCACTGACCGAACGGGTCGTGTCGCTGCTGGAACAGGTTGGCCTTGGCCGCCACCACCTCTACCGCTTCCCGCACCAGTTCTCGGGCGGACAGCGGCAGCGCATCTCGATCGCGCGGGCGCTTGCGCTCGACCCGGATCTGATCGTGCTGGATGAACCGACCTCTGCCCTTGACGTGTCGGTGCAGGCGCAAATCCTCAATCTTCTCTATGAGTTGCAGCGCGACCGCGGGCTTGCCTATCTTTTTGTCACCCATGACCTGTCGGTCGTGCATCACATGGCCGACCGGCTGGTGACGATGTATCTGGGCCGGGTGGCCGAGTCGGGTGACACCAACACGGTCTTCGAGACGCCGCAGCATCCATACACGCGCGCTCTGATCGCTGCGAAACCCGATCTGAACGACGATGAGGGGCGGACGATGCAGGCGCTCGAGGGCCGCGTTCCCGACCCCGCGCGACCGCCGCAGGGCTGCCGGTTCCACACCCGCTGCGCCGTGGCGACGCCGATGTGCGGGTGGGAGGTGGACGATGTGGTCCGCTGGCTGGAATCCAGCAAGGGGGTGTTTGACGCGCTCGAAGGCGTTGATCGTACGAACGCCTTCGACGCCGCGCTCCGCTTTTCGTCCGAGGCGGCCGCCCGCAACCTTGCCAGCACGCTGCGGTCCGATGCAATCCCCGCGGCGATGCAGCAGGCGCTCGAGGATGTCACGGTCAGCGGCGGCGCGGTGCGCGTGCGGTTCCGGGAGGTCCCCGAGGTCGAGCTGACCGAACGCGGTCCCGGCCATCACGCGGCCTGCCTCATCAATCCCAGCCATTCTTCCTCCGGAGCGAACTGAAGATGACCACACATATCGATCCCGAACGGGTTGTCCTGACCGAGACCATCGACGGCCGGACGGTCCACCTGATGTATATCGAGACGTGGGACGGACTTTACGCCCCCATCGGCCTGCGCAAGCCCGAGGGTGACGGGCCTTTCCCGACGGTGCTGCTTGCGTCCGGCAATGGCGGCGAGGGGATGCGCTGGATCCGGGACGCGGTCAGGAACCGCGGCTACACGATGGACCGTCTGGTAGAGGCTGGCTACGCCTGTGCGTGGCTGCGCTACCGCACGGAAGTGGAGCTTGGTTACAACAACGGTGGCCGGCTGGTCCGCGACATGCGGCAGGGTCGGGAGATGTTCAACCGCTCTCCCCTCGAATACGAGGACGAGATCGCGATCATCGAGCATGTCAAGACGCTGCCCTACGTCGACGCCGACCGCATCGGCTTGATTGGCATGAGCCATGGCGGCGAGATGGTGCTCAAGATCACGTCTGAATACAACGGTGTCTGCGCGGCGGTGGCAAGCGAGCCCGCGAGCCACGAGTTCCTTTCCCTGACCCCCGACGATACCGCCTTTGTGAACGCCGAGACGCAGCTTCGCAACATCGAGGGGATGCAGATGACCGAGGTGGACAAGGTCCGCCGCCGCATCGACATGGACCTCGCGCGGGAGCGGATCTCGACCATCAACACGCCGATCCTTGTCACGGGGCGCGACGAGGATCACCTGCAGGGCATCTTCCGGACCAGCTATGATCTGCTGAAGGAAGCCGGAAAGGATGTGGAATGGTTCAGCGTCGATCACGACCTGCACGGCTACATCTATCCGATCCGCAAGGCCGACGGCAACTATGACCTGAACAATGTGCAGATTGCGGCCATCGGCAGGACGATCGCCTATCTCGACCGCTACCTGAAGCCCTGAGCGGCGCGATCGGCACGCGCAGAAGCGGGCCCGGCATGACCCAAGCGACGCAAGGCGCAAACGGTGGCGTGCGTTGGGTGCTCCTTGCCGGGGTATGGCTGATCTACTTCTGCTTCGGTATGACGGTGGCCAGCATCGCGCCACTCGTCACACCGATCGGCCGCGACCTTGGCATCAGCAATGCCGTGATGGGCGTGATCCTGGGCGCCTGGCCGCTTGTCTACATCGTGGCGGCGCTGCCGGCGGGTATGCTTCTGGACCGGATCGGGGTGCGGGCCGGGCTTCTCCTGGCTGCGCTTTTCATGACACTGTCGCTTGCCGCGCGGGGGCTTGCTCAGGAACCGTGGCAGCTTCTTCTTGCCGTGGGGCTGTTCGGTATCGGGGGGCCGATGATTTCCATCGGGGCGCCAAAAGCGATCGCGCGCCTGTTCCCCGACGCCGCACGAGGCACGGCGATGGGTCTCTACATGACTGGTCCGGCGTTCGGCGGGATCTGGGCCCTGTCGCTCACGAACAGCGTGCTTCTGCCTGCCGCCGGGGGTGAGTGGCGGCTTGTCTTCGCCATGCACGCCATCGTCACGCTTCTCAGCGGGGCGGTCTGGCTTGCCCTTTCGGCGCTTCCCGCTGCCCGCACCTCTGGCTGGGACGACGAGCCTGGAAAGAAGTTCGACATGCCTGCCTTTGTCGAGATCCTCCGCTTGACCGAGGTGCGGCTGATCCTTCTTCTGGCCATCGGTATCTTCTTCTTCAACCACGGTCTGAACAACTGGCTTCCCGAGATCCTGCGTCAAAAGGGCTTCGGCGCCACCGAGGCGGGTTGGCTTGCCTCCGTCCCGACAGCCGTGGGCATCCTCGGCGCGCTCGTGATCCCGCGACTTGCGACGCCGCCGCGCCGCATCCTGATCATGTCCGGGCTTCTGGTGGCCGCGTGCGCTGCAAGCCTGCTTCTGCAAGCGGCGCACGAGGGCTTGCTTCTGCCTGGGCTCATCTTGCAGGGCATCGCGCGAAGTTCGCTGATGACGGTCGCGATCCTGCTGCTGCTCGACTCGCGCGGCGTGCCGCAGGATAGGCTTGGGCTGGCGGGCGGGCTTTTCTTCACCGTTGCCGAGGTGGGCGGTGTGCTGGGGCCGCTCACCTTCGGCGTCGTGTCGGATTTTTCGGGTGGCTTCGCGCTGCCGCTGGCGATGCTCTCGCTGCTGTGTCTGGCGCTGCTCGCTCTGATCGCCCGGCTGGCACGACACTGACACCGGTCAGGGCTGCTTTACCGGTCCGATGCTGCCGCGTTCGACGATGCTGACCGGCAGGATCGTCGTCGACGGAACCCTGCGTTCGGGCATCGTCATCAGCTTCACGAGTATCTCCGCCGCCGTCCGCCCGATGTCGTACTGCAGGATCTGAACGGTCGTCAGGCCCGGCGGAATCAGGTCAAGAAACGGGATGTCGTTGAACCCTGTGACGGAAATGTCGCCGGGGCAGGAAAGACCCCGGGCGCGAAGCGCCTCGAGCGCGCCCAGCGCCAGTCGATCGTTTGCGCAGAGGATCGCGGTGACGCCCTCGTCCCGGTCAAGCAGCAGGTCCGCGCAGCGCGCCCCCTCGGCCTCGGTGTAGTACGAGGCCGTCACGACCAGCCGGGCTGGGGCGTCGTGACCCAGCGTGCGCATCGCGGTCTCGAACGCGGCACGCCGGTCGACACCGGTGGACAGGTCCGCCGGCCCCGCGACATGGCCGATGCGCCGGTGACCCAACTTCGCAAGCCGATGGACCATCATCCGCACGCCACCAACATCATCACTGATCACGCTGGGAATCGTGCTGTTCTCGACCTTGCGGTTCACTGTCACAACCGGCAGCCCCGCGGCAAAGCGCTCCATCTGCCCGTCGTCGGCGCGGACGGCGGCGTTAATGACGCCATCCACACCCCGTTCGCGCAGCACGTCCATCAGGCGCTGTTCCCGCGCAATGTCGTTGTCTGTGTTCACCAGGATAGAAGCGTAGCCGTTCGGTTCGAGAAAGCCCTCGATGCCGCGCACGATGGGCGGAAACAGGTTGTTGGTGATGTCCGGGATCATGACGCCGACCGTCATTGTTCGGCTTGTCCGCAGGCCCGAGGCAAGCCGGTTCGGGCGGTAGTCCATCGCCTCGGCAGCCTTGCGGATGCGTTCCACCACCTCCTGCGAGAGAGAGGCCCCGCCGTTGGGCGTCAATGCGCGCGACACGGTGGACACATGCACCCCGGTGGCGCGAGCGATATCCTTGAGTGTTGTGCTCTTTTTCATGTTTGCATCCCATGTTTGCAAGATCATAGCCAAAAGTCACGCAAGCCGCAAAGGGTTGCGAACGCGGCTTGACACCTTGGAACGCTTGGGTAACAGTGCAATCGATTGCGGGTCTCCTGACAGACCCGTTGGGCGTCATGCGGAACGGGGGATTGGGCGTCATGTCGAAGCCGAAGATTGGTTGGATTGGAATGGGGCGCATGGGGTATCCCATGGCTGAACGGCTGGTGAAGGCGGGTTACGACGTCCATGTATGGAACCGCACCCGCGCCAAGGCCGCGCCGCTTGAGGCAAAGGGTGCGACACTCGTGAACTCGCCCGCTGACCTCGCCGGGGTCGACATCCTCGCCACCATGGTTTCCACCGGCAAGGATGTGGAGGAGGTCTATTTCGGAGCAGAGGGCGTGCTGTCCGGTGGGTCGGTCCCCAAGATTTTCCTCGACTTTTCCTCGATCGGGGTCGAGCATTCGGCGGCATTGCGTCAGCGGCTTGCAGAGCATGGTGCGGACCTGATCTGTTCGCCCGTAAGCGGCAACGGCAAGTGCGTGAAGGCAGGCAAGCTTAGCGCTGTCGTCTCCGGTCCCGAAGCGCATTATGCAACCGTTCGCCCTCTGATCGAGGCCATCGCCGCCAACGGCGTGTCCTACGTGGGCGAGGGCGAACTCGCCCGCTTCTGCAAGATCGCCCACAACGTGTTTCTGGGCGTCGTCACGCAGAACCTTGCCGAGATCACCATCCTCGCCCAAAAGGCGGGCGTGTCGCGCGCCGCTTTCCTCGACTTCATGAACAACTCGGTCATGGGCTCGATCTTTACGCGCTACAAGACCAACGCCTTTGTCAACCTCGACTGGACGACGACCTTCACGCCCGAGCTTTTGCGCAAGGACCTCGACCTTGGTCTTGCAGCCGGACGGAAGCTTGAGGTGCCAATGCCGGTAACGGCGGCCACGCGCGAGGCGTTGCAGGCCCATTTCGGCGCGGCATCTCTGAAGGACGACCCGGAGGGCTACCTGCAGCAGGATTTCGCGGCCATCCTCCAGACCGTCGCGCTGGCCTCCGGTATCACGCTGGTCAGCGAGGAGACACCCTATCCGACCGGACTCGAGGTGCCGCAAGCGGCCGAATAGTCAGCCCTTTCACTGCAGGCCGCGCCCTGTCCGGACCGCCGGGCGCGGCCTTACCGTCGATCCGGCGCTCGGAGGGCGTGACCCCAGATGCATCTCGATCCCTACATGCTGGCGGCCATGGTCGTGCATGCCGGAGTGGCCCCACGACCGCCTTTGAACGCGATCCCGTCGCGCGCAGTCGGGGGCCATGTCGGTCCCGTTCTTCACGTCCCGCTGTTGCAGCCTGATCAGTCTCGCGGTGGTCGTGACGCTGCGGGACTACCTTGCCGGGGTGTCAGGCGCGATCTGCGCGGACGTGGTCATCGCGCCGGTGACGGGGGCCTTTGTGTTCTCCGTCAGCATCGTCACCGGGCAGCTTCCGGGCCCGATGCTGGCCGAGCATTTCGGCGCATCAGGATTTGCCGTGCGGGAAGCGTCGCCCGCATGCATCGCGGGGCTACTCCCCGTTTTTCTCGGCGCGATTCTCATGGGCAGGGGCTGATACGATGAACACGGACAACACCATCGACCCCCGCGTCGCCGCCGCCACCGCGCATTGGGCGCACCGCATGGTGACCAACGGCGTGCCTTTGGCGGATTTCCAGGACGTGACGTCGTCCATCAGTCAATGGGATGCATGGTGCGACGCATGGGTTGCGCGGGGCCAGGTCCACGAAGACCTTGGCGAGGCAGCACTCGCTGAGGGGGGGCGCCTCAGCGCGGGCCAGCATTTCGCGACCGCGGCCGTCTGCCACCATTTCGGAAAGTTTCTTTTCGTCCACGACATGGCCCGGATGCGATCAGCGCATCTCCGTGCGCTCGCGGCACATGCGCGGGCGCTGCCGCTTCTCGATCCGCCGGGCGAGATGGTCGAGGTGCCCTATGAGGGCAAGGTTCTGCGGGGTGTGCTGCGCAAGCCCCGCGGCATCGCGCGCCCTGCTGTCGTGGTTATGTGCATGGGCCTCGATTCCACCAAGGAAGAAATGCGCACGAACGAGGAGGTCTTTCTCGACCGTGGCATTGCAACCTTCGCGTTCGACGGGCCGGGGCAGGGCGAGGCCGAATACGATCTGCCGATCCGCCCCGACTATGAGGCGCCGGTCGCGGCGGTGATCGACACGCTGGAGACCCGGCGCGACCTCGACACCAGCCGCCTCGGTCTCTGGGGCGTGAGCCTGGGTGGTTACTATGCGCCGCGCGCCGCGGCATTCGAGCCGCGCGTTCGGGCCTGCATCTCGCTGACCGGGCCGTTCGACTTCGCCGACGCCTTCGGCCGCGCCCCGGAACTGACCCGTTCTGCCTTCATCGCCCGCTGCCACACCCGCGACGCGGCAGAGGCGGCGCAGGTGGCCGCGCGGATGAGCCTTGACGGTGTCGCCCAACGCATCCGCTGCCCGCTCTATGTGGTTGGCGGGCGGTTGGACCGGGTGGTCCCGCCCGAACATGCCGAGCACCTCGCGCGGTCCGTCGCGGGGCCTGTCACACTCAACATGGTCGAGGACGGCACGCATGTCGTGAACAACCGGCCCTACAAGTACCGCCCGCAGTCGGCCGACTGGCTTGCCGCGCAGCTTGGTGTCACGCCATGACCGGCCCCAGCCGAGACAGGGGGCTGACAAGCAAGGCGAACGTTTGCATAATGACGGACGGAGCATTGCGTGATTCTTGCGCAACGTGCTGCGGCCCGCGCCCCAGATACCGGAGGATCCCATGAATAGAGCCCTGAGGCCGAATGTCTTGCAGCCCGTCGATCTTGAGCCCAACTGGCGCTGGGAAGGTCGGCTGCCTGCATGGGGCCACACCGCGGTTGATTTCGAGCGCCGTATCGATCACGATCGGCTCCGCCGCTATCGCCTGTCGCGCACCCGGCAGGCGCTGCAGGCCAGCGAGGCGGGCACGCTCCTGCTGTTTGACGTGAACAACATCCGTTACGTCTCGTCCACCAAGATCGGCGAGTGGGAGCGGGACAAGATGTGCCGCTTCTGCCTGCTGACCGGCGATGACAGCCCCTATGTTTGGGATTTCGGCTCTGCCGCCATGCATCACAAGAAGTTCTCGGACTGGCTGGAGCCCGATCATTGCCGCGCCGGCGTTGTCGGGATGCGCGGCACGATCCCGCCCGAGTTCGGGCTGATGAAGAAGTACGCCCGCGAGATCGCGGGGCTTATCCGCGACGCGGGCATGGCCGACATGCCGGTGGGTCTAGACTATGCCGAGACGGCGATGTTCCACGCGCTTCAGGAGGAAGGGCTCAAGGTCATCGATGGTCAGCAGATCATGCTTGCGGCGCGCGAGATCAAGAACTGGGACGAGATCCAGCTTCTGACACAGGCGGCCAGCATGGTCGACGGTGTCTATCACCACATCTACGAGGCGCTGAAACCCGGCATCCGTGAGAACGACATCGTCGCGCTGGCCAACAAGATGCTCTACGAGATGGGCTCGGACGACGTCGAGGCGATCAATGCCATCTCCGGCGAGCGCTGCAATCCGCACCCCCACAACTTCACCGACCGCTATTTCCGCCCGGGCGACCAGGCCTTCTTCGACATTCTGCAGTCCTATCAGGGCTACCGGACCTGTTACTACCGCACGTTCAACATCGGCCGCGCCACCCCCGCCCAGAACGACGCCTATGTGAAGGCGCGGGAATGGATCGACGCCTCGATCGCCATGATCAAGCCGGGCGTCACGACCGACAAGGTTGCCGAAGTCTGGCCAACCGCCCAGAGCCTCGGCTTCCCCAGCGAGGATGCGGCTTTTGGGCTGCAGTTCGGCCACGGGCTTGGCCTCGCGCTGCATGAGCGGCCGATCATCAGCCGCGCGATCAGCCTCCAACACCCGATGGAGATCAAGACCGGCATGGTCTTTGCGCTGGAGACCTATTGCCCGGCGACCGACGGGTTCTCGGCCGCGCGGATCGAGGAGGAGGTGGTGGTGACCGACACGGGCTGCGAGGTCATCTCGCTGTTTCCTGCCGAGGAACTGCCGATCGCCAACCGTTACTGAATATCCTGCCGTCTGGCCGGGGTAGCCCCCCCGGCCGCGGCCCTTGAGGCGAGATGACATGACGAGCATGAAGGCAACGCCAGAACCCCAGGCCGACCGGTCGAATGCGGAGCGATACCTGAGGATGTACCGCCAGATGGTCCGCATCCGGACCTTCGAGGAGCAGGCGAACCAGCTGTATCTCACCGCGCGGATGCCGGGCCTCACCCACATGTATTCGGGCGAGGAGGCGGTTGCCGTCGGCATCTGCGAGGCGCTGACCGACACCGACCGGATCACCTCGACCCACCGGGGCCACGGCCACTGTGTTGCCAAGGGCGCCGAGTTCAGATCCATGTTCTGCGAGCTTCTTGGCAAGGCCGAGGGCTATTGCCGGGGCAAGGGCGGGTCGATGCACATCGCCGACCAAAGCCACGGGAACCTTGGCGCCAATGCCATTGTCGGCGGATCGATGGGCATCGCCACAGGCTCGGCGCTTCGCGCCAAGCTGTTTGGCCAGGACGATGTCACCGTCTGTTTCTTCGGTGACGGCGCCACCGCGCAGGGTCTCCTGTACGAGGTGATGAACATGGCTGCGCTCTGGAAGTTGCCCGTGATCTACGCCTGCGAGAACAATGGATATTCCGAATACACCAAGACCGCCGAGATCGCCGCAGGGTCATTGACCGCACGCGCCGAGGCCTTCGGGATCGAGGCCTTCCGGGTAGACGGACAGGACGTGCTGGCGGTGAACGAGCTTGCCGAGCGTCTGGTCGCCCGTGCGCGCCGCGGCGAGGGACCATTCTTCATCGAACTGGAGACCTATCGCTATCACGGCCACCATGTGGGCGACATCAACCGGGACTATTATCGCTCGAAAGAGGAAGAGACCCTCTGGAAGACCGAGCGCGACCCGATCATCCGGATGCGCGCGTGGTTGGTGGAGCAAGGGATCGCCGCTGAAGCCGAGATTGAGGCGATGAATGCCCAGATCCGCAAGGATGCTGAAGACGCCGTAGCCTATGCCGAGGCTGCACCCTATCCCGACCCGTCGGAGGTCGACATGCACGTCTTCACCGACGTCCTGCACGCCACCCGGATCGGAGCCTGACCATGCGCGAGATCACCCTGAGCCAGGCAGTCAATGAGGCACTGGCCGAAGAAATGCGCCGCGACCCGTCCGTCTTTATCCTGGGCGAGGATGTGGCGGAGGCGGGGACACCGTTCAAGGTGCTCTCGGGTCTTGTGCAGGAGTTCGGGAAGGATCGCGTGATCGACACGCCAATCTCCGAGCCCGGCTTCATGGGGCTGGCCGTTGGCGCGGCGATGACCGGGGCGCGGCCGGTCGTCGATATCATGTTCGGCGACTTCCTGTTCCTCATCATGGACCAGCTGTGCAACCAGGCGGCCAAGACGCACTACATGTCGGGTGGCAAGCTGAACGTGCCGCTTGTCGTGCGCACGAACCTTGGCGCCACGCGCCGGTCGGCCGCGCAGCACAGCCAGTCGCTTCAGGCATTGGTGGCCCACATCCCCGGGCTCAAGGTGGCGCTGCCGTCCTCTGCCTACGAGGCGAAGGGCCTCCTCAAGACCGCGATCCGCGACAACAACCCGGTCGTGATCTTCGAGGACAAGCTGATGTACCAGGACAAGGCCCCGGTGCCGGAGGAGGAATACCTGATCCCCTTCGGACAGGCCAACGTCAAGCGCGAGGGGCGCGACATCACGCTGATCGCGACCTCTTCGATGGTTCAGGTGGCGATGAAGGCGGCCGAGGCGCTGGCGTCTTCGGGCATCTCTGCCGAGGTGATCGACCCGCGCACGATCGTGCCGCTGGACGAGGCCACCCTTCTGGCCTCCGTTAAGAAGACGTCCCGCGCCATCGTGATCGACGAGGGCCACCAAAGCTACGGCGTGACCGCCGAGATCGCCAGCCGTCTGAACGAAAAGGCATTCTATCACCTTGACGCGCCAGTGCTGCGGATGGGGGCGATGGACGTCCCCGTTCCCTTCTCGCCCGTTCTCGAGGATCTGACTGTGCCCACCCCCGACAGGGTTGCCGAGGCCGCCCGCCGTCTGTGCGCCGGAGAGATGATCCATGCCGCATGACGTCACCATGCCCCAGCTTGGCATGGCGCAGGACGCCGGGAAAATCGTGGCCTGGCTGAAGAAGCCGGGCGAGCGCGTGGTGGCGGGCGAAGCGCTGTTCGAGGTGGAGACCGACAAGGCAACGATGGAGGTCGAGGCTCAGGCCGCGGGCTTTCTGACCGAGGTGCGCGCGGCGGAAGGAGAGGACGTTCCGGTTGGCCGCGTGATCGCGCGGATCAGCGAAACGCCGCAGGAAGCCGCGTCGGCATCCGCCGCGCCGGTGGTGTCCGCCACAGGCCCGGGGTCGTCCGGGCCAATACCGGAGGGCCGCGCCGTGACCATGCCACAGCTTGGGATGGCCCAGGACACGGGCATCGTCGTGGCCTGGCACGTGGCGCCGGGCGACAAGGTGGCCGAGGGCGACGTGCTCTTCGAGGTGGAGACCGACAAGGCGACGATGGAGGTCCCCGCAAGCGCAGCGGGGTATGTCGCGGCCCTGCTTGCTGGCGAAGGCGAGGAGGTGCCAGTGGGCGAGACAGTGGCGATCCTGTCGGACCGGATGCCCGACGCACCCATGCGGCGGACCCGGGCCGAGGCAGGAGGGACGCCGCTGGTGGTCCAGCCCGCAGCACCTGCGCCGGCCGCACCTGCGCCGGCCGCAGCACCCCCAGCCACGGCACCAGCCATCGTCAGACCCGCCTCGACCGTTTTGCCTGCATCCGCGCCGCAGGGCCGCATCCTTGCCTCGCCAAAGGCCCGCAGGCTCGCGCTTGAACGCGGGATCGACATGGCAAGGCTTGTGGCCTCAGGCGTCTCGCAGCCCGTGCACGCCCGCGATGTTGAAGCATTCATCGCGCCCGCGTCCGCGCCTGCGTCCCACCGGCTTGCCGCGGGCACGCTCCGCGACGGGTTCACGCCGTTCGCCACATGGGCGGCCGAAACGGCCGGCATCACCGATGCCACGGCGCTGCTTGCGGGGTTCGCGGCTGCAAGCCTGCGCGCGGCCATGCCCGCGACGGGCCCCCTCTGCATCGCCGTGACGGGACGGGGCGCCGACCGTGTCTACCCCGATCCGGATGACAGGCTTGGCCGGACGGATCCCGCCGCCAGTCCGATGCTTCCCGCGCTGATCCTGCGCGACCTTCGCGGCAGCCGGATCACCGCGATCGAGATGGGGACCGACCGGGCCCCCGTGCTCATGGTCGGCGGGCGTGGGGATGCGCTGACCGTCACGCTCGTCTGGGCCGACGGGCAGCTACTTGCGGATGCCGCGCTTGCGCTTGTTGACGGCTTCGCGGGGCGTCTTGAAGAGCCTCTCCGCCATCTCCTGCTCTGAGGAAGGAAACCCGATGACGAAGATCGACATCGATTTCGACGCCCTGCATACCGATCTGTGGATCGATGGCGCGTGGCGCGCTGGCACAGGGGGCGAGCGGTTCCCGGTTCTCAACCCCGCGACCGAAGAGGTGATCGCCACCGTCGCCTCGGCCGACATCGCGGAAGCCGATGCCGCTCTGGACGCGGCCGAGGCGGCGATGAAGCTCTGGGCCGCCCGCAAGCCCCGCGAGCGGTCCGAGGTGCTGCGGAAGGCTTGGGAACTGATGACCGCCCGGCTGGACAGCTTTGCGCGGCTCATCACGCTGGAGAACGGCAAGGCCCGTGTCGACGCAATGGGCGAAGCCGCCTACGCGGCCGAGTTCTTCCGCTGGTTTGCCGAAGAGGCCGTCCGCGCCGAGGGTCTGCTGATGCACGCCCCCTCCTCGGGTGCGCGGATCTTGGTCCAGCACAAGCCCGCGGGGCTTGCCGTGCTTGTGACCCCGTGGAACTATCCCGCCGCCATGGGCACACGGAAGATCGCCCCCGCACTTGCGGCGGGTTGCGGTGTGGTGATCAAGCCCGCCTCCGAAACGCCGCTGACGATGCTCGCGCTCATGCCGCTGCTCGAGGAGGCGGGGGTGCCCAAGGGGCTGGTCAACGTTCTGCCGTCGCGCAAGACCGGCGCGCTGGTGGGCCACATGCTGCGCGATCCGCGCGTGCGCGTGATCTCCTTTACCGGCTCGACCGAGGTAGGGCGCAAGCTTCTGCATTCGGCTGCGGACACTGTGTTGAAGCCCGCGATGGAGTTGGGCGGCAACGCGCCCTGTATCGTGTTCGAGGATGCCGACCTGGACACCGCTGTAAACGGCACCATGCTGGCCAAGATGCGCAACCTTGGCGAGGCCTGCACCGCCGCAAACCGCATCTACGTGCACGAGGACGTGGCGGAAGACTTCACCCGACGCCTTGTCGCGCGCATGTCCGCGCTCAAGCTGGGCGACGGGACCGACCCGACAGTGGATGTGGGCCCGCTCGTCAACGCCGAGACCCGGGATAATGTCGCGGCCTTCGTCGCCGACGCGGTGGCGAAGGGTGCGCGGATCGAATGCGGGGGCGAAGTGCCTGCGCGCAAGGGGTTCTTCTACCCGCCGACCGTGCTGTCGAACGTGCCCGCGACGGCCAACTGCGTCCACGACGAAATCTTTGGCCCGGTTGCAGCGATCCAGACCTTCCGCTCCGAGGAAGACGTGATCGCCCGCGCGAACGACACCGAATACGGCCTTGTCGCCTATGTCTTCTCCGACAACATGAAGCGTGCGCTGCGGGTCTGCGAGAGGCTTGACTACGGGATGGTCGGGCTCAACCGCGGGCTCGTGTCGGACCCCGCTGCGCCTTTCGGCGGCACCAAGCAGTCGGGGCTCGGTCGCGAAGGTGGGCACGAGGGGATGCTGGAGTTCATGGAAACCCAATACATCTCGGCGGAGTGGTGAAGCCCATGGCCGACATGATCGCAAGCCCCGCCGTGCGCGCCTATGCTGGACAGAAGGGCGTCGATCTCCAGCAGGTCGCAGACGCCGCGGGGCGCACGACGATCGCGCGCGAGGACGTGGACCGCCATCTGGCCGGCGGCAGCGCGTCCACGGCCAAGGCGAACGCCTACTGGCAGGTCGATCACGCCGCCTGGGGTCCTGTGCGCGCCGAGCCGACGTCGCGGATGGCCCGGATCGCGGCGGCCAACCTCGGTGCCGCCAACGCGATGATCCCGCAGGTCACGCATCATGACCGCGCCGACATGCGGGCGGTCGAGCGGTTCCGCGACAGCCTGCGCGACGAGGCCGCCGCGCGGGGTGTGAAGCTCACGGCGCTGGCCTTCCATATCAAGGCGCTGGCCCGCTGCCTGCGGGAGTTCCCGCGCTTCAACGCCTCGCTGTCCGCAGACGGCGACACGCTGTTTCTCAAGGACTATGTCCATGTCGGCATTGCAGTCGACACGCCCCACGGTCTTGTTGTTCCCGTGATCCGCGACGCCGACCGAAAGGGGCTTTGGCAGATCGCGGCGGAGATCGCCGATCTGGCAACGCGCGCGCAAGCCCGCAAGGTCCGGGCCGAGGAAATGGGCGGGGCCTCGATGTCGGTCTCGAACCTCGGCGGGATCGGAGGCACCGCCTTCACCCCGATCGTGAACCCGCCCGAAGTCGCGATCCTCGGCCTCACGCGGACCGAGATGGTGCCGGTCTGGAACGGCACTGGCTGGGATCCGGTTCCGATGACCCCGCTCGACCTGTCCTACGACCACCGCGTTGTGAATGGTGCGGATGCCGCGCGTTTCCTTACGCGCTTCGCGTCGCTGATCGCGGACCCGCGCCGCATGGTGATCTGAACCATGGCAGAGAACCCGGCAGAACAGATGGTCTTCACGCTCAACGGTCGGGCGGTTTCGGTCCGTTCCGACCCGAACCTGCCGCTGCTTCATGTGCTGCGGGAGGAACTGGGGCATCGGGCCACCCGCTTCGGCTGTGGGCAAGCCACCTGTGGGGCCTGCACCGTCATCGTGGACGGACGCGCTGTCATGTCCTGCGACATGCCGGTCTCGGCGGCCGTCGGTCTGGCGGTGGAAACGGCCGAAGGGCTGGACGGGGTGCCGCCGCACCCGTTGGTCACGGCGTTCCTTGACCATCAGGCGGGGCAATGCGGCTACTGCCTGCCCGGCATCTTGATGGCGGCCAAGGCTCTGTTGGACGCCGAAGTGGCGCCCGACCGTGCGCGCATCGCCCGCGCGCTTGACGCCAACCTGTGCCGATGCGGAACGCATGTCCGCATCCTCGACGCGGTCGAGGATGCCGCGCGCCAGATTGCGGGGCGGGTGTAGGATGGCCCCGCGCGTTCCCCCGCCACTGGCAGATGCGCCGCGTCTTTCCGATTGGGTACGGATCGATGCGGCGGGAGGGATCACCTTTCTTTCCGGCCGGGCGGAACTGGGGCAGGGCGTCGTTACCGCGCTGCGTCAGATGGCTGCCGACGAGTTGGGCGTGGAGCCGGACGCCATCGCGCTTGAGACCGCGCGGACGGACCGCACCCCGAACGAGGGCTTTACCGCCGGCAGCGTGTCGATCAGCTTTGGCGGCCAGACGTTGCGCTGGGTGGCTGCGGCGCTGCGCCGCCTGATCCTCGCGGCTGCTGCGGAGCGCCTCGGGGCGCCGGTAGAGGCGCTGGATATCGGGAGCGGCGCGATTCTCCGCGACGGTGCGCCGACTGGCCTTGCGCTGGCCGATCTGGCGGGGCGGATCGATCTGGGCGTGGCTGTCGCCGACATCGCGACCCTCAGACCGGCGTCCGAGCGCTGGCGGAGTTTCCGCGACATCCCACGAACCGATCTGCGCGAGCGGCTGGTCGGCGCGCCCTTTGTGCACGACATGACGTTGCCGGGAATGCTCCATGGTGCCCCGGTCCACCCCCCGCACATGGATTGGCCCCTTTTGGCCCTCGACCTCGACGCACTCCGCGCCAAGCCGGGCGTTGTGGCGGTTGTGCGGGATGGGTCGTTCGTTGGCATCATCGCTGAAACCCCGCGCGCCGCGGCCCGCGCAGCAGAGTGGGCGCGCGCGACCGGCACATGGGGCGGCGACCGGCCAGAGGTCGGCGACCCCATCGACGTGATCGCCCGGTCCGAGGCCGAGGCTGTCGTCGTCGCGGAGACGGGAGAGACGAACCGCAACGACGGCCAATGGTTCGAGACGACGGTCACCCGGCCCTTCCTGTTCCACGGGTCCATCGGACCGGCGGCCGCGGTCGCGCAGTGGGACGGCGCTGCGGTGACCCTATGGACCCACAGCCAGGGCGTGTTTCAACTGCGCAAGGCGATCTCGATGGCGCTCGGCATGGCCGAGGCGGACATCTGCGCGATCCATCACCCGGGCTCGGGCTGCTACGGCCACAACGGTGCGGATGATGCGGCCTTTGATGCGGTGCTCATGGCCCGTGCTGTTCCGGGCCGCCCGGTAAAGGTTGTCTGGTCGCGCTCGGACGAATTCCGTGCTGCGCCGATGGGACCGGGCATGGCAACAACGGCCCGGGTGCTTCTGGGCCCGGACGGTCAGCTCCGCGCGATGGATGTGACGGTGAATTCCGCGCCGCATGCCAACCGGCCCGGATCGAACGGGACCCCCAACCTGCGCGCGGCGGCCTATCTCGGTCAGCCCATGCGACCCGCACGCTCCACCGATCTGCCGCTTTCCCGCGGGGGTGGCGCCGACCGCAACGCCGTTCCGGGTTACGTCGTGCCGAATGTCCGCGTCCGCAAGCGCCTTGTCCACGACCTGCCGTACCGCACATCCTCGCTCCGCTCCCTTGGCGCATTCACGAATGTGATCGCGATCGAGTCGCTTCTGGATGACATCGCGGCCGAGCGCGGCGAATCGCCCTTTGCCTTCCGACTGCGCCACCTTGAGGACCCGCGCGCCCGGTCCGTATTGGAACGGCTGGAGTCCGAGACGCGGGAGGCCCGCGCGGCGCCGCTTCCCGAAGGCACCGGATGGGGCCTTGGCCATGCGCGCTACAAGGGGATCGGCGGCTACTGCGCCGTCCTTGCCCGGGTGTCGGTCGAAGATGGGGTGCGCGTGACGGATGCGGTCTGCGTCGCCGACATCGGCGAAGCAATCAGCCCCGATGGCGCACGCAACCAGATCGAGGGTGGGATCGTACAGGCGATCTCTTGGACGCTGAAGGAGCAGGTGCACTTTAACGGCGCCTCGGTCGCCTCGGAAGGCTGGGCCGACTATCCGATCCTCCGGTTCAGCGAGGTCCCGCGCCTGCGGGTGCTGCTCATCGAACGGCCGGAGGAGGCGCCCCTTGGCGCTGGAGAGATTTCGCAGGGCCCCGCCGCCGCGGCGGTCGTCAATGCGGTGCGCTCGGCGGTTGGCGTGCGCGTGACGGGGCTTCCCATCACGCGCGAGGCCATCATCGCGGCACTGAGCGGCTAAGCCGTCAGCTGATCAGCACTTCACGCACATCGGAGTCGATGTGCGGAAGGAACTGCCCGAAATTATCCGCGAACATGTCGACAAGCTTGCGCGCGGCCCGGTCGTAGGCGACCGGATCTGCCCAGGTGCTCCGCGGGTCCAGAAGCGCGGCATCGACGCCGGGCACCATGACCGGCACCTCGAACCCAAAGTTCGGATCCTTCCGGAAGGTCTGGGTCGACAGCGAGCCGTTGAGCGCCGCAGTCAGCAACGCGCGGGTCGCCGCGATCGGCATCCGCTGCCCCTGTCCGTGGGCACCGCCCGTCCAGCCGGTGTTCACCAGCCAGCAGGTCGCGCCATAGGTCGCGATCTTGTCGCGCAGAAGCTTGCCATAGACCTCGGGGCGGCGCGGCAGGAACGGCGCGCCGAAGCAGGTGGAGAAGGTGGGCTCGGGTTCGGTCACACCGCGCTCGGTCCCTGCTGCCTTGGACGTGAAGCCCGACAGGAAATGGTACATCGCCTGTGCGGGCGTCAGCCGAGCGATGGGCGGCATCACCCCAAAGGCGTCACAGGTCAGCATCACGATGTGTTTGGGATGCCCCGCCAGACCACTTTGCGACGCGTTCGAAATATAATGCATCGGATAGGCGGACCGCATGTTCACTGTCAGGCGGTCGTCGGCAAAGTCCAGCTCCTTGGTCTGTTCGTCGTAGACCATGTTCTCGATCACGGTCGAAAACTTGTAGGTGGCCGCGTAGATCTCGGGCTCGGTCTCGGGCGACAGGTGGATGGTCTTGGCGTAGCAGCCACCTTCGAAGTTGAAGATGCCGCTGCTGCACCAGCCATGCTCGTCATCGCCGATCAGGGTGCGGTTCGGGTCGGCCGAAAGGGTTGTCTTGCCGGTGCCCGACAGGCCGAAGAAGATCGCGGTGTCCACCGGGTCGCCGGGCGCATGGTTGGCCGAGCAGTGCATCGGCATCACGTCGCGGTCCGGCAGCAGGTAGTTCAGGATCGTGAACACACCCTTCTTGTTCTCGCCCGCATATTCGGTCCCCGCAATCAGGAGGAGCTTGCGGTCGAAGTCGATGGCGATGACCGTCTCCGTCCGGCAGCCGTGCCGAACGGGATCGGCAAAGAAGCTGGGCAGGTTGATGATCGTGAAGTCGGCGACGAAGCTGTCAAGCTCGGCCCGGTCCGGCCGGATCAGCAGGTGCCGGATGAAAAGGTTGTGCCAGGTGAGTTCCGAGACGATTCGCACCTTGATCCGGTATTCCAGATCGGCGCCACCGTAGAGATCCTGCACGTAAAGATCGCGGCCCTTGGCATGGGCCAGCATGTCGGCGTGAAGCACGTCGAAAGACGCCCGGTCCATCCGGCGGTTGCGCTCCCACCACACGTTGTCCTCGGTTGTGGGCGAAACGACCACATGCTTGTCCTTTGGCGAGCGGCCGGTGAACTTGCCGGTGTTGACCAGCAGCGTGCCCCCGATGCCAAGCTCGCCCTCACCGCGGCGCAGCGCGTGCGAGATAAGATCCGGCTCGGTCAGATTGTAAAAGGCGCGCGCGCAGCCCTCTATGCCCTGATGCCTGAGCGTGAAATTGGGGTTAACTCTTCCGGTCTCGATGGTCACGGGAAGCTCCTCGGTGCTGCAGGGCGACAGGGCGGACATAATCCGAAAAAATCCCATGTAAAAGAGGTGTGTAGGTGGTTAGCGCTAACGGTTAGCGAAATCATCCTGCGCGGCGCGGTCATCTTCCTTTTGGCGCGCGGCTCACCCCCCAGCCGTTGCTTGGCAGACAGCATCGCCTTGATGATTTCGCCCGGCAGGCGGGTCCTTTTGGGCGCGGTCCCGGCGCGCTGTGCACGCTTGGCAATCGTTGCAAACCTGCCAGCCTCAGGGATCGGTTTTCGGCGAAGCGCGCATGCGTCGGATTGTAAACTGTTGGCGATGAGGGTTCGATTCCTTCAGGGGTCGTCATCTTCTACACCCGTTCCGGCCTGTCCGGCCTGACAATCGTGCGTGCTTGACGAAAACTGCTTGCATGCAGGCCGATCTTTGCCGACCGTTTCGCCGTGTGGCTTGTGTTGTATCGGGTAACGAGTGTGGATTTTTCATCCTATTTCCAGCAGTTGAATTCTGCCTATTCCTCGGGTGCGGCGACCGAGCATTCCTATCGGCCGGCGCTGCAGTAGCTGTTCAAGGCGGTTGATCCGGGCCTGACCGTGATCAACGAACCGCAGCGGCGCACCGATGTGGGCGCGCCCGATTTCTCGTTTCATCGCGGCGACGTGCTGATCGGCAATGCCGAGGCCAAGATCATCGGCGCCGACCTGAGAAACCTCAAGACCCGCGAGAAAGACCAGCGCGACCGCTACCTCAAGGCGTTGCCCAACCTGATCTACACCGACGGGCTGGAGTTTCTGTTCTACCGCGAGGCGCGGCTGGTGAACGATATCCGCATCGGACATGTCTTGATGGGTATTCGCCCCGACCCCGACCGATTCGGCGCGCTTGATGCCGCGCTCAGGGAATTTGCGGCGCAGACCCCCATCACCATCACAAGGCCCGAGGTTCTGGCCCGGCTGATGGCGGGCAAGGCCGCGCTGATCAAGGATATCCTCGCCCGCTCGCTGATCGCTGACAATGACCAGAAAACCGATCTGGCGGGTCAGTATCAGGCGTTTCGTAACCAGCTGATCCACGACATCTCGATCGAGGATTTCGCGGGCATGTATGCCGAAACCATCGCCTATGGCATGTTCGCCGCCCGCCTGCATGACACCAGCTTGCAAGATTTCAGCCGCGATGAGGCGCGCCGCCTTCTGCCCAAATCCAACCCGTTCCTGCGCGACCTGTTCCGCTATGTGGCCGATGATCTGGACGACCGGCTGATCTGGGTGGTCGATGATCTGGCCAAGGTGTTCCAAGCCTGTGACGTCAAGGCGCTGATGGAGGGGTTCGGCAAGCTGACAGGCCGCGCCGACCCCTTCCTGCATTTCTACGAGACATTCCTGGGCGAATACGACCCCGCCAAGCGCAAGGCGCGCGGCGTGTGGTACACGCCCGAGCCGGTGGTCAATTTCATCGTCCGCGCGGTGGACGAGGTGTTGCAGACCGAATTTGGCCTGCCCATGGGGTTGGCCGATACGTCGAAAGTCACGCTCGATTGGGATAGCGGCCAGACCGATGCCAAGGGCAAGCCCATCACCACCCGCAAGGATGTGCACCGCGTCCAGATCCTTGATCCGGCGACGGGCACCGGCACCTTTCTGGCCGAGGTGATCAAACAGATCGCGCCGAAAATCCAGGGCGTCGCACCGGGGATGTGGTCGCACTATATCGAGGCGGATTTGATCCCGCGGCTGCATGGGTTCGAATTGCTGATGGCGTCCTATGCGATGTGCCACATGAAGCTGGATATGATGCTGGCCGAACTGGGCTACAGGCCCACCAGCACGCCGCCGCGCCTGTCGGTCTATCTGACCAATTCGCTGGAGGAGGGGGAGGCCGCCAATCAAACCCTGCCCTTCGCCCAATGGCTGTCAAACGAGGTGCGCGCGGCCAACACCATCAAGCGCGACATGCCGATCATGTGCGTGATCGGGAACCCGCCGTATCTGGGCGAGGGGGGCGTGTCCGAAGGGTGGATCGGCACGCTGATGGAGGATTACAAGAAAGAGCCGGGCGGGGCGCAAAAGCTGCAAGAGCGCAATCCCAAATGGCTGAATGATCTGTATGTCAAATTCATCCGCATGTCCTCGCACCTGATCGAAAAGAATGGTGAGGGGGTTTTGGGCTTTATCACCAATCACGGCTATCTGGACAATCCGACCTTCCGGGGGATGCGCTGGCATTTGCTGCATACATTCGACCGCATCTGGGTGCTGGATTTGCACGGCAATGCCAAAAAGAAAGAGGTCACGCCAGACGGCAACCCCGACAAGAACGTGTTTGATATTCAACAGGGTGTGTCGATCATCATCGCGGTCAAGAAACGCGATGGCGGCGATGGGCTGGCCG